>Ga0163144_10006972_pt1 | contig 24855 bp, 26 predicted proteins | sample OliLak19BULKMAT1_FD_123175 | JGI IMG/M metagenome (GOLD analysis project Ga0163144, IMG submission 123175) | Freshwater microbial mat bacterial communities from Lake Vanda, McMurdo Dry Valleys, Antarctica - Oligotrophic Lake LV.19.BULKMAT1 | ecosystem: Environmental > Aquatic > Freshwater >... | reverse complement strand
CTATTCCGCCATATTTGTTGGCGCGAACGGTTGCGATTCCACCGCTGTCTTAAATTTGAGCGTATTGCCTTTAGCCAGTGCTGATGTGGAAGCTTCTATATGTGCCAACACGACTTATAGCTTTGATGGTGCCGATCTGGATGCATCAGGCGTTTACACCGGAGTATTCACGGCTGTTAATGGTTGTGATTCTACGGTGACACTAACCTTAACAGTGTTGCCTGCGTTCGCAGGCACCGCGGAGGCTACTATTTGTGCTGGTGACTCCTACAACTTTAATGGCGAAAGCTTGACACAATCGGGCTCTTACACCACGGTGTATACTGCTGATAATGGTTGTGACTCGGTGGTGGTGCTTACCTTAACGGCATTGCCGCTCCCGCAGAGCGCATTTGCTGCCCTGGTTTGTGAAGGCGCGCCATTTGAATATAATGGTGAAATATTCACAGAAAGCGGGGTTTACACTTTTGTCATAGACGCTGGTGCTGTTAATGGATGTGATTCTATGGTCGTATTGTTTTTGACCATATTCCCTGAAATTGCACCAACAGTGGAAACGGCAACCGTGTGTGCCGGGGAATCCTACGATTTCCAGGGAGAAACTTATGATGAAAGCGGTCAGTATTCGGTTCATTTAAGCACTGCTACTGGTTGTGACTCCTCGCTTGTGCTGAACCTGACGGTATTACCAGCCTCCTCGTCGACCATTAATGCCTCCATCTGCCAAGGAACGTCCTATACCTTTGATGGTGATATATTGACCATGGCTGGCACCTACACCGCTGTTTACGAAGATGTGAATGGTTGTGATTCTACCGTAACCTTGACCTTGACAGTAACGTCAGTCAATGTCGTCGTAAGCTTAAACAACGGCGTATTGGCTGTTACAACACCTTTTGCTGGGTATCAATGGTTTAACTGTACGAGCCTGCAGCCTATCATTGGCGCCAACAGCAGCAGCTATACGCCCACAGTTACAGGAGTTTACGGTGTGGCTGTTATCAATGCCAATGGATGTACCGCAATTTCATCTTGCGCTACGGTGATGGTGAGCGATACGAAAGAGCCTTTAACCGCATCAAACTGGCAAATACAGCCAAATCCGGCGCAGGCATTCACGGCAATTGTCCTAAAAGAGGCGCTCAGCAGCGATATTTCACTGGAGGTTTTTGACCCTTCAGGTCGTTTGTTGCACCAGCAAAATGTGGCCGCCGGCACCTACAATATCAACCTTGATATCAGCGCGTTTCCGGACGGAATCTTAATGGTTCGCCTGATGAGCAAGGAGGGTGTAAGCGCTAAATTGCTGATGAAGGGCAATTAAAGGCTGTGCTACAAAACGGGTATTTTCAATATTTTAGAGGGCGTTCCGTAGAGGGAACGCCCTCCTTTTTTTGCTATTTCAATGATTTATTTGCATTTTAACAGTCATTTAATGGGCTTTTAATGTTATGGCGATTTGCGGCACGAAATTTACATAGTAAGTGGAATGTCAACATTTTACTCTAAGTTCATTATTTCTAATCATCCCACTTACACGATGCGATTACTAATCTTTTCCTGCCTGAGTTTTTTCCTGCACGCCATTGGCCTTGCATTTTCTCCACTTCCAACTTTCAACGATGCCAATCCAAGTGCCAAAGCGGCAAGTGGAGCAGCGTTCGCCTCCCCCTCCAAAGCCCTGATGTTAACCCTTTCGGTGGATTCCATCCATCATGTCAACTGTCGACGTGCCACAGGGTATCTTCGGGTTGTAGCGAGTGGTGGCATTCCTGCCTACTCCTATAACTGGAGCAATGGCAATACAGGGCCTTTGGCAACTAGCCTGGCACCTGGTGCCTATCAAATTACGGTGACAGACAACACCGGTGCAACGGCTTCATTGAGCATCAGTATTTTGCAAGACCTGACACCACCAACAGCTTATGCCGGACCAGATTTAGCGCTTACTTGCACCAATTCCGTAGCAATCTTGAACGGCACTGGCTCAACGGGTGCTGATTTTTGGTATAAATGGACCGCCACAAATGGTGGTTTATTTAAATCTGGAGACAACACTTTAACGCCAACCATCATGCATGATGGCACCTATACACTAAAAGTGACAAGTTTTTCGAATGGCTGCACCGCTACTTCCGCTCTTGATGTCACGGGCACGTTTGAACCTCCGATCGAAACAGCGACGGGCGGTACGTTTACCTGCAACCAAACAAGCGTAACCTTGAACGCAACCTACCAGCTTTCCAATACGACATTTGTATGGAATGGCCCAAACAACTACGTGTCCTATTCCCTAAACCCACAAGTTTCTACTGTGGGAACATTTGTTTTTAAAGTAACGGATACCATTACTACCTGTATCAATACGGCCAATGCTATTGTTGTAGCTGATACCGCCAAACCAGTTGTACTACCCGTTGGCGGGATGCTCAATTGCGACAATCCAACCCGGGCAATTACGGGCACTTTTTTGCCTGTTGGTGTTACCTTTTCCTGGACGGGACCATTCGGTTTCACTTCTACTTTACAGAACCCTGTTGTGTCGGCCGCAGGTCTGTACCGCGTCACGGTCACCAAACCAGGCAGCGGCTGCAAGACGGTCAGCAGCGCCACCATTACAGCTGATTTCACCCCACCTGTCGCTATAGCTACCGCAAATGGTGCGATCACTTGTGTGTCAAATTCTGTGATGTTGCAAGGCAGCGGAAGCCCGCTGGGCATTACATATTCCTGGACAGGCCCCAACGGATTTACGTCCAACCTTCAGAGTCCAACGGTTTCGACACTTGGTGCTTATACCCTGACGACCCGTAACCCGACAAATGGCTGTACGGCATCTTCCATCGCTACGGTGGTGCCAAACAATACGCCTCCCGGTGCTACCGCTACCGGCGGTGTCAAAACGTGCGTTAACACCAGTGTTACCTTACAATCTTCCAGCAATACCACTGGGGTAAACTATTTTTGGAGTGGCCCAAGCGGGTATACCTCTCTTGTCCAAAACCCTGTAGTTACGTTGGCCGGCACGTACACCGTTACGGTCTCCAACCCAGCCAATGGATGTGTCAGTGCAGCGACAGCAAGCGTTACGCAAAACTTCACCGCGCCAAGCCTGACCGCTACCACAGCCATTATCAGTTGTAATAACCCAGCGCCAAAAGTTGTGGCTACATCTCAAACCAATGGCGCAACCTTTGCCTGGAGCGGCCCGAACGGTTTTACTGCCAATATTTCCAATCCAACAGTTACGGTAAGTGGCTCGTATTCCGTCACGGCAACCAATCCCGCGAACGGCTGCACGGCTGCTACCAGCATTTATGTTTCGGAAAATTTAGTGACACCCAATGTTTACGCAGGTCAAGATCGTGTGCTCAATTGCAACTTTACCTCCATCCTGGCAAACCCCATTGGCACAACTACCGGGAACAATATCACTTATTTGTGGACAACATGGGATGGCAACATTGTTTCTGGTGCCAATACTTTGTATGCTCGCTTTGATGCCATCGGCAGTTATACATTGACGGTAAAAAACACCCAAAGCGGCTGTATTGCCAAAGACAGCATGGTCGTTGAAGAAACACCACCATTGGTACTTAATGTTACACAACTAAATGGGGTTTCTTGCAACGGTGGCAACAATGGATCACTAAAAGCCAATGTCAGTGGCGGCTCTACAACGTATGCTTATATTTGGTCCAATGGCAGCCAAACTGCGACCATCAACAACCTGGGTGCAGGCGTTTACAGCGTAACCGTGACAGACACGGAAGGCTGTACCAAAACTGGAAGCGGTACCATAACCGAACCAGGTGTATTGGTGGCCAATGTTAGCGCTACCGGACAAACTCAAATTGGTTTGAACAATGGAACGGCAACTGTAACACCTACTGGCGGTTCTGCGCCATACATGGTGAAGTGGAGCAACAATGCAACAACAATGACCATTTTCAACCTTGCTCCAGGCGCCTACACGGTCACCGTTACCGACAATAAAGGTTGTACCAAAAGCAATACCGCCAATGTCAATGGGATAAGCTGCACGATCAGTGGTGAAACCACTGCGACCAACTTGAACTGTCCGGGCGTTCCTACAGGAACTGTTACGGCAAATATCGGAGGCGTTCCAGGACCCATCACCTATTTGTGGTCGAATGGTGCCAATACCAAAACGGCTTCCAACCTCGCCGCTGGCAACTATACCGTGACCGCCACAGGCGCTAACGGTTGTACCATCGTTATGATGGCACAGGTTACATCGCCCCAGCCTTTGGTGCTCTCTGTAGTATCCAATACGAGCATAACTTGCGCCGGCCTTCAAAATGGAGCAGCATCGATGAATGCGGGTGGTGGTACTGCACCTTATTCGTACAATTGGTCAAATGGAAGCAGCAATGCAATGGCTTCCGGCTTGGCAGCGGGTACTTACACTTGCACTATGACCGATTCCAAAGGATGTACTACGACGCAAGCAGCGGTCATCAGTGGCCCACAGGCAGTCGCACTGGCGGTATCAACTAAAATTGACGTGCCTTGTATCGACGGCCAAAGTGGCTCCATCACCATGAATGCTACTGGTGGTACGGCACCTTTTAATTATACCTGGTCGAACAGTGCAACGGGCCCAACCGCTGGCGGATTGGGCATGGGCAACTATATCTGTACCGTTACAGATGCCAATGGCTGCAGCAAAAACCAAAACGCCCAAATCGTTGCAACGGATAACGTAGCACCGCAATTGATCCTGAAAAACGCCAGTGTTGCACTGAGCGCCAGTGGCAGCGCAACGGTTACACCCGCCATGTTTGACAATGGCAGCTTTGACGCTCTATGCAACATCGTGCAATGGACCGTCAGCCCAACAAGCTTTAATTGTGATCAAGTGGGTACCCGTACCGTAACGCTTACCGCGACAGACAAAAATAGCAATACCGCTACGGGAACTGCACTGGTAACGGTACTTGACAATATCGCTCCGGTACTGATTTGCCCACCAAGCCAATCAGGTGCCCCTTGTTCCCCAAACTTGTACTTCAATGCAGCCGAAATTCAGGACAACTGCACCGTTACTGGTACTGCTACCTTAACCAGCGGCCTGCCTTCCGGCTCGGCTTTTCCAGTTGGTGTCACGCAGCAGCAGTTTTCCTATACCGATGCTGGTGGCAACACGGCTACGTGCCAATTCACCATCACCGTAACTGGCCTTCTGAGCTATTCGCCTTCCAGCCAGCCAGCCAGTTGCACCGGAACTTGTGACGGCAGTGCAACACTTACAGGCACTGGAAACCCGACTTCGGTCATTTGGAGCAACGGACAATCAGGATTAAACGCCGTCAATCTTTGCGCAGGCAACTATTTTGCTACGGTGACAGATGGAGCAGGATGTTCCCAAACGTACATGGCATCCGTACAAGTGGTCGATATCCAAGCACCGACCTTAACCTGTCCGGCCAACCTTGTTGCTGGCTACTGCAATCCTATGGTCACCTACCAGCAGCCGCAGGTATTGGACAACTGTGCGGTGAATTTGCAGCAACTTCAGCAAGTTTCCGGACTGCCATCGGGATCCACCTTCCCAACTGGCCTGAGCACCCAAACCTTCCGTTACACAGACAGCGGTGGAAATATGGGTGAATGTTCCTTCAGTGTTTCCATACACCTTGCCCCAACCATCAATAAAATTAGCACCAATGTGACTTGCGGGGGGCTTTGCAATGGCCAGACAACCCTAAATATCAGCGGCGGACAAGCTCCGTTTGGGATTTTGTGGAACAATGGCGGTGCTGGGCCGACCATCGGCAATCTTTGCTCGGGAAATTATTTGGCTACCGTGACCGATGGTGATGGCTGCCAGCAAGTACAGATGGTGCCGATCACGGAACCCAGTCCAGTTTTGTTAAGCTCATCTGTTGCGAACAATGACGTCGGGAATGTAGGTTCAGGAAGCATCTTGGTTGTGGTAACTGGTGGAACAATGCCGTACACCTATCAATGGACAAAAGACGGTCAGTTTTTTGCCAGTTCCCAGAATCTGTTTAGCCTTTTTGCTGGCCAATATTCTCTTGTGGTGACAGACGCCAATAGCTGTATGTTCACCAGCTTAATTTTCAATGTCAGCAACTCGGTTGCAACCACAGCGCCAGAAAGCAATTTCCAATGGCAGCTATTCCCCAACCCTGCACAAGCAGCGGTGTTTATAAAAATGGATGCAGATGGTGGCAACAGCAGATTGAGTATTTTTGATGCCGCTGGCAGATTGCTGCTCGAACAGGATGCCACCCCGATCAACAGCTCGACCGTTCGAGTTGATTTGAGCGGTTTGCCCGATGGGATGTTGCAGATACGGCTGGCCAATGATTTGGGGATATTCTTTAAGCGGTTGATCAAAAATTAAAGGGTTCATGATTAAAGGTTTCAGGGTTTCAGGGTTTCATGGTTTACGCGATTTGTGGTTGCCTTGAAATTGTATTGCAAAATTGACCACTGATCGCGTAAACCCTGAAACCATTTAACCCTGAAACCCTGAAAACTAGGTTTTTACGTATTAAACAACTGCTCCGCATGACTCCCCGTATCCACCTTAGCGATAATACGCTCAATCACACCATTTTCATCAATAACAAAAGTGGTCCGGTGGATACCCATGTAGGCTTTCCCCATGAATTTCTTTTCGCCCCAGACGCCATACGCCAAGGAAAGCGCGTGGTCTTCATCGGCCAAAAGCGCGAAAGGAAGGCTATATTTATCTTGAAACTTTACGTGCTTTTTGACAGAATCGGGACTCACGCCAAGTACTTCGTATCCTTTTGACAGGAAGGACTCGTAGTTGTCGCGAAGACTGCAAGCCTGGGCAGTACAGCCGGGCGTATCGTCTTTGGGATAAAAATACAAGACTAATTTCTTGCCTTTAAAATCGGCTAAACGCACAGTTTGGCCTTTTTCATTTGAAACTGCAAAATCGGGGGCGGAATCGCCTTCTTTTAAGTGGAACATTTTTGGTGGAGAGATGAGTGATGAGTTATGAGTTATGAGTTATGAGTGATGAGTTGCACAATATTTGGGCTTTGGCTTGGCTGTTGTTTTTCAGCACCTTATGAGCCATTTTTGTCAGAAACTCGTATTGATAATTTTCAAAAAACCAAAACAACGATGGAACACAAACCTGTGCAGTTAACCTTAGCCAACTCTTTTGAAACACCATTCAGAGTGCTGGGTTCAAAGAAACCTATTATCGTGCTGAAACACAAAAGCCCATCAAAAGCACTAGTGCTGTGCAAACTCATCACTCATAACTTATAACTTATAACTCATCACTCATAACTTATAACTCATCACTCAACCTTCTACCGTGTAAGTACAATATAATCCTTGAGCAATGTTTTCAAGAAGTCTAGCCGATTAGCGGGGCGTTTGGGAATACCCAGCAAGGGCATGAGGTGTGTTACCAGGTCTTCAACAACGGCTTCGTGGGCTTGATTGGAGTAACTTTGGTGACGGGCGAGCACATTTTTCACAAAAATCATATCACGTTCGCTGAGGTTGCGTACCTGAGGGAAAGTGACCTGATAATTTTGCAGGGTCGAAATATTGAGGATGTCTTCCAATCGAAACCGCCATCCGCTTTGTTGGAGTTTTATCACCGTGGTATTGGCGGCCATATCACCCAGGCGTTGAAATTTGGGTGTTGTTTTTATCAGCAAAATACCAATAATTCCAAAGCTGAACAGCGAATCTACCAATTGCAGGATGGAGCGCAACACGACATCCATCCATTCCGGATCTTTCCCATCAAGCCGCACCACCCGGATATTCAACGCCATTTTGCCCAGCGATTGTCCATTATTTAGTATTTCCAAGAAGATATTGTATAGAAAATACAGCAGGAAGGACATGGACATCCAAAACATAGACCAACCTCTGTCCCACAAGGCTCCAAAAATAAGCCTCGCCAATTGGAAAAGCAGGACGTATCCAAAAATGACCACCGCAAAATCGATCAACCATGCCATTATGCGCTCGCGCATCGACGCCAGTTCGTACTCTATGGTTACGTTTTGGGTGGTGGTGATTTCGATGGATTGACTCATTTAAAAAGGTTTAAAGGTTTCATGGTTAAAAGGTCTCAGGGTTTACACGATCTGTTGTTAATTTTGGAAAGGTTTTTCAAGTATACGAACGAATCGCGTAAACCTGAAACCTTGAAACCCTGAAACCCTGAAACCCCCATTTTTATACCGCTACCGAGTATTCCCGCAACGCCTCATTCAGCGATACTTTTTTATCGGTGCTTTCCTGGCGTTGTCCAATGATGAGGGCGCAGGCAACCTGGTATGCTCCTGCGGGAAATTGTCGGGTGTAGGTACCTGGAATCACCACGGAACGCGGTGGCACCATGCCTTTGTGCACAATGGGTGTTGTGCCCGTCACGTCGATGATATGCGTGCTTTGGGTGAGCACCACATTGGCGCCCAAAACGGCCTCACGACCTACGTGTACTCCTTCTACCACAATGCAGCGCGAACCGATGAAACATTCATCTTCAATAATAGTGGGTGTGGCTTGTAGCGGCTCCAACACACCGCCTATACCCACACCGCCAGCAAGGTGGACATTACGGCCAATCTGGGCACAGGAGCCAACAGTAGCCCATGTATCCACCATGGTACCGCTGCCGACCCATGCACCGATGTTGACGTAGGAAGGCATCAGGATGGCACCTTTTTCAATAAAAGAGCCAAAACGCGCCAGTGCTTGTGGCACCACACGCACGCCTTTGGCAGCATAGCCTTTCTTCAACGGAATTTTGTCGTGGTATTCAAATGGACCTACTTCAATGGTTTGCATCTCCTGGATAGGGAAATACAGGACAATGGCCTTTTTGATCCATTCATGGGTGATCCATAGCCCCGAACTTTCTTCCATTTCCGCTACTCGGATTTTTCCGTTGTCGAGTAGCTCAATTACCGCGCGAATCGCCTTTTTGGTTTCCCAGTTTTGAAGAAGCGACCGATCTGTCCAAGCTGCCTCAATTGTTTCTACGTAAGATGTCATATATCGTTTTAAGAGAACTTATTCAAAAAGAAGGGAATTGTTTAACCCGTAAGCAGCACGGCAATCAGATAATCGGCCAGCAAAATAAATATATCGCTGAACACCACAGCACGCGTGCTTGCATGGCCAAGCTCGATGCTGCCACCTTTAACAAAGTAGCCTTGATAGCATGAAACAGACGTTAGAATGTACGCAAATACGAAAGATTTGACGTACATCATGAATACATTGTACGGAACAAAAAAGGAACGAACCCCGCGAATGTATTCGTCATCTGTAATCAATCCAGTGGGTACGGTCGACAAATATCCACCGATTATCGCCACAAAAGCCGAGAAGGTGACCAGCAATGGAATTACCACCAGTGCAGCGATTACCTTTGGTGTTATCAGGTAGGCTGCCGTGTTTACACCCATCACTTCCATCGCATCTATATGCTCTTTTTGGCGCATACCGCCAATTTCAGCCGCCATGTTGGAGCCTACTTTTCCGGCAAGCACCAAGCCTGTTATGGTAGGAGAGAGCTCGATGAGGGCCAAATCACGTACAATGTAGCCAATATAGTACCGTGGCACCATCTGGCCGTCTAACTGATAGGCAAACTGCAAAGCCGCTACCGCACCGATAAAAACCGAGATCAAGCACACGATCAGCAAAGAACCCACACCGATGTCGTTCATTTGCCGCGCAGTTTCCTTCCAATACATGGAAAGTTTCTCCGGGCGCTTGAACGCCTGCTTCATCATCAGAAGATACTGACCAAAGTCGTAGAGGTAATTGTATTTTTTGAGCAATTGAAACATTTAATAAATTGAGTTTCTGAGTATTTGAATTCGTACCTTTTCGGAATGCCGCCCTCTTTTTACCAAACAGCTCAGCATAACGGGTATACACAAGCTATCTTTTGGCCTTGTTTAGGCGAAGGTGCAAAAATCGGCTTAAAAGGTCAGCTTTTTTTGAAAAACTTTGCGCCCAAGAAAAACAGGCCCTTTATTAGCCAAAACCAGACAGCAAAACCCGAAGCTCAACAGGGAAACCTGACAACCATCACCAAACGCAGCGCGAACGAACAACGAACAACCAGCAACGAACAACGAACAACGAACAACCAGCAACGAACAACGAACAACGAAAATGACAGCAGTAATCACCGGCGCAACTAAAGGAATAGGGCGTGCCGCCGCCGAAATATTTGCCGCAAACGGCTTTGACCTTTGTGTCTGTTCCAGAACCGCAAGCGACCTGGAGGAGATGAAGGCGGTTTGGATGCAACAATTTCCAGACCGCAAACTGTTCACTTTTACCGTTGATTTGAGCAAGAAGCAGGATGTTTTGGCCTTTGGAAAGTTTGTTCAGGATACCTGGCCCCAACTCGATGTACTGCTGAACAATGCCGGACTTTACCTCCCCGGCCTGGTAACGGAAGAGCCCGATGGCCATTTGGAAACCTTAATGGATACCAATTTATACAGCGCCTACCACCTTACACGGGCACTGCTACCCATGATGTTGCCACAAAAACGTGGCTATGTATTTAATATGTGCAGCATCGCCAGCTTTTTGGCTTACCCGAATGCCAGCTCGTACAGCATTTCCAAATTTGCCTTGTTGGGTTTCTCCAGGGTTTTGCGGGAAGAACTAAAGGAGGCCGGCATCAAAGTAACCGCAATCATGCCTGGCGTGACCTGGTCGGATGCCTGGAAAGGCGCAACGATTCCCGTGGAGCGCCTGATGCTCGCCTCGGATGTCGCCAAGGCTATTTGGGGCTGTTACACCCTTTCTGATGCTGCGGTGGTGGAGGAGTTGGTGTTGCGGCCGCAATTGGGGGACCTTTAGGGGGGGCAGGTTTCAGGGTTTACGCGATTGGTTCGTGGCCTTGAAACAGTATTTCAAATTTAACAACAGATCGCGTAAACCAGAAACCTTGAAACCTGAAACCTGAAACTCCTCTTAGTAAGTAGCTACCAGCGCCATTAAATCCTTCAAATACCGCCGCTTTACCGGTTCCCGCAGGGTTTGGTTGGTAACAGTATGAAACCGATGTGCGGCGAGGAACCCCACTTGAAGGCGATTCCAGGATTGTTCGTCCTGAAGGATATGGTAGGCTTGGAGTTCTTCGAAAAGGGAATTGCCAATTTTGAAAAAATCCGGGCGGCCCAGGTAATCGAGATCCGCATCGCAGAGAATTTCTTCCATCAAGGTTTGCGGAGATTGCGGAATCTTAGTGGCCATAATCATCCCGCATATTGTTTCAATATCACTGTCTGAATATCCTAAATTGGGCAATACTTGTTGGGCCATCAAACAGCCTTCTGCTTCGTGACCGGCGTGCTTATTTTTCACAAAGCCAGCGTCGTGGAACAGGGCTGCCGTTTTTACAAGCATTAAGGCATGACCCCTTACCCCTTCACTTTCACAAATTTCTGCTGCCATCTTGAGCACATCCAGTGTATGATGGATACCGTGATACCCGAGCTGCTCCGACAGCTCGGCGCGGAGTCTGGAAAGAATATATTGTTTGGCAGCGCGGTAATCCATGTTACTTTGATCGGACGTCAATACGGAAGATGAACGTTGACGGGTATGATTTGTTGGAAGTGCAGGCCAAAATTGCGGCTTTTCTCAAAATAATAGGGCATGTAGAAAAATAATTTCCCACATACTCCAATATTATGTCGCTTTTGGCCAATAAACTGACGGTAGCCTGATACTTTTTCATAATTTTGCGTCTGATGTTTATGACCCGCAAGGTCATGTTCAATTTTGAACAAAAATCATTTCTTATTAAAAACAACCTATTGATTATGAATTTAATGGACATCCTTCAAAGCCAAATTTCTGACGACATGCTCGGCCAACTGAGCGACCACATCGGTGCGTCGCCTGAGCAAACGGCTCAAGCAACAAACGGCGTTTTCGCCACTTTGGTCGGAGGTTTGGCAAATAATGCATCCAATGAAGGAGGTCTTTCTTCCCTCAGTGCCGCGCTCGACCGCGACCACGATGGCAGTATACTGGACGATGTGTTTGGCATGTTGGGCGGCATGATGCAGGGCGGTAACGCACAAGCTTCAGGCGCTACCAATGGCTCGGGTATTCTCGGACACATCTTGGGCGACAAACAAGAGACCGCAGCGTCACAAATCGGTGAATCCTCTGGCCTAAGCATGAGCCAGGTAATGAAACTGATGCCAATCCTCGCTCCCATTGTGATGAGCGTGCTCGGAAAAACAAAAAGGACTGGCGGCCTCGACCTCGGCGGCTTAGCCAGCGTATTGATGGGTTCTGCTCAAAGCGCACAACAACAACCAGGCATGAGCGATTTGATCGGTTCTGTGCTGGGTCAAGTGCTTGGCGGTGGTCAGCAACAAGCGCAAGGCCAACCACAAGGCGGCGGCGGTTTGCTCGGCGGACTGCTCGGCGGTTTGTTTGGAAAAAAATAATGTCGCTTAATATCTGTTTTTTCAAGAGCCACTTCGAGTATTCGGGGTGGCTCTTGTCTTAAAAACCTACGGCCTTATGCTCGACCTCATCGACCTGCACATGGAAGTGATGCCTGTGAGTTGCGCGAGCTGGCCACCTTGGAGTGATCACTACTCAACACCAGCGGTTCTCGCTTTGTAAAGCGCCATTATGAATTACTCAAGCATCGGGTGGTTAGCTTGACGGTTTAGGGCGATAAATCTATAAATTGCGTTCATTGACAATACTGGTAAGAGATCAAAAAATTGTCGAACTTTTTCCCACAAAGCCCTTTTGGTGTTGCAGATTTCAACCATATATTCCAGGTAATTGACCTGTAGGTCTTGGTTCTGGCCGTTGAGAATCAATCCGTTGGCAAGCTGATTGGCGCACATGCGACCTTTGGTTTCCCATGATATTTCTTTCATGGCGCCTTGTGTAGTCAATCGTTCGACTTGCATGGGAACGTAACCGTCTTTCACGCCGATTAGGAATGAAATATGATGTTCCATTAGCAGCCGGACAAGTGGAGCGTTAGTGTAAAGCGCGTCAAGCGTCAGCAAAAGTTTCTCTGTGGGCATCACCTGTCGGATTTGTGGGACAAGACGTTTTGCTGCATTGAGTTCACAATCGTTTTTTTTATTGCCATCCTGGCGGACAATAGGTTCCACCGCAATGGGGAAAACAGTTTTCTCGCCCTGTTGCAACCCACACCGCCCCTAAAAGTTGATGGTGCTAGGTTGTGGAGCCGTTGCGATGCTGCTTGGTCAAACAATGTGCGCAAGACCGACTGTCAGAACAAAAATGTTGTGTGCCATCACCGGCAAGCACGGTATAACCGTCCAAAACCTGCCGCTTTTGCACCATGCCTTCCTGCCGCAACCTGTCTATCAAAGGCTTGAACTGTGCCTGCAAGGCAACCGGGCCGACCCCACCAATCCCTTCGCGCAAAGTTGTGTCTCTTGGTATTTGTTCGATTCCATAAATTCGCTTCAAATTCTCGCTACGATTATGAAATTGTTGGCGAAAAGCAAGTAAAGACGGGTCTTTTAGCGAGAAAATGGCAAAACCAGCACTTTCAAATCCCCTAAAGAGTAGGTAGAATTGTATTTGCGATGATCAGTGATAGACATAAAGCCTTCTCTTACCAGTTTTATCAATTCATCAATCATTCCTTTTTGAAGCGAAAAATATTGATATTCAATGAACTATGAAAAAAAATGAAAAGTCACAGGCTAACTTTTACAAAGCGAGAACCGCTGCCAAAATATTCAACTTATGACACCATTACGGAAGCGTATGTTCGAATACATGCAATTGAGGAATTACAGCCGAGCAACCATCAAAAGCTACACCAACATGGTCGGGGCTTGTGCCCGGCATATTGGCAAGAGCCCCGACCTGTCGGATTGGGAAGCGGTGAGGGCATACATGTTGCTGACGCAAATGCGGAATATTGGCGCATCTACAGGCCCGCCGTGTTTCTGTTCGAGAGCAGCGTCAGCGGCGGCCCTTTGAGCGTCCGCACCGCTCAGGCCATCTTTCAACATGCAAAAGCAGCTTCGGGGGTACAAAAAAAAGTCGAGGTTCTTACCACGCTGCCGAGCTCAAAATCGCTAAGTCAACGACATTGCCCTAAAGACCGTCTGACCGCAGTTGGAAAGCCCAATTGCAGGGCCATGACATGCCCCAAAAAGCCCAAACTGCACACATTATTCTAAAGTCACACAAAAAAAACAACTTATGCATGGGGTTTTGTCAAATCTAACTTACTTTTGTCAGCACATAAGCCCGGCTCCAGCATGAAAAAAACTATTCAATTCCCATAAATTTTATTGGCTGCTGTTCCTGAACCCGCGGCTTTCCCGACTTAAGTACGGGACAGGCTGTTCAACTCAAAGCTCCCGCAACCAAGCCCTTGGGCGGCTCGGTAAGGGGAAAAGGGAGTGCGGGGCTTGGATGCGGGAGCTTTGCTAAAAGTTTTAGGTGCAATTATAACAGACGACAAAGATGCCAGTATGTTCATCTTGCTGACGAAAGAGAAGCAGCAAGCATAAGGAAAAACGGAATAAAAGTTGGAAAACACCAACAAGGTATTTTTTGTATGCCTGTGTTACAAAATTTTTATGTTTCTCATCAATGGCTAAGAGAATTGAAAAGAAGTGGAGCAAGGACGTATGTTGGCGTTTACTTCAAACTTGACAGCAAAGAGCTGGTTTACGCTGGAAAATACAATCAAGAACATCGACACATTTCATTTGGAGAAGCCATAAAAGAAATTATGAGTTTGGAAGACCCGCTTGGTTATTAATGGCAATCAAAAGAACAAGAAGACGAGCTGACCCAACCGACTTTCTTTTCCTTTTTGACAAAAAATCTGATTCAATCAATCAGTCAGTTGCATTAGCATTAGGAATGTTCAGACATAAAAATACAAGAGCGATTTTATTAAATTTCCTGACAAGTAATGATGACGACACGAAAGAGTATGCTGCAGATAGCTTACTTAAACTATATGGACAAGAAATAGAAAACGCCAAAGAAATGATATTCGATAAATTCAACATGCTGCATTCCAGTACTGACAAAACTAAGGTTGCCGATATTTTAGTTGAAGGGCTAAACGAAAGAGGAAAGCCAACTCCCAATTGGACACTAGGAGCATTGATTGGTGCTGGTGGGATTTACTCAACAGTTGAAGACTTGTCCAAATTTGCCATAGCACAGTTGGACAGTTCAAATAAAGCGCTTGCCCTTACCAGAATTAAAACTTACAAGGAAACGGATACTAGAGATGTAGGTTTCCTTTTCCTTAATGAAAACTTTAGAACTAAATAACGAGTGATGGACAATTATTTAGACATTCCAAAATTAAATTTTGACACCAATGGAGCGTTAATAATTACGGCCTCTCCAACTTCATCAAAAAACGATTTTGACTTTTATGAAGGAAAGTGGAATCTTAAAAATAGAAAATTAAAAACACGTTTGGACAATTGCACCGAGTGGACAGAGTTTGAATCAACACAAGAAATGTACAAAGTTTTAAATGGAATAGGAAACGTTGACAATTATCTTGCGACATTTGACGGAGTACCATTTGAAGGAATGTCGGTTCGACTTTTTAACCCAAAAACAAAACTGTGGAGCATTTATTGGGCTGACTCCAACGAAGGGATTTTACAACCACCAGTAGTAGGTTCTTTTGAGAATAATATTGCACACTTTTTTACAAAAGACATTTTTAACAACAAGAAAATATTTGTCGCTTTTCGTTGGGACGTGGTTGACAAAAACAATCCAATTTGGAGCCAAGCATTTTCGGACGACAATGGAGAAACTTGGGAATGGAATTGGTATATGTATTTTAGCAAGTTCAAGAAAAAATAAACATTTTTTGACCAACCAATGTGAAAAAACTGTATCTTTGAACTGAAAAAGTGGAGACCAGAACCCACTAAAAAAACGGGGAGAAACCGAAACGCCATAAGAGTAGGACAAAATTAATACACACAAATGTTTAAAAAATTCAACTTAACGGACAGGTTGCTTTTTGTAGCTGCAATAATTTCGCTTCTTTATTCTGAAGTTTTATTTTTTAATGGTCACCAAAACCAAGCGATTTTCATTGGACTTTGGGTGCCCTCAATACTGTGTTTTGGAATCTACTTACATTTAGTAAAAAATAATAAAAATGATTGATTTTATACCCTATTTTGGTGGAATAATTACCTTGCTCTTCGGTTATGGATTTGCCTATGCTTTATGGAGTGCTGATAAAAAAGACCCAATAAAGTGAATTATTTCCAACCCGTAACATCGGTTTGGCGATATGGTGGCTTAAATGCTTCTATTCACTGTTGCAAGTTTTCGAAGAACGCTCGAATTACCCTCTTGAATGCCTCAACTATTGTGTAATAATGCCGTTTAATGAGTTTCTTTAGGAGGAACTTCCGCAATCTTTCTTGATACTGTTTCAGCAATTTCTCGAACAGTTATTTGATGCTTTCGGCATTTATATTCTGGGCAACTACTGTTACTACTTCCTCGAGACGGTGGGCACTTATCGCTCCGTCGATTTTTATTTCCACCGGGGCCCCTTCGCCAAAGGTTCCCCTCCCCACCAAGCGCCCTGCGACGGTGTTTTTTTTACCACAAAGAAAGGATTTGAAGTCCTTTTAACCACAACTGATCCAGAAGCACATACTCAGGATTTTATTGATCAACTCGGAGAACATCCAAAAACCCTGACGATTGAACGAACAGACCCTAAAATTGAAACACAGCGCTACACTGAAAAGATATTGGAGCAAAAAGGAAAGAACTTATCTGAAGAAGGCAAAAAACTCATGCTGGAAGATTTAAAATCACCTTGTACAGAAGCGGTAGCCGTTTTTTATGCTTTTTCGAAAGCCATAAGTATGGCAAAAAGAATATTCGCAGTCATGGACACAGCTCCAACAGGCCATACCTTATTGTTGTTGGATACAGCCGGTAGTTATCATCGCGACAGCATAACACGGGTTTGGCAAAAGTGGCGATCAAGTGCTTCTATGACACATTTCTGTGTAAAAAAACGGTACAACATCTAATAAAAATTTGTGGTGAAAATGCCACCTTCGCCAAGCTTTGAAAACCGAACATAGAAAAATGAATTTAGAACAAAATTATATAGAGATAAACCGGCAATCTTGGAACAATAGAATCGACACACACCTTAAGTCTGAATTTTATGACCTTGACAGTTTTAAAAATGGTAAAACTTCTTTAAATGACATTGAGTTGAACTTGCTAGGCAATTTACAAGGAAAAACCATATTGCATTTACAATGTCATTTCGGACAAGATACTATTTCTTTGAGCAGACTTGGAGCAGCAGTTACAGGCGTGGATTTTTCAGACAAAGCAATTGAAAGCGCAAAAAAAATTGCAAAGGACACAAACTCAAATGCTAATTTTATTTGTTGCGATATTTACGATTTGCCAGACCATTTAGTGCAGCAATTTGACATTGTATTTACGAGTTACGGAACGATTGCTTGGTTGCCTGATTTAGACAAATGGGCAAAAATTGTATCTAAATTTCTCAACCCAAACGGACAATTTATTTTTGTAGAATTTCATCCTGTTGTTTGGATGTTTGATGATAATTTCGAAAAAATTGGGTACAAATATTCCGATTCGGGCGCAATTGTAGAAACCGAAAATGGAACATATGCCGACAAAACAGCCGCAATTTCTCAATCGAATATAGTGTGGAATCACGGTTTGGGCGAAGTAATAAACAGTCTTATTAAGAATGAACTTGAGCTAAATTCTCTTGAAGAGTTTGACTATTCCCCATACAATTTTTTCAATAAGACAATAGAGTTCGAACCTAAAAAATATAGAATAGAACATTTGGACAATAAAATTCCAATGGTTTTTTCAATAGTTGCGACAAAGAAAAGCAACAGTTAACAGGGAGGGCTCTGTGTATACATGAAACGTTTGGAATATACAGTTACCTTTGCTTCAAAATAAACTGCTCATGTCTGAATTTGTACCTTGTCCAAAATGCCACTGTGAATATACCTATCCAAGTGAGGGGTTGCTGATATGCTCCGAATGTTCTTACGAGTGGAACCCGGAAGAAGTGCCGGAAACAGCAGCGGACGAGGTCATCAAAGTGCTGGACGTGAACGGCAATGAACTGCAAAATGGCGACAGTATCATCGTCATCAAAGACTTGCCAGTCAAAGGCATGCCCAGGCCAGTAAAGGCAGGCACTAAGGTGAAAAATATCAGGCTTACGGATGGCGACCACAACATCGATTGCAAAATTGATGGCTTCGGCGCGATGGGGCTGAAGTCGGAATTTGTGCGAAAAGCATAGCTGATTTTAAACGTTTCGCCGCACTTGGTGCTGATTTCCAACACCAAGTACCCATTTGACTACCCTTGTTTTGTTTTTTCAGGTGGAGTAGCAACCAAAGCCAATCTTTTGACCGTTACTGCGGTTCAAGCGGATACGAACCATTATTTATTTGAATGAACTTCAAAAACCTTTTAGCGACAAGGTTGTTTTTGGCTCACACTTCCAATATCAATCATGAGTAAAAGTATTGCAATAATAGGATCAGGAATTGCTGGTTTGGCAACTGCGATTCGCTTACAACAGGCGGGCAACCAAGTTCATGTTTTTGAAGCGAACGATTATTTTGGCGGCAAACTCTCCGAATTCAAATTGGGAGATTTCAGATTTGATGCAGGCCCTTCCTTGTTTACAATGCCTCAATTCATAGAAGAGCTTTTCGATTTGTGTGGAGAACCCATTGATCAATATTTTAGATACCATAAAAAAGACATCGTTTGTAAATATTATTTTGACGATGGAACTCGTTTTGTAGCTTATTCTGATAAAGAAAAATACATCAAAGAAGCGGCTTTAATTTTTAATGAAAAAGCTGATTCAATACGCAATTATCTGTCATTGAGCAAGCAAAAATATGACTTGACCCGGAATCTTTTTTTGACAAAATCGCTTCATAAATTCAGTACATATTTATCGCTTGACACATTAAAAGGAATTGCATCGATACCAATATTGGGAATTCATCGGAATTTAAATCAAGAGAATAAAAAATTCTTTAAGAATCCTTTATTGGTTCAATTATTTAATCGGTACGCAACATATAATGGCTCATCTCCATTCTTAACGCCAGGCATAATGAGTCTTATTCCTCATCTTGAGAATCATTATGGAACATTTATACCCGAGGGCGGTATGATTTCCATCACAAATGCTTTGGTATCATTGTCTAATAAAATTGGTGTTCAATTGCAGTTGAATTCCAAAGTAGAAAAAATTCTAATTAACGATTCCAAAAGCGCTACGGGAGTAATCGTTAACGGCAAAAATATAGCTGCTGACATTGTGGTTAGCAATATGGATATTGTGCCAACTTACAGAAAGCTATTGCAGGACTTTCCTGCACCGGAGATAGTGCTACGACAAGAAAGATCTAGTTCAGCATTAATCTTTTATTGGGGAGTAAAACAAAAATTCCCAGAACTCGACTTACACAATATATTTTTTGCGAAAGATTATTTTAGTGAATTCAAAAATATTTTTGAATACCGTACCATCGCCGATGATGTTACTGTATATATAAATATTACGTCTAAAGATGTACCAAAAGATGCTCCAGCGGGTACTGAAAATTGGTTTGTAATGGTGAATGCTCCAGGCAATACGAATCAAGATTGGGATGAAATTATAGAAAGAACGCGCAACAATATTCTCCAAAAGTTATCAAAACAACTTGGCGTAGATATTGCCCCCTTGATCGTTACCGAATCCATACTTGACCCGCGAAGCATTGAAAGTCGAACCCAAAGTTATCAAGGCAGTTTGTATGGTGCGGCTAGTAACAATCAACTTTCTGCTTTCTTACGTCATCCTAATTTTTCTAGAAAGATCCAGAATTTATACTTTTGTGGCGGAAGTGTTCATCCAGGAGGAGGTATCCCACTTTGTTTGTTATCCGCTAAAATCACTTCCGAATTGATCCAAAAATAATACTACATTGAAGTTTACATCGCTCAATATTGCAATTTTTTTAATTTGGTTATTCCACATTTCAGGAATGATAGAAATTTTAATGGGACATGAAAAGTTTTTTATTGCGCTTACGCCTATTAATTTGTTGGTATGCTTAGGCGCAATATTCTGGATTGAAAAGTGGCAGGCTAAAAGATTGTTAGTGTTGTTGATACCATTCAGCATTGGTATGTTTGCAGAAATACTCGGGGTTAATTATGGTTATTTTTTCGGAGAATATGCTTACGGAAAAAACCTAGGACCTAAAGTTTTAGGTGTTCCATGGTTCATAGGAGTGAATTGGGCAATCTTAACTTATTGCAGTGCGAATATTTCAAGAAAAATTACTGACAATTTGTTTTTATCATCATTAATAGGTGCTGCATTAATGGTAGGATTAGATTTTGTGATTGAAATTTCAGCGCCCAGATTCGATTTTTGGGAGTTTAAAGATGGCGTAATTCCACTACAAAACTATTTAGCGTGGTTTGGTTTTGGTTTCGTGGCAAATTTTCTTTTTCAAAAATTTAGCCCTCACGGAAATACCGTTCTTGCATATAATATCATGATAGCCTTTTTCTTCTTTTTTTCTATTTTCGCTTTCTTTTAGTATCATTTTATGAGTCAAACAACTGTTGTATCATTTTTTAAGTACCATAAAACATGGGATAAATGGAAAGCATTCACCAGAATGGGATTCCCTCCATTGATGTTCTCGAAAGTGAATGGTCTTCAGTTTTGGCGGGCAATGGGTGTCGGTGGAGAAAACGGTTTTTCTATCCAGCCAGATTATCAACTTATGCATTGGTAACAGTATTTGAAACAGAACAAGATGCTGTAAAGTTCTACGAAGGGAATATCATGAAAAAGTACACTAAAAACTGCGTTGAACGCAGGTCCTATTTCATGTATTGTATCCACACCCATGGCAATTGGGGAGGTGCAAACCCATTGGAGGTATGCGAAAACCCTGATTTGACAAAAAAAATAGCCATCATTACCAGAGCAACGATTAAACCTATGTTGGCTGTAAAGTTCTGGAAGTTTGTACCAGAAGTTTCCAAGACACTTGAAGATTATCAGGGGTTGAGTTATTCAAAAGGTTTTGGAGAGTGGCCAATTATGATGCAAGCAACATTTTCAGTTTGGGATAGCCTAGAGCAAATGAAAGCTTATGCCTATCAAAATCCCAGTCACGCTGCTATGGTAAAAAAAACCAGAGAACTAAATTGGTACAGAGAAGAAATGTTTTCGAGGTTTGTTGTTTGGGATGAAAAAATACAATCAAAATCATAATGACCAAATTATTTAAAGAATTTTTTGAAAGTGAAAAAGCAGGTGGCCTTATTTTAATTGCCTGCGCAATTTTATCATTAATAATCGCCAACTCCGCTTTTAGTGAAGGGTATCATCATTTTTGGCAAACTCAATTTGCAGGACACAGTATTGTACATTGGATTAACGATGGCCTAATGACGGTTTTCTTTTTATTAATCGGCCTAGAATTGGAACGAGAAATTTATAAAGGAGAGCTTTCAAATCTCAAAGATGCTTTGGTGCCGCTTTTTGGAGGATTAGGAGGCATCATATTTCCAGCAGGAATTTTTATGTTGTTCAACTTTGGCACTCCAACACAATCAGGAGCAGGAATCCCAATGGCGACAGACATAGCTTTTGCACTAGGAATTTTATCTTTATTGGGAAACCGAGTACCAATTTCTTTGAAAGTATTTTTAACTGCATTGGCGATAATTGACGATTTGGGCGCAATTTTGATAATTGCAATATTTTATACCAAAACATTTTTTTGGGCAAACCTATTTATCGCATTAGGGATTTTTGCAGTGCTTTTAGTTTTCAACCGACTAAAAATCAGAAATCTAATTCCATATTTAATTGGCGGCGTTGCTATGTGGTATTTTATGCTTAACTCAGGTGTTCACGCCACAATTACAGGTGTTCTGTTGGCTTTTGCAATTCCATTTGGTAACGGAAATGAAAAATCAAGCTCTTATTTATTGCAACATTTTTTACATAAACCAGTCGCATTTATTATTTTACCAATATTTGCCTTAGCAAATACAGCTATCATTTTAAGCGACGATATTGGACAAGCACTAACACAGAATTATAGCGTAGGAATTGCACTCGGACTTATTGTAGGCAAACCATTGGGTATATTTTTGCTGACTTTTGTAGCGGTATCACTTGGAATTTGCAGACTTCCAAGCGACCTAAATTGGAAAGCTATTTTAGGTGTAGGATTTTTGGGCGGGATAGGATTTACAATGTCAATTTTTATTACACTTCTTGCTTTTGACAATGAAAATATCATCAATAATGCAAAATTTGTGATTTTAATTTCGTCACTGATTGCAGGACTAATTGGATTTTTAAGTTTGAAACTAACCCTGAAAAAAGCAATAGTTGACACCGACTGAAAGAAGATAATACACAAAAATTAGCGCAAACAATTGAAGTATGAATAATTCCGACACACACAATCAGCGTGTTGCAGCACTGACATTCGCCTCAGTATATCCACATTATCTAGCAAAAGTCGAGAAGAAAGGCTGTACGATGGAGAAGATATTGCGTAGCGCGTAGTCTTTCAACCTCGAAATCCCGGATGCTCTTTGCGATGAATCATGTTTGCGGCAAATAAATCACAATTCCACCACTATTCCGTACGTTTGCCTATCAATTCTTTCATAATAACTCAACCTCCGATGATACGCAACCTTGTTCTCCTCTTCTTTATTTGCCTGTTTTCCAACGCTTTAACGGCTCAAGAGCATCCAAACCGGATCGCCATTTCACCCCAAGAGGCACAACTTCAACAAGAATCCGTTGAGGTACAATACTATGCCCAGCAGCTCGCCAACCTCAAAACAGCTTTTGCGGCTAAAGACAACGGTAAAATAGCCGTGTACGAATCTGCTGTTTTGATGAGCTTGCGCAATGAAATCAATCAACTAGACCTGAAACTGGCTACGCACGCCGCGCAAGCAGCGCGTCGAAAATTGGCCAGCAGCGGCCAAATAAACCAAGCCGCGACACCCGAAGAAGCCCCCCGCCGCGACCCGCTCGCCGATGCTACCACACCCGACGAAATCCGATTCGAAGCCATGACTTATACCCTGGCAGCGTTCGATCGCCACGCCTTCGATCCTTCAAAGCCGGAGGATGCCGCGAAGGATTTTGCCAAACTGGATGATATTTTGAAGATCATGGAGGCGGCGCTGGCGGAGTTGAAAGCGCGGCAATGACGTTAACACGAATGTCTCATAAGTATGCTTAGCAGTAATTGAATTCTTGGTGCCGAATTCTCGTTGGATTAAGCAGGGAGAAAAGGGGCTGTGTCAGAAGGGTTGGAGCCGGGATAGTCAACAAAATTTAATTCTATTCGAGCGTTAGACCTTCCAGGTTTTAAAAACCTGGAAGGTCTTGGCCAAGAAATTCGAAATAAAATTTGGCTAAATTGTTCAACACCCGGTGTCCCATGGCTTATAAGTAGGCTTCATGCTGCTAAGCGCTTGAAACACCAACACCTGATTCCTAGCCCTCACCAAATTATGCTCCGGGTACTGTATCTTATAATACACATCGCCCGCCAGCCAATCGGTCAAAAACCGCAAGGCTTGCTCGCCTGTGATCCAGGCACCTCCGAGTAGCAGGTTTTCCTTTTCAGCATCCATCAAAAAATCTGCAGTTTCGGATAAAAAACCGTCCTGGAGCGCGGCCAACATGTCCGTGCGGAGGCTCACTTGTGTAGGTTCGTCCTCAGATTTGTCCGGGACAAAAGTGCGCACCATGTCACCAAAATCGGAGAGTATGGTGCCGGGCATAACGGTGTCCAAGTCAATGACTGCCACCGCTTTGTGGGCGTTTGCGTCAAACAGCACATTGCCCGCTTTGGTATCGTTGTGCGTCACGCGCAAGGGCAGCGCCCCCGTTTTTTTCAGGCGGCTGATGGTATCAAATATAGGTTTTGCCTGAAACATTGCTTCAATTTCAGCACCAGCACCTGCGACACGATTGGCCGGATCGGTATCAATTACTTTCAAAAAGGTGTCCCAACGCCGATCCGTATCGTGAAATCCGGGGATGGTTTCCGCCAGTTCCTGTGCGGGAAAATCGCGCAAAGCCCGCGCAAAAGCGCCGTAAGCCTTGGCGGCCTCCAAAGCTGTGGCGACATTCGTTTTACCTTCCGGGGCGTAAGTATCGGGTAAAAAAGGAAAGCTGCGCCAGTGGTTCCCTGCTTCATCCAGGTGCAAAAACTGTCCACTCAAGGTCGGAATTGGCGCTGGTGACAGATATTGGAAACTGCTATTTTTCAGGTGCTCGGTCACCCGGCAGATATTGCGCATCACCGCATCGGGATCTAGAAAAATCTGGTGGTTCAGGCGCTGTAACAAATAGGACTTCCCTTTTCCACCTTGTTCAAAATCAATGCGGTAGGTATCGTTGATATTTCCTGCGCCGATCGGTTCAGCGCCGATCCAAGAATCAAATTTGAAAAATTGCCCGGCGATGGCGTGTAGCTTCAACATAGAAAATAATGGTTGTTTGGCCTTTATTTTTTCAATTCCAACTGCCGCACCAGCAGGCTACTTTTAAGCCTTGGTTCAAAGTACGTGCTTTTCGGCGGCAGGCTTTCCCCGGCATCGGCCATACGCATCAGATCTTCAGCAGCTACCGGGTAAAAAGCAAAGCCAACGCGGTCTTCTATCTTCTTATTGGTCGTTTTTTGCAGTCCT
>Ga0163144_10006971_pt1 | contig 24855 bp, 14 predicted proteins | sample OliLak19BULKMAT1_FD_123175 | JGI IMG/M metagenome (GOLD analysis project Ga0163144, IMG submission 123175) | Freshwater microbial mat bacterial communities from Lake Vanda, McMurdo Dry Valleys, Antarctica - Oligotrophic Lake LV.19.BULKMAT1 | ecosystem: Environmental > Aquatic > Freshwater >... | reverse complement strand
GCGAGTCGCTGCGCAGCGGGCCGCGCCTCGCAAGCGCTGTGACAGGCGGTCTGCCGCCTGGCACTGCGCTTGCCCGCGCGTCCCGCCTGCGCAGCGACGTTCGAGCGCCTGACGCTCTCTCTCACTCATCGGCAACCCCCAATCCCGCCCGCCTCAATCCGCGCGCCGCGAGAGCCCGCCCGCGAGAGCGCCAGGCCCCCGCCCGCCGCCAGTCTCCTTCTCGCGCATCGGCTCTCCGCGCCCGAGCGCACCCCGCATCGCTCGCACCATATCCTGGGTCAGGTCGTCGATCACGGTGTACGCCAACGGAACGACCCACAACGTGAAGAACGTGCAGACCGCGAGCCCGCCCGCCACACACGTCGCGAGGGCCTTGTAGTCGATCCCCTGCGTCGGCGCGTTCGACAACGCCATCGGCAACAGTCCAAACACTGTCGTCAGCGCCGTCATCAAAATCGGCCTTACTCGCGCGCTAGCCCCAACGATCACCGCGCGCTCGCGCGGCATGCCCGCCATCCGCAGCCGGTGCACCTTGTCGATCAACACGATGCCGTTGTTGACGACGACCCCGACCAGAATGATCAAGCCGATGACGCCGACGAAGTCGACCGGCGTCCCGGTAAGCCGCAGCGCCCACACGGCGCCGGCCATCGCGAACGGGATCGTCGTCAGTACGCTGAACGGCAGCATCAACGACTCGAACAGGATGCCCATCAACAGGAAGACGAGGCCGACCGCGAGCGCCAACATGCGCCACAGGTCGCCGAGGTCCGCCTCGCGCTGCGCGAGCAGGCTCGTGTCGCTTCCGAACGAGTATCCGCGCGGCAACTCGAGGGCCGCGAGGGCTGCGTAACCCTCTTCGATCAGCTTCGATTGGCGTGTCGGGTCGAGCACCCGCGCCGACACCCGGTGCGTGATCTGCCCTTCACGCCGCACGATCTCGGTCGGCGCAGCCTCGAAGCTGATCTTGCTGAACGTCGACAGGGGCACGGCCTCGCCTTCCGCGAAGACCGTCAAGTCCCTCAATGTGTCGAGGCCCGCGACGTCCTCCTTGTCGTACTCCATCAGGAAGGGCACCTCGCGCCCTTCTTCCTGATAACGCGGCAGCTGCGCGCCGCGCAGCGCCCACGAGACGCTGCGGAGCGCGTTCTGGCTCGTCACGCCATAGGTGAACGCGACGTCGTCGTCGAGCTCGAGCAGCACCTGGTCCGGGGCCTCGGTCAACGTGCTCGCGACGTCGACGAGGCCCGGAACACGCCGGAGGATCTCCGCCGCCTCTTCGCCGAGGCTCGCCAGCACGACGTGGTCCGGCCCGCGCAGCTCGAAGCTCACGAACTGCTTGCTCGCGTCGCTCACCTCATCCTGGTCTCGGAAGTACACGATGTGCCCGGCGAACGCGGGCAATTCGCGGCGCAAGCGCTCGCGCAAGCCGTCGAGGAACTCCGCCTCCTGGCGCTCTTTCCAGCGCAGCTCGAGCCGCCCCCCGGTGCCGTCGAAACGCGCGATGAGGTCGTCGAAGCCCAGCTCCTTCTTCCGCGACTCGAGGTAGTCCTCGTAACGCCTGATCTCGGTGCTCGTCTCGGCCAGAGTGAAGTTCGACTCGAGGTCGACCCAGAAGTTGAGCTCGGTCAACGCGTCCTCTTCACCGAAGCCGCTCATCGAGATCGACGAGGCCGCGAGCAGCGCGGAGAACGGCGCGCACAGCGCCAGGAGCGAGGCGAGGAAGCGGTGCTGCATCGTCCAGCCGAGCAGCGCGCGGTTGCTGGTCTGGAGCCAGTCGACGACCGAGAGTCCCTGCGGCACGAAGTGCGCTGGACGAGGCGGGGGCGAGCTCGGACGGGCGCGCCAGCTCGGCAGCCCGAAAAGGGCCAGCGCTACCCCGACGAGCGCGAGCGCGATGACGGTGTACGCGAGCGCCTCACCGGTTCCTCCGCCGGAGCCCGCGACGCCGAACGACTGGAACGTCCGCCCGGCTTCGGCCTGGGCCTGCGCGGCGCCATAGGCGACGTAACCGAGCCAGCCGATCCCGCCCGCGAGCAAGAGCCGCAATGGCGCCACCGAGCGCACGACGAGCCGCGATCCGGCGTGGGCCGCCGTCACGAGCGCGAACCAAACGGCCGCGATCGCGCCGAACACACGCCCGATGAGCCAAGCCGGCACGGCCAGCACACGATCGATGCCGCCCATGACGGCCTGGACCGCACGCGGACGCTCGCCGAGCACCCTCGCCGTACCCGTGGGCAGGAACACGAGCGCGATCAACAGGCTGAACAGGAGCGACGTACACAGCGGGATGCCGAGCGCGGTCATGAAGACCCGCATGCGCGCCCCGCCGAAGAAGATCAGCGGCATGAACACCGCGACCGACGTCAACGTCGCGAGGGCCACGGCGAGCGCCACGTCGCGTGTCCCGAGCACGGCCGCGCGGCGCCCATCGTGGCCCGCGGCCTTCAGGCGCGCGACGTTCTCGACGACGACGACGGCGTTGTCGACCAACATGCCGATCGCGAGCGTCAACCCGACCATCGTCAGGACGTTGAAACTCGAGCCCCGGAAGTACTCGAACGTCAAGGCCAGGAGCGCCGAGACCGGGATCGAGAGCGCGACACACAGCGTCAAACGCGCGCGGCGCAGGAACAAGAACAGGATCAGGACCGCGAGCCCGCCGCCCAGTACGGCGGTCGATTGCAGCTGGTCCAGCGAGTTCTCGATGAAGTCGGCTTGGTTGAAGAAGACCTCGCCCTTGAAGCGTCCGGCCAGCGCTGGATGGCTCTCGAGGCCGTCCATGATCTCCTGCAGCTCGTGCCCGACTTCGACGATGTTGGCCGAACTCTCGCGCTGGACCATGCCGTAGAAAGCGTACCCGCCGTTGATGCGAGTGACCCAGTCGCGCACTGACTTCATGCGCTCGACTCGCGCCACGTCACCGAGTCGCAGGCCGTTGCCGACGGGATAGTCGCGCACCTGGTCGAGATCCGTAAAGCGCATGTCCGCGCGCAAGAGGTAGCGCGTCCCCGCCTCGTCGACCTCGCCCAGGGGCTGCGCGAAGTTGTCCGTGTTCAAGCGCCGGATGACCGACCCGATGTCGAGCCGCGCGGCCATGACCTTGTCCTCGTCGAGGAGGATGCGGATCGAGTCGTCGAGCAGCCCGAAGATGTTGACGCGGCTGACGCCGTCCACGGCCTCCAAGCGCTTCTGGACGTGTTTCTCGAGCAGCGCGTCGACGTCCTCGCCCTGGTCCTGGGCGACGATGGCGAACCACATGATCGGCGGCTCGCCGTCGTCGTTGGCCCAGACGTTGACGCGCTCGACACCCTCGGGCAGCTCCGGGCGCGCGCGCTCGATGCGGTCCCTGAGCTCGGCCTTGGCGAGCTCGGTGTCCGACTCGCCGTCGAAGGCGACGCGGATACGCACACGCCCGGTGCTGCAGTACGACGTGATCGACTCGATGTTGCGCAGCGTGCGGAACTGCTCTTCGAGGGGCCGCGCGACCTTGTCGATGTTCTCTTCCGCGCTAGCGCCCGGATTCTGGATCCAGATCGTGAAGCGGCTGCCGGAGATGCCGCCCGGCAGCATCTGCAGCGGCAGACGCGCGAACGCGATCAACCCGAGCGTCATGAGCGCCGCGAAGATCACACCCATCGCCACTGGTCTGCGCACGGTCAGCGCGAAGAAGCCGCGGTCACCCGCGCTGCTTTCGAACTCCTCGAGGTGCGTGGCCTCGTCGAGCTCCGCCTCGTTCCGGTGATCCCGTTTCTCGGCTTGCATAGCGGCTCAGAGGCTGGAGGGAGAGCGCGCGCCAGGGTTCCGGTCGCGCACCACCAAACTGAAGATCACCGGGATCACGAACAGCGTCAACAGGGTCGAGCTCGTGAGCCCGCCGATCACGGTGATCGCCATCGGCGCGCGCAGCTCGGCGCCCTCGCCGCCGACGAGCGCGCTGAAGCCTGGGACGCTCGCGAGCCAGCCCGTCAGCGGCACGAGGCCGAGCACCGTCGTTGCCGTCGTCATCAGGATCGGCCGCAGACGCGCTTGGCCCGCTTCGAGGATCGCGTCGTGCAACGCGAGTCCCGCGGCGTGTCGACTGTTGATCCGGTCGACGAGCACGATCGCGTTGTTGACGACGATTCCCGCCAGCAGGATGAAGCCGATGAAGACGACGACCGACAGCGGCAGATCCACAAGGTCGAGCAACAGCACCGCGCCGACGCCCGCGAGCGGGACACTGAAAAGGATCACGAGCGGCTGCACCAGCGACTCGAATTGGCTCGCCATAACGACGTAGACGAGGAAGATCGCCAGCAAGAGCGCGAACCGCAGGCTCGCGGTGCCCTCGTCGAGCTCGCGCTTCTGGCCGCCGAGCGCCACGTCGACGTCGCGCGGCGCCTGGAGCGTCGCGAGGGCGCTCTCGATCTGTTTGTTGACGGTGCCGAGGTCGAGGCCCGTGCTCGCGGCCGTGACGAGCACCGCCCGCTGCCCGCCGATGCGCCGGATCTCGGCCGGGCCCTGGGTCAGCGTGATGCGTGCGACCGAGTTCAGCGGGACAGGCGTCGCCTCGGTCGGGTTGATCACGAGGTTCGAGATCGCGTCGATGGAGTCCAGGATCAGCTCGTCGCCGCGCACGCGGACGTCGATGCGGTCGTCGCCCTCCACGAACCGTGTGCTGACGCTGCCGAGCACCTGGTCCCGAACGAACGTCGAGACCGTGCCGAGGTCGAGCGAATACGCGAGGGTCTTGTCGCGGTCGAAGGTCACCCGCGCTTCGGGGTAACCCGGCCGCACGGTCGAGCGCACATCGGAGAGGCCCGGGATCGCCTCGAGTCGGCGCGCGACCTCGGCCGCGACCTCGCCCATGCGCACGAGGTCATACCCCTTGATCTCGACCGCGATCGGCGCGTCGAGCGCGAACGGCGTCGGTCGCCGGACGTCGACGAGCTCCATCTCGGGTGTGTTGTCGACTGCCCGGCGGACGCGCGCGATCAGCGCGTCTTCGACCTCGGCGCCGCGTGTCTCGGGTTTGAGGCGCAAAGTCAAACGCGCGGTGTGTTCACCCTCGATCTCGCGGGTCAGCGTGTCCTTCTCGACGCCGACGGTGAGCGAGGTCACCTGCACTTCGGCGAACCCTTGGATCTCGGCGTCGAGCGCGCCGAAGGCGAGCTCGGACTCGTCGATCGGGGTGCCCACCGGCAGCCCGAGGAACGCGGTGATCTCACCCTGGTGGATCTCGGGCAGGAGCTCCAGGCCGAGCTGCGCGAAACGCGTCGTCGCGAACCAACTGAGCAGGACCACCGCGGCGACGACGAGGAAGCGCGCGTTCAACGCGACCCGCAGCGCCCGCGGATACACGGAGTCCACGGCGCGCCAGGCGAGGTCGAAGGCCGCACGCAGGGGCCAGGTGAGCCCAAGCAGCAGCCACCCGACGGCGGCGAGGAGCGCGCCCACCGTCGCGAGGAGCAGCGTGCCGATCGTCAGCACGAGCGCCCAGGTCAAGCGGCTGAGGTTCGGACCGACCGTGGACCAACGCCACTCGAGGTCGCGTGGCCAGAGGTGCGCGACGCGTGGGCGCTGGAGTCCGCCCTTGGCAGGACCACCCGCCTTCGGGGCGCCCGCGAGCGCCGGGCGCGAGGCCAGCATCGGGATGAACAGCACCGCCACGAGGAGCGAGACGAGCAGCGCCGACACGACCGTCACGGCTTGGTCGCCGAAGATCTGGCCTGCGATGCCGTGCACGAAGACGATGGGTGCGAACACGCAGACCGTCGTGAGGGTCGAGGCCACGATCGCGCCCGCGACCTCGGACACGCCGCGGGTCGCGGCGGTCGCGAGATCGTCACCCTCGTCGCGACAACGTGTGATCGACTCGAGCACGACGATCGCGTTGTCGACCAGCATCCCTACGCCGAGCGCGAGGCCGCCCAGCGACATGATGTTGAGCGAGACATCGAGCAAGAACATCGGCGCGAACGTCACGATCACCGAGATCGGGATCGCGACGCCGATGATCAACGTCGGCGCCAGGCGGCGCAGGAACATCCACACGACGAGCACCGCGAGCCCGCCGCCGATGAGCGCCGAGCTCTCGACCTCGTTGACCGCGTCGGCGATAAAGGTCGATTGGTCGGACAGGAGCTCGATCCGCGCTTCATCGCGCAGGTGCCACGCGAGGAAATTGAGCTTTTCCCGCTCGAAGAACGGCACGTCGTTGCCCTTGACGCCCGCGGCGTTCTTCTGTGCGGCGAGCTCCGCGCCTTCCTTCGTGCCGAGGACCGCAGCGCGCACGCGCGCCGCGACGTCGACGATGTTCGCGCCGGCCTCGCGGTAGACCGCGATCTCGACCGCTTGGCGCCCGTCGAGCTTCGTGATCACTTCGCGCTCCGCGTGGGTGCGCGTGACCTCCGCGATGTCGCGCACACGCACGACCGCGTCGCCGCGGCGCACGATCGCGAGGTCCCTGATCTCGTCGATGTCCTGGAACTCGTTGAGCGTCCGGACGAGGTAGTCCGTCGAGCCCTCGCGGATCTGCCCGCCGGACGCGTTCAGGTTCTCTTGCGCGAGGCGCTCGCCGATGAGCTTCGGATCGAGTTTTTGGGCCGCCAACCGGAACGGGTCCACACGCACGCGGATCTCCTCGCGGAGGCCGCCGCGCACCTGGATCGCCGCGACACCCTGCAGGCCCTCGAGCTCGCGCTCGATGCGCTTCTCGGCGAGCCAACGCAGTCGCACGAGGGTGGCCTCGTCTTCGCGCCCGCCCGTCGGCGGGGCGATGCCGAAGCGCAGGATCGGGTCGAGGTTCGGGTCGTAACGCAGGATCAGCGGGCGTTCGGCCTCGTTCGGCAGGAACACGCCATCGATACGGTCGCGCACCTCCTGCACGGCGAAGGTCATGTTCGTGCCCCAGTCGAACTCGAGCACGACATCGCTCGTGCTCGCGCGGCTGGTCGAGGTCGTGCGCACGAGGCTCGGCAGCGTCGCGAGGGCCTCTTGCAGGCGCACCGACACACGGTCCTCGACGTCCTCGGGCGCCGCGCCCGGGTACATCGTGCGCACGGTCACCGTCGGATAGCTGATCTCGGGCAACAGGTCGACGGGCAGCTTCGCGAACGACACGAAGCCGAGCATCGCGAGCGCGACCATGAACATCGTGATCGCGACCGGGCGCGTCGCGACGAAGCCGAGGGCCGAGCGGAACTGCCGCGGCGCGCCGGAGGGGGGCACGTCCATGGTCACTGCCCTTTGTTTCCGCCGCCGGCCTGGGCGTTGGCCCCGGCGGATTCAGCGTTCTTGGTGGGCTTGGCGTTGTCGTCGCCTTCAGCGGTCGTGGTCTGCGCAGCGTGATCGACGGGGTTCTCGGCTGGGTTCTCGGCTGGGTTCACGACGAGCGCGTCCTTCGCCGTGTCGGACAGAGGCGCGGTCTCGGCGTCGGGCTCGGGCTCTTCGAGCAGCCCCTTGCGGACATCCTTCCAGGGCTCAGCGTCGACGCGGTCCCCGTCCTCGAGGTCGCGGTTGCCGACCACGACGACCGTCGCGCCGCGCGCGAGGCCAGTGGGCGTCGTGGGCAAGATCTCGAGGTCGAGATCGTCCGCGAAGCCCTCGTTCACACGCACGCGCCGGACGACTCCGCCGTCCGCGACGAACACAAAATACGCTTCACCCTCGCGCACGACGGCGCGTTTGGGCACGACGAGGGCGTCGGGATGGCGTTCGGTGACGATCTCGAGCCGCACGAGCATGCCTGGCAGGAGTCGCGCCACGCCGGGCGCAGTGGTTTGTTCGAGCGCGACTGTGACGCGGAACTGGCCCGAGGTCGGGTCGACGGTCGGGCTCACGATCTGGATCGCGCCGGCGAACGACGTGCCCTGCAGGGCCTCCGGATGCGCCACGATCTCGATCGCCGTGGCGCCTTCGTCCGAGCGCGCGCGCTCCGCCGAGCGAAAAAACGTGAGCTCGCGCTGGGGGCGGTACACGATCGCGCGCACGCGGTCGGGGTCCGTGAGCGTCAGCACCGCGGCGCTCGTCGAGACGAGGTCGCCGACCTTGACCATGCGCTGCGCCACGATCCCGTCGAAGGGCGCCGTGATCTCGGTGAACGAGAGGTCGAGCTCGGCCTTCTCGACCATCAGCGCCGCGCGCGCGATCGCGATGTCCTGCGACGTGAGCTGGGCCTTGGCGGACGCGACTGACGTGTTCTGGGCGTCGAGGTCGGAGTTGTTCTGGTCGCGTGTGAGGCGCAGCTGCTCGAGCTCGTTGCGCGAGAGGAGGCCGCCGGCGATCGCCTCCTTGCGCTCGAGCTCGCGCTGGGCCTGCTCCAATGTGAGGCGCGCGCGGGCTTCGCGCGCCTCGGCCTCTGCGATCGCGAACTCGAGGGCGCGTTGTCCGTCCTCGGCCTCGCGCAGCGCGATCTGCGCCTCCTTCAGCGCCGCCGCGGAGAGGCGTGGGTCGAGGGTCACGAGCGTCTGGCCCTCGCGCACCCGATCCCCTTCTTCGCAGCCGAGCGCGACCACTTGCCCGCCCACGCGGGGGAAGAGCTGGATCTCGCGCTCCGACTCGACGACTGTGGTCGTCGAGATACGTCGCACCATCTCGCGTTGCTGCACGGGCGCGACGAGCACCTTAGGGCGTGTGTCCTGTGGCAGGGAACCGGCGTCCGGACCGGAACCGCCGCCGCCGGTCGTGCCGCTGCCTGGGCCGCCGCCCGAACAACCGGTCGTGAGACCGAGGACCGCACACAAGCTCACGGAGAGGGCGCCGAACAGGGTGCCGGAGCGCGTATGCGTCAGCTCGGCGCGTGGGCCGGAGAGAGCGGAAGAGAGCATGCAGGGAGAGAGCTGACGCAGAACAGTGGGCGCGTCGAGAGTGACAGAACAGCGTAGCGTCCGAAACTCCTTCGCGCGGAGTGAGGCGAGCTGTGGACTTCGCTGGGCAAAAGCTCCGTAATTACACACCACGATGGAGCACGCACTCGGACCTCTGAAGCGCTTCGCGGCCGTTCTCACGACCTGGGTCCTCCTCAACCTGGCCCAGCCGGGGCTGCTGCGGCCGGACGGCTTCGGGCACCTCGCGTTTTTCGCGCTCGCGCCGTGGGCGTACGCCGCGAGCGCGCGGCCCCTCGTCCGCGAGGGTCGCAGCGCCCGCGCAGCCTCCGCGCGCGCCTTCGTCGCCGAGTGGCTCGCGCACGCGCTCGGGCTGCTCGGTTGGTTCTTCTGGATGCGACACCTCTTGCCTTGGCTGCTCGTGCCGATGGCGCTCGTGCCGGCGCTCTATCTGGCCGCGGGAGGGATCCTGCTGCGACGGCTCGCCGTGCGTTGGCCGCTGGCCCTCGCGGCGCCGATGGCCTACGTCGCGGCCGAGCTCGTGCGCTGGCACCTGCCCCCGCCGTTTTCATTTGGGTGGCTCAGGACCGGGGAGCTCATGCACGACACACTGTGGCTCTCGGGCAGCGCGCGGGTGTGGGGGAGCATCGGGCTCACGTACGTGCTCGGCGCGCTCGGGGGCCTCGGCGCCGAGGCCTGGCGCCGCCGCGGCGCGCCGCTGCCGGTGTCGACCTGGGTCCTCGGCGTCGGGCCGCTCGTGGTCGGCGCCGCGCTTTCGTTCGGGCTGCCTGCGCCGCCGACGGCCGGTTCCGTCTCGATCCTCATCGCGCAACCCGGGATCGAACAGTCGCTCAAGATCGGGCGCAGCGATTATTTCAACGAGGAGCTGACGCCCTTCGTCGAGGAGGTCCAAGCGGGCCTCCGGGCCGCCGCGGCCTCGCCGGTCGAGACCGGTGTAGGCCCGACGGGAGCACCGGATTTCGTGCTCGGCGGAGAGTCCATCCTGTTCGGGCGGCTCGTGCCCGATGAGGTGCGCGCAGCCTTCGAGCGCGGCGTTCGCCCGCCGGAATGGTCCAGTCACGCGAACGACTCCTGGCGCGAACTCAACGACCTGAATCTCGCGCTGCGGGCCGTCGTCGCGTTGTTCTGCGGTCCGGGCGCGGCCGATGTACCGGCGGGTTCCGAGGCCGACATGCGCCGCGTCGTCGAGTGGCTCTTCGGCGCACCCGCGCGGCCGCGCGCCTCTGCGCCGTGGCTCCGGGCTACGCTCGCCGGCGAGCGGCTCCTGCCTGCAGGTACGCAGTTCCTCGCAGGCCTCGAGGCCTGGGACGTCGTCGATGGCGAGCTGCGGCGGCGCAACGCGCTCGGTCTGTGGAACGCCGCAGGGCGGCTCGTCGGCACGGCGCCGAAGGTTCAACTCGTCCCGGCCGCAGAGGGCCTCGACCCCGTGCGCTATCTACCGTTCGCCGTCGAAGCCATGCGCCAGATCGGCGGCTATGTGCCCGACTTCGTGGCCGGCGAGCGCACGACGGTCTTCGTGACGACGCGCCGCGACGGGACTCCGCTCCACATCGGCGCGACGGTCTGTTATGACAACGCCTTCGACCGGCCCTACACCGAGCCCCTGAGGCGCGGGCCCGTCGACCTCTTCGTCGTCGCGAGCAACGAGGCCTGGTACGGCGATTCGTGCGAGATGGACCAGCTCCTCGCCATGGCGCGGATGCGGGCGCTCGTCACGGGGCGGCCGGTGGTGCGCGCGACCAATTCCGGCATCTCCGCGGTCCTCGGCGGCGACGGGCGCACCCTCGGCGTGCTCGAGGTCGACGGCCGCCGCAAGATGGTCCGCGGACACCTCGCCCTCGACGTGCCGCTGCCCGCCGATCCCGCGGCGCGCACATTTTTTGTGCGCACCGAGGGGGGCCAGCCCTGGGCCTGGGCCCTCGTCGTCCTCGGCCTCGCCCTCGCGCGGCCGCGCTCACGGGAGCGTGAAGCCCGCGGTTCGGGGGCCGTGTAGCTCCGTAGCGGCCCGTAATGCCGCCGCGACCCGTAACTCCGGCGCCGCGCTGGGGTAGGGACCCGCTCGGGACCCAGCTGGCCCCCGGCGCAGAGAGCCCTTCGGCGACGAGATCACATCGGCGACGAGATCACATCGGCGACGAGATCACACTTCGGAGGGATCGAGTCCCGCCCGCTCCTTGACCCCTCTGCCGGGTGCTGCCTAGAATCCCACCCCTTGAGTCACGGCGTCTCCAAAGGCGCTGCGGCCGACCACCCCATCGCTCCCCGCGATGGGGTGGCCGAAGGGGGCGGTCGACGCCGCCCCTTCGTTCAACCTGATCGATCCCCCCACCCGCCCGCCGGCCTGGCCGGGGCGAACCCTCCCCCCGAGATACGAACATGAGCCCGATCGGACGGATCTTCGTGGTCGTGAACCTTGTGCTGGCTGCTGCCTTCCTCGGTTTTGCGTCAGCGAACCTCGCCAATGCCCACAAGTGGCGCAGTATGGCCGACACGACCCAGACTGAGCTTGCGAGCACCAAGAAGCAGCTCCAGGAAGAGATCGCCAAGCTCTCGGCCGAGCGCGACGCGGCCAAGGGCCTCCAGTCCGCGGCGATCGAGGAGAAGAAATCGCTGACGGCGGCGAAGGAGGGCCTCGTGCAGGACCTCGCGCGCCTCCGCGACGAGAAGTCGGCCCTCGACGAGCGCGTCGGCTCGATCGCGTCGACCCTCGAGAACTACGACCAGCGCTCGACCCAGCTCGCCCAGGACCTGAAGGCCGCCACCGACGACCGCGTCTCTGCGAACAACGAGAAGCGGGATGCCATGACCGAGCGTGAGGCGGCCCTCCAGGCCAAGCGCGATGCCGAGGCCGCCAAGGCCGCGGCCGAGCGCAAGATCACCGATCTCGAGAAGAGCCTCGCGATGGCGACCGAGAACATCGGGCGCCAGGACACCTTGATCGCCGCTTACGCGGAGGTCAGCGGCCTCACGTTGGAGCAAGTCGGCGGCCAGATCCCGACGATCCAAGGCGCCGTCGTCGGCGTGATGGAGCAGGGCGGTCAGTCACTCGTGCACCTCAACGTCGGTCGCAACGAGGGGCTCAAGCGTGGCTTCATGATGTACATCTACAGCAGCGGCCAGCTGAAAGGGCGCGCGCGCGTCGAGGTCGTCAATGACGCCACCGCGACGGCCGTGCTGCTCGACCCGGTCGAGGGTCGCAAGGTCGCTCAAGGCGACCGGGCGACGACTCGCATCCTGTGATCCGTCCCTCTCTTCTGGCCTGAAACCAAGAACCGCGAGCAGACCATGGCACAGAACCGCAACCGCGGTGGGGCAGCGCCCCGCACCGCGACCCGCAGCGAATCGAAGAAGCCGGCCGCCAAGACCGCGCCGCGGGCGACCGCCCCGGCGCCCGTTGAGATCGTCGAGGAGGAAAAAGGCCTCGGCATCGACGACGGCATCATCATCCTGACGACCCTCATGTTGCTCGTCGCCGTGCTGATGATCGATTACAACCGAGGCAAGCAGTACGGCGAGGGCATCCTCTTCACGGGCAGCTACGCCGCGCCGACCGTCGCCGCCAACTGAGCGCGGCGAGGCAGGGCCTCGGTCGCCAACGACACGGACCCCAGCTCGCTGCGGTCGACAACGAAGAAAAAGCGGCCAGCCCACAGGGCTGGCCGCTTTTTTGTCGCTGCTTTTGCGCTCGTGCTTGTTCTGGCCCCTTGGATTCGCAACACTCCGCACACACCGCACCGCCCGAACTGGTCTGAGGGGACTTGGGGTTCGAGCAACGCGCGTCACCGCACCATGAGGATTTATAGGTGAGCGTCTTCAAGCCGATGGAATGGGCCTTCGGCCACCTCTCCGTCGACATGGGGATCGACCTGGGCACTGCGAACACACTCGTGTGTGCCAGGGGCCGAGGGATCATCCTCAACGAACCGAGCGTGGTCGCAGTCCGCAAGGGCACGAACGAGGTCCTCCTCGACGGCATGGCCGTCGGCAACACGGCGAAGGCCATGTTGGGCAAGACTCCGGGGTCGATCGAGGCCATCCGCCCGCTGAAGCACGGCGTCATCGCCGACTTCGACGTGACGGAAAAAATGCTCAAGTACTTCATCACCAAGGTGCACGACGGGCGCCATTGGGTGAAACCGCAGGTGGTCATCGCTGTCCCGGTGGGCATCACGCCCGTCGAGCGTCGCGCGGTCATCCACTCCGCCGAGCGCGCGGGCGCGCGCCGCGTCTACCTGATCGACGAGCCGATGGCGGCCGGCATCGGCTGCGACATGCCGGTGACCGAGGCGCGCGGTTCCTTGATCGTCGACATCGGCGGCGGCACGACCGAGATCGCCGTGTTGTCGCTCGCCGGCGCCGTCGTCTCGACCTCGTTGCGTGTCGCGGGCGACGACATGGACGAGGCGATCATGGCCCACCTCCGCCGCAACCACAATTTGCTGATCGGCGAGCAAACGGCCGAGCGCATCAAGCTCACCATCGGCTCGGCGTGGCCGATGGAGCAGGAGCTCTCGATGGAGGTCAAGGGCCGCGACTCGGTGCAGGGCCTGCCCCGGCGCACGACGGTCACCTCGATCGAGATCCGCGAGGCGCTCGCGCACCCCGTGCGCATCATCTGCGAGGCGATCCGCGGCATCCTCGAAGAGGCGCCGCCCGAGATCAGCGCGGACCTCGTCGACTCGGGCATCACGATCGTCGGCGGCGGCGCGCTGTTGTACGGCATCTCGCAGGCGATCTCCGATCACATCGGCATCCCGTCGCGTATCGCCGAGGACCCGCTCACGGCCGTCGCGCGCGGCACAGGGATCTTCCTCGACAAGCTCGACGTCTTCAGTCGCGTCCTCGCGACCGACGAAAACGACCGCTGAGCGTCGGCCACCGAGGCGCGGACGCCGTGATGTCCGCGCCTCGGTCTGTGTCTCTGTCCGAGGGGGGCGGAAGGCAACACGACACTTGGTTTCTTGCGCGTCGTGAACTCGGCGCAGCGCGTACGTCGACCCCCTCGGCAATGCGATGGGGCCAGGCTGCGCAATATTCTGGAGCGAGCGGTTGCCCTGATTTTCTATGGCACGCTCACGCACGCGCAGCATCGGTTGGGTCCTGGTCGTCGTGACCGGGGCGCTCGCGTTGCGCCCGATCGAGGTGCTCGAGCGGGCCCTCGACCTCGTGTTGTTGCCCGGTCGGTTGCTCGCGTCCCTGGCGACGCCGATCGGCGCGCTGCAGGCCCGCGAGGGCAGCGGCGCCCGCGTACGCCGCGCGGCGCGTGACGAGGCCGACATCGAGGCGCACCGCCAGCTCGAGGCCAGCGTCCGCCGCGCGGCTTGGCCGACCGCGGTCGCCCTCGCGGACGGCGTCGGCGCTGTGCAAGCGGAGGTCGTCGGTCACGTGGCCGGCGAGCTCGACGTGTTGCGCCTCGCCGTGTCCGAACCCGAGCGGGTCCACACGGGGCAGCCTGTCATCGCCGGTGACGCCTACGTCGGCACGGTGATCCGCACCCCAGGCCGAGAGGCGCCGCCGACAGCGCCGAGCGGCTGGTTGTCCGGTCTCGCCGAGGGGCTCGGGCTCGGCGCGCGCCGCGCCGCGCACGCGGCAGACGAGGTGCTCGTCGAGCTCGTCACGGCGCGCGAGGCGCGGGTGGGCGCGCGCATCGACGTCTCCGACGACGGCGGCCCATGCCGCCTCGTCGTCGGCGGCCTCGCGCCGTATCGCCCCGGGCCGAACGCGGGCGCGCCGCTGCTCGCCGTGCACAACCCGGAGCGCCGCGCCGTCGCGAGCGGTCTCGTCGCCGTATTCGAACCCGAGTCGCTATCCCAAGAACTCGTCGCGCTCGCCCACGGGTTCTTCGTCGGCGAGCTGCGTCGTGAGCAGCAGCCGGTGCCGGGCTCGGATTTCACGCGCGAGGTGCTCGGCGTGCGCCCGTACCTCGACTACGAAGCCGGGCTCCACCAGGTGCTGGTCCTCGCGGACGACGGCGCGCGCGCTCAGCTGCCCGCGCGCGACCGCACGGTGCTGCAGGACGGCGGCTCGATCGGTGCGCGGTTCTTCTTGCGCGCGGAGCCGTCGCCGTGGCGCGAGGGACGCAAGCTGGACCGCGGTCGCCGCCACGGCGTTGTCGCCGGCTCGGCCGTGACGACGGGCGCGCGCCTGGTCGGCCGTGTCGCACGCGCCGGCCTCGTCATGTCGGACGTCGCGCTGCTCGGCGATCCGGGGTTCTCGTTCAGCGCGCTCGCGCAGCCGCTCATGCTTTCGAGCGCCGCGTCGAGCGCCGCGCCGAGCGCCGGGCCAAGTGAGGGACCAAGTGAGGGACCAAGTGAGGGACCTGTCGACGAGGTCTTGGACCTCGAGTCCGCCGAGGCCGACCCGCGGCCGCCGCTCGTGCTCGGCAGGCTCGTGAGCCTCGGCCGCGCGCCCGATGGCGCCGTGCGTTTCCGCTGGTCACCGCAGCGTGCGCTCGCCTCATCGTTCAGCACACAGGAGATCCGGGCGGACGCGCTCACCGTGCGCCTCTGGACCGGCTCGGGCGAGGTCGGTGTGCCCCGCGGGCTCTTCGTCGGGATCACACAACTGCCCCTCGGCCCAGGCGTGCACGAGCTCCTTGTGATCCAAGCCGAAGGCGCGCGCGACCCTTCGGCGCTGACGGTCCGCCTCGCAGGTGGGAGCGAGCGGCCGTGAACCGCCTCGCGCCCTATCTGCTCCTCGCGGTGTGGTCGTCCGTCGCCACGGTGCTGCAAGGCCTCGCCGTCGAGGTGCTCGGGTTCGGGGTCTTCGCGCCCGACCTGCCGCTCTTCCTGCTCGTCGCCGCGCTCGGTCAGCTGTATCGCAGCGACGCCGTGCGTGTGTCCCTCGTCGCGGGTCTCGCGCGCGCGAGTTTCACGGTCGAGCCGCCGTTCGCGATCCTGGCGGGCACTCTCGCGGTCGGGCTCGTCGCTGACACCGTGCGCCGAATCGCGGATCTCTCGCGCCCGCTCACGCGCTCTGTGCTCGTCGGAGCCGCGGCGTTCGGGTTGGGCCTCTGGCTGCGGCTCGTCGACACCGACCGCGCGACGGGGGTCGGCGCGCGGGACCTCGTCGTCGCTGTCGAGGTGGTGCCGACCGCCATCAGCTCGGCCCTGCTCGCGTTGGTTGCGTGGCGCGCGGCCCAGGCGCTCCCGGGCCTCCGACGCATCGAACGGAGGGCCTTCTGATGCGTCGATTCGGGCTCCCGATGGCGGTCTTCGTCCTGGCCGTCATTCTGCTGATCGCGCGCCTCTATGACGTGCAGGTGACGCAGCACGAGGTGTGGGCGACCGAGGCCGCGAACCTCGTGCGCTCGTACAACATCGAGCCGTACACACGCGGCGAGCTGCGGGATCGCGCCGGCCGTGTCCTCGCGCGCGACCAGCAGGTCTACGAGCTCGACTTCGTCTGGCGTGACTTTCGCCGCGGCCACCCGCTCGGCCAGGTCGCGATGGGGTGGTCGTCCGCATTCGGTGCGCCGATCAGCCTCGAAGAGGCGCAGCGCGACCTCGTGCGCCGCGCGTCGGCCCTCGTCGAGCTCACGCCCGACGAGCTCGAGGCCTTCGCCCGCGGCGCCGCGCTCGCGCTCGGCGCCGAGTCGCTCGTGCCGGACGCGCTTCTGGAGCTCGAGCAGTTCGAGGTCCTCGGCGGCGGCCTGAATGGCGGGCGAAACCGCGCCGCAGGACACACGAGCGCTGCGCGCGCGGCCTCGGCCGCGCGCCGCAGGACACGCGCCGGGGACCTCGTGTTCTACGTCTACCGGTTGCTCGCGCTGTCGCCGCGGGAAGAGCGTCAAGTGCGCCGTTACGTGGAGGACTCGAGCCTCGGCGGGCGCACCTACGTCGAGCTCGCGTCGATGGTGACGGGCGTCGGCCCCGATCGGGTGCGCGCGGACCTCGTCGAGCGCCTCGCGCAAGCGGTCGAGCAACTCGCGCGCCTCGCGCAGCAGATCGAGTGGGGCGCGGGCGACACGCCCGACGGCGTCGATCCCGGGTGGTTCGCGACGCTTGTCCCCGAGCAGCGCCTCGTCACGGTCATCGAGGCGCGGCGCGCCGCGGTCGAGGACGACACGGCGGACGCGCTGTTCGGCACCGCCGTCGGCTGTCCGCCCTGGCGCTTCGACCAGCAGAACCTCGGCGGCCTCGAGCTCGGTTGGCTGGATCGGCTCGTCGGCTGGGACCCCGCGCGCCGCTTGCTGTGGATCCGGCGTCGCGGCGCCGATTGGCCGAAGATGGTCGACGATTGGATCGCCGACTACGTCATCGCGCGCGCGAAGCTCGCTGCCCGTGGGTTCGCGGTCGAGGACATCGCGGCGGATGGAGCGCGAAGGGGCGACGGCCGTGAGAGTGGCCTCGCGCTGGATCCCGCCGATGCGCTCTTGTCCGCGCTCGCGCACGCGTTCCGCACCGAGGGCGAGACGTGGTCGCGCCGACACGGGGTGCCCGCGGATTGGCGCACGATCGACGACCTCGAGGGGCTCGCGACGTTGCCGGTGGCGGCGCGCACCGACGACGTTCCGCGTGGCGCGTCCCTCACCCGCGAGTTGACGTTCCAAGCGCCGCACCACCGACGGTCGAAGGCGGCGCGCGAGGACCTCTTGGTCGAGGTGCTCGGGCCGGCCCTCGAGCGTGTCGCGCGGCGTTTTCGCGCCGAGGGTGTCGAGCGCTCGCGCAAAGACCTCGCGGGGCGACCGGGCGCCGACCCGCTCCTCTGGGCGCGCGAGGACGTCGCCAAGTTCTTGATCGACCTCGTCACGTCCGCGCGCCAGGACTGGGACACGGTCCACCGCCGCGCCGTAGGCGCGCTCCTCGAGGCGCTCGAGGTCGAACTGCAAGCGGCGATCGCCGAGGTCATCGTCGAGCTCACGCCGCAGGACGAGGGCGAGGATTCGCAGCCTACGGGGTTCGGCGCCGTGTCGCTCGTGAACGAACGCATTGGGCGCGCGGAGGAGACGCGGCGCTACGTCGTGCGCGACCGCGGCTCGCGCCCGCGGGTGATCGGGCGCGAGCCGGGGTACGAGCTCGTGCACCTCGTGACACGCCACCCGCGCGAGTTCGCGGGTTTCCGAGTGCGGCCGACGACGCGGCGTGTGCGGCCGACGGAGATCGCCGAGGGGTTGAACTACCACTCCGACGGCATCGAGGTCGCGGAGTTCCTGGTGGGGGAGGTGCGGCACCCGTACCTCGTCGACCTCTTGCGCCAACGGCCCGGTGAGGTCGAGCTCGCGGAGCTGCAGCGCAAGTTGGCGTTGCCGGAGGCCGACCGCGAAGAGATCCTCGATCTCGTCGAGTCCGCGTGGCACCCCGAAGAGCGCATCGGCGGCAGCGGCTTCGAGGGCTGGTTCGATCGCGAGCTGCGCGGAGTCGAGGGGTACAGCGAGTTCCAGGGCCTGCAAGACCGCAAGTCCGACAACCGCGCGCCGATCCACCGCCCGCCGAGCGACGGGCGCGCGGTGTGGTTGACCCTCGACCTCGAGCTGCAGCGCGCGGCCGAGGCGCTCTTGCGCGCGCCCGAGGTGCCGCTGGGCGACCCCAAGGTCGACCAGTATTGGTTCCTGAACCCCGTCGGCGCGATCGTGCTCGCGACGGTCGAGGGCGAGGTGCTCGTCGCGGCCTCGACGCCGCTCGTGAAGGGCCTCGCGCCCGCGCCCGATACCGATGGGCAGCGCCGGATCGCGATCGAGCGGACGCTGCGCCGGCCGCTCGGGGAGCCGCCGGGGTCGATCATCAAGCCGCTCGTCGCGGCGTGGTCGTTGCAGCACCTGGGCGTCGACTTCAAGGCGGGGCTCGCGGTGTGCAGCGCGGACATCCAGCGGCAGGGCGCGCTGCCGAAGGGCTCGAAGGTCGCGGGTTGGGGGCTCGTGAACTGCAATTCGACGTTGGGGCACTCGCGGGGCTTCGGCGACGAAAACGGCTACCGGATGAACATGCAGGACGCGCTGAAGGTGTCGTGCAACACCTACTTCGCGGCGCTCGGCGAGACGCGCTTCGACGGCCTCGGGATGCGCGCAGCCCTCGAGGCGTTCGGGCTCGGCAGCCCCACGGGCGTGTGTTACGACCCCGCGGGGCGCGTGGGGCTCGTCGAGAACAGCTCGTTCGGTGATTCACGGTCCTTCCCGCCGGGCAAAGGGCCGGAGCTGCCGCAGTTCCGGCAGTTGATCGCGAACGGGCTGCAGTACCTCAACGTCAACGTCGTGCAGATGGCGCGCGCCTACGCAGCGCTCGCGACGGGTGAGCTGCCGACGATGCGGCTCGTGCGTCGGATCGGGGACGAGGACGTGCCGACCGAGTCGACGCGGCTGCCGATCGATGACGTCCACCTCGTGCGCATCCGCAGCGCGCTGCATGCGGTTGTCCACGACACGAAGGGGTCGGCCCACGACAAAGGCATCTCGCCGGAGGACATCGGGGTCATGATCGCGGGGAAGACGGGCAGCGCGGACTACCGCGAGATCCCTGCTGGGACGTCGGAGCTCCCGCCGTTGCCGGACGGCGAGCCCCGGGAGGACTACATGCGCAAACACACGTGGTTCGCGGGCTATCTGCCCTCGAATGCGCCGCGGTTCGTGCTCGTCGTCTTCATGCACGACACTGCGGCGACCGCGTCGCACAGCGCGACGTACATCGCGGGTCAGTTCCTGCGACTCCCCGAGGTGAAGTTCTATCTCGAGCGGGAGGGACTGCGTTGAGAGGCTGGAACGACTCGGGCCGCGGGCCGCTCTCGACGCGCCACGTGCGCTGGTCCGAATTCGATTGGCACATCGTCGTGCTCGCGGGGCTCTTGCTCACGATCGGGATCGTCTTTGTGCGCGCGATGTCATTGTCGCTGGGCAATGACGAGCTGACCGGCGTGAACTTCGAGGGGCACCGGCAGAAGCTCCTCATGGCGGTGCCGGCGCTGCTGCTCGGGCTCTTCGTGCGGCCGCAGTGGCTCAAACGCAACGCGTGGGTCGTGTACGGCATCGCGCTCGTGTTGCTCATGCTCGTGCCCATCGTGGGCGACGAACGCAACAGCGCGCGGCGGTGGATCGAGCTGCCGGTCCTAAACTTCGACCTTCAGCCCTCCGAGCTCGCGAAGATCGCGGTCATCGTCATGCTCGCGCGAGTCCTCGACCAGAACGAGCTGCGCGCGCCGCGGGATTGGATCGCGCCGCTGCTCGTCGCGGCCGTCCCGATGGTGATGGTCGCGGCGCAACCCGACCTCGGCACGTCGTTGACGCTCGTGCCGGTGACGGTGGGCCTCATCTACCTCGCCGGCGGTCGCGCGCGCGCGCTGCTCGGCCTCGCGGCCATGGGGGCGCTGGTCGGCGTGCTCGGACTCTCGTTCGGCGCGGTGAAGGCGTACCAGATGGAGCGCGTCGACACGTGGCTCGATTCGTTTACGCCCGAGGAGCTCATCGCGGCGCGCAACGGCCCGGGTTTCCACACCTACCAGGCGCGCGTCGCGATCGGCAACGGCGGCCTCGACGGCCGCGGCCTCGGCGAGGGCGTCGCGAATGAAACGGGCCTCTTGCCGGAGCGCGATTGCGACTCGATCTTCGCGGTCATCGCCGAGGAGCTCGGGTTCGTGGGGGCCTCGGTCGTGCTGGGCCTGTACGCGCTGCTCGTGCTCCTGATGATGGCGAGCGCGAGCGGGCTGCGGGACCGGTTCGGGCGCCTCGTCGTGGGCGGGGTGGCGATCTATTTCGGCGCGCACCTGCTCATCAACGTCTCGGTCAACCTCGGGTTGATGCCGATGACGGGGTTGACCCTGCCGCTTCTGTCAACCGGCGGCTCGTCGCTGCTCGCGACGTTCCTGGCCTTGGGCCTCGCCCTCGGCCTCGCGTCGCACCACGAGGCGTCCTTGGACCGGGACGCGTTCCGGCCGTACTGAACCCAGCGGAGTCGTGTCGAGACAGGCCGCCGCCAGAGAGGAGAAGCGCACCCATTCAGGGCAGCATCAACGAGACTGCATTGGTCCAGGTCGGAGCGCCGGCGGTGGTCGGCGGGAAGCAAAGGGCCTGGAGGTGGACCGTGCCGAGTCCCGCAAGGAATGCATCGCCTTGGGCCGTGAGCGCGGTGGACTCGACCCGCGCTAACCGATACCGGACCGAGCTCAGCGGCGGCGCGCAGTGCCGAGATGGACTTCGAGTACGCCGCGTGCTGGGCAAACGTGCTACGCAAGTTCAGGAACGCTGCAAGAGAGGCGCCCTCGATGGTCCGGCTGTTCCGCGACGACCTACGCGCGATTTACGACGTAGAGGCGGATGCCGATGCGCGCCGGCTCGACCCGGATGCGCGTGCCGCATCGAGGCAGGAGAAGGGACCTGGCGCCCTCGAGGCCCGCGAGTGCCGGGATCGCGCGCACCTTGGGACCGACGAGCGCAAGCCCTTTCTAGAGCACGCGCCGGCCTGGATCGTGCTCCTTTCCGCGCGTGATGGCGCGAATGTCCCACCTTGGGCCACCGAGTCGCGCATTTGCACTGGCATCGAGGGCGCCTGAGGTCGCCGTCTTTCGGACGGGTTCAGGGGGCTCACCGAAGGCAAGTGACAGGGTGCATAACCCTAGTGAATCGAAAAAAACGGACTGAGGGTGCGGCAAATCCGCCGAGGGTAGGGTAGAAGTAAAAAGAGAGAGCACCTCGCCCTCAGACCTGGCTCGCCAACTGGGAAGGACAACATGTCGCTCACTCGCTCACTCGCTCACTCGCTCACTCGCTCACTCGCTCACTCGCTCACTCGCTCACTCGCTCACTCACTCGCGCTGCTTAGCGCCCTGACCCTCACCAACTTCTCGCTCGCCCAGCAGCAGGTCTGGCGCGTGGACTTAGCGGCTGCACCGAACGGCAGCGGGACGTCGTGGTTGAGCGCCTTCGATCAGATCGAGGACGCATTCGCCGAGATCGATGCGGCATCGACGGGCAACCATACGATCCTGCTGCGGGAGGGCCTTTACCGCCCCACCCCGGCGCCAAGCACCGCGACGAGCCCAAGAGAGCGGACCTTCACCATCTCACAATTCTGGGGTGGAGGAAGGATCCGGATCGTGGGTGGATTCCTAGGCGGTCCCAACGGGGGCGACAACCCTGATGCCCCCGACGGAAGCCCCGTCCGCACCATCCTTGATGGCCGAGCCTTCAACCAGGCTGGCGTCACGGTGGGTCCGGCCTTCCACGTCATGACGGTCGCCTCATCGACCCTTCCCCAACTGGATCTCTCCGTCGAGAACCTGCTGATCACAGGTGGGCGCGCGGACGACTACATGGGACTGACAGGTCCGCACGGCGCCCGCGGTGGTGCGGTCCTCATGGTCCGTTCGGCATCACGCATCCTCTTCGACAAGGTGACGTTCCTCGACAATCACGCTGGACCCCCCAACGGAGTCATACCAACGCAGCGCGGTGAAGGCGGAGCGATCGCCGTTCTACAACTCGGCACTACCAGCAATGCGAACTTTTCGTTGAAACGCTGCGCGTTCTCGAATAATCACGCAGAATTCGGAGCTGCAGTCTTCGTCAACACTAGTCCTTCATTAAGAATTGGCAATTGTCGGTTCATTGAGAATGGCTTCTTCCTCCAGGACACGTCGAACGACGATGCACCGACCGAGTGCGTGGAGGGAGGCGGTCTGTTCCTTGGCCCCTTCGTAAGCAGCCAGATGAACAACACCGTCTTCCAGGACAATATGGCGCGAGATTCTGGGGCAGCCATCCACTGGGGTCCGTTCGCAGGTCCGAATTTCGACAACACCCAGACGCTGCATCACTGCACCATCGCGTTCAACAGAATCACGGTCCCAGCAAACGGGGCCGGCCTGCATGTCACTCCCACCAACCAGGCACAAGGTGTCAGGTCCCTCGATCTTCTCAACTCGATCGTTTGGGGCAACATTGGAGGCAACGACGTGGTGGTGGTCGGTAATCCAGGACTCGGTCAGGGTGGCGCAACCATCAATGAGTGGTACTGCAACATCGGTACCCAGGAAGCGGTCACGACCGTTGCCCCGGGAGGTATCTTCCCAATCAGCGGCAACATCTCCGCCGACCCACTCTTCGTCAGCCCGGCGACCCGCAACTTGGCGCTCCAGAGCACTCCGATCGCGTCGCCGAGCATCAATAGCGGTGGAGCCGTCCTTTCGATACCTCTCCCGCCGAATATCAGTAATGCAATTGGACTGGATTTCCTGGACATCGATGACGACATGGACTTTCTCGAGCTACTACCGTTGGACTTCAACCTCCAACCGCGCAACCAAGGTGCCGGGCCGGACATGGGTGCCTACGAGCAGTAACCGATGTATCCGAACGCGCTTCTTCTGAGCGAAACAGTATCATGACTCGAAACTTGATGGTTGTGGTGCGCGAGGGCGTGTTAGGCCTCGCGGCATGGATTGCGTTTGCCACTCCAGTGACCGCGCAGGCCCACGAACTTCAGATACTGCGGTCGGGCGCAGGATCTGGCACGGCTGGAATTCTAGATGGTGATTGGTTGCTTGCGGTCGCTCCGACCTTTCAACCGTCGCCTATCCAGATTGTGTATCGCCGTAGTGCGAATGGTTGGGAGGAATTGTCGTCCTTGCCGACGCCAAGCCACATTACCTCAAACTTGGCCCACTTCTCCGGACACGCATTGGACGGCCGTTGGGTCGCTACAGGACACTTCACCTTCAACCAGATTCGGGGAACCGTCCAGGTGCGGCAATTGGACGACCGCGGTCGAATTCTCACCGACCAGAGGATTGACTACCCGCGCAACGCGCGTGCTGGATTCGGATCATCGCTTGCGATCGATGGCTCGTTTATGGCCATCGGAGCGCCACAGAAGGACTTTCGCGGGACCTGGGGTGTTGGCGAGGTGTGGATCTACAAGTTGGTAGGTCAAAATTGGGAGCAGGTCCAGGTACTTGTCCCACATCCTTCCCTTCACTACTTTCGCTACGACTTTGGCGTACTCGTCCACATGGAAGGGGAGAGACTGTACGTCCACGGCCGGAGTCCGGGGCCTAGCAGCGGCAATGGCGTCGTGCACATCTACCAGCGGGACGCGAGCGGCCGTTACGTCGAGACTCAGGTGTTGACTCGCCCCACGGCGCTCGGGGTCTCCCAGCAGAATTTTGGAGCTTCCATCGCGACTTGGAACGACTGGCTCCTCATCGGGATGCCACGGGATTTTAATGAGCGTGGTCGCGCTTACCTGTACCACCGCAATGCCACGACGAACCTCTACGTACAGATCCACGAATTCCGTTCCCATCTCCCGGCGCCCCCACAACCATTCAATCAGGGGAATAGCTTCGGATGGGGAGTTGGGATCTGGGATAGGATTGTTGTCGTCGCCGATGGCGGTGCTTGGGACCCGCTGACGAACGACTTCGGTGCGATCTTCGTGTACCGACCGGACGCACTCGGCCTCTACCCGACTGTCGCCAATGAACTCCTGCGGCCCACGCCGGGTATCTCAAACGTCCTGGGTGGCGTTGGCCGCACCTATTTCGAGGGGGGCTTCGTCACTACCGCGGCCTCCACACCGGGCACCCCGACCGTGGAAGACGACAACCTGTTCGTGTTTTCGGCAGGGCCCGAGTCCAGCCTCTGCAGCGCCGGGCCTGGCGGCGTCTCGACCACGGGCATCCAACTTGACACCCTTGCCGACCCGTCTGTCTCGACCAGTTCCTCCGGCCGCGGCCTGATTCTCTCTAGCATTCCTGCTGGCACACGCTTCGTGGTGTTGGGCTCACTCAGTGGTCAGGCCCTGCCCGCCTTGACCCTGCTCGGTGTCCCGGGGCTGTGCCTCGGTCCACCCTATGCCCGGGTCGCCTTCGGTGCCGCCGGCGGCGGCAATGGCCTAGCCCTGGTCAACCCAGAGGCCCTGACCCTCCAAGGGGACCACTTCCTCACTGGCTTCGGCACGGTCCACCTTCAAGCCCTCTGCTTCCCACCCGGGCCAACCAGCAGCCCTGCTTGGACCAACGGCGTTTCACTGTTTATCCACTGAGCTCACCCGGGGGTTGTATCGGAAACGTGCGGAGCGGAGAAGTGCTCCAAGCTATC
>Ga0163144_10006965_pt1 | contig 24874 bp, 16 predicted proteins | sample OliLak19BULKMAT1_FD_123175 | JGI IMG/M metagenome (GOLD analysis project Ga0163144, IMG submission 123175) | Freshwater microbial mat bacterial communities from Lake Vanda, McMurdo Dry Valleys, Antarctica - Oligotrophic Lake LV.19.BULKMAT1 | ecosystem: Environmental > Aquatic > Freshwater >... | reverse complement strand
CTCGATACCGTCGCCACCCCCGCCGCCCTCGCCGCGGGAACAATCGCCGCGGCGTCCCAACTCGGCGACTTCGGCCCCGGCATCGCCTGGACCGCCTCCGCCATCGCAGGCGGCGGAGCCGCCGCCGTCTCCCAAACCGTCAACGTCTCCGCCCGCAGCCTCTCAACCGTCGCAACCGCCGGAATCCTGAACCCACTGATTTCGACCTTCCAAAGCGCGGTCAGCGCTGTGTTGTCGCTGCTTTCGATCCTGGTGCCCATCGTCGCGGCGGTTTTGGTCGTGCTCATCGCGGCATTCATCGTGTTGCGCGTGACGCGGCGGCGGGCGATGGTGAGGCGAGTGGCGGTGTGAGGGGGGGGAGGGATCAGACGCATTTTACGCGATTCACTACATTCCGGCTAATCACCCCCTTACCACCGGTCTATCAAAAAAGAGGGGTTTCCGCGCAATCGCGCGACCACGGGCTACGAGCGGTAGGATGCACCACTCATGCCAATGGCGCGAACATGTTGTTCGATCAATCGTTCGACGATCTGCTCATTGGTCACGCTCCCGTCGAGGTAGTCGAAGGAAGTTGAAGTGTGAAAGTGGAGATCCCACCTACGACAGGGCGAACCGCGAGGAGAGTGAAGCGTCATCGTGCGTCTTCCAATCGGTCTGCGGGACAGCTCCGAAAGAACGTGTCGGCCGCGACGAGAGCAACAATCGTCAGTCGCTCGCCGTTGGCTGCCGCGCCGAACAGGACCGACCAAAGCCACTTCAGGGATTTGAACCCTGGACCTATGCTTTACGAAAGCATCGCTCTACCGCTGAGCTAAAGTGGCACACAACCTCAAACAAGCGGCACAGCCGCCTGCGGGAACGGAAGTATCGGGGGTATGGGGCCGTTTGTCCACTTATTTAGTCCCCACTTGCTGCTATTCCGCCTCATTCCAGCAAACTCACCTGTTTTCGGATCGTGCTACGTGGCGCGAAACCTCGAAAATGCGTACTCCGTCGATCTTCTCGACCCCGCGACGCTCTCGATGGGTGCCAAGCCGCGCTCGAAAGTCTGGTTCTGCGGACACCAACAATAACCGCCACGCTCCCCATTGACTCCGCTCGTTAGGGTATTGCTATCATGCTCCTATAGTGCTTGCGTCTCGCCAACTCCGCGATTTTGCCGCGGCTTTTGTCGCCGTCGCATCTGGCGTCATTTCCCACCGCCCACCCGCCTGCGCCCCTTCCATCAGAATTCGCGGCGAACGTCCGGCCCCGTCGCCCGCTGCCACGCCCGGGCGAACCGCTTCAATCGTCGCCCATTGTGACTCTACCTGCAATCCGAATCCCGCTCGCGCGTTTGATCGGGCTACACCGGCCACGTTTGTATCTCCGGCAGATCATGGAACACGGTCTTGGGGTCGGTCAGAGGTCGAGCCGCGGTCTCAACTGAAGAAATCACTGCCGATAACCCCAAATACGTCTTATAATAACGGCGTTTTGCCGCCGCTATGGATAGATGCGTAGATCAAGGGCGCGCGCGTGCGCGTCTATCCCGCGCACTCCCGCGACCGAGCGGTTGCGTGCCCGCTGCAAGTTCACAGACCACACTTGGACGGTCGTACTCCAAACTTTTCGTCGAAAGTTACCATTCCACCGCGCCTTGGTATCTCCCTCCCCCATTTTCGCGCTCGTACTTCGCGATTCGTTCGGCGGTTATCTCACTTCACTCCCGCCGCGGCGTTCAACGCGTTTGCGAATTTGCCATCTGCTAATTGCAATTTGCTATTTCCCTCCACCTACCCTTACTCCATGCTCACACCCATGACCACGGGCTTTGTGAAACGCCTGCGGTGCAACGATCAAGCGGCGTGGTATGAACTCTGGGAAGTCTTTGGCCCCGTCGTTCGTGCTCAACTTACCAAATGGGGCAAGGGCCGCATCGGCGTCGAAACCGTGCGGGATTTGTCGCAAGAGACGCTCGCTGCGCTCTCCGAATCCATAGATCGTTTTGACCCCACGCGCGGCGCGCGTTTCTCGACGTGGCTGCTCGCGATCGCAAAGCATGTGCTGGGTGATGAACTCGACCGCCGCGGCGCCAAAAAACGCGGCGGCTCAAAACGCAACCTCGAACTCGATGACAGTTGGATGGGCGCGGCCCCCGGAATCTCCGTCGATGCCCACTACGAGCAACAGGTCTTCGCCGCGAAGGTCGGCGCTGCCCTCCGCGCTGTCGAAAAGGAATCCGATTTTACCGACTTTGCAATCTATTCCATGCGGGTTCTCGAGAACAAGTCCGGCAAGGAAGTCGCCGCAGCGTTAGGCATCAGCGAACCCACCGTCAGCCGCCGCGCGGCGAAAGTCCGAGACCTCCTCCGCACCCGAATGATCCTCATCATCCAAACATACTCCTTCACGGATGAAGAAAGACAGGAAGCCGCGCGAAACGGGATTAACCTGACTCCCAAACAAGACTCTGCTGCCGCAGATGATCTTCTTTTCGACGATGCCATAGCCGAGTTGCACCACCGACAGGCGGAACTCTGGCGAGAAGATCAGGTGCAGCGGTTGAAGTAGGCCCGGTTTGGGGTGTGTTGTCACCCGACCCGGCTCGGTAAACGTGTCAGGGTCGCCCTTGCCAGGGACGCCAGCGGTTTGGGGCTATTTGGGATCGAAACGCCAGAGCGCGAAACCCGCGAAGGCCCCAAAGGCACCCGGAGGTTGCATGAACATGAACTTTCTTGAAGTCATTGGGATAGTGCTGTTGACGGTGATGGGCGTTGCCGCGGTAGGCGCGATCGTCGTCTACTCCGTGGTCTCGCTCGTCAAGGTCATCGGCTGGATCGTCAAGCACATCGCCCGATTCGTCTGGGGCGAAGTCTCCGATGTCGCCCGCTTCATCGGCGCGATCCTTCTCGCGGTGCTCTACGTCCCCATGATTCTGGGCTGCATTCTCATCTGGCGGTGGTCCGCTGCGCGCCACTACGGTAGTGCCCTCACCAACGAGTTGGGCACCGCCGGTGTTTGCCTCTATCGCGTTGTCATCGGCCATCCGCTGCGATTGGTTTGCCTCAACGGCCTGACCGAAGGTCTGGAGCGTCGGTTGCCCGCCGTCATGGCCGCCGCACCGACCGCTGATCTCCCGCACACTGTCGCCGCCGCCGGTGGCCGCGGGGGTGGTGGTGGGGGCGCGGGAGGGAGTCCGGGGAGCAAACGCGGCCAGTTTGAAGGTTACAACATCGTCGGCAGCCTGGCCGCGGGAGGCAGCGGGGCAAAGCTGTACGTGGCGGAGCCGGACTACATCAAAGCCGCGTGGTTCGCCAATACCGGGATGAACGTCGGTCAGGTCGTCATCAAGAGTTTCTCACTCGCCGAGGGCAGCAGCCTCCCGCAGATTGTCCGCGAGAGCCGTTCGCTCGACGCGGCCAAGCGCCTGGGCTTGATCCTCGATCACGACCTCACCAGCGAACGCTTCTACTACGTCATGCGCTACGTGCCCGGCGAGAGCCTCAGCCTGATGACGCATCAGCTCCACGCCGCCAGCCCTGCCAGCGGTCTGGGGGACTTCCAACTCGCGGCCGCCCTCAGTTACGCCTGCGACCTGGTCGCCACGCTCTCCACCTATCACCGCGGCGGACTCTGGCATAAAGATGTCAAGCCCGACAACATCATTGTCGCAACCCGTACTGATCGCAAAGCCCACCTTGTTGATTTCGGCCTGGTTTCAAGCCTTCGCAGCGCGATGACCTTGACCACGCACGGCACCGAGTATTTCCGCGACCCCGAGATGGTGCGGCTTGCCCTCAAAGGCGTGAAGGTCCACGAAGTTGATGGAACCAAGTTTGATATTTTCGCCGCGGGCGCTGTGGTTTATTCGATGATCGAGGATTCGTTTCCCGCCCACGGTGTCCTGTCGCAGGTCTCCAAGCGCTGCCCCGAAGCGGTCAAATGGGTGATCCGTCGTGCCATGACCGAGTACGACAAACGGTACGTTTCCGCTGATGCAATGCTCGCGGACTTGCAGTACGTCGCCATGGCCAAGGATCCGTTCGTGATTCGCCCCGTCGATCTGCCCAGCATGCAGGGCGGATTTGCAGGCAACGAGCAGCCCGAAGTTTTCGCCGCAACCCAAGCTGCCTTCGCCGCGGCGGGCGCGGCGGTTGCCGCTGCCCAAGGCACCCAAAGGGCCGGCTCACCCGTGCCCCCGCCGATTCCCGCTGGTTCGCCCACGCCAGCGTCAGCCGGAACCCCTAATCTCCAGGCCCGTCGCGTGCCCCGTCTGCGGATCAAGAACTGGTGGAGCGGAAGCGTGGCCGTCGAAGGACACGACGACGTCGTCGCCGCCTCCGGACCATTTGTTCCCCCACATGTGAAGGAGGCCGCCCGCCACGCGGCCGCCGCGGCCCAGCGCAGTGTGCAAGCGGCAATGGCCGCCGTTGGATTGGGTGGCGCTGCGGCAGTGGGTGGCTCGGTTGTCCCAACCGAGAATCCCCCGGGCACTCCCGTTGCGGCTACTCCCCCCCCGATTCCCGATGCGTCCATTCCCTCCGCATCCCGCATCGTCGATCCAGCGAAGCGCAAATCGGCCGTCGAGCAGATCAAGGCCGCACGCGACCGCGTCAACTCCATTCGCGGCCGCGCGCACGCGCGCCTCGCCAACCGTCGCACTTCGCCCAAGCACTTCAAGACCGGCCCCAACGGCGGCGTCGCCCTCGCCCTCTTTATTTTCCTCGGTGGTTGCATCGGCGTCGGCGCTTTGGTGATGTCGCCGAGCGTTTCGCGCCACAACAGCGTCTCCGTGGTCTCCTTCGATGATGAGGGCACGGCCGAAGCCCGCGGCCCCGCCACCGATGAAAGTGCCGCCTTCGACGACCCCGCCGCCGATGTCGCCGTCGCCGTCGCCGATGTGCGGGAACAAATCACCCACATCACTCAGGAGGCCGCTTTGATCGCCCAAGATGTGGCGGAGAATTCTGTCGCCGAAGCGCGAACCGGCAATGGCCGCGACAAGCCCCGCCCGCAAGCCACTCCCACGCCTTCCATTGCTCCCGGCTCGCTCGGCAAAGCTCTCTTCATCAACGACTGCAAACGCCCCTGGAGCGACGCGGCGAAAACGAGAATTGACTCCGTCGCGGCTTCACTCATCGGCTCCGGCCTCGCCCTCATCGGCGAATCCCCGATCAAGGGCTACGAGGCTGCGGAAGATGAAGTGACTTACGCCGCCAGCGTACGTATGAATGTCGGCCAATCCCCCTTCGATTCCGCCGACATGGACAAGGCCATCCTTGCTTGGCTCAAGGATCATCCCGATGTCGCCGCGGCGGTCTGGGTTGCGCCTTCCCCCAAGGATGGCGAAGCGGCGCCGATGCTCAAGTTCCGACTCAATCCCGCGGCGGATCAGAAGGTATTGGCCCGGGCTGTGTCGAGGGCGAAGGATGCCGGGAAGCGCAAGTAAGACGGCGTGTGTCCCCGACACCCACGCTTTCGCCCCGTGTGCTTTTCCGTATGAAAAAGCGCACTTTCGTTTGTGAAATTGGTTGCGCCGCGTCGGATGAGCCCATTTTTACCGTGTGTTCATACCTTGGTCATAACGCATAGCTATTCTTCCTGAGTTACCCCCTCATCCCACCAGCGGTCGGGCGAGCATCAATTGCACGGCCCGTGCGGCGATTGATTCGTGAATGCTCGTCCGACCGTCTCAAAGGGATGCCATGAAGGAGAAGGATTATACCCCAACGTGATAAACACGTTTATTCCTCCAAGGACAAACGAAGCGCTCAACATATCGAGGAGCCCTGCGAAAGCGGCGGCCTCAGACCCCAGCGCGCCGCCGCGAACGCATGGGCCAACGTCAACAAGCAAGGTGGCGACGCCAAGGCAAACGCTTTAGAATCGCGAACGCAGAAGAAGGGTTTGACGCGCAAAAGTTTGTGATACTCCCCGCGGCGTGTTTGCTTTCACACCAGGAGCCTTTCCCATGCCGCGGCCTATCTGGAAAGGACATCTTTCCTTCGGAGTTGTGATCATCCCGGTTGTCGTCTACTCCGGTGAGAGCAAGGGCGACCGCAAAGGCAAGATTTTCCTCGACTGCCTGCGCAACCAGCGAGGCGCTACAAGCATTGTCGCCTTTTTAACCCGCGCACGCCCGGGCGCGACGGTCTCGATGCCAGTAACGTGGAAAGAACTCGCCTCGGTCAAAGGTGCATCCTTCACAATCGCGACCGCCCCAAAGATTCTCAAGGCGCGCCGGACCGATCCATGGAAGGACTTGTGTACAATGCGCCAGTCGCTTACGGAGACCCCACTGCGAAAGATGGCGAAAGTGACCGTCTGGGCGTGGCGAAAACGCGCGCGAGCGGGCCAAGGTACCATCCGCCATGCCCCCGCCGCTGAACTTGCAACCAGTCTTGGAATGGATCGGCGACCGCCACCTGCGCATTGGTCTAGGCACGGCCATTTCGCCACAAGCGCACCGGCGCGTTCGCGCATCGCTTGCACGGGTGATGGGTGCCGGCTTGCCCGGCCTCACCGATGCTGTCCCCGCCTATGCAACGCTTCTGCTCTCCTTCGATCTGGCCTCTCTTGATCCCAAGGAAGTGCAGCGCCTCGTCGTCGCGGCAATCGGCGGGATGGATGCAGATTCGGACCCCGCGACCGATGTATCAACGCGCCTGGTTGAAATCCCTACCTGCTACGAGGAAGAATTCGCCCCCGATATCGATTCGGTCGCGGGCCTTCATGCAACGACCGCCGCTCGCATCGCCGAACTTCACGCCGCCGCCCAGTACAGTGTCTACTTCATCGGCTTCTCTCCCGGCTTTGCCTATCTCGGTGGATTGCCCTCCCAACTGGCGACACCCCGGCTTGATCGCCCCCGCACGCGCGTCCCCGAAGGAAGCGTCGGCATCGCTGACGACCAGTCCGGCATCTACCCCCATGCCACTCCAGGCGGCTGGCGCCTCATCGGGCGAACACCGCTGAAAATGTTCGACCCCGCCCGTGCGAGTCCAAGCCTGCTTGAGATGGGAGACCGCGTTCAATTCAAGCCTATAAGCGCCGAAGAGTTCGCCGCCATCGCCGCGACGCAGAAGGCAGGTGCGTAAGTGGGCACGCTCCGAGTCATCGAACCGGGTATGTACACATGCGTGCAAGACCTCGGCCGCCCGGGTTTCGCTCATCTGGGGGTGCCCACCGGCGGGGCCGCTGACACATTGTCGCTTCGCATCGGAAACCGGCTGGTCGGAAACCCCGATAGCGCCGCGGCGATTGAAATGACCATGGTGGGCGGCACGTTTGAGTTTGAGCGGGAGGTGATGGTCGCGATCACCGGGGGATTGACCTCACCCCAACTGCTCGCCCCGGCGGGATCAGCCGTACGACCCTTGTCGCCTTGGAGGCGAGAGCGGGTGCATCCCGGTGAGCGGCTCCGCATCGGCCCCATCACGCGCGGTGTCAGGGCGTACCTCTGCATCGCCGGCGGCGTGACCGTTCCGAGCATCATGGCAAGTTCATCGACCCACGCCGCGGCGGGCTTCGGCGGCTTTGGCGGACGGGCGTTGCGGGTCGAAGATCGTATTGAGGTCGGCCATTCCGACGCAACCGACATAAAGCCCGTGCTAAGCGAATCCGCAACCCGATGGATCGAGGACTACTTTCAGCGTGGCAGGGCCACCCGCGAAATCGTCGATGCAATGCTGAACGACGCTGTCGCGAAAGCGATGATCGAAACGGCCCAGATTTGTGAAGAGCAAGGCCTGTCAGCACATTTCAAGATTTTCGAGGCGCATTATCGCCAAGACCAGTCGTACGAGTCGCTCGCTTCGCAGTTCGGCATTGACCCGACACGCGCCGCGATCATGGCCCTTACGGCAAAACGCAAGTTTCAAGCCGCGCTGCGCGACGCATTCATCCAGGAAGGAGCCGACCCCGACCGATTGGAGGAGATGATGGGCGGGCTGTTGGGAGGTTCCGGTGTAACTCCCAGACGCCGCACCTGTGTCTTAAGGGCGATCGAAGGGGGCCATGCCAAACTGTTCGACTCAATCGCGCAGAACGCGTTCTGGGACGGCGAGTTTATGGTTTCCAACCAATCGAACCGCGTGGGCGTCCGCTTGGAGCCGCTGCCCGATCCATCGCCCTTGGTGATCAAGAGCACAGTGAAAGGGCGTCTCGTTAGCGAAGGCATGATGCACGGGGGCGTCCAGATGCCTCCCAACGGCGAGCCCATCATCCTCGGAGCAGATCACCCCACAACTGGCGGATACCCGCTCATCGCGTGCGTTGCGACGGCCGACCTCCCCCTCCTCGGGCAGTTTCGGCCACGTGATGTCATCCGGTTCGAGCGCATCACCCTTGAAGATGCCCGCGAACGGCACCGACTGCTTGTCGAGCGGCTGGAGAAAGAGGTACCATCGGCATGAATACCCCGGTCGCGGCAAGCGGCACAGCATGGTGGCGGGAGGTCGATGCGCCGGCGTGGCGCGCGCTTTTCGCCGCCGGCGCGGGGTGGATGCTCGATGCGATGGATGTCATGCTCTACGCGGTGGCGCTCAAAGCGATCGCCGCGGAGTTTCAACTCAGCCAAGCCGTATCCGGCGCGGTGATGTCCGCTTCGCTCATTGCTTCGGCAGTTGGCGGCGTGGTGTCCGGGATTCTGGCCGACAGGTTCGGTCGCACCCGAATGCTGATGATCTCAATCGCATCCTATTCGATCTTCACCGCACTCACCGCGACATCGCAGAATCTCGGCCAACTCGTTTTCTGGCGTGTGCTGGTGGGGCTGGGAATGGGCGGGGAGTGGTCCGCAGGCGCAGTCCTCGTCGCCGAGACCTGGCCCGCCAAGCACCGCGGCAAGGCCATCGGCCTCATGCAATCCGGCTGGGCGATTGGGTACATTCTCGCCGCGGTCATCGGCGGCTTGGTGCTTCCAACGTGGGGATGGCGACCGATGTTCGTGATCGGCCTCGCCCCAGCGCTGCTTGTGGTGTGGATCCGCTTCAACTTAGCGGAGCCGGCACTGTGGGCGAGGCAGGCCACACGCGCGACGTTGAGTGAAACGATGTCGGCATTAACGCGGCGGGCCAACCTTTCGCGGATGCTCATCGCAACCGCGGTTTCCTCCGCGCTCCTGTTTTCCTATTGGGGCCTCTTCAACTGGGTGCCCGCCTTCTTATCCAAGGACGTCGCCGGCGGCGGCGCGGGGCTGAGCGTGGTGAAGTCCACCGCGTGGGTGGTCGCGATGCAGGTCGGAGCTTTCCTGGGCTATACCAGTTTCGGCTTCATCGCGGATCGGCTGGGCCGCAAGCCCACATTCATCGCCTTTGTCCTCGGGGCCGCAGTGCTGGTCCCCATCTATGGCCTCAGCGCGCGCAACGAAACAATCTTGCTGGTATTGGGGCCGTTCGTGGGATTCTTTGGGCACGGCTATTTCAGCGTGTTCGGCGCGATGCTCGCCGAACTGTTTCCGCTCTCTATCCGGGGCGCGGCCTCGGGCATCTGCTACAACTTTGGGCGCGCGGCGAGCGCCGCCGCGCCGTGGACGGTCGGAGCGCTCGCGGATCGGCACGGTCTGGGTGTCGCGCTCCTGCTCACGTCCGTGCTTTATGTCGTGGGCGCGATTCTCGTGCTGTTTCTGCCCGAGACGCGCGGAAAGGAGATGGATTGATGGACCTCAACTGCGACCTTGGGGAAAGCGATGACCGCGCAAGAATCGCCGCCGATATGGCCCTGCTTAGGATGGCGACCTCCGCGAATATCGCCTGCGGCGGACACGCGGGAAGCCCGGAATCGATGATCCGCACCGCCAAAGCCGCGGCGGCCCGCGAAGTGTGCATCGGGGCGCATCCCGGCTACGCCGACAGGGCCAACTTCGGCAGAGTGTCTGCGCAAATGACGCCGCGGGAAGTTGAGGAAATGGTCTACGGACAACTTTCGCTGATGGCCAAAGCGGCGCGACGCGCGTGGGCCACAATGAGCCACGTCAAGCCGCACGGGGCCTTGTATCACGACGCCATGACCAACGCCGCCATCGCAGAAGCGATAGCCCGCGCGACAGCTCGCGTCAAGGAAAACCTGGTGCTCGTGGGCCTCGCCGGGTCGCCCGCGTTGGCCCTCTGGGCGAAGATGGGCTTTCGCGTCGGCGCGGAGGCGTTCGCCGACCGTCGCTATGAATCCGATGGCACGCTTCGCTCCCGCGCGCACACCGATTCAATGATCGCCAACCCCGTTGAGGCTGGCTTGCAAGCGGTTACAATCGCGCTGCGAGGCCGCGTTGAAACCGTGGGAGGGCGTGCAGTTGAGGTTCATGCTGACACAATCTGCGTTCACGGCGATACGCCCGATGCCCCCGCCGTGATGTACGCGGTTCGGGACGCACTCCAAAACGCGGGTATTCCCATTGCCGGGTGGGAACGGCGGCCTCCGCGGCGGGTGGTCATGGACGCAAAGGTGACTTTGTGACTGGAGTGGGGCTCGTCCCCAGGCCCATCCAGACGTGTCAAACTGGGGGATTTGTGTCATCCGTAGCGAGCCGGAGTTCAAGGTGCTCACTTCGCGGCCACTTTGCCGGGAAAGTGAAGCGAAATCCCAGTGGACTTCGTGATCCTCCCTGCACAGAATACCAAGGAATGTGCGCAATCGACGAACACGACGGAACGCTTGGCCCACCGCGGGTAGCGGGCGAAGAGCCCAAGTCTGCGGCGGATATTCTTCCGTTGGTCTATCACGAGTTGCACATGCTGGCCGAGCAGCGCCTTCGACGGCTCAGCCCGGGGCAAACGCTCCAGCCCACCGCCTTGGTCAATGAGGTGTATATTCGCCTTGTGGGAAAGCAGGATCCGGGTTGGGAAAGCCAGGCCCATTTTTTCGGCGCCGCCGCGACTGCGATGCGTCACATCCTCGTCGAGCGAGCCTACCGAAAGGCAACGCCCAAACACGGCGGTGATCGCCGCCGCGTAGCGCTGGAAGAGGAGTTCACGATCTCCGACGACGCGGCGGATGATTCAGAAATTATCGAGCTTCACCTCGCGCTCAACAAACTCAAACTCAAGGACCCCCGCAAAGAGCAGATCGTGATGCTCCGCTTCTTCGCCGGGTTGACCATCGTGCAGACTGCTCGCGTGCTGGCGGTGGGGGAGGCCACTGTTGAGCGGGATTGGGCGTTCGCCAAGGCGTGGCTTTTTCGTGAACTTCGGCGACAAACACCGGAGCGCTAGACCATGCACAGCCCGGAGAATGGTCCTGCATTTGATAAAGTCGGCACGCTCTTTGAGCAGGCCCGGGCATTGCCCGAGCGTGAGGCCCTGGAAATGCTCGGCCGCGCCTGCGGCGACAACCCGCAACTCCTCTCGGAGGTGTTGTCTCTGCTCGAGGCGCACCGCTGCGCCCGGGACTTCCTGGAGCAGCCTGTCGCCCCGCCGCCGGCGATGGTTGAGCCATCGGCGCCCACCCCGGATGCGGATGGCCGCTGCGCTGACTCGTTACCCCAATCCGCCTCCCTCGGCCGCTACAGCGCGGATCACGCGCGGCCGCGGGCGGTTGCTATGCCGACGATCGCAGGGTACCGCTTCGAGCGAGAGCTCGGCGAGGGCGGCTTCGGCGTCGTGTACCTCGCCGAGCAGTTGCGACCGATCCGGCGAAGAGTGGCGATAAAGGTCGTCCGTCCGGGGCCGGTGTCGTCAAGCCTGCTCAACCGCTTCGATGGCGAGCGCCAGGCTCTCGCGTTGCTCGATCATCCCGGAATTGCCAAAGTGTACGACGCCGGCTCCACTGATTCGGGCCTTCCCTACTTTGTCATGGAGTACGTCGAAGGCAGCGTCATCACCAAGCACTGCGAAGCGCACAGTGTCGAGGTGCCGGGACGGCTTGAGCTGGTCATCCAGGTCTGCGAAGCCGTCGCACACGCCCACCGCAGGCGCATCATCCATCGTGACATCAAGCCCGGAAATGTTCTGGTCGCCACCATCGATGGCCGTCCGCAGGCAAAGCTCATTGACCTGGGCATCGCAAAGGCCATGGGCTTCGCGTTGACGGAGCAGCCCATGCAAACGTTGAGCCATCAGGTTTTGGGTACGCCTCAGTACATGAGCCCCGAACAGTCGCTGGGTGTTGGCGCCGCGGTTGACGAGCGCACCGATGTGTATTCCATCGGCGTGATGCTCTATGAACTGTTGACGGCGGGCAAACCCTACGACCTTGAAGGGCAGTCCTTCACCGAGATTCAACGCATCATCCGCGAGGCCGATCCCCTGCCCTTTTCCCGCTGGTTGCTGCCGCGATCCTCCGCGACGCGCACGTCCGCCGGACGCTTAACCGCCACGTTCTCGCGGCGGCTCAAGCCCGAACTTGAATGGATCGTGCGCCGCGCGCTCGAGAAAGAGCCGGCGCGACGATACGCCGGCGCGACGGAACTCGCCGAGGATCTCCGCCGGTATCTCCGGCGCGAGCCGGTCCTGGCCGGCCCCCCGGGTCCGGCGTATCGCACCCGCAAGTTCTTTCAACGCTATCGCGCGCCCGTCGCCGTCATCACGACCGTCGCGCTGATTCTCGGCGCGGCCGGCGCTGGCGTCATGGTTTCATTCGCCCGTGCCGCCGCGGCTCGGAAGGACTCCCGTTGGACAAAGTATTGCTCGGAGATGAGCGCGGCGCTCTCCGGGTTGGCCGCGAACGATCCGACCGCAGCAAGAACAGCAATCGAATCGGTCCCTCAGGAGTTTCGAGGGTGGGAGTGGCGCTATGTGATGCGAGAATCGCAGGGGTGGGATGCCTCCTTCGCGACCGAGCATGTCATATTTTCACTCGCGGCGCACGACGCGGATCTCATCGCCGCCGGCGCCGCCCGCGGGTCGATTCTGCTCTTTGAAGCCGGCCTTGATGCACCACCTGTCGAGTTGCACGGGCATACCAGCGCGGTGAACGCGCTCGCGTTTAGCCCCGATGGACTGGAGCTTTTCTCCGCATCCTCTGATGGCAGCGTTCGGTGCTGGTCCGGGACGCACTTTGCACAAAGTCGGATGGTGTATGAGAGCCCAGGCGCCATTACGTCGATCGCATTCTCGCCGGATCGAAGGACCATCGCCATCTGTCGGGTCGATGAGGGGATTGTTGTTCTGGAGGACGGCCCCGGGAAAGAGACGAGGGTTCTTCCCGCCGGCCACGGCAAGCCGTCCGCGGTGGCATTCGGCCCGCGCGGCTCGGGCACGCTTCTGCTGGGGACCGCCGACGGCTGGATCGAATGGTGGGACGCCCAAATGTGGACTCAGATCGCCGCGCAGCGGAAGACCGAAAAACGCATCCGCTCGATCGCGGTGCATCCCACGCTTCCGGTCTTCATCGCGGGGGACATGGGGGGTGGCGTTACCATCAGCGAGGGCGGCCCGATGGGCGAGTTGAAGAGACTCCCCGCCCATCGCCAGGCCGTCAAGCAGGTGGCTTTCAGCTCCAAGGGCGATTGCTGGGTTTCGTCTTCCAACGATAAGACGATCTCCATCTGGAAATACCCGGAATCGCGCTCGTCCGCAACGCTGCACGGGCACACCGCCTTCGTGGACTGCTTCGCCCTCATCGGTGATGGCCCGATGGTTGTCTCAGGAAGCTGGGATCTCTCACTTCGATCATGGACCAAGCACTTGAGACCCGAGTATGCCCGCGTCGGCTCCGACGGGATTTGCGCGATGTCCGGCGGTCTGTTGTATTTCTCCCCTGATCGTCGCACGCTCGCGAGCGCTCCGATTGGCTCGGGCGCGGTGCGCACCGCCGACTTTGAGCTTACCCCCGGAATCACGGCCATTGCCGGCGACTGCCGCTCTCGCCGCCTCGCCGTGGGCACGACGAGCGGCGAGGTTTTGAGCCTCGACGGGCCGGAATCTGCTCCCGTCACTATCGGAAAACTCACCGGAAGTATCGTGCGCGTCGATTGCGCCGCGGGCATCGTCGCGGCGGGCGCTATCGACGGCGACCTTGGCGTATGGAACACCGGTAACATCGGGCAATCCTGGACCGCCCATCGCCACAACGCCGTAGTGACCAGCGTTGAACTGAGTCGAACCGGAAACCTTGCGGTATTCGGGCTTGCGGATGGCACGTTGCTCATTCGAGCACCGGGCCGATCCTCTGGCCTGCTTTCTCTTTCGGTCGCGAAGTCTTCAGTTGTCGCGACCGCCATCGATCCGGGGGCTGCCGAATCCTGGGTCGCCGCCGCTGCCTCCCCCAACCTGCTGCGGGTATTTGCAACCCGTTCGGGCGCGCTGACGGCAACCCTCTTGCTGCCCGCGGAGCCGACCTCATCGCTCGCGGCCGCGGGATCGCGGCTGTTTGTCGGTTGTGGCGATGGCTCATTGGTGATCGTCGACACCGACACCTGGAGCATCGTATGTCGAATCCCGGTGTTTGATCGAAACTGCGCCCGCGTCTTTTTCGATGAGTCGGATGAGGGAGTCATTGTCGTCTGCGCCGATGGCCGTGTCCGAAAACTGGCGACGGGGCAGCCATTCCCCGCCCTGAATGAAAAATAAATTTTTCTTCTTGTCAAAGGATGAGGGAGAACGACGGCGTTTCTCGTATTGGGGTGTGAACACACCAGGCGAACCGCTGTGCATGTTCCATGCGGGGAATGCTCTCTCTTCTGATCCCCCAGGCAGGTTATTTCTAGCCCGTATTTCCCGCGCGAAAGGACACTCGCTATGTCGTTGGATGATTCCGCCGATCCGCCAGCCAATGCACCGACGCTATGCATGAACATGGATGCACCCGCCTGCATCGCAAAGACCGTTACGAACAAGATGGCCACGCTGCCCAAGGATGATTGGACCGCCATCGTACTGGAGCAGATACTCAAAGCCGCGCTCGCCGAGGCACAGGCTGCGCCACCGACGCTCCACTGCTGCTGGCACGCGACGCTGAACGGCTGGTACCCTTGGGATTCGGTCACCGGGTGGGATACCGCGCACCCTTGCGCTTAGCCGTGATTGCCGGTACAGCCGCGTTGGGCCCGTGCGGCATTCCGACCCGGCTACCTCACCCCGAAGCGCGTTTTAATCAGCCGATCCGCGGCGGTTTGGGCCGCAGACAACTGGTCGGGGGAGACAGGGGCGAACGCATCCGGCATATCGAGTGCCTTGAATGAATTGCGCAGCGATTCACGGATCGGCACAGTGTGGGCCTCCGAGCGAGCCAGAGCCTCCTCCGCCGCTGCGCTGAGCAGGTAGTCCGCGAGTTGTTGCGCTTCGCGCGGATGCGGGCGACCCTTCACGAGTGCAACGGTGTTCGGGATCGCGAGCGGGCCGACCGACGGCAGCGCGCTGGGCGAAACGGGAAGTACCGCTTCGGCAACAAAATCCACCGGCCACTTGTTCGCCTTGCCTTGCAGGGCATCGTCGGTATCGGTCAGGCCCACCTCGATTTCGCCGTGCCCAAGGGCTTGGACGACGGCGGAGTTTCCATCATACAAGCGAACACCATTGGCGAGCATCAGCGTGATCCAGTCCGAGACGGCCTTCTCGCCGTGGAGCGCGACCATCATCGTGATCTGCGACCGCGTGGTGCCAAACTGCGGGCGGGCCATTCCTACCGCTCCTTTGTATCGCGGCAGTATGAGTTCCTGAAGGGTGCGGGGGGCATCGGCGGCCTTGATGCGATTGGTGTTGTATGCGATCACCCGCCAGCGCAGGGCGTGGCCGTGCCAGCGGCCCTGGGGGTCCGCGTAGGCCGCGGGCCATGTGCCGGCAAAGTCGGTCTTCGCCGCGGCGGGTGTGAAGGGATCAAGCACGTTTAGCGCGGCAAGTTGCACCGTGCCGAGCATTTCGTTCGACCACCAGACATCGCACATGGGCTTGCCCATTTCGGCGATGAGACGCTCTGTGAGCCCCGTGGTCTTGGTGGCTTCGGTGTCCCCGACCATGTTGACTTTGATGCCGGACTTCTGCTCAAAGGCTTTGATGATGGGCTGGGCGATGAACGCGTCGGAGCTGGTATAGAGCGTGACGGTGGGTTGGGGATCCTTGCGCGAACACGCGGCGAGCATGCCGCAGAGGAGGACAACAAATAACCGCCTGAGGATGCACCAAGTTGTGAGGGGGGAGAAACTCGTTTGCATGACACCGCAACGATAGAGACCTTGGAACCGCGAAGCTCATGCGTGCCGTGCGCTATTTGCGCACAAGTGACCCGCACGCAACGCCCCTCACCTCCCCACCTTCGCGCACCGGAACCCATACCATTCCCGCAACGAATGGAGTAGTTCTATGCGCGTTTTCTGGATTCTTGTCGGCATCGCGGTTTTGGCGGGCGTTGCGTTCCTTGCGTTTGATTTCCGATCGGCCCCTGTCGGGCCGGCTTTAAACGAAACCGCTTCGGCGTTGGCCACGTTCACAGCCCCGGCGCCCGAAGGCGACCCGGCTATCCCTCGCGCCATCCCCGCGGCCGTCCCACCGACCACGCCGCCTACTCAGCCAGTTACCACGGTCGCGCCCGATGGCTCGCCTTCCGCTCTCGCACAACCCGTTACATCGCCCCCTGTTACCCCTCCCGCCGCGCCCTCAGAAGACAAGAACACCCCCAATAGCCCATCGCCCCTTCCTTCCGCCTCATTCGTCGGTCCAAAAGCGCCCACAAATGATGCACCGATAAAGGCCGCGGATACCGGCGCGAAAGCCCCAGCTCGCGATGCGAACGCCCCCGATGCCAAGGGTGCCCCCTCCGCCGCCGCTGATGGCGTCGTCAAAGTCGGCGGCTATGAAGTGGCCCCCGGCGTGATCGAAAAGAAGGAAGATGGGTCGATCATCATCGACGGCAAGTACCCCGTGAAGGGCGACGGCTCCAAAGACAACCCCTATGAAGTGACATGGGATCTTCTCACCAGCGCCGACCAGGAGTTTGACCCGCACGCGAACAAAAAGAAACTCCCCCAGCGGATCGCGATGCTGCACGATAAGTACGTCAAACTCGGCGGCTGGATCGCTTTCCCGATGAACATGCAGCAACCAAAGGAGTTGCTCCTCATGCTCAACCAGTGGGATGGATGCTGCATCGGCGTACCCCCCACGCCCTACGACGCCATCGAAGTCTCGCTCAACAAGGTCGTCGCCGGCGAGGATCGCTTCACTTCGACCGGAAGCGTGACCGGCAAGTTTTCAGTCAAGCCCTACGTTGTCGGCGACTGGCTGGTGGGCCTCTACGTAATGGATCAGAGCGACATGAAGCCCAGGTTCGGAGGCGGCGCGAACTAGCCCGTGGCACCGCCCTTCCGGGCGGTGGGGAGCGCCACGCAAACTATCCGAGGCCGGTCGGTGCAACCAGAGGTTAATATCTCGCCCAGACACCGGGCAGAAGACCGGTGCCACAGCCTACGTCTTCGCCGGCCAAAAAGAAACACCGCGCCTACAAGGCGCGGTGTTTCAAATCTGTCAAGCAAAGCCGTGAGACGTGCGGCGATGCGTATCTGTCAATCTGTCAAACCATCCTACCGGCCAACTTACCGGCGACGGCGGGTGGCGACCAGGCCACCAAGGCCCAGGAGCGCCATCGCACCGGGAGCCGGGATCACCACTTCATACAGCGGGTTCGCCGCGGAAACTCCACCGATGGTGTAGTTTCCCGCGGGAGTGGCGGGCGAAGAGATGAACATCGCCGCGTCGCTGGAACCGATCAGCACGGTCGGCTGAATGACGATGCCGTAACGACCCGCACCGCCCGTGAGGGACTGACGGGTGGCAATGTTGGCCGTATCGAGATTGAGCGCCAGCGCCGAAGTGTTCACGGTGATGATCGTGTAGAAGCCCGGGTTGAGTGCTCCGCCTGGAACGCCAAGAATCGGCGCCAGGTTCACGCTGAACCCACCAATCACTGAACTGTCCGACTGACGAAGGAAGGAAAGATTCATCGTGCCGCCCGTCATCGCGACCGTGTTGCCCGCGCCCGCGCTGTTGAACAGCGAGAACGAGAACCTCTGCATCACGCCGCTATCGATCATGTTCAGGTTGTCGCCGAAGGTCGCCGTCGTGCCGGCTTGGGAGAAGCCCGCGGTGACGCTCCCCGTCGCGTTAATGTTCGTGTAGATCACGGTGTCAACACGGTTCTCGTAACCGGGGTTGCCAAGGGTCACATAGTGCGACCCGGCGTACTGTGCCATCTCGGGCGAGGCCAGGGCTGAACCAGCCGAGGCGAGAATCAAGGCCACTGCGGAAATCGTCTTCATCTCTATCTTCTCCTAAAAAACCTGCGTACGCGGCACGGCGGAAGCGCACCAACGAACACACACAAGAAATCCCCCGGGGCGGAAAACCCGGAACCTCCCCTCAGCCGACGCGGCCGGGGGCCTCTTTTCAATTTTGCAAGGTGTCTGTCTCTTCAGAATCCTTCCCAACACTCCTATTGTGCAGCAATTGACGACCATTGTCAAGGATTACATCAACATTCAACGCCATTTAGACCTTATCGCCCGTCAAAGAGAATTCGACGTCTTAGAATTTATCTGTGAATTCCCTGTTATCGGGCACGTTCTTCAGTGGCGATCATATTAGTACATGGTTGTCTGTTAATCAAGTTTGAACACTCTGCCGCAGCCGCGCACACTCCGTGTCGATTCAATTCCCGTCGGGGAGCGAAACGCCCTCGTCCTTCAACGGCACAACTTCAAACCGACCCACATCCACCAGCCCGCGATCAGTCAGTTTTAGCTTCGGAATCACCGGCAACACCAGGAAACTCAGCGGCATGAATGCGTCTCCGTGCGGATACCCCATTTCCTTTGCCGCGGCGGTCAATGCACGCTGCTGAGCGATCAGCACCGGGGCGGCCTGGTCCGAGAGCAGCCCCGCGATTGGAAGCGGCAGCAGCGCCAGCACCTTGCCCCCGGCCACCGCGCATTGCCCGCCCCCGCACGCTGCGAGCGTTCTCGCGGCGAGAATCATGTCCGCATCATTCGTCCCCACCACGGCGAGGTTGTGTGCATCGTGCCCGACGGTGCTTGCGAGCGCACCGCGCTTGAGTTCAAAGCCGCGCACGAAGCCAAGGCCGATATTTCCGCTGCCGCGGTGACGTTCGATGACCGCGAGTTTCAGCAAATCTCTTACGGTGTCGGAGGCCATCGCCCCATCGCGCACTGCGGCCTCTTCGCGTAACTCACCGGTGACGATCTGATCCGGGAACATTTGGATAACCCGCACCGCCTGCCTTCCGGTCGTAGCCGTGATGCGCAACGAAGCCTCACTCAGCCCCGGGGGCAACCGCACCGCGCTGGCCGGGGCCGCCCGCCGCGCGCGAACCGGCCCCACGTATTTTCCATCCTGTGCAACCAGCACCCCTTCGTGATACACCTCTCTCGCGCGAAGGTCGCTCGGATCATCGAACACCACCATATTCGCCGCACGCCCCGGCGCCACCGCCCCAAGGTCAGGCCGCCGGAAATGCTCCGCGGCGTGCAGGCTTGCCATCGCAATCGCCCAGAAGGGATTGAGCCCTTTGGCCACCGCCCGCCGGATCACATGATCCATGTGCCCCTCATCCTGCAAGTCGCCGGGGTGGCGATCATCGGTGCAGAAGCAGAATCGGTGCTTGTTGCCGACATTGACCAGCGGAAGCAGCGCATCGAGATTCTTCGCCGCGCTCCCCTCCCGAATGAAGATCTGTTGACCCGCCCGCAGTTTTTCCCGCGACTCTTCCAGCCGTGTGCATTCGTGGTCGCTGGTGATCCCCGCCGCGGCGTAGGCTTGCAGCGCAAGCCCCGACAACCCCGGCGCGTGCCCATCAACGACGTGCCGCCGCAGCCCAAGGTTGATCTTGTCGAGAACACCTTTGACTCCGCCCACCACGCCCGGAAAGTTCATCACCTCCGCGAGGGCAACAACCCGCTCATCCTCAAAGAGCGGCTCGAGGTCCGCCGCCTCAAGCACCGCGCCGGATGTCTCCAGCGGCGATGACGGGACGCACGATGAAATCGCGAAAAGCGCGGTGAACGCAAGCCCCGCCGCGTCATCCATGATGTACCGAATCCCCGGAACGCCCAGGACATTTGCAATCTCGTGCGGGTCAAATACCGCCGATGTAGTCCCGTGCGGCAGCGCTAACTTGACAAACTCGCTCGGCGGCATCATCGTCGATTCAACGTGCATGTGGGCATCAATGAACCCCGGCGCGATGTACGCGCCCCGCACGTCGCGTTCAGATGTCCCCGCACCATACGCCCCCGCCCCCGTACCCCTCACCGAAAGCCCCGCAACCCGCCCCTGATGCACCGCAACATCGCTATGCTCCACTTCGCATGTAAATACGTTCACCACCCGAGCATCGCGCAGCACCAAATCCGCCGGGGCATCCCCACGCGCCACCGCAAGAAACTCCGCATTCACTTCCCAACGTCCCAACGCAACTCCTTGGCTTTTTTCCTTTTCTCCGCGTTCCACCCTTCTGTCCGCGTCTGATGCGTTTACACTTTCGTCCCACCCCCTCATCCCATCGCCCATCATACCCAACTGAAAACGCAGGGTCTCCAGTCCCTGGGAGCCGACATAGCGTCATCTGCCTCGTGTGAAATCCGGCTTTGCGGACTTCATGCGTGCCCCACCTCATTGATGGCGCTTTTAAGGCACACTCGAACTGCCCCGTAACTCGGTGCGATGGAATTTTTTTCCAAAAATGTCCTAAGTCCTTTTCCTACCTGGAATTGCGCGCCACAAAACACCCTGTATTTGGTGCCACTTTGACCACACAAAAGCGCCGCGCGGGGGGGAATACAGAGGAGCTCAATTATGCGACATTCCCCGACAATCACTCATTCAACCCATCCCCATGCCGATCCCTCCCAAAGGTCGCATGTGCCTCCTCCCCACCCACCAATGGCCCCCTCGCCCTCCCTTGTCCTACTCAGTCAAGACCGCAGGCTCGCGCGCTCCCTGAGATCAAACCCTTGCGGTCTTGATACCCGTCCTGCACATCCGCGAAACTCACACGCCATCACGTCACTCATTCCGCCCCTCCGAATCTGCCATTCGCTTATTTGCCATGCCCCACTTCCACACAGGCGGAACCCGCCGGCAAATGATGGTTATTTTCCGGCCTCTTCCGGCGGCAAACCTCTAAAATTACAGCACCAAACCCACTTTCCAGCCAAGGCCCAAGAGCGCAAAGTTGTGCGGGAGCAAACTATGCATTCTTGCATCCTTGAACGCGCCCGCAACGCCTCCACGCCGCGCTCCGAATACGCTTCCCGAACCTTGCCGTCCGATCTTCGACACCTCCGTTCCAGGTTCCATCACCTCCCGGCTCTAGCCGTGGTGGTGGGGGCCGCGGCCATGCTCGCCATCTCCACCGGCGTTTTCGCGCAACCGCCATCAACTCCCGCCTCCCCCGCACCGGCGGCCTCCCCCGCGCCCGAACCCACGCCCACCACCCAGGACGCCATCGAAGCCTTCAAAGCCGGTGATTACACCCGCGCGGAAGAACTCCTCAAGCGCCAAAGCGGCGCCCGCCCCGATGACTTTGTTCCGCTCTATAACCTCGCCTGCTGCCGCGCGATGCAGAATGATGCCGAAGGCGCGGTGAAATACCTCGCCGAAGCAATCGAAAAAGGCTTCTGCGATGGCTACCAACTGCGACACGATGACACGCTCGCCCCTGTCCGCAAAAGCCCAAAGTTTCAGGCGATCCTGAACGCATGGCCCGAACTGCTCGCCGCTCGCCGCGATGCGAATGTTGCCAAAGCCAACCTGCTCTTCAAAGATCCCAAGTACACCAACGCCACCGATGATGTGCTGCGACTGGCCTATCGCTCAGCCTTCAACGAAAAAGCCTTCAAAGAGGCCCGCGAGCAACTCACACGCGTGGCCAGGTTCGCCGACAAAAACCTCTTCGTTGACATTCTCGCCCCGGATCAGGCCAAGGAAGATGCGTGGGTTGTCGTCGTCCTGCCTCTCCGCACCGATTTTCTCCGCTGGATCGTTTCCATCTATGGCCCGGATGTCATCGGCGGCAACAGTACCATCGGTGGCGCGTACGAGCATGATGCCAAGCGTTTGGTCAGCATGGACCTGGGCGCCACCCTCCGCCACGAGTTCTTTCACGTCCTGCACTGGCGCGACAACACCCGCCGCGGCCAATCCCATCCCATATGGATTCAAGAAGGGCTTTGCTCCCTCATCGAGGATTACGACCTCGACGCGGCGGGAAACGTCCAGCCCTCAACCTCATGGCGCACGAACATCGCCAAGCGCCTCGAGAATCTTCGCAAACTCATGCCCATCGAGACGCTCGCCGCGATGACGCCCCTCAAGTTCACGGGCCAGCGCCCCCTCGCCAACTACGCGCAGGCCCGGGCGGTGTTTCTCTACCTCTGGCAGGAGGGCAAACTCAAGGAGTGGTATGCTCACTACGTCGCAAACCACCACAAGGACACCACGGGAATCAAGTCCTTCGAGGCCGTGCTTGGCAAACCGATCAAAGAAATCAACCTCGATTATCGCCGCTGGCTGCGCGACCTCCCAACCGTCCCCGAATCCATCCCCGAAGGCGCCGCGAGCCTCGGCGTCGAGGTTGATTCCGGCGCGGGCGAAGGCCCGGTAGTCACCTCCGTAAACCGCACAGCCCGCAACTTTTCCGACCCGAAAACCGCCCTTTCCCGCTCCGACATCATCACCGGCATCGATGGTAAAGCCACCCGCGACATCGCCGAACTCGTCCGCGTCCTCTCCGCCTACAAAGTCGGCGATGAGGTCGAAGTCGAATACCGCCGCGTCAAAAAGTTCGCAACAACAAAGGTGAAACTCGTCCCCCGCTAAACGCTTCGCTCATCTCTCAAAGGTGCGAAATGCCACAGGCTCCGAACTCGCCATTTGCCATTTGCCATTTGCTATTTTGGCCCCGCCATCCCCTCCATCGCCATCTTCAAGTCCGCCCACACCTTCCCCCGCACCTCATCGGTGTAACTGCGAAGAACATACGCCGGGTGATACGTCGGCATCACCGGCACCTTCCGCCCATCGGGCAACAAGAGGCTCGCCCACTTGCCCCGAAGCGTTCCCATGTTCGCATCGGTGCGAAGCAGAACCTTGACCGCGGGCAGCCCGAGCGTAACGATCACCAGCGGCGAGATAATCGAAATCTGCTCGAGCAGATACGGCGCGCACAGGTCGCTCTCGGTCGTCGTCGGAGTCGCGTTGTTGGGCGGGCGCGTCTTGAGCACGTTGGCAATGTATACCTGCTCGCGATGGAGCCCCATGCCCGCGATCATCTTGTCGAGCAACTGCCCGGAACGTCCGACAAACGGCCGCCCCGCCTTGTCTTCCTCTTCACCCGGCGCTTCGCCGACAAACATCAGCCGCGCCTTGATGTCCCCCTCGCCCCACACGATCGAATGATGATCGGTCTTGAAGTGCTTATGCGGCGCATCGGCCTCATATCGCTTTCGCAGCGCTTCCATCGCCGCCTGCGATTCCTCCCGCGTCCGCTTCCCCGCGATTTCACCGCTCACCGTCGGCTGCCACGATGCAACCACCGCCGCCGCCTTCGGCGGAAGCGATCCCTGATCCGCGACCTTGCTCGCACCCTTCGCAATCACCGCTGGCTTCGCCGCGACCGCCTTCGACGCCCACGAACCGGGAGAAGCCGGCGACGCAGCCCGCTGCGATGGCACAACCGGAGTCTCAACGACCCCCACCGGTTCCACGGAAGGAACCGTCGAATCGGCTTCGACCGAATCCGTTCCAAACTCCTTCTCTCCCAACCCCAGCACCCCCGACCGATACATCGGCACAAAGTCCACACCCATCACCTTGGCGGTCTCCGCGCTTTGCACGACCAGCGCCCTGAGTTGTTCAATCATGTCAGCCATGGCAACAGTGTAGTGAACGGGCAGCACGAACATCTGCTCGATGGAAGGGTTGGGCCTCCTCCCACTTCGTTCTCGCTCCCAATGATCGTTTTACCGACTCCTGTCCGAATTTGCCCATTTGCTATTTGCTATTTGCCATTTCTCCCCCGCCTACTCTCGCCCCGCCGCATGGCCAAGCCACGTTCCAACTCCTCCGGCCTCGGTTTCCGGCTCTTCCAGGCTCCGCCGCGGTCGATGGATTACGTCACACTCTCGACGCGGCCTTTGCACATTCTCACCTTCCTGATCCCCTTCGTCGCCCTTTACGAAATCGGCTCGTTCCTCTACCTGCACCACCCGTCCAGAGGCGTCGTCGATACCATCGGCGCTCACGGCATCCTTGCCGGATTCTTCAACACCTTCGGCGTCGTCAGTTTCCACATCCCGCCCATTCTGCTGATCGTCGTGCTTCTCACCTGGCACTTGGTCGAGAAAGACCCGCTGGGCATCCGCCTTTCCGTCATGCTCGGAATGCTAGCCGAATCGCTGCTGTGGACGCTCCCCCTGCTCGTCTTCGGCCTGCTTTTCCAACGCCACACCGCTGCGATGGATACGCCCCTGGCTCAGAATGCACTCAACGCCCTCTCGTGGCAGGCCAAACTCACACTTTCAGCAGGAGCGGGAGTCTACGAAGAACTGCTCTTCCGTTTCTTCCTGATTACCACCGCGCAGTTCATCATCTCCGACCTCATCGGCGGGACTAAAGGCGTTTCGCTCACCATCGGGGCCATCGTTTCGGCGACCTGCTTCGCCCTTTACCACAACATCGCCCACCCCGGCGGCGGCGTTGACCTCCGCCTCTTCTTGTATTTTGCAGTCGCCGGGTTGTACTTCGCCGCCCTCTTCATTTTCCGCGGTCTCGGAATCGCAGTCGCAGCCCACTTCATCTACGATGCCGTCGTGTTGGTGGCTATCCCCGCAACGTGGGGCAAGTCGTAGGGTTTCCCCAGTTTGCACGAGCATTTGCCCGCTTCCCTACCCTTTTTCAAATGCGAACTCCCACTACGCTAATCCTCCTCGCCTTCGCCGCGGCCTTCG
>Ga0163144_10006964_pt1 | contig 24874 bp, 21 predicted proteins | sample OliLak19BULKMAT1_FD_123175 | JGI IMG/M metagenome (GOLD analysis project Ga0163144, IMG submission 123175) | Freshwater microbial mat bacterial communities from Lake Vanda, McMurdo Dry Valleys, Antarctica - Oligotrophic Lake LV.19.BULKMAT1 | ecosystem: Environmental > Aquatic > Freshwater >... | reverse complement strand
GGAGAGCTCATCGGTCGGTGTGGGGGATTGCGCTGCTCAGGCCGCAGCGGCGACCGCGGCGACACCGACGGCAGCAGGCCGCAGGCCGGGTTGCCAGCGCGCGACGCGGTTGCGGCCCGCGGTCTTGGCCGCGTACATGGCCAGGTCGGCGCGTTCGATCAGGGCATCCACGCCCGCCACGTCGGCGTCCATGCCTGCCACGCCCACGCTCACGGTGTAGCCGAGGCGGGTGCCGTCGACGTCCATCGTCTGCCCGGCGATGCTCTCGCACAGGCGCTGCGCCACCGCCGACGCGGCGTCCATGTCGCAGCCGGGCAGCAGCACGACGAATTCCTCGCCGCCCAGGCGCGCCACCACGTCCATCGCACGGAAGGTGGCCGACAGCCCGGCCGCCAGATGGCGCAGCACGGCGTCGCCGGTGGCGTGGCCGAAGTTGTCGTTGATGCGCTTGAAGTGGTCGGCGTCGATCAGCACCAGCGACAGCGGGCGCGGCGCGCGGCGCCAGCGCTGCAGCTCCAGCTCGCAGGCCTCGAACAGCGCGCGGCGGTTGGCCAGGCCGGTGAGGTGGTCGCAGGCGACCGAGCGCCGCAGCGCCTCGGTCGCCTCGCGGCGTTCGGACACGTCGCGGATCACGAGGCTGTAGGCACGGTCTTCAGGCTGCACCTCGTCGGCGGCATGCAGCGGCGCGATCAGGCAGCTGCCCCAGAAGCGGCTGCCGTCGGCGCGCTGGCGCCAGCCTTCGTCCAGGCTCCAGCCACTGCGGTCGGCCTCATACAGGCGGTCGAGGGCGCCGTTGGCATCAAGTGCGTCGGCCGGATAGAACACCGAATACGGCTGGCCGACGGTGGCGGCGCTGTCCCGGCCGGTCACACGCTCGACGCTGGCGTTCCAGTCGCGCGCGCTGCCGCGGTCGTCCAGGGTCAGCAGGGCGTAGTCGGTCAGGCCGGTGACGATGGTGTTGATCCAGGCCTGGCTCTGGCGCAGCTCGCGTTCGCGCTGCACGCTCTGCGTCACGTCGCCCAGAACGGCCATCAGGCGCTGCTCGTCCAGCTTCAGCACGGTCAGCGCCAGGATCCTGCGGCCCTGCCGGTGCGCAGGGTCGGCCGCCACGCGGAGCTGCCAGCTTTCGCAGACCATGCCGTGCGTGCCCTCGAAGGCCTGCACCCGGCCGCGCAGGTCCGGGGCCACGCCTTCGAGCGCGGTGAACAGGTTGCTCAAGCCGCCGTCGCGCGACAGCGGCATCAACAGCTGCGCGCACAGCGGGTTGACCATCAGGATCTCGCCGTCCATGCGCGCCTGCAGCAGGCCGATGGGCGCGATGTACAGGAACTGGATCAGCGCCTCGTACTCTTCCGATTCAGCGGCGTCCATCGCGGCTCGCCGCGTCACGCCGGACGCTGGACCAGCACGTAGCGGCTGGCCGCCCCCGGCACGGCCAGCAGCCGCAGGCGGACCTTGACCGGGCGCATGCGCAGGGTGAGCACGTAGTCGATGCTGGTGTCGAGCGTGCTGCCCTGGGCCAGCGCGTCGTCGAAACGCTGCGCGACCATGAAGTTGTTCATGCACGGCGCCACCACGGTGAACAGCGGTTGGCCCAGCACACGCAGCGGCGACAGGCCTGCAGCCTTGCTCTCGAAGCTGTTGTATCGGCGCACGACGCCGTCGGCGTCGATGGCGATGACGCCGAAGTCGAGTTTGTCGAGGTCGTCGTCGGAACAGCGGTCGAGCTCGGCCTGCAACTCGACGTCGGCGAAGGAAAGGGCCTGGGTGGTGCTCATGGAAAAGGTGCTTTCGCAGGTGTCGGAGTACACCGTGCTATCGGCCGCGGGGGCCATCACTTGAGTCGGCGGGCGGTCGGGGCTCTGGCGCTCACGCCATCGCGCACGCGGAGGTCGTGACGCCGCCAAAGCGCGCGAAGAACTCCGCCACCGGCACCGGCCGCCCCAGCAGGTAGCCCTGAAGCAGGTGGCAGCCCTGGGCCTTGAGCCAATCGGCCTGGGCCTGCGTCTCCACACCTTCGGCCACCGTCGCAATGCCGAAGCGTTGGGCGATCGCCAGGATGGCCTGCACGATGGCGGCGTCGTCGGCGTCGGTGGTCACGTCGCGCACGAAGCCGCGGTCGATCTTCAGCTCGTGGATCGGCAGCCGCTTCAGGTACATCAGGCTCGAATAGCCGGTGCCGAAGTCGTCGATCGACAGGCTGAAGCCGCGTTCGGCGAGCTCCGCCATGCGGCGTGATGCACCGTCGATGTCGTCGATGAGCAGGCCTTCGGTCAGCTCGAGCGTCAGGTCCTGCGCGCGCGCGCCGGTTTCTTCCAGCAGCGCATCGAGTTCGGCCGCGAACCCGGCCTCGCGGAACTGGCGCGGGCTGACGTTGACGGCCAGGGTCAGAGGCTGCCCGCGCCGCCGCCGGTCGGCTACCAAACGGCACGCCTGGGCCAGCACCCAGCGGCCGATGGGCAGGATCAGCCCGCTGTCTTCGGCCACCGGAATGAAGTCGCCCGGCGGGATGTTGCCGAGCTCAGGATGGGTCCAGCGCAACAGCACCTCGGCGCCGTGCAGCGCGCCGTCGGTGCGCCATTTGGGCTGCAACGCCAGGCTGAACTGGTCCTTTTCCAGCGCCTGCTGCAACGCGCGTTCGGTCTCGAAGCGCTGCACCGCGGCGCGCAGCATCTCGGGCTCGAACACGCGCGCGCCGCCGCGGCCGGCGCCCTTGGCTTCGTACATCGCGGCGTCCGCTTCGCGGATCAGGTCGTCGGGGCCTTCGGCTTCGGTTTTCGGGAACACGGTGATGCCGACGCTGGCGCCGACCTGGCATTCGCCCTGCTCCAGCGAAAAGGGCGCCGACAACGCCGCCAGCAGTTTCTCAGCGACCCGCCCGGCGTGGACGCGCGCTGACGCGTCGTCGGTGCCCACGTGCGGCAGCAGCACCATCCATTCGTCGCCGCCCATGCGTGCCAGCGTGTCCTCGGTGCGCAGCAGGCTGGCCAGGCGTCTGCCCAGGGCCTTCAACAACGCGTCGCCCGCGCTGTGGCCGAGGGTGTCGTTGATGCGCTTGAAGCGGTCGAGGTCGACGAACATCAGCGCGCCGCGGTGTCCGTGCCGGCGCGCGGCCGACAGCGCGCGGTCGAGCCGGCCGTAGAGCACTGCTCGGTTGGGCAGGCCGGTCAGATCGTCGGTGGTGGCGGCGCGTTGCAGCGCAGCCTCTGCCGCCTTGCGGTCGGTGATGTCGAGCAGCACGCCGGCCATGCGCAGCGCCACGCCAGCATCGTCGCGTTCGGTCGCCGCGCCACACGCCAGCACCCAGCGCCAGCGGCCCTGGACGTCGGGAAGGCGGAACTCGGCGCGGTAGGCCTGGCTCGGTGTTTCGCGGTGCTTCTCCATCGCCGCAGCAATGGCGGTGCGGTCGTCGCGGTGCACCGTCGGCCACAGCTTCAGGCCGACCATCTGCCCCGCGGGGGCTTGCTCGCCGGGCGGTGCAAAGCCCAGCGCGGGGGCCGGTTCGTACTCGAACTCGGCGAGGTCATTCTCGACGTCCCAGCGCCAGGGCAGGATGCGCGCGGCATCCTGCGCCACCGCCAGCATCGTGCGCTGGGCTTGCAGTTCGGTCTCGTCGGCGATGCAGCTGAGCACGCCACTGATGGCGCCGAGCGCGTCGCGCAACGGGGCCGTGCTGACGCGCACCGCACGGCGTTCGCCGTCGGGTCGGCGCAGCACCAGCGGCACGTCGTGTTGCGGCTGGCCGGTGACGAGCGTCTGCATGGCCGGCAGGTCGGCTTCAGCCAGCGGCTTGCCCGCGGCGTTGAGCAAATTGCTGCTGGTTTGGGCGGCGCGGCGGCCGATCAGATCGGCGTGGCAACGGCCGAAGATGCGCTCGGCCGCCGGGTTGGCCTCTGTGATCAGGCCGCTGGCATCGCGCACCAGCACGCCCACTGGCAACGCAGCCAGCAGCGCACGGGCGGCCTCGCGTTCGCGCACGAGCTCGGTGATGTCGGTCTCGACCAGCACGAAGCCCTGCGCCACGCCGTCGGTATCGGTCAGCGGCTGCATGTCGACGTCGACCACGCGCACGTCACCGTTCTTGCAGGCGCTGGTCATCTGCACGTGGGTACCGCGGCCCTCGGCGAGCGCCTGGTCCATCGCGGCGGTCTGGGCCGGGGCCGTCTGGGTGGTGCGCAGCACTTCACGCGGGACGCGGCCACGGATCTCGTTCAGCGTGTAGCCCGTCAGGCGGTTGAAGGCGCTGTTGACCCACTGCACGCGGCCGCCCGTGTCCAGCAGCATGACGACATTGCTGGTGCGTTCGGCGACGAGTGCCAGGCGCCTCATCTCCGCGGCCGGGTCGTCGGCAGCGGGCAGGGCGCCGTACAGCGCAGGGGCGAGGGTGCTCATCAATGGGACTCGATGGCCCGTTATCGGCCCCGCCTGCCCGGGCTTGAAGGCAGTTCGTTTATGGTGCGGGCATGGACGCCACACCTGCCCCCGCTGCCTTCACCAAGACGACCCTGTTCACCGACAGCGACGGCCGCGCGCGCTTTCGCGACGAGCCCGTGCCGCTGACACAAGGCAAGCCGCAGGCGATGCTGTCGCCGCCGCTGCCGGCCAGCGCTTTGCAGCTGCGGATGAGCCCGCCGGGGTTTCGCAGCAGCTTCCACTGCACCGACACGCCGCAGTGGGTCTTCATCCTGCAAGGGCAGATGGAGATCGGCCTGCAGGACGGCAGCTCGCGCGTGTTCCAGCCCGGGCAGCACTTCTACTCGGCCGACGTGGTGCCTGCCGGCGCGGTGTTCGATGCCGCGGTGCACGGGCACTGGAGCCGGCAGCTCGGGCCGGATCCGCTGGTCACGGTGTTCGTGCGCGGCTGAAGGCGAAGCCCGCGGCAGGCGTCAAGGTCCGCCGCGGCAGGCGTCAAGGTCCGCCGCGGCAGGCGTCGGGCCCGCCGCAACAGGCATCAGGGCTCGCGGCCGCTGGCGCGTTCGGGCCTGGCCGCATCGGCCGCGGATTCGGGCGCTGCGGCCGCAGCGGGCTTGCCACGCAGGCGGTCGATCAGTTGCCGCGCGGTGCGGCGCACCGGCCAGTGGCCGTCGGTCCGCGGGCGTTCGTCAGGGGTGGCGCGGGCGGGGTCGGCCGGATGTGCGGGGCTGCGCAGCAAGGTCAGCACCAAGGCGATGGCCAGCAGCGCCAGCGCGCCGATGCCCAACAGCCCGCGCGTGCGCTGCGTTTGGAGCGCGCGCACTTTCGAATCGGCCAGTGCGCCGAGCGTGGCCTGGGCGGCGTTGACCACCGCAAAGTGCGCTTGCAGCGCCTGGCGCTGCGTCACCGCCAAGCCTTCGGGCGTGGCGCGTGCGTCCATCAACAGGCGCAGGTGGGCGTGGTTGGCCACGAGCGAACGCGAGACCGCGTCGGGCAGCTGCCGGTCATCCACCAGCGGCCCCAGCGGGCGGGCTTCGCCGAGCGGCTGCAACACCGCCTCCAGCATCGCCTCGGTGGCCTTCACACCCGGCGCCCAGCTCTTGCGCTCGGCCGCGCTGACGGGTGCGGTGGGCAACGGCAGGCGCATCAGCGCAGCACTCAACCGGGGCAGCCCGGTGGCCACACCGGCCACCACGGGCGCGACGACGGCGTCGCGTTCGTTGCGCAGCGGCAGGGCATCGGCCACCAGGTCGATGACCTGGATGGCCTGTTCCACCAGCAGCTGGTGGGCAGCGTCGCTGTCGGTGGGCAGCACGGTCTTGGCGACGATGCGCTGGACCAGCCCGCGCCAGTCGGTCGTCATCGCGGCCGCTTCGACCACGGCGCGCCCGTTCGCGTGTTGTTCGAGGGTCTGGCTCAGCACCGCCAGACGCGCATCGACCTCGCCCTGGCGCTGGCGGCGCGGCGCATCGGCATCGGGCTGGCCGCGCAGCCACAGACTGGCAAGGTCGCGGTGCTCGATCAGGCTGCGCTGCACGGCCACGGCGCCGGCCACCGGGTCCAGCCCGAGCAGCGCGGTGCGCGCGAGTTCGATCTCCTGGCCCTGGTAGCGCAGCACCTGGATCAGCGGCAAGGCGCACATCGCCACGCCGACGAGGCTGAGCGCGGCCAGCCGGCGTTGCGGTTTCAGGCGGAGCAGCGGTTGAAGGAAGGCAAGGCGCATCGGCTGCGGATGGTGCGGTGGCGCAGGCGGGGGTGGTGCGCTGATTCAGCGGCCAAAGGCCGGGTAATTCACACGCTGGGCGCCAGCGCCCGGGTCAGCCCTGCGGGCCGCGCCGGCGCTTGCAGGCGCCGGCTCTTCGGCTGGTAGTCGTGGCCACGCAGGTGGCCACTCGGTCCGGCCTCAGCACTCGACGATGTTCACCGCCAGGCCGCCGCGCGAGGTTTCCTTGTACTTGGTCATCATGTCGGCGCCGGTTTCGCGCATCGTCTTGATGACCTTGTCCAGGCTGACGAAGTGCGTACCGTCGCCTCGCAGCGCCATGCGCGCAGCGTTGATGGCCTTGACCGACGCGATGGCATTGCGCTCGATGCACGGGATCTGCACCAGCCCGCCGACGGGGTCGCAGGTCAGGCCGAGGTGGTGCTCCATGCCGATCTCGGCCGCGTTCTCGACCTGTGCCGGCGTGCCACCCATCACCGCGCAGAGCGCGCCGGCGGCCATGCTGCACGCCACGCCCACTTCACCCTGACAGCCCACTTCGGCCCCGCTGATGGATGCGTTTTCCTTGTAGAGGATGCCGATGGCGGCGGCCGTGAGCAGGAAGTCGACGATGCCGGCGTCGTTGCTGTGGTGCACGAAGCGGGCGTAGTAGTGCAGCACGGCCGGCACGATGCCGGCGGCGCCGTTGGTCGGTGCCGTCACGACGCGGCCGCCCGCGGCGTTCTCTTCGTTGACGGCCAGCGCGTAGAGGTTGACCCAGTCCATCACCTGCAGCGGGTCGCGCAGGGCGGCTTCGGGGTTGCTGGTGAGCGCACGGTGCAAGGGTGCAGCGCGCCGTTTGACCTTGAAGCCGCCGGGCAGGATGCCGTCGGTAGCGCAGCCGCGCTGAACGCAAGCCTGCATCACGGCCCAGATGTGCAGCAGGCCGGCGTCGATTTCGGCGTCGGTGCGCCCGCTCTTGCCCAGCATGCGTTCGTTGCGGCGCATCACCTCGGCGATGCTGCCGCCGATCTGCTGCGTGCGTTCGAGCAACTCGTCGCCGCTGCGAAACGGCAGCGGCAGCGCGGTGGTGTCGGGCGCGATGACCTTCTGCCGTGCGCCATCGGCCGCGACCTCGTCGCTGACGACGAAGCCGCCGCCGACCGAGTAGTAGGTGCGTTCGCTCAATACGGCGCCGCTCGCATCGAAGGCGGTGAAGCGCATGCCGTTGGCATGGAAGGGCAGCGTCTCGCGGCGGTGGAACTTGAGGTCTTGGGCCTCGTTGAACGCAACGGCGTGGCGGCCGAGAAGGTTCAGGCGCTTGTCGTCGCGCATGGTTGCGAGCAGCGCCGGCACGGCATCGACTTCGACGGTGTCGGGTTCATGCCCGGCCAGACCCAGCAGCACCGCCTTGTCGCTGCCGTGGCCCTTGCCGGTGGCGCCGAGCGAGCCGTAGAGCTGCGAGAAGACCCTGGCGGTGGTGTCGAGATGACCGTCGTGGTCGAGCCTGGAGACGAACAGCCGCGCTGCGCGCATCGGGCCGACGGTGTGGCTGCTGCTCGGCCCGATGCCGATCTTGAAGAGGTCGAAGACGCTGACGGCCATGTAGGGGATGCTAGTGCAGCGCTTCCCGGGCGTCGGACTCCGCCCGCAGGATCGCCAGGCGGCGCGTCAGTTCGGCCTTCAGGCACATCGCGTCGTGGCCGGGCACGACGAACCGGTAGCCGAGCTCGACCATCGCCCGCCCCATCTCGGCGCTCGCACACCAGATGCCGGCCATGCGGCCTTGCGCCTTGCAGGCGGCGGCGATGCGCTGCAACGCTTCTGCCAGCACCGGGTGTTCGTGCGAAGCACCGACGCCCAGCCCGAGCGCGATGCCCAGGTCGGTGGGCCCGACGAAGACGCCATCGAGATGCGGTGTGGCGACGATGGCGTCGAGCGCATCCAGCCCGGCGCGTGTCTCGATCATCGCCAGCGCCAGGATCTCGGCATTGGCGTGTTGCGGGTAGTCGGCGCCGCCGTAGGTCAGCCCGCGCGCCGGGCCCATGCTGCGGTCGCCTTCCACACCATCCAGCGGGTAGCGGCAGGCGCGGGCGAATGCGGCCGCTTCGGCAGCGCTGTTGACGAGCGGGCAGATCACGCCGTAAGCACCCGCGTCAAGCACCCGGTTCACTTCGGCCAGGCTGTTGTGCGAGACCCGCACCATCGGCACGGCCGGCGTGTGCGACATCGCCTGCAGCATTGCCACCGTGGTTTCGAAGCCGGCCATGCCGTGCTGGCCGTCGATGACGACGGCATCGAAGCCGCAACCCGCCACCACCTCGGCGGCGTAGGCCGAGTCGAAGCTCATCCAGCCGGCGAAGGCGGCTTGGTCGGCGGCAAACAGCTCGCGCAGGCGGTTCTTTTTCATCAAGGGCTCTCGTCGTTGCGGGGTTGAATGAAGGCGTGCAAGCGGGCGGCCACCCATGCCGGATGCTGGATCGGAAACAGGTGGCCCGCGCCAGCCAGGCAGACATGCTGCACGCGTACGCCTGGCAGCGCCAGCGCGGCGATCTCGTCGCTCTGCATCGGTGGGCACAAGGCGTCGTCGCTGGCCGACAAAGCCAACACGGGCACCGGCAGCCACGGCATGCCGTTCACCAGGCTCGGGCGCTGGCTGGCGTAGGCGAGCTGATGTCCGAAGCGCGTGATGCCGACGGCCTGCGCCTGGTCTGCCAGCGACTGCACCAGCGCGTCATCGGCCGCCAAGCCGTAGCCGGGGCCGAGCTTGTGCAGCGCCAGCGCGCGCAGGCCTTGCTGCCGCGCCACCAACCACTGCGCGTGCCGGCGCGGCGCCGCGCCGGCGGGTGCCGCGCGCGCGCTGGCAGCCAGCAGCAACAGGCCGGCCACGGCTTGCGGATGGCGCGCGGCCAGCTGCAGCGCGACGATGCCGCCGAGCGAGTGGCCCAGCCACCAGGTCGGCATCGCGGCCAGCGCGGCCAGGCGGTCCAGCTCGTCGTCGAGCGCAGCGCACTCGCCCAGCACTTCGATGCGCGCTTCGGTGCTGGCCAGCGCCGCGGCCAGGCTGCGCCCGTCGAGCAGCGTGCCGGGCAGGGCGATCAGCGGTGGCACGTCGTCATGCTCAGGCCGGCGCGACCGCTCAGGCGGTCATCGGCGGCGGCAGCAGGCTCTTGCGGGCGATGTGGCCACCGGCGTCGAGCGCCCAGTCGTGTGCGGCGGCAGCGCTGGTGACGCCGGGCTCGAAGCGCGGCAGCTTGGGTGCGTTGCCGTCGACGATCAGCAGGGCCTCGGCGACGTCGCTGCCGGTGTTGATGAAGCAGCGCGTGCTGCCGCCTGGCATCGACAGGGTGTCCCACGGGCCGAGTTCGGCACGCAGGCCGTTGTTGTCATCCGCGCCATTGAACGCCACCGCCAACGGGCCGCTGGCGTGAACCAGCACGGCGCTCGTGTCCAGGACGAAAGGCGCGCTGCGCTGGCCTGGTGGTACGCGCAGCCATTCGATGCTGAAGCCTTGCGGGTCGGTCACCGCGGGTCGATGGTCGCGGTGCTGCGACAGGCCCCAGCCGACCAAGGGGGCGAGTTCCCACGCGTGGCCGGGCAGCACGCTGTCCAGCGTCGCGCAGCGGAAGTCGCGCTGCTCGGGCTTGACGGCGCGCGCCGCCAGGTCGGGTGCAGACCAGCGCCTGAGCAGCGCCACTTCGCTGTCGGGCATCAGCGGCAGCAGCTGCGCTGCATCGGGCTCGGGCGCGCCCGCGGCCACCTCGATGACCTGGTTGTCCTTCGACAGCCACAGCCCGGTGCCGCGCGCGCGGCGCATCACATCCGGGCTCCAGATGATGCCGCCGGTGTCGTCGCCGCCCAGCACCGTCATCAGGAAGCCGTGGCGCGTGCCGCTGTTGGAAAAGCCGCGGAACATCCACGGCGGCATGCAGATCACGTCGCCTTCGTCGAGCGTCAGTTCGCCCTCATCACCGCGCACGCCCCAGCGCAGCGTGAAGCGGCCCTCGCAGACGATGAAGACCTCGGCCGTGAAGTGCAGGTGCAGGTTGTTGGTGATGCCCGGCCGCATGCCGGCAGCGCCGATGTTGAAGCCGTGCGGCTCGCGCAGGTTGATCACCTGGCTGGCGTTCTGCGTCACGCCCGGGCCGATGATCGAGTAGTTCTCCTTCGGGTTCGAGCCCGGCAGGCGGACGTCGATGAAGGCGTCGTCGCACGAGACGTACTGGGCGCGGCGGATGTGCCGGCGTTGCAGCTCTTGCGGTGTCAGTACCATGGGGGCGTTAGCCTTCAGCCTTTCACGGCACCCTGCGTGAGGCCGGAGACGATCTGTTTCTGGAAGATGGCCACCAGCACGATAAGCGGGATGGTGATGCTCACCGCGCCCGCCACGCCCTGCATCAGCAGCGCGTCGCTCTCGGCGGTGATGGCGCCGGCAATCGCCGCGGGCATCGTCATCTTGTCGGCGTTGGTGAGCGCGGAAGAGAGCATGAAGTCGTTGTACGCGAGCAGGAAGCTGAACAGGCCCGTCGTCACCACCCCAGGCCACATGACCGGGATGATGACGCGGCGGAAGGCCTGCATGCGGGTGCAGCCATCGACCATGGCGGCTTCGTCCAGTTCCTGCGGGATGCCGACGAAGAAGCTGCGCAGCATCCAGATCGTGAACGGCTGGTTGATCGCCACAAGCACGAAGACCAGCGTGAACAGCGTGTTGCGGATGCCCAGGGCGTCGAACAGCGCGTGGAAGCTCGGCAACAGGGTGCTGTGCGGCAGCGCGCGGAAGATCAGGGCGATGATCAGCAGCCAGAAGCCGAGCGATCCACGGTAACGGCTTAATGCATAGCCGGCCAGGCAGCCAACGCTCAGCGAAATGGTCACCACGCTCAGGGTGACGACCAGCGTGTTGACGAAGTTGCGGTGGAACTCGCGGTCGACCCACAGGCCACGGTAGTTTTCAAGCGTCAGCGGTGCCACCCACTTCAGCGGCACACTGAAGGCGTCGACATAGCTGCGCAGCGAGATCACCGCCGTCCAAAGGATGGGCAGTGCGGCCAGCAACAGCCACAGCGCCAGCCCGCTGTACAGCAGCGTCTGGCCCAGGGTCGAGGTGCGGGTGGCAGCCAGGTCTCACCCCCCGCGGCGCTGTTCGCGCCAGGTCTTGCGCAGCAGCGGGATCAGCAGCACGGCGATGCCCACAACGGTCAACACGGCCGCCGCACTGGCCTTGTACGGGTTGTCTTCCTGCAGCAGCACGTGGTAGGTGAGGTACTGCACGCTGGTGGTGAAGGCTCCCTGCGTCAGCACCACCACGGGCTCGAACACGCGGTAGGCATCCATCACGTGGATGAGCGTGACGAACACCACCAAAGGCGCCAAGTGAGGCAGCGTCACATAACGCAGCTTCTGCCAGGCGTTGGCGCCGTCGAGCGTGGCCGATTCCAGCGAGTCCTGGGGCACCCCTTGCAAGCCGGCGTAGAACACGATGAAGGCGAAGGGCAGGGTGTGCCACACGCCGTACAGCACCACCAGCAATTGCGCCGACCACGCCTGGGCCATCCAGTAAAGCTCGATGCCCAAGCCCGACAGCAGGTGCGGCACGAGGCCGTTGTCGCGAAACAGCCACTTGATCGACAACGCACCGACCACCGGCGTGATGATGAAGGGCAGCAGGCTGGCGGCGATGAACAGGCCCTTCAGGCGCTGGGTGACGCGGTTCATGGCCAGCGCCAGCAGCAGGCCGCCGGCCAGCACGAAGGGCGTGGTGGCGGCCACGTACAGCAGCGTGAAGCGCAGCGCACCGAAAAACTCGTTCTGGTCGCCGCCGGGGGCGTCGGCGCGGTCTTCCAGGCCCAGCACCTTGCGGTAGTAGGCGGCCCCAACGAAGCTGCACACCTGCAAAGGCTGGCCGCTGGCGTCGACCTTCGCGCGCTGCGTGGTGACCTTTGCCGGGCCGAAGGGGCCGGTCTGCACGACGGTGGCCAATTCCATGTCGAAGGCGCAGTTGCGCACCGACAGCCACGCCGTCATGGCAAGCGGCAACGCCAACAACAACAGCATCAGCGCGACCGATGGCGCGCTGAAGCCGAGAAAACTGCGCAGTTTCATCGTGGCTGCGGCTACGCTTTCGCGAAGCCTTTCTCGACGGCGATCTTGCGATAAGCCGATGCAGCGGCGTCGAGCGTGGCCTGGACTGCGCGCTCGCCGCTCAGTGCCTGCGGTAGCACCTTGCCGAGCTCTCCATGCGCCAGGCTGAGGAAGGGCTCGCCGGGCCATTCGCGCGCGCCCGCGGCCTTGGCCAGCTCTACCGCATTGCCGCCGCGACCAGGCTGCCAGTCCGAGCGAACCCAGATGGCCAGGTCGTTGCCGGCGCGCACCGATTCCGTCGACAGCCCTTGCATCAGGGCGTGGAAAGCAGCTTCCTGGCGCACTGCGGCGTCGGGTCCGCGCTGCGCATTGCGCGGCATCACGACCGCGTCCCACCACAGGTGCGAACTGCTGGGTCCGCCGGCCACCGCCGCCGGGGCGGCAGCAAGCTGCATGCGGCCGACGACCTGGCTCGAAGCCTGGTCGTCCATGCGGGTGGCGCTGCTGGCCCACAGCACGCCGAGTGCGGACTTGCCTTGCTGGAATTGGTTGCCGACGTCTTCGCTGTTGCTGGCCAGCGCGTTGGGCGTCATGTGCGGCATGAGCGAGCGCATCGCCGCCACCGCCCGCACGCCGGCCGGGCCGTGGAACGCCGGGGCCGCGCTGCCCGGCTCGAACACCTGACCGCCGCACCCGGCCAGCACGTTGATGAAGTCGGTGGCGCAATCGAAACCCTTGGCGTAGGCCTGTGCAATGGGGAACGACAGCGCCGGTTCTCGCGCCTTCAGCGTGGCGGCGGCCTGTGCCATGTCGGCATACGTGGCTGGCACCTTCAAGCCGTGGCGTTCGAACAGGTCGGCCCGGTAGTACAGGGACTGCGTGTTCTGCATGAAGGCGATGGCCATCACCTCGCCTTCGACGCGCACCAGCATGCGTTCTTCCAGCTTCCAGCGCTGGCGGTGCTTGTCGACCAGCGCCGTCAACGGGGCGAGCTGGCCGCGCGCGTACAAGCTACTGAAAACGCCCTTGGAGACCACCGCACCGTCGAAAGGCGAGCGGCCTGCCGAGGCGAAGGCCTGTTCGGTTTCGGTGCGCGCATTCGGCGTCAGTTTGAAGCTGACTTTCAGACCCGGTCGGGCACAACTTTCTGTCTGCCGCGCAATGTGCGAAATGGCGCGGAAGCTGTTGCCGACAAGGTTGATCTCGCCGACCCCGCTCAGTCCGACCAACGCCGGGCAGCCCTGCGCCGCGGCGCCGGCGGCCCAAGGCGCGGTGGCAACCGCCATCACGAGCGACCGACGCTTCATGCAGCCGCCTCGGGCAGGCGCAATTCCGTCGTGGCGTCGAAGCGGTGGCAACGCGCCGCTTCGGTGCCGAAGGCCAGCCGCTGACCGATGTCGGCTCGGAACTGCTTGCCTTCCTTGGCGGTGACCAGCTGTTCGCCCGACTTCAACGTGACGTAAGTGCTGTCGCCGGTGAGCTCGACCGTGAACACCTCGCCGCTGATCAGCGCCCCCGGCGTGTCGGCCGGCAGCACGCACAGGTCTTCCGGCCGCACGCCAAGCACCACGTCGGGCCCGCCACCGACGCCCGCGAACGCATCGCGCAGCAGGTTCATCGGCGGGCTGCCGATGAAGCCGGCCACGAACAGGTTGGCTGGGCGGTCATAGATGTCCTGAGGCGTGCCGATCTGCTGCACCCGCGCGCGGCTCATCACAACGACGCGGTCGGCCAGCGTCATGGCCTCGATCTGGTCGTGCGTGACGTAAATGGTGGTCACGCCCAGCGCGTGGTGCAGGTGCTTGATGTGCGCGCGCATGGTCACGCGCAGCTTGGCGTCCAGGTTCGACAGCGGCTCGTCCATCAGGAACACCGCCGGCTGGCGCACGATGGCACGCGCCAGCGCCACGCGCTGGCGTTGGCCGCCCGACAGTTCCTTGGGCCGCCGCTGCAGGTAGTCGGTGAGCTCGACCTGCTGCGCCGCCTTCAGCATGAGGGGCTCGATCTGCGCTGCCGACAGGCCGCGAATCTTCAGCGGGAAGCCGATGTTCTGCGCCACCGTCATGTTGGGATACAGGCCGTAGCTCTGGAAGACCATCGCCACGTCGCGGTCCTTCGGCTCCAGTGCGTTGACGCAGCGCTCGCCGATCCAGACTTCGCCTTCGCTCGGGTCCTCGAGCCCGGCCACCATGCGCATGGTGGTCGTCTTGCCGCAGCCGCTGGGCCCCAGCAGCACCAGGAATTCGCCGTCGGCGATGTCGAGCGACATCTTCTCGACCGCCGTGCTCGTGCCCCAGCGTTTGACGATGTTGCGGAGTTCGATACGGGCCATGCCTTAGCGCGTCAGGCGCACAGCAGTTGCATCCACAGCGCGACCTCGTCGACCATGACCCACTCGCGCAGGATGCGGCCGACGCCGTGGCGGGTGTCGATTTCGGCGTGCGTGATGCCCAGGATCTCGACCGGCTTGCCGCTCGCCGGGCCGTAGCGGCCGGCGCCGGCGTGGCGCCCGACGAGACGCCAGCGCATCGCCACGCGCGGCGTGCGGCCGGGCTCGATGCGCTCGGCCAGGCTGTCGATGTGCAGCGCCGCGCCGTGAAACGCGGCGGTCATGCCGAGCCAGAAATGCTCGAGCGCAGCCACGCCGGTGGCGCTGTCGCCACTGGGCAGGCGGGCGTCGATGGCCTCGTCGGCGGCGTCCTTCAACGCCGCCAGGTCGCCGGCCCATACGCGCCGGTAAGTGCTGGCCAGCAGCGACGCGCCGGGCGTCGTGTGCATCGGGTTTTGCCACCACACGGGGGCCGGCGGTTGGTGCAGCGGCAGTGTCGGTACGCCGCGTGTCTGCAGCCACTCGGCGGCCAGCGCCTGCGGTGTGCTGCCGATCTGGCGCGCGATGGCACCCTGGTCGCGCACCAGCCATTCGTGCACGATGCGGTTGTCGCGGCACACGCAGTCGGCCACGGTGCGCACCAACAGGCGCTGCCCGGTCGGCGCACCGAAGATACCGGGCCCGCTGTGGGTCATGGGGCTGGCGATGCGGTGCGACGACAGAAAACCATTGACGTCGTCGCCGGCGCTGACGATGTCCTCGCACAGCAGGCGGCGGTCCGGAAACTGTGTCAGCGTCTCGAGCGTGCCGCGGATCACGCGGTCGACGCCGCTGCTGGTGCCGCCCGGCGTGATGACCGCGCAGTCATCGCTGTACCACTGGCGAATGTGCTCGACCTCGCGCCCTTCCCAAATGCGCGCGGTGATGACCCGGATGTAGTCGTCGAGGTCGCGGAACTGGGGATCGAAGCCCTTCATCCCGGCAGCCTGGCTGAGCCGCGCACGACGAGCCGCGCCGGGATGACCACATGGTCCCGCGTCACCGCGTCGTCTTCGAGTTGTTGCAAGAGCATCCTCACCGTTGCTTCGATCATCTGGCCCACGTTCTGCTCCACCGTCGTCAGCCGGTAGGCGCCCCATTCGGCCGGCGGCACGTTGTCGAAGCCGACCACGGAGACGTCCTCGGGCACGCGCAGGCCCAGGGCGCCGCGCAGCGTGTCGATCGCGGCAAAGGCCATGTGGTCACTGGCAACGAACAGCGCGTCGGGCAGGTCGGCCGGCCGGCCGTGGGTGAACATCTCGAGCGTGGCCTGCGCGGCTCGCTCGAATTCGTAGTTGCCCACCGCGCGCGCCGCAATGCGCAGGCCGCGCTCGGCCAGTCCGTCGGTGAGGCCGCGCTCGCGGTCGTGGTTGGTCGACGAATCTTCCGCGCCGGCGAGGTACGCCACGCGCCGGTGGCCGCCATCGGCCAGGAAATGGGCCACGGCACGGCCGCCGCCATGGTTGTCGCTGCTGACGGTGCTGATGATGCCGGCGCGGCTCACACGGTTGAACATCACCACCGGGACGCGCGCCTCGGCGATGTGCTGCGCCAGGGCCGATGACAAGCTGGTGGAGGCCATCACGATGCCGTCGACCTGGTAGCGCAGCAGCTCCACCAGCAACTCGTCGACCTCCTCGACGTCGTTGATGAACAGCAGCACGTGGTAGCCGTCCTTCTGCAGTCGCTGTGAAAGCTGCTCGATGACGACGGGGTAGAACTGATTCTGCAGGTTGGAAACCAGCACGGCGATCATGCGCGACAGCCGTGTCGATAGCGTGCGCGCGATGGCGTTGGGCCGGTAGCCCAGTTTGCTCGCCGCCTCGACCACCTTGGCGCGGGTGGCCGCGGACACGCTTGCACCGGGCGTGAATGTGCGGCTGACGGCCGACTGCGACACCTCGGCCAGCCGCGCCACGTCGATCGAGGTGATGTTGTGCTTGCTCACGGCTGCAGCGGCGGGCAGCGGGTAGCGGTCACGCCGCCGTCCAGCCGCCGTCGACCATCAGCGCCGAGCCGGTGACGAGCGAGGCCGCGTCGCCGGCGAGGAACAACACGGCGCCCATCACGTCTTCAACCGTGCCGACCCGGCCCAGAGCGATCTTGCCGAGAACCTGCTCGCGGAATGCCGGTGCGGCCAGCCATTCGTGCGTCAGCGGCGTGTCGATGAAGGTGGGGCAGACGGTGTTGACGCGAATGCCGTGCGGGCCCAGCTCGAGCGCCAGCGCCTTGGTCAGGCCTTCGAGCGCGTGCTTGGTGGCGCAATACGCCGTACGGCCGGCGGCGCCGACATGGCCCATCTGCGACGACATCTGCACGATGGAGCCCGGCAGGCCCGCCGCCTTGAGGCCGCGTGCCACCTCGCGCGCGACGAAGAAGGCGGCCCTGACGTTAAGCCGGTAGAGCGCGTCGATGTCTTCCTCGCTGACTTCGTCCATCGGCTTGGGGCGGTTGGTTCCGGCATTGTTAACGAGCACCTGGAATGGGCCGTGGGCGGCGACCAAGCGGACCACCGCAGCGGTGTCGGTGACGTCGATCACGAGGGCCTGCGCACGCTCGCCACGCCGGCGCAGTGCTTCCGCTGCAGCTTCGACCTCGCTGCCGCTGCGCGCGGCCAGCCACACCTCGGCACCCGCTTCGGCCAGGGCCGCGGCGCAGGCCAGCCCGATCCCGCGGCCGGCGCCGGTAACGAGCGCGCGGCGACCGTCAAGCCGGAAGCTGGGCGTGCGCGGGAGTGTCATGGGCTGTTGATCAGTTCTTTGCAGCCACCGGTTCGTGCCACGCCAGGTCGGGCCGATTGCCATAGCGCCGCACGCGAATGTTGGCCTGCTCGCCGTGGCCAGCGAAGTTCTCCATGTGACACAGGCGCGAGCAGATGGCGCCGATCTCGGCGCTGGCCGCGTCGCTGGTGACGCGTTGGTAGGTGCAGGTCTTGAGGAACTTGCCGACCCACAGACCGCCGGTGTAGCGCGCATTCTTGTTGGTCGGCAGCGTGTGGTTGGTGCCGATGACCTTGTCGCCGAAGCTGACGTTGGTGCGCGGGCCCAGGAACAAGGCACCGTAGTTCGTCATGCGCGCCAGGAACCAGTCCGGGTCGCGGGTCATGACCTGCACGTGCTCGCTGGCAATGCGGTCGGCCTCGGCAAGCATTTCTTCGGGGGAGTCGCACACGATCACTTCGCCGTGCTGCTCCCAGCTCTGCCGCGCGATGCCGGCGGTGGGCAGCTTGAGCAGTTGCTTCTCGACCTGCGCCATGGTGTCGCGGGCGAGACCCTCGCTGGTGGTCAGCAGCACGGCCGGTGAGGTGGGCCCGTGCTCGGCCTGGCCGAGCAGGTCGACGGCGCAGATCTCGCCGTCGACGGACTCATCGGCGATGACGAGCGTTTCTGTCGGGCCGGCGAAGAGGTCGATGCCGACGCGGCCGTAAAGCTGGCGTTTGGCTTCGGCGACGAACATGTTGCCGGGGCCGACGAGCATGTCCACGGCCTGGATGCTTTGCGTGCCGATGGCCATGGCCGCCACCGCCTGCACGCCGCCGAGCACCAGGATCTGGTCTGCCCCCGCAAAGTGCATGGCTGCCACGATGGCCGGGTGCGGCGCGCCGTGATACGGCGGCGCGGTGGCGACGATGCGCGGCACGCCCGCCACCTTGGCCGTGAGCACGCTCATGTGGGCCGAGGCGATCAGTGGGTACTTGCCGCCCGGCACGTAGCAGCCGACCGCGTTGACCGGGATGTGCTTGTGGCCGAGCACCACGCCGGGCAGGGTTTCAACCTCGACGTCCAGCATGCTGTCACGTTGGATCTGGGCGAAGTTGCGCACCTGCTTCTGAGCGAAGTGGATGTCTTCGAGCTCGCGCGGCGACAACTGCTTCACCGCGGCTTCGATGTCGGCCTGCGACAGCGTGAAGTCGGCCGGCTCCCACTGATCGAACTGGCGCGAGTACTGGCGCACGGCATCGTCCCCGCGCGCCTCGATATCCTGGAGGATGCGCTCGACCGTGTTGCGAACCTTGGCGTCGGCCTCGGCCAGCGCGGCAGCGGTCTGGCCGCGCTTGAGGTAGCGGATCATGCGAAGTCACCCCTTGCAGCTCTGCGTTGCATACGCATGCATCCTGAGGCTTCGGTGGGCCGCCGTCAACCGGGGCGCGCCCTGGGACGATGGCTGGCTGCGCGCCCGCGATATCAGCCGCGGATGCGCGCCATCGAGGCCGCGTCCATCTGCAGCATCAGATGCGGCAGGTCGATGAGAACCCAGTTCTCAGCCAGCCAGGTACCGTCGTTGCGGCACCAGTCAATGACGCGCATGTTGATGGGCTTTGCGGACGCGTTGACGCCGAGATAGTCGTCGCTGAAGGTGGCGGGGTCCAGCGGCCCTTGAAGAACAGGTCGCCGCGGCGCTCGAGGTCGGCAAAGGCGGCTTGCAGCGGCGCGTAGAGCCCGTCCCAAACGCTGGTGGCGCCGCGCCGCTCATTCACCGGATGCAAAACATGCCAGGCGGCTTCACGCGCCAGCGCCGCCGGCAGCGCCGCGCCGGCGGCGCGGCCCGGCAGGCGCTGCAGCCGCAGCCACAGCAGCTCTTTGCAGCGCCCGAGACTGGAGGTGTCGAGTTCGGTCGGAGGGGTGTTCATGGAGGGGCGGGCCCCCGCGCGGGGCGGGAATGCCGGCGTTATGCCGGCGTGGTTTGCTGGCATCGGGGTTTTCACGAAGCTCGGCGAATCTTGCACTGCATACGGTTGCAAAGCCAGTGATGAACCCGCAAAATCTCCGCAGGCTGCCGCGGGCGTGGTGGCCATGTCGAGAAGCGCCGCGTCAGGGTGCGAAGGGATCAATCGATGAGCTTCAAGCAGCGGGCATTGGTGCGCGACATGGCTCTCGCACTCGGTGCGATGGCCACCCTGACGGGCGCAGCATCGGCGCAGACCGCATCTGCCCCGGCTGGCGCAGCCTCGGCTACCGACAAGGGCCAGCTAACGACGATCACCGTGACCGCCAACCGGCGGCTTGAAGACCAGCAGAAAGTCGGCGTTTCGGTCACGGCGCTGACGGGCGAGGCCTTGGCCGAGCGCAACGTCAATGATCTGCAGGCGTTGGAAGGGCTGTCGCCGGGCTTCACTTTCGGACGTTCGGGTGTGGATGCGCGGCCCGCCATGCGCGGCGTGCGCACCGAGAACGTGGCCGTCAACGGCGACACGACGATCGGCTTCTTCGTCGACGGCATCTACAAGAGCCGGGCCCAGCAGGCGATGCTGGGTTTTGTCGACGTCGAGCGGCTGGAAGTCCAGCGGGGTCCTCAAGGCACGCTGTTCGGCCGCAACACCTTCGGCGGCAACATCGTCATCACCACCAATGCGCCGCAACTGCGCACGACTGAGGGCTCGTTCAACGCCACGTTCGGCAACTACGGCCGCAAGCGCGCCGACGGTGCCCTGAACCTGCCGCTGGGCGACAAGGCCGCGGTCCGGTTGGCGGCGGTCATCGAACGCACCGACGGCTGGGTGCGCAACGACTTCAACCCCGATGCCACGCTGTTCGACCAGGACCTGAAGTACCTGCGTGGCAGCCTGCGCCTGCAGCCGGCACGCGACGTCGACATCGTCCTGCGTGCCGACGTCAGCGATGTCGGCGGCCGCGGCGGCTCGGCGTTCGGCTACAAGCTGATCGGCACCTACCTCGACCGACCCTCGTGCCAGCCGCTGTACAACGCCACCTTCACCGCGCTCAATACGCGTGGCACCCTTCGCGACAACGTCAACGACTGCACGCGCACGGTTGGCGCCGGCACCGGCACCGGCGGCAATGCTGCCGGCACCGGGGTCGACCTGGGCATCCCGCTGTACAAGCCGGGCGACTTCTATCACATCGACAACGAATACCGCTCGGTGCTGAAGACCAAGGATCGCAACCTGTCGGCCGAAGCAAGCTGGCGCCTGCCGAACTTCACGCTGAAGTCGATCACCGGTTACGCCGATTTCAAGAGCACACGCTCGCAGGATGGCGATTTCTCCTCCAGCTCGACCGCCTATGACCAACAGCGCACCGAGGCCAGAACGCTGAGTCAGGAATTCCAGATCCTCAGCGAAGGCACCGGCCCGCTGGGCTATGTGGCTGGGGTGTACCTGTTCAAGGACGAACTGCTGGGCGAGTTCATCAACCAGCAGATTCCCCGCACCATCCGGTCCACCGCAGTCCCGGCGCCGATTCAGCTGCCGCAAAACGGCGCCGGTTTCTATGACCTGCAGGAACCGGAAACAGATTCGACTGCGGTCTACGGGCAACTCAGCTTCCGCGTGAACGAGGCCTTCAGCGTCACCGGCGGTCTGCGCTACACGCGCGACAACAAGTCATTCCGTTTTGCGAATGCCAATTCGGTGCTGCCGCTGAATGCCGGCGGTGCGCCAGACGGCACCTTGATCACACTGAACACGCCGACGCCACCGCAAAGCGCCTACGGCAGCGCCGGCACCACCAACTGCACCGGCAGCAACGCGCAGCCCGGCTTCAACTGCCTGCCCGGCACCAACACGCTGATCGGCGCCACCTACAGCGACGCCACCTTCAGCAAGGCCACCGGGCGGCTGTCGGCCGATTGGCGCGTCGGGCCTGCCAGCCTGGTCTACGCCAGCCTGTCCAACGGTTTCCGTTCCGGCGGCTTCAACTCCGGACAGGCGCTCGAGTCGGCCCGCACCTTCAAGCCCGAGACCGTGAACGCGCTCGAGATCGGCGCCAAGAACCGCTTCCTGGACAACACGCTGCAGGTCAACTTCGCGGCCTTCACCAACCGCTACAGCGAACTGCAAGAGCAGCGCCAGATCCCGATCGGCGCGACTACCGTGACGATCGTGTTCAACGCCGCCAAGGCCCGTGCCAACGGGTTCGAGCTCGAGACCACCTGGCGCACCACGCCGGCGCTGACGCTGGGCGGATCGCTCAGCCTGCTGGATGCCAAGTACACCAGCTTCCCCGACGTGGCACTGCCGTTCGGCACTTCGATCCTGATCGCAGACCCGACGCAGGTCACGCCGCAGACCGATGCCAACGGCGTAGTCATCGCGCCTGCAGGACAACGTCGTGTCTTCGCGCCGGGCTACGCCTGCCGCGTGCTGCCGGGTACCGGAAGCACCGGCCAGCCGGCGGCCACCTTCGGCTGCGACCTTAGCGGCAAACGCGTGCCGTACAGCCCGGAACGCCAGCTCAGTGCTTACTTCAAGTACGACTTCAACCTCGGCGGCTGGGGTACCCTGACACCGCTGGTTCAGGTGAACTATTCGAGCGGGTTCTTCGGCCAGTCGGCCAACAGCGAGGCCGAGCGCCAGAAGGCCTATACCAAGGCCGACCTCAAGCTCAACTGGCGCATCAAGGAAACGCTGGCGTTGCAGGCCTTCGTCGACAACGCGACCGACAAGCAGACGCTGACACGCTTCGTGTGGGGCGGCGGGCCCGGCCTGCAGGCCAGCGCGGCACCGCCCCGCACCTTCGGCATCCGCCTGTCGTACGCCACCTTCTGATCGTTGGCGATCATGTCGTTGAGCAAGCGCTTCGTTGTCGAGGCGCTGTGCAGCGTCGCTGCGGGTGGCGAGGCGGGGCTCGGCCGCCATCTGGCGGCGGCATATTCACCTGACGCACAGTGGCGGGGCTCGCACCCGCTCAACCAGGCCAGCGGTCTGGCCCAGATCGAAGCCCGCGTCTGGCGGCCGCTGCTGCAGGCGTTGCCGGACCTCGAGCGGCGCGACCTGCTCGTGCTGCAGGGCCACTATGCGGGCAGCGACATCGTCGGCGCCGTCGGCCATTACCTGGGCACTTTCCGCAACGACTGGCTCGGCATCCCGGCCAGCGGGCAGCCTGTCTTCCTGCGCTACGGCGAGATGCACGCGCTGGCCGGTGGGCGCATCGTGCAGACAACCATGCTGGTCGATGTGCTCGACCTGATGCGCCAGGCCGGTTGCTGGCCGCTGGGCCCCAGCACCGCCGCCGAAGGCCGCTGGCCGGGGCCCGGCGGTGGTGCCGATGGCGACCACGGCGCGCTGCTGCTGGACAGCGTCGATGCCACCCAGGGCGCGGTCAACCTGGCGCAGACGCTGGCCATGCACGGCACGCTGGGCGCTTACAACGCCGAGGCCACCGAAGGCCGGCAAGGGCTGCTCGCGATGCCGCAGCGGCAGCATTGGCACCCGCGCATGATGTGGTACGGCCCGTCGGGTATCGGCAGCACGCGCGGGCTCGATGGTTTCGTCGACGGGCACCAGCTGCCGTTTCGCATCGCTTTCCCCCGCCGCCGCGGCTCGCAGCACTACGTGCGCATCGGCGACGGCAATTTCTCAGCCACCGGCGGCTGGCCCAGCGTGACGGCCTGGCACGGCGGGCCGTTCATGGGGGGCGGGCCGACCGGCCGCGAGGTCACGATGCGGGTGATGGATTTTTATCACCACCACGAGGGCCTGATCCGCGAGAACTGGGTGCCGATCGACATCATCGATCTGCTGCTGCAAATGGACATCGACGTCTTTGCGCGCATGCGCCTGCGCCTAGCCTTGGGCTCAAGGCACGCGGGCTAAATCGGGCGGCAACGGCAGCGCGCCAGCGCGATCGCTCCAGCCAGGTTAGGGCCCAGGGCCCGCCCGGGCCGCGGCGCCGGGTCTCTTGAGCGTCTCCGGCAGCAGCAGCCAGACGCCGCCGCACAGCGCGTAAATGGCCGCCGCCGCCATCATTCCGGTGGTCAAACCGAAGGCGTCGGCGACGCCGGCAGTCACGGCCGGCGCCAGGAAGCTCAGCACCCGCCCCCAGTGGAAGATCGAGGCCGCCGTGCTGCGCAGGTGGGGTGGGTACAGCTCGGCGAAATACGGGCCCCAGGCCACGCTCGAGCTGATGAGAAAGCCGAAGGCGGCGCCGATCGCGGTCAGCAGCCACAGCGTCGACGGCGCGCGCAGGTAGGCCACGATGATGGCCGCCGCCAGGAAATACCCGACTGCGCCGATGCGGCGGCCCCAGCGGTCGGCCACCCAGCCCCAGAAGAAGCCGCCGAAGATGCCGCCGACGCCTTGCCAGGCCACCAGCGCGCCGATGCCCGCGCCGCCCAGCCCGCGCACTTCCTTCAGGTAGGTCGTGACCCAGCCGGCAAAGCCCTGGTAGGCGAAGAAGCCCAGGGCCGACATCAGCGTGATCAGCAGCGTGCGGCGCCGGTGCTCGGGCCTGAATAGCTCCATGATCGGCAGCTTCGGCGCTGCCGCTGCGGCTGCCTTTGCTTGGTTGGCACCGGGGGTGCTGCCATAGGCGACGACATGCCGGTCATCAGGCACCGCCCACCAGGTCAGCACCGCAATGAACAGCGGCGGGAGGCCACCGGCCCACAGCATCAGCGTCCAGTCGCGCTCGAGCAGCAGCGTGCCGAGCCAGCCTTGCAGCACCACCCCCAGGCTGAACATCACGCCGACCACGCTGGCCAGCCGGCCGCGCACCGACAGGGCGAACAGGCCGACGTACAGGCCCACAGCGACCGAGAACATGCCGCCGAGGAAGAGCCCCAGCACCAGCCGCTGCGCCAGCAAGGCCGTTAGCGATGTGGCCACCAGCCCGCCCAGCAGCGCCAGCCCGTAGCCGAAGGTGATGACCACCAGCAGCAGCCGCCGGCCATGGCGGTCGGCCAGCTGGCCGATCAGCAGCGCGCCGGCCAGCGCGCCCATGCTTTGCGCGCTGTACAGCAGACCGGCCTGCTGCAGGGACAGCCCTGCGGCGGCGCGGATATACGGCCGCAGCACGTCGACCGTGTTCCAAGCGTAGCCGTAGAAGATGTAGCCCAGCAGGATCAGCGCAAAGGCGATAAGGCGCCGCGGCAGCGGGATGTCTTCGGCGCGCACCAGCGGTACGGCGCTCACTGCGAACCACCTTCGCGCCGGAGCGCTTCGGTATTCGTCTTCGGGGCGGCCGGGCGGTTCATGCGCCGGCGGTGTCGGGGTGCCAGTTCCAGCCGTCGGCCGGGGCGAACAGTGGCCCGTAGCGCTCGCGGTCGAGGTGCTCCCACAGGCTGTCGGGCGCCGCGGGCTGCATGCCGGGCATCACGAAACTGGGGCCGTAGGCACTGATCATCAGCAGCCGTTCGCGGCCCGAGCGGATGACACCCGAGCCGTGCACCAGCGTCTCGAAGAACAGCAGCGTGCTGCCGGCCGGGGCCACCACCTGGCGCACCATCGACGGGTCGTCGGCCAGCGCGCGCACGATCTGCAGCACCGACAGCGGGCTGCGGTGGCTGCCCGGCACCACCACCGTGCCGCCGTCGTCGGGGCCGAGTGCGGTGAGGTTGGTCAGCATCTT
>Ga0163144_10006963_pt1 | contig 24876 bp, 24 predicted proteins | sample OliLak19BULKMAT1_FD_123175 | JGI IMG/M metagenome (GOLD analysis project Ga0163144, IMG submission 123175) | Freshwater microbial mat bacterial communities from Lake Vanda, McMurdo Dry Valleys, Antarctica - Oligotrophic Lake LV.19.BULKMAT1 | ecosystem: Environmental > Aquatic > Freshwater >... | reverse complement strand
GTGGCCTGGGAGGAGGTCGGCGCGCCGCCGCACAGGCAGCCGATTCCGCTACGCTCCATCGGCTGCCTGTGCGGCAGAACTCTGCTTCGTAGCGGGCTTTTACAGACGAATCTTTACACTACCCGATTCAGGCTATCTGTATTCTAATGTATTCCTTAACTTCGTCGATTATTCCTTCTTGAAAACTCATTGGCGAATAGCCAAAATCTTTACTGGCATCGTCGTGTGGGAATACTCTCGGCTCAACAAGTCGCTGAACTTTTTCTCTAATATCACACCTTTTCAGAGAAAGAATGAAAACGATCACAGATCCGAGATAGGCGATTGAAAAAGGAACGGAAACGTAAATGTTTTGTCTTCCTAGCTGACTTGCGATCGCTTTGAACATGTCTATTAAAAGTATCGGTTCTTTGCCTGAAAGGATATAGTCCTTCCCTTGAGTTATTTCTCTATTCGACAAAACTTCGAAATAGGCATCACCCAGGTCTTTGTAGTGAACAGGTTGAAGGGGATATCTGGCGTGATCAACGACTGGGAATACTTTTAGTCTGTCTACCATTTTAATGAAAATAGCGACGTTTTTATCATTCAAAGATCCGTAGATCATGGTTGGACGGAGAATAGTTAGTTTGATATTCGTATCAAGCAAAAGCTCCCTTACATTTTTCTCGGTGTTCCTGTATTGCTCGCCTGCTTCTTTATACTTTGAAAAGATTCCTGTGGTATGGACGAGAACAATCCATTTTACCCCATTCACTTTTGCCGCTTTAACGACGTTTTCCGAAGTGTGTATGCCGGCAATGTGGAAAACAATATCCGCGTTTTTAAACGTTTCGATTAAAAAATCCAAGTCCCGTAAATCACCGATAGCTTTTTTGACGTCTAATCCGCTCCCTTTAATTAAAGAAGTGTTAGAGGAGGGATTTCGAATAATGACTTTGTATTGTTGAACTCGGAGATTGGTGTTACATTCGGATATTTTTTTAAATAGCCATTGCCCACTTTTTCCTGTAATACCGGTAAGAAGGATCATTTATATTTTTCCGTCGTGTTTACGGCTGATTTTTGAAGCTGATATGGAGCGATGATCGCATTCGACAGCCTAACTCTTTCAGGGTTTTAGTGTGCAAACCGAAACATCTGACGCGCAGACCTCGCGAAGTTGGCGCATTTGTCGTATTTCGCCAACGCAGTTAAATTGGAGGTATTGGGGGCTGTTAGCTGCGAACTGTTTTGCTATAATCTTAACATGCTAATTATTTATCGCTTTTTCAACCAACCGCCAATTATTTTAAATTCAACGCTCCGTTTCCTTTGTCTTGCAGTTAAAACTGAAAACTTCCCCAAGCCATCCATTCAACGAATACCGGTTAAAGAACGACTCCGGTAGCGGAGCGGTTTCGCCAAAAACAAACTGAACGTCAATCTCCGGGTTGTTTCGATTGATGACGCGGATTCTGGTGGCTTCATAGAAGTCGTGCTCCTGGATACTTCTGTTTGTAGTGATCAGCTTTTTTCCAGCAGCGAGGACTTCAAATGTCCGCATGGTGAGACCTACCTGATCTGGATGCTCAATGTCGACAACAGCCGCGCTTTTTTTAAAATGCCCTGCAATTGCGGTTGATGACATAGGCGCTTCAAGTAACCGCACCCGCTCCAACGTCCGTAAGGAAGCGTCGAAAGGTTGCCTTAGAAGCAACTCCCACTTGCTTCGTACGAAAAGCCAGTAGTCAAAAAGAACTCCGTCCGGCAGGGATCGCGTAATCTTGGAAATGACCGATGCTCGATCTCCGTTCAGAGTTCCAAGGAAAAAGCACAAATTACTTTTTTCTTCGTTTTGGGAGTTAGAATTGCGATAGCGGTCGAGGAAGAAAAGCGGCCTGTAGCGAAAATCAGGACGATTTCGGCAGTCGGCGGGATCAAAGCTGAACACATGGTCGAACTTTGACAGCTTTTCTCCGATCCCCCGAATATTCTTGATGCTGTCCCAAAGATACAAAACGAATGTGGCGTTTCGATAGCGGGATTTTAAGATATCGAGGAACCGCGGTGAGAGCCCCTCTCCTTTGATAATGAACACAATATCGCATTCACGCGGCCCGTGATTCGCGAGCCAACGCGCAAAAACTCGATCAGCGTATAAGAATACGCAGCCGGGATACAACCGGAGAAGGGTCTTCAATAAAACCGACTTCCCTGGCTTGTCGCTCCGGTAGGTAACTTCTGCCCCTGCGCGCTCCAAACCCGCACAAATTTCCTTTTCGTAATCAAATGTTTCTGGCCCGATGAAAACGATCTTCTTTCCCTTCAGATCCGGTTTCATGCTTGTTTCCTATAGCGCACAGCAGGCACCCCCATCATGACCGCGTTAGGGTCGACATTTTCAAGAACCAACGAATTTGCTGCAATGACAGCTCCATCTCCCACGCTGATTCCCCCGAGGATTTTCGATCCTGCACCCAGCGTTACGCTGTCCCCGATCACTGGCCGCTTCGAAGGGGTGAATCGGATATCTGCGAACTTCGCACCCAGCGTTACCCCTTGGTAAATGGTCGCACGCCTTCCAATCCGGATTGCCCCGACGACTGTACCACTCGTATGAGGCAGGAGAAGCCCGGGGCCCACCTCACATTTCGCCGTGAACTCAATGCCAAACACGATCAGGTTTAACCAAGTGAAAGCAGAAGAAATATTTTTCAGATAATGAGAAAGATAGCAATACCTCGAAACGCGAACTAGTATTACGGGCACAAAACGAGGGCTCAGGACTGTTAGCCAATTAAGGCTACCGGCGACTTGATCAGGCGATTCACACAGCCTCGACAAGTCGGACCGCAACAACGCCAATAATTCGGCGAGCCTCATGGCTGGCTGCCGCTAAACCCCATAAGTCCTTTAGATTTGAGTTCTTCAACAGAGCGGAGGTAAGCGCTCTGATTCTCCTCGCTCTGCCCGACTGCCCATCCAAGGAAATCTGAGAGGCCGCGCTCAAACGGAACTTTAGGAACAAAGTGCAAAACATCCCGAATCCGCGAGATATCTGCAATATTGTGGCGGATATCCCCAATACGAAACGCGCCGGTGACAGAGATTTCGCCTTCACTTTTGAAATATCTGTTAATCGCACGGGCTACTGTCAAAACACTCGTGGCTTGGCCTGAACCCACGTTGAGCGAACCGATGAAACGACCTTCGTAGTTCACGCATCGAATAGTTGCCTCAACTACATCATCAATATAAACAAAATCGCGGGATTCTTCCCCGTCTTCATAAACATTGACCGGCATGTTCTGACGCGCGAGGTTGGAAAAAACGGCGAGAATCCCTGTGTAGGGATTCTTCAACGATTGCCCCGGGCCATAGACATTTTGATACCGCAACGCGAAGCCGTTGATGCCGCGCATCCGGGCGAACAGAAGAACAGCTTGTTCCTGCACCTGCTTGGTGAGTCCATAAATGGACATTGGCATGAAAGGTGCCGTTTCCGGAGTCGGATGAACGACGATCTCGGCATCGCATAAAGGACAATGCGGTTCGAATTGGCCCCTCGACATCCGGTCACGCTCACGCATCTCAGGGTAAACAATTCCGTGGGTATCGCAGAGATACGAGCCTTCTCCGTAAAGTGCCCGACTAGAGGCGACAATGATACTTTGGAGCGAACCACATGACAAATCGTTCTGTAGCAAGTCGATAAGCATCGCAGTCCCCTGGACGTTAACGCTGAAATAGCGGTCAATCTCATACATTGATTGTGCGGTTCCTGTTTCAGCAGCTAAATGGATCACGCAGTCGATTCCAGTCAGCGCAGCTTTCATCGCATTGCGATCCCGCACGTCTGCCACGATAGTTTCCGCGACTGTCCGATCCAACGAAGCCGCTTGAGAGACGGAGTGAACCTGAGAACTGAAGCAGTCAAGAACACGAACCCTTGCACCGCTCAAGATTAATGCGCGGGACAAGTGCTGTCCGATAAACCCAGCCCCACCTGTTATAAGAATATTCATTAGAACAAATAGACAGTATTATCGAGACCACGTTTTTGCCTGGGCCAAATCAAAAACAGGGTTCAATTTCGAATATTCGTTTAGTGCTTTTTCAAACTCTAAGGCGTTTTCAGCGGGAACTGAAAAAATTTGACTGAAATTATCGATGCTATGGCTCGAAAACATCGACAGTTTTAGAATTTCCACGTTCCCGCCACTCACCAACGCTTTTACGATTTGTAAGGCGCTTTTAGAAAGGGCTCCGCCCGAATCAAGAAAATCGAATCGCGCACAGTAAAAAACATAGTTTTCAAACAGTTCTACACATTCAACTGCGGCTTCGGCAGAAAGAGCTTCAAACCCAACGATACACCTTCGCTTATTGATGAACTCCTTTGCGGATTCAATAATTTTCGCCTCAAATCCTTCGACATCAATTTTAATGTAAACCTTTTCAGTATTAAATCCGCTAACTTCAGCTAAAAGTGTTGAGGCTCTTACATCGTATTCTTGCACGCGTTCATGCAGTTTACTCAAATGAGTTCCCCCAAGAGTTGCAAAGCCAGAGCTAGTATCTGGAACCGTCAACTTGCATATCCCGACTGACTCCTCGTTTACGATTGCGCAGTCTCGTAACTGGACATGGCCAACGTCTTTGAACATGGTGGAAAGTAAAACCGCCAGTTTGGGATTGGGCTCAATCAACAAGAGGTGAGAAAAATCGCTGACTATTGAGGCCGCCACATGCCCGCAATTGGCCCCGATATCGATAAACGAATCGGCTATTCCTCCTTTGGCGATTGCTCTATAAACGAAAAGGTTTTCCGGTTCCCGCACGCAGTCAGCTGCGAGATACTTCTGTTCCAGGTCGGACAAATCAAGTTCGACCTCATGGTCAAACACATTTATCGTTTTGAGCTTACCTTTTCGGCTCAGTCTATCGAAAAATCTTAATTTTAATCGGGTTAACAAATATTTTAAAAGCCCATCTAATCGGCAACCTGCTATTTTTTTATTCATGGTTTAATTGTAATGCCATCAATGTTTTTTTCAATTTTCTGATCAGTAATTGCAGGCGTGCTCCCAGAAGCATTAATCCTCGCCAGGAGAATACCCCAGAGAAAAAATATTACTATCCCAGGATATGGCTGGCGCAAGGTGACTTTCAAGTTGCTGTCTATAAAAACAAAAAAGAGCAGAATCGCAGCGAGCCACAAGAGAGACGCATCTTTGCTTCGCAATAACCAGCTGTTCCTCATAGTATACAATAGGAGTATCAATATCGGCAGAAAAGACAATATTCCGAAGTTGTAGACGATATCCAAATAATAGTTGTGCGCGCTCGAGATTTTTTCACGGGCGGGTGGTGCAGCGTTTCCAATCAGCAGACTCATTGGATTTGCACGGATCTCCGTAATATACATTAGGGCGATTTGATACCTACCATAAACATTCTCCGGAACATTCTCCGGAACATTCTCCGGAACATTCTCCGGAACATTCTCCGGAAGATTCCCCGGAAGATTCCCACCGTATCGCCACTGCCCATTTGAATTGAAAAACTTTTCTACAAATATTCCGTGCCGAACGAGATGATTTGATTTATTGGCATTTTTTATGTCTACGGCTATATGGGCATTCAAGCAAAAATACCCAATAATGCTCAGCAACGCGATGCATGGGATCAACAAATCAGTTTTTCGGCGGCGCCCAGCCCACGCGAAGCAAAATGTGAAAGCTAAGAACCCGAAAAGTGCGAGTGTCGAGTTTCCGGCGGCCACATACATTCCTGTCCACGGAGTGAGGAAATATATCCACTTGAGGCTTTTTTGCCGGAGGTCAACCCACGCCCACATGTATAGACCGACGATTATCACCGGAACATATTGATAATGTTGATAAACACTAAAAGCATACATGTAGTGGGTCAAGGCCAACTGCCCCTGTATCCATGTCATGATAAGCTGAGAGGGAACAAATACTGTAAGAAACGCCACCACCGTTTTGGTAATAAGATCCGTGTTAAAAATTGCCAGCGCCACGCCAAGCAATAATGCCATTGTAGGCAAAATATACTGAATTAATAATAGTAGCTTTGAAAATCCTTGATTCGAAAGCATCACAGATACGATCATTGCGAGGAACATCGCGGTAATCGCTAAAACAATCGGCTTTGACTGATGATACGGAGTGGAAAACATGATTAAACCGAGGCAACAGGCGAATATTGATAGCGGCAGTGGAACAGATCGAAGATTTCCTCCGGAATCAATCAGCGGCGTCAAGAAGGTGTTATATAAATGTCCACTCAACGTGACGAATATTGGGCTAATTATTCCGAGAACAATAATAACCAAAACTCCTGTCCGCATTGGCCCACCTATTTTGTCGAAGGATCCGCAACCGCTGTAAAATATCCAGGCCAACAATGCACCGATTAAGTAATATGCAGAGAGCCATTCGACCCCTAGCACTGTTACAATTGCGGGGACAGAAAAGATCAGTGTGAGATGGAGTATCAAGTCCAGCTCCAGCGTATGCCTCCCGCGAAGCAATAGCAGGCGGGATCGCTGAGCTAAAATCATTATCGTGCCACCTACGATGGAAAGGCCGATAGTTTTATACAGAATCGTCTGAGAAAAACAAAAAACAACCGCTCCGCTCATGGTCCACAAGATTAGTCCGCCTAAAACTAATTTCGACTTGACTATGCTTCTGTTTAAAAGTGTTGGTCCTGCTACATTCGCAGCCATACTGCCAACAAAACTTCCGATTGCAAATCCAGGAAATAACATGCCCGAAAACTCTTTCCCCGCAATACTCACTATCAGCACTCTGTATAGATAGCCGGTAAATCCTATAACAGCAGTCGAAATGATATACTCCCATTTAATATTAAAGATACTGCAACGCTCCGCATTCAGAATAAATCTGACACTGAACAATATAGGTGACAGTGACCAGATCCATATCATCCAAGTTTCATTTGTTAGAAGTATTTGGGCAACCAGGGCTCCAAACACAATCGGCTGAAGATAAAATCCCAACCACCCTCCATTCTTTCTTTCTATTTCCGTCGCATGCACTTCCGCAAGCCACTCCGTGCTCCTCCTCAAAAGAAGTGCGCATACGATGAAGTGATTCACATCGCTCACAGCCATGGTCATTAGGTATGACAGTCCAGCCAGCGGTAATACCCAGACTAAGCGAAAAAAGAGCACAGCCGGGGCGCGAGACTGATTTGAAAGGATGAGGTGTCGAGCGTCGCCAGATAAAACATAAAATGTCGCCAGCACTGCACCTTGGACAATCGCAACGTCAGCGGCCATCAAGAGCTTTCCAGAGAGCCCGAGAACGATGAGGAGAGCTGTCATAGAATATGTCAGCGACATATATCCGATAACGCCTTTCATAGGGGGGCTGAATAACTTCAACATTATCCCCGATATTCTGAGTTTATTAAACATTAACTAATAAACGAATCAATTTGATGTTAACTTTATTGACAATCGTAAACAGACCAGTCGCCTCTCTTGAATGTCGGTTGGACAGATTTGGGGTCGAATAGAGGAGTTCCATTAATGACGAGCCAGCGAAAGCCGTGATTTCGCATAAGAGATTTAGCGGAATGATAATCTGCCGAAGACGCGATTCCTTCTACCAGATGAAGTCGTTCACGGACCAGTTTTTCGGGCCACATGGTGATTCGCGATAGAAACAATGGGACATTGGAAATCGACGCAAAGCGCGTGGCGTCTTCTGCTGCCCGGCCGTTTGGGTCTAAAGGATAAACGATCGCAACATCTTCTGGCTTTGCATGTCGTCGGACAAAATCCGCGTTCGCGATTAAGTCTGTTGAAATGGCGGTATCCACGTATTGCAGCCCCGCATAGAAGATTGCTTTATCCGCATTAAAGAATGAACCCGGGTTAACCGTTGCCAATAGAATCAAGCCCGCTGTCGTCCCGCTGACTCCTGCCACGGTCGCCCGATAGCCGAGCCTTTTTAAAAAGTATCCTCCGGCCAGTTTGACCGTCCAAATAAGCATGATCACATAAAGAAGCACAAATGCCCGATGTTTGAATTCGTAAGGATCTCCAACCCTCGATTCTGGAGCAAATAAAATGACTCCCGCTGCCGAGATGCATAACAAGATCGGAAACAAGTCCTCTTTTTTAAGTGTGGCTGTAGTTCTTGCCGCTATGAGAAAGACAGGATACAGAAGAGCGAAGCAGCCTAGCATCCCGGGAAAAAGAAGAATAAACCCAAACGGAGCCGGAAGAATAGTGCCGAAATAATACACTAATTTTGGATAGACTCCGGAATATGCCATTGGTTCCATTTCGCCATGAACAAGCCAAAGATATTTAGTTATTGAAGCTAAAGGAAGCGCGAGCAGTATTGCAACTATTCCAGCCATTACAAATTGCCATTTATACTTTAACAACTTTTGACACTGGGGCATGGAAACGACTAGGAAGGCCGCGAGTGCGGGCAAATACCACATCAGCATATGAACGCGCATCTGGAATGTAAACGCTGCGAAAAACAAAGAACCAAACAACGCGGCTTTATTTCGTGTGTTAAGCCAAAATATAGCGAGGGACAAAGAAACCAAAACCGATGTGATCGCGTAACTCGACCCCGGTGATGCAAAAAGCATCCATCGGACACCGAACCAGCCGTTCGCCAATCCGTATGTTGACGTGTCGGGCAACATCCCAAGTAGAAATACCGAGGAGAAGGCACCGATTCGAGCGAGTTTCTGATCGGCCATCTCCCGCGCAATAGAGTAAACCCCCGCAAAAAGTGAAACCAGTCCGATCGGGATGTGCAAAGCGGCCACCGCTTGAAGACCGCTGATATCTGCGAGCGGAAGTGCGGCTGCCGGTAACATATAGGATCCGTAGTGATAAAGCGTTGTAGCAGAATCTATTAGTTCGAAGCTGCCGTGGTGTATCGATTTAAAATTACCGAACCCGAGGATCGTTGTTGCGTGGATAAAGCAGTCTGTCCATGAAGAGACGCTGCCGGATTGGCCCATTTGCGCAACACTTCCGAGGGGGTGCCAGCACCACAGAGTGACAAAAAGACAGCAGCAAAGTATGGATGTGATTGCCTCTATTCCATTTTCGCCCAAATTGATTGAAAACTTTACCCATCTTACGAGAGCGCAGAGGAGAACAAGACATCCCCAGATCATGAAGGAAAGTGTAGCGCTTACACGGAAGATTTCAGAGATGACGAGCACAGCTATGCTGCTGACAATGATACCGGCTGAAACACAAAAACAATAGTTGCCTTTTAACGGTGCATTAGAAAATAAGATGTAAGATAAAGCTCCGCTTAGGATGACTATGGCCCAACATAATCCAACCGTCACAAAGTTACCGAGCCAGAGTTCAGTTACACCTGCTTTTAGCATTAACCCATTCGTGAAAACGCTCAACACAGCGCAGATGATTCCCAAGACTGAGAGTGACATCTGCTCCGGTTTTTGGCGTTTGCCGAAATAGCTCCGCTCGTTACGTGCCGATATCGGTAAGATTGCCATCCTTATCTGAAAATTGAAAGTTTCGTTTAATTCCCTGCTGTTATTGCGGATACATCACTTCCGAACCAGTCCTCCGTCTTTGGCTCGACGCTCATATCAAAAAGCCAGCCAAAGAACAATGCCTCAATTCGAAATCTCTAAAGCCTTGCAATCATATCGCCCGCGTCTAGTCGATATCAATCTCTTGGAGTTTTTGCTTATCAACTTTCCCATTCTGATTCTTTGGCAAGACGGCCATTATGATAATTTTCGCAGGGATCATATACTCAGGGAGATTTTCTCTAAGCTCCCTCAAAACCAGGTCTTCGGCCGGGTGTTCTGTGCTGGCAATAAACGAGATCAACCTTCCATGTGAAGCATGTGTGCGCTTGTATATCACCGCTGACTGGTTGACATACGGCAGGCGCGTAAGGACGTGCTCAATTTCCTCAAGCTCAATCCTGTAACCCATATGCTTGATTTGATTGTCCTTCCGTCCGACAAAATACAGCATTCCGTTTTCCTCGCGCACGAGATCGCCGGTGCGATACATGCGCTTCGAGTAGCGACATGGGTCGGTAATGGTTACAAAAGCCGCGGAGGTACGCTCGGTGTCGTTGAAGTAGCCCGATGCCACATTGGGACCGATCAAACACAGTTCACCCGTTTCTGCTGCGTCCCCGTCTTCTCCCAGAATTTGATAGTCGAAGTTTTCATTTAGTTTTCCCAAAGTCGGCAAACCCTGGGTATCGTCAAAATCGGAATCGACCATGGTATATGCACTGCAAATGCAGGTGCATTCCGTCGGCCCATAAACATTCACCAGCTCCGCCTGACTTTGAAAGAGTGCATACAACTTCTTAAGTTCGACTTTCGGATATCCTTCTCCACCAAACACGATGCTGCGCAGCGTGGGCAGCGACACAGGGTTCATTGCCTTCATGGTGGAGAGATACATCAACAATGAAGGAACCGAAAACCAAACCGTGCATTCCATTTGGCCCACGTATGCGACCAAGTCATAAGGTTCGTTGAGAATTTTGCGTGGAATAGGAGTCAGGGAGGCTCCCGAGAACAGCCCAACGTAAAAATCAAATACTGAATTGTCGAAATACATCGGGCTCAGGTTGGCAAAATTATCACAAGGAGAAATCCTGAAGCGATTTGTGCCCCATGAAACAAAATGCAAAATATTCTGATGGGTGACGGCAACCCCTTTGGGTATTCCGGTTGAGCCAGAAGTGAACATGATGTAAGCTATGCAGGCACCGTCGACCTGCCGGGCTAGCTCCAACTGGGCGGAGTGCTCCTCGTCCGAAATTCTTGGAAGGTCCTCTTCAACCAAAATACATAAGGGGCAGCCGTGAACGCGTGCCAGTTCCAGCATCAGCGGCTGGAAGGTCGGATCGTCTATGAAAAGCAGCGCCGCGCCGCCAGCGGCCATAATGCGCTGGTTGCGGTTTAAAGGTGAAGCCACATCGATACACATATACGGTATGCCAAGCCGCAACGACGCCAACATCAACGCATAAGACATGGGCTGCTTGTTGTGGCCTATCGCGATCACATCGCCTTTGACCATACCTTTGCCCGTGAGCATCGCTGCCAGCTTATCGACCAAACATGAAAGGTCTCCGTAGCTGTAAGTTTTATCGGAGTATCGCAAGGCTGGACGGTTCGCATGAATAGCGAGCACTTCGCTAGATAGTAGACCGAGATTGTAGTGGTAGAGATACATCCCGCTATTTGATGATTGTATAAAACGCATAGGGCTCGCGATCTGGTTTGAATCCAGAAGCACGGCACAGAGCCATCGAGCCCGTGTTGTTGGTAAAACAATCCCACACGGGCTTCAGATCGTGAGCTCCACAGTTATCAATGAATGCCTGAACGACAAGTTTTCCAATCCCGGATCTCCGGTATTCTGTGGCGGTAACCACATCAATTTCCGCCTGCCCTTGCGCAATTGCAGCAGCAAAGCAAATCGCCACTGGCTCGTTTCTGTGCCATGCGACAACGGCTAGAGCTTTCCCGAGAAAGTCTTCTGTGCTACGCCAAAATCTCTTTACAGCACCAAAATTGGATTCGATTCTCGCCAAGTGATCCCTCCCAACGGCTTTGAGAGTCGTTTGCGCGAGCTCATCCGTGAGGGTGCGCTCGAGGCCTGCGGGACGTCCGGAAAAAACGAAACGTTGTCTCTCGGATCGTTGGCCGTCAAAGGCAGAAGTCTTTAGAAAAACCGGAAGACTCGGCGTGTAGAGACGCACCTTGGATGAAGAAAACGACGGTTCGATTGTCAGATACTGCTCGAGGTTCAGATCGAATTGAGCGTTGTTACAGCCAAACACTTGTGCAAATCCGAAAGCATGCTCAACGTAAACGCGGCGTGGAACCAGAGGGTCGTCGCCGTATACTATGCCGTCCTGCTCGTCGACCATCACTGCCGCAATCAACGGAAAAAATGCCTCATGGCTTTGATAGAGTTTGGACGCTGCTGTATAGGCATTCTTATCTAGTTTGTACATGTCAGAGCCTCAATCCCCCGTCGACTTTAAGAACTATTCCGTTAATAAAATCGTTTTCAACAATAGAAGCCACCGCCTGCGCCACTTCCTCAGCGCTTCCTAAACGCTTTAGCGGCGTATTGTCCTTGATATGTTGCACGACTGATTTGTCCAAAGCCTGGGAAGTTGATTCCGTGCCAATGAAGCCTGGTGCAACGGCGTTGCAGCGGATGCCCCAACGGCCCAGTTCTTTCGACCAAGTTATTGTCAAGGCGTTGACGGCTGCCTTTGCGGCGGAGTAGGCTGTCTGCCCTTCATTGCCGCAGGCACAGATCGAGCTAATGTTGACAATGACTCCCTTGGTTCGACGCATCACCATTTGCTCAACCGTGGCTGAGGTCATGATGAACACGGAGTCCAGATTGACTTTGAGCGACTCACGAAAGAGGCCATAATCGTGCATTATCCCGGAAGGGTTGGAAATATCAACAAATGGGGCGCTGTAAATAACTCCGGCGTTATTAACGAGGACATCAATGCGGCCATAATGCCGAACAATTTTCGCCACGGCCGCCTTGACCGCTTCAGGCTCGGTCACATCCACTACTTGAGTCATCAGGCTCCCGCACAGTTTTGCCAGCGCGGCCTCGTCGCGGTCCGCCACGACCACAAAGGCCCCCTTTAATTGGAGGTGGCTGGCGATTGCCAAGCCCAACCCCCGGGCACCTCCAGTCACCACGGCAATGGCTCCATCAATTTTCAAGGTTAACCCCTTTATTTTTGAGAACGTTGATAATCTCCTCTACGGACTGCATCTGGAGGATGTCAGGAATCTCGAGTAATATGCCATACTCGCTCTCTAGCGATACCACGAGATCCATTTGCTTAAGGGAGTCCCAGCTCCCAACATCCTCTTTCTTTAAGGAAGGCACCACGTCTATTTCTCGTATACGGAAGACATGGGACAAAAGTTTTTTTAAAGGTTGATTCATTATGCTGTTTTATCTCACGAAACCACTCATTGCAGAAAATGTTTCGTGTAATCTTCGGCGCCGTAACGAAGCTCCTCAGCCGAGCGGGCCAAGTGCACAGTGTTGGGTTTAGTACATTTGGTGATTAACGCGCCGCCACCGATGATGTTGAACTCGCTGACGACAACGTTATTCACCACTGTGGCATTGACTCCGATGAAAGTATTTCGGCCTACCGCAGCCTGGCCGGAGATAACTGAGCCAGAAGCGATCCAACAGTTTTCGGCCACATAGCTATCATGTGCAATCGTGGCGTTACACCAAACCATCGTATTAGATCCGATCCGCGCGCCGGGCTCCACCACGGCACCCGGGAGAACAACGCAACCCTCGCCCAGTGGATGTTCGGTGTGAACATGAGCATCTGGATGAATGTAAGTTTCAATTTGATAGCCCTGCTCCTTGAGTCTTTGAAAAAGGGATTCTCTCACCTTGTTCACGTTTCCGTATCCAGCGGCCATAATGACGTTATGGTTACGTGGCGGAAGGCGCTCAGTAATGGATGACATCCCAAAGCCCGGAATGTCAACGACATCGCTTGCGGGCAAAAATTCGTCATCCGCCACGGTGGCCAGGACCTCATAACGTTTATCCCGTTTCAAATATTGGGAAACGACTTTTGCCGTTGTGGCATTCCCTGCGAGAATAATTTTTTTCATAACTGATCCCAAACAGCATACCCAAAACCTGTTCGGCCGTAGCCGTTTCCATTGTAAAGCATATACAGCAGCCCGTCGTGCTCGAAAACTGAAGGATAGCATATCATCTCACTGTCCCAGCCAGCGGGGGACACATCGATCCCTGCAAGCGAGTCATTTCGAATCCACTCCCGGCCGTCCGTTGAATACGCGAAACCGATGCGATATGTGTCAATGGCTTTTGTGGCCCGATGAGCGAACCACATGTTATATCGATTCCCTATTTTCAGGACAGACGGGCGTCCAAACGCGTATTCATACTCATCAGCGAATGGTATCACCAAGTCAGGTTCGCACTCCCAAGTCAGGCCATCCAGGGAATGGGCGTAATGGATCCCATAATAATGCTTCCAACCCGTATCCGTTTTTTCCCACCGGATACCTGAATTATACCAAGTCTGCCAACGTGCTTTCGTCACATGAAACGCGGTTGCTGCGGCGAACAGAGGGTTGGTTTTGTCACGGCCAAGCACCGGACCATTGAATTGTCTCGTCAAGGTAGTTGTTTCCGAATCCATGACCGCGCGCCCGGTATCACAGGTCCATAGTCCATCCGGAAGATTCTGCCAGCCGACGTAATACAAATAAATCGAGCCCAGGTGTTTAACGAAGCAGACACTAATCACTCCATCACAATCAAAATGGCAATAGTTACCTGGATGGAGTGCGACTCTCGGTATTGCGGTTAACCTAATTTTCCCTTCAGCGACTGTTGCACGGGTAAGAACGACGTGGGATCGGGAATTCGCGTCTCTCTGCGTGTATGCCAGTATAAACTGGTCGCCCGCGATATGCACCGCGCACGGGTGGGAACCGTGAGAGTAATCAGGCCCGCATGGCTCAAATAGCAGTTCCTTTTTCACCCATGATTGGGTTTTGTTAATTGGAAACTGCGGCTTGGCCATACGATTATTCCGAGTCCGTTCGAAGGCCGGCGCGAAGCAGGCTTTCGAGCATATCAACTCTGCTCAGACCAAGTTTTTCTGCCTTTTGGTAAATGGCGTCACGAAGTTCTGGATCCACCCCCTCCAGTTGTCCGTAGAATCGTTTGTAAATCGTTCCTCCCCTTCGGCCTACGTGTGGAACATTAATATTAATCGGCTGCGGGACGGTCGAAACGGTTAGGCTTACAACATAAAAGCTATTGTTCATTTCCCAACTCAATTCCACGTTTCTGGAGGTAACGGGCAGCAACTCCAGAGGGGGTGAAAATCCGTAGAGATGCGTATTATTAATCAGAATGTTTGCCTCTTCCGTCGATCTCAGCCAAGGAGCAATACCTTCGTCTCCAAACACCATGGCCCCCCCCTCTCGCACCACACGGAACATTTCAGAAATTCCTTTTTCTTTATCGCTGTAAAGGTTTATGCCTCCGAAGTGATAGACCGCATCAAAAAAACGACTCGCAAATGGTAAATTTATTGCATCGCTTACCGAAAAAAATATTTCGGTCATGGAATTCGCGTAAATCTCCCGAAGACGCTTTTCGCCCCAAAGAAGCATTTCTTTCGCATAATCTTGAACGTAGATTTCGCCTGTTCCACCGAGGGCTTCGATGATGTATGGGACATCATTCCCCGCACCCGCACCCGTAACCAAGACCCTGCTGCCTTTCTCCAGTTTCAGTCGACTGACGAGATTTCTCCGCAGCTCGGCTTCGGTCGTGTTAAAAGTGGCAAACAGCCACTTCAGCGCGTTCTCGTGAATTTCAGCCGCATTTTCTAGCGAGTATTCATTAATCCCCTCGAACTGGCTGCAGAATATTGGAGTATTTGTGCCAGGAGCGAACGGAATAAATTCATCCGGAGAAGCGCATTCGGGACAGATTAGGCCGTTTCCCGCGCGGACTAATTCGAGGCCACGACACTTGTTTCGGGGGCAGACGTATTTCGGTATTACTCTTTGCATTTTAATTGTTTCTGCAAACGACCCAAAAGAGCTTTTCTTGGACTCCATAAAAATCGTTATCGGCGAATCCGAAAGAAAAATCGTGGAAGCATGGCGCAAAATACTCCTCTATCTCGTGCTTACTGTTGAAGGCAAAGAGCCGATAGCCATTCCTATTACCGTAGGGATCGGATTTGATGCGCATCGATCCATCGGGCAGGGCCTCTGCATTTTTAAAGATATAAGAATTACTGCTTGCTACCGAGGCGACCAGCATCCCGCCCGGTTTAAGAACTCTCGCGTATTCCCTGAGATTATCAAGCAGTGTCTCGCCTTCATCGCAGTAATATATGCAGTGGCTAGCAAGAATGCAGTCAAATCTGTCGTCTTCAAAAGGCATGGCACTGTTTCTGCCAACCCTCAGATCCGCATCGAACCCCAGGTTCAACAACCGGGCACCTGTCTGATCGACGATCCCCTGAGTGATCTCTATTCCGGACACGGTAAGCCCCTGCTCACATAAAAACAGGGTGTTGCGCCCGTCACCGAAGGCCACATCCAATATCTTTTCGCCGGGGTTCGGTTTGGAAAAGTTCAGGCCGGGATAATTCGCCAAGAACGTTCGCACGACGAACTCCGTGGGATAAACTCTGGCGCTGGTAATTCTCGCATAAAATTGCTCATAGTTGCCGTTGATACTATTTTTGCTGTCTGCCATAAATTCTCCTTACTATCGATGTTGGTCTGTGCTTTGTTTCAATATAGATCTTTGAAAGATAGATGCCTATAATTCCAAGAAACAGCATGATCAGCCCGGAAAGCATCCAAAGGGACACGATCAAGGAGGTCCACCCGTCGACTGCCATCTGCGAGAATAGCCTGTGATAAACGATATAGAGCGTGTAAACCAAAGAAAGGAATGATATGGCAAAACCAGTGTAGAAAATACATTGCAGTGGCACCGCACTGAATGAAGTTATAGCGTTAACGGCGTGAGCAATCTTTTTCGGAAGCGAGTATGACGTTCCTCGGCGCGTGTGTTTCTCAATCGACTGTTCACACTGCTCAAACCCAGTAATTACCCAAAGACATGAGATGACCATTTCATACTCTCCAAATTTTAGTAACGCGTCGACATAGCGTCGCGTCATAAGTCTCATAGTGACAAGATTCCGCGGGTGTTTAATATTGGCTAGTCTATCGAAAACAGCATAATAAATCGAGCCGCTCACGCGCTCGAACCAGCCTCCCTTGCGTCGCCCTTGCACTCCGTATACGACGTCGCAACCCCGCCGGTTCATCACCTCGGAAAAGTCCTTGAGGTATTCGGGGGATTCTTCAAGATCCGAGTCAATCAGAAAAATGTGTTCGCCCGTCGCGTGAGCTAATCCTGCCATCATCGCCTTGTGGTGTCCAAAATTCCGCGACAGGTCAATCACGACCACATGGGGGTCGCTCGCTGCAAGCTGCACTGCAATATCGAGGCTATTGTCCGGCGATCCGTCATTGACGAGCACTAGCTCATAATCGTCACCGGCCTGTTTGGTCGCCGCCAAGCTCGAGCGTGCATGAAACCCGTTTATAGTGGGTGCCGAAAGGTAAAGCGTTGATACAATGGAAAGTTTCATGGAGTGACGTGTCTGATGTAGCGGGCGGATTCCGACCCGCAGTTCAGAAGCAGGTCGAGGATCGTGACGCCGTGCGTAAATTCACCCCACAGCTGAGGATATTCGGGGTAGCCGGAATATTCAAACCAAGTCAGCTTTATCCCTGCTTCTTCGAACATTGTTTCATCGACATAGTTTTTTGCCGAAGGTCCGCTGACGTATTCGGTGCCCCCAGCCTGTTGGCACAGATCGATCAGACGTTCGGTTTTCCCTTCAGCCAAAACATAATCAGATGACCATGTAATGCGGGTTTGTATGCCTAGAAATCCACAGATGGCGGTTAGGAATATGTAGTTGATCCGGCTTAAAAGCGTTTCGTGAGCGGCACGAACGTAGAGATTCGCGATCTGATGTTGGAATTCAGCGAATCGAGGAGCGCTTGTGTAAGCGTGCCGGATCGTCTCCCAGTGTTTAGCGGCCCAATCGGAGTCAACAACTTCTGTCTCCCTAATGGTTTGAAAATACTTGCCCGTCACGTGAACGGGAATGGAAAGCCAGTTCAATCCATGCTGTGACTTGATTTTGTTCCGATTGCGCCAGTCGCGCCGGGTGTATTGCATGTCATCGTAAAGAATGAATTCATCCACGGAGGCAATCAAATCAAAATACCCTTTCCATGGGATGTAATTGGATTGGAGAATGGCTATTTTTTTCACTGAGTTTACGTTAGAACTGTGCTCATCCGGCAGCAGAGACAACAATGACCCCGAGCGCAACAATCAGTGTGCCGATCAATTTCTGCCAAGAAAAGGCTTCCCCAAAGATCAGAACTCCAGAAATGAACATAAGGATAAAGATCAGGGCAATAAACGGATACGCCTTGCTCAAGTCAATGAGAGAAATCGCCGCCATCCAAAGCAACCCGCTGAAGAATGTAGCGACGCAGGCACTGATTACCCAAGGGTTCATCAAAAGATGAGCTAGGAAACGTATTTGCGCCAGCAAGTTGTCTCCGGGCATTTGGCCGGCTAGGGAGATCTGCCATTTGATGATGTTCTGGCTGTAAACGGCCAGGCAAATCATTATGAGCAAATAGATATATCCTCTCATTATCTATTTTTATAAAAGAAGCCGCGAATAGAATCCACGATCTGAAGGCACATGGATTTTTCGATATTGTAATAACAGGGCAGGCGCAAGAGGCATTTCGAGGCTTTTTCGGTAACCGGCAACGGATCATTTCCAACACGGTATTTACGTCCACATGGAGAACTATGAAGCGGGATGTAGTGAAAGGTTGTATTGATGCCGCATTGGTCGAGATGGGCCAGGAGGGAGTTTCGAGTTTCCTCGCTGGAAACACGGACATGAAAGAGATGGCCATTATGCTGAGTGCCGGGCGGGTGGGACGGAAGAACAAGATGCCCTTCGTCTTCTAGAGGTGCAAGCGCCTCTTTGTAGCACCGGTAGATATCGAGTCTATAGCGGGTGATTTCCTGCGAGTGCTCAAGTTGAGCATAGAGGAATGCAGCGATAAGGTCGGAGGGCAGGTAGGATGAGCCGAGATCCATCCATGTATATTTGTCGACTTGGCCTCGCAAGAAATTTTGCCGATTCGTGCCTTTTTCCCAGATAATTTCTGCACGTTCGCCCAGCTCCGGAGCATTTATGACCAGAGCTCCCCCCTCTCCGGAAATAAAATTTTTAGTTTCGTGAAAGCTGTAGCAACCGAGCGCGCCGATGCTCCCAAGCGGCCGCCCTTTGTAAGTAGCATCGACGCCCTGTGCTGCATCCTCCACGACAGGAATCCCGAACTTTCCGGCAATCTGCATAATTGCATCCATTTCACAGGCAACGCCTGCATAATGGACAGGAACAATGGCTCTCGTATTGGGACGAACAAGATTTTCAAGGAGGGTTTCATCCAAATTGAGCGTGTCCTCACGGATGTCACAGAACCGGAGCTTCGCTCCCCTAAGCGCGAAGGCATTCGCTGTGGATACGAACGTGAAGGAGGGAAGGATGACCTCATCACCCGAACTAATATCAAGCAGGAGAGCAGCCATCTCAAGCGCAGCCGTGCATGAATGGGTGAGAAGAACTTTTTTGAGGGCGTATTTCTCCTCCATCCAAGACTGGCAGAGCTTTGTATAGCGTCCATTTCCGGAAATATGCCCGTCCGCGACTGCTTGAGCTATATACGAGAGTTCCTTCCCTACAATAAAAGGTTTATTGAACGGAACAATGTAACTTTTACGGTTCCGGGTATCTGGCGAGTTTTGATTCATTTCTTTCTGTCTAGCGAGGTGTGCGGAACAACTTTTTCGGCCCGGCGGGAGATCGTATCATTGCAGACTTCCACTTCCTCGAGGATAGTTTAAGGCTTTTGCCCCGCTGCACTTTTCTGACACATTTCCATTACGATGTGCGTGTAAGGAATTCGAAGCATACGGTCATATATGGTCGACTGCACGGAGGCGAACTTGGCTTGAGCAAGGTGAAGATAGGCATGTTCATCGCGCACATACCTGCCCCGGTCGCGTGAGACAAGGTATTTCGCTAATAGGGATTGTTTCGGGGTGAATACACCATCGAGAGTGACGAGTCTCCCTTTTGGCTTGAGTGCCGCCGCGGCAATTTCAAGAAGGTTTAGTGCTTCCTTGTCGTTGAGATGATGTATGACACCATTCGCCATAACAATATCAAAGTCCTGAAATTGTCCGATAATTTCAGCAGTAACGAACTCGTGAAAAAACTGGCCTCTTTTTGCAAACTTGAGCCTTGCAGACTCAATATATTTCTTGTTCATATCAAAGCCATAATAGTCAACGGACGGCAACTCTGACAAAATATCTGCGGGTCCGCAGCCAATATCTAAAACCCGGTCGCCCGGCGCAATTCGGAGGTGCTGCGTCGTGTAGATGTGACGTAATTTTCCACCGCCTCCGACGAACTTGGAAAATGCCTGATATGCGGACGTTCGGCCCAACACTGTCCACACCATTAGCCAAGGTGAAAATGCAAAGCGTTTGGCCATTGGATCGTTCTGTTCCGAACTATGTTTTCTGCGCAACAACAAGCAAGCTCCCTCCAAAAGGGAGAAAGATGCCAAGACGAATGAGGAAGTAGTCTAGGCCCATGGCAAGTGACACGAGGCTATTAAGAAGTGGGGGGGGGGCCAGCTGGTAGCCAGCTTTTGTGAGAACTTGCTCCTTGCTTTGTGACTGCATTCGCCCGATGAGGCGCGTGACGCAAAGCAGGGGAAAAAGCGTCGAGACGAATGATGTCGTGCACAAAAGACGAAACCCGTTGCGTTGAAGCTTACCGCAAAGGTCAAGACGGCTGTAGCGGCGTTTATGCCCACCTAGGTCGTCTTCATGGCTCCAGAGAAATTGGTACTGGGGGACCGTGATTAAGAAGAGCCCCATCGATTCGAGGGCTTGATGGACTCCTCGGATCACGCCCTCGTCATCAGAGATATGCTCTAGCGAATCGAACATTCCAACGGCGCTAAACTCGTTCGTAAAGGGCATTTGACTTGCGTCGAGCTGGAAAAATTTGGCGTGCGGGAGGCGATTCTGCGCAAACTCCATGCCAGCCACATGAATATCGGCGCCATGCATTGCGTAGAGGGGAAAGTTTTCACTGAGGCCTTTCATCACAAATCCCGTGCCACAACCAATCTCCAAGACCTTGCTTTCACCCGTCCCGACGTGTCGGCGAAAGAAGTGCTGGATAATACGATTGCGCCAGATAAACCAGAAACTGCGCGCTTCAATTTCCGCAAGCCCTGCATAGGCGTCCGCAGGGTAGTCGGAGCTAATCTCGTTTAGTTCTGGTGCGTATATTGGGATCACAGACTAAAATTGACTGACAACTCCCCGATCCCGAAACTTTGAGCGGAGACTCTTTGAGCGGAGTTGGTAATTATTTGGTTCTCGCAAGAGAATTGGCGATCATGGATTTTGGGAACGGCACCTACATAAGCGTGCCCGTGGTTGTTAGTGGGGTCGAGCACAATGTGACGTCCGGGGCCTTCCTTTTTGACGAGAGGCAAACGTTCCGACCTTGGATTACGCCTCAGGATCCTGCTCGCGGGCGCTAGGCCCACGAGTTGAGCTGCGTTGCTTCAAAATCGAGATATTTGGGTGTATTCCGGGTAGAAAGGAGTGATTGCATCCGAACGCCAGAGGCTTCCAGCGCGACCATCATTCCCAACATGAACGGCAGTTTTCCGCGTTCGGAGGGAAGGAAAACAGGCGAGCGTGTTGAGATGGTTCACAGCGGACTTAGGAAGCGGCGATCCGTTTACTTTAGCGATGTCTTCCAATCCATCCGAGGCCGGACGAAACCGGGGAGCGGGCCGTGGTAGAGTCCGCGGATACGGGTATCGTCCAAGTCATCATTGAGAACGATACTAAGGACATCGCCTGCATGAGCGTGTGTCTCGGGAGAAACGGTAGCTCGTGCATCCTCGATGCCGAAACTAAAAGAGAGCCGACCTTGGGCAAAGAACCTCGGCGGAAGCCGCAACGTTGCTGTGTGCATCCCAAGGAACGCGGAATGCTCCCGCAGATCGGGATCGTGGTCAGAGGTCCAGAACAAAACATTCCCCAGTTCATCGCTCACGGTGCACGTCGGTCGCAAGTAGAGGCCTGCCTGGAGGACATCGAAGTCTAACTCGGCAAAGAATGCATCGCTGGTGAGAGTCCTTCCGACCACTGACCGAAGGTCGCTGAATATGCGACCGGAAACGATCCTCACCGCTTCGCCACCGGGTCGTTCGTCGCCCGTGAACGTTATCTCGTGAGTCGTCGAGGGTTCGATTCGCTCCGCGGGGTTCTGACTCAGCATCTGCGATTCCTCGCGAATGGCTGCCTGATAAATATCCAAGGCGCCATTGGCCTCGGAGTCACACAATATCTCGCCGCGTCGCAGGCAAATCGCGCGGTTGCATAATTTCCGGATCTGCCCTGCTCCGTGTGAAACGAAAAGCACCGTGCGCCCGTCTTTAATCATCTCCTGCAGCCTCGAGATGCAACGGTTTTGAAATTGCTGATCTCCCACTGCAAGAACCTCGTCAACGATCAATATCTCTGCATCGAGGAATGCCGCAACGGAAAAGGCTAGGCGGACATACATCCCGCTCGAGTAACGCTTAACTGGCGTGTCAATGAATTTTTCAACGCCGGCAAACGAAACGATGTCAGAGAACCGAGCGTCGATCGTGGACTTCTTCATGCCCTGAATCGCGCCATTCAAATAAACGTTTTCCCGGCCAGTCATTTCAGGATTAAACCCGGTGCCGACCTCAAGAAGACTACCAATCCGGCCATTGATACGAACGATCCCGCTGCTGGGAGTAGTGATCCGGGAGAGAATCTTTAGCAGCGTGGACTTGCCTGCGCCATTGGCTCCAACAATGGCTAATGTTTCACCTTGCTGCACCTCAAAGCTCACATTTTTTAGTGCCCAGAATTGTTTACTCCGGTCTTCTTCGAGGTCTTTTTGACTTCTCCGAAAGCCTAGCCTCCCTGCCGCCTCCTGCCAGAGCACCTTTCGCGTAAGGGTGCCTAAACGGTAGAGTTTGGAAACGTTCTCGACGGAGAGTGCGATCATTTTAGCGCTGTACGGGAGCGGCAAGGTTGAGCGGGAGATACCAGACCTGAAACAATTGTCATTGCCAGCGGTCTAAATCGTATCCGCAAAGTTTTTTTCAGCGCGGCCAAACTCGATCAGTCCAACGAAAAAGATGACAAATGTAATGCCCAGGCTGACGAGCCATTGCCAGATTTCAACGTCGCCTTTACCCATCATGGCGAAACGAAACCCTTCGACGATGGGAACGACCGGGTTGGCGATCATGATCCATTGCAAAGAGTCGGGCACGATTGATCTCGGAAAAAAAATACAGCTGCCATACATCCACATCTGAATCCCGGGAGGCACCGCAAGCTGGAGATCCTTAAAACGGGTCGTCAGAGCAGATATAAGGCAACCACATCCGATGCCAAGCATCGCAGTTTGGATTACGAGGAAAGGGATAATAATGACTCGATAGCTGGCTTCGATAGGATACCCAGCGAGAAGAAAATAGAGGTAAAACCCGAGAAAAATGAGAAACTGAATGCAAAAATGCCACATAGCGACAATGCTTTGGGCAATAACAACTACGAGGCGGGGAAAGTAAATTTTTGTAAAGAGGTGGGCGTTGCTGCTAAAGGTATTCGACGATCTACTCAGGACAGCGGAGAAGTAATACCAGATGGTGACACCGCTTAGAAAAAACAGGAACTGAGGAATCTCGTTGGTGGGAACTTTGGCGATTCGTCCGAAAACAATCGTCATGACAACGCTCGAGACGATGGGTTGGACAAAAAACCAAACGGGGCCGAGAACGGTTTGCTTGTGCTGGGTGACGAGGTCCCGACGGACAAACTGATAAATGAGGTCGCGATACTTCCAGAGCTCACGCACGGGAATTTCGAAAAGCGGTTTTTCTGGAGTGACAACCGCTGACCATTTTTGTCCCGCTTGAGCAGGAGTTAACGACATAAAAAGACAGAGAGCCGACGGAACAGCCGTGAGCGACCGGAGAATTCGTAACCCGTTAGGCTATACATATTTCTCACACTCATTGAAAATGAGACCCACCGCATCCTTGGCGGAGATCTTTGGAGCGATGCCGATCTCCAGCGGCCATTCGATATCGGTGGTGGGGTCGTCCCATCGCAATGTTCTTTCATCCGAGACGGAGTAAGGTTTAGTGCATTTGTAGTGAAAATCGGTCATTTCACTCAGCACGAGAAATCCGTGAGCGCAACCGGGAGGCACCCAGAGACGCTCGTGCGCATCGGATGTGAGGAGGTATCCGTCCCAGACGCCAAACGTTGGCGAACTTTGGCGGAGGTCAACGATGGCATCAAAGACGGTGCCCGACGTGACCCAAACCAGCTTGCCTTGAGCCGAGTCGCCTGCCTGATAGTGGAGACCACGCAAAACGTGCTTCCCGGAGCGGCTATGGTTATCTTGAACGAAGTCGGGGTTAAGTCCGAGTTCGCAAAAAGTCGTCCGGTTCCAGGACTCGAGAAAAAAGCCGCGTTCGTCGCCGAAGACTCTGGGCTTGAGCAACCATGCATCGTGAATTTTTGTGGGATACTTTTTCAATTAAGTGGTTTTGAGGCCGGATTCGAAAGTCTTAGGTTTTAAGAATTAGATTTTAAGGAACCCGAATTGCGAGAGAGTTGAGAATGAAATGCCGATCTCGGGTGCTTTTTCATTCAGGTGTTTTTCAGGCGTCGGGCCATGACATTTTTGAGATACGTGCCGTAGCTGGATTTGCCGAGCGCTGAGATGGATTTTTCGAAGGCGAGGAGATCGAGGAAGTTCATTTGCAGGCCGATTTCCTCGAGGCACGCGATGCGGAGGCCTTGGCGGTGTTGGATGACCTGAACGAATTGAGCGGCTTCGAGAAGGGAGTCGTGGGTGCCGGTATCGAGCCATGCCATGCCTCTTCCGAGAGTCTCCACACGTAGTCGTTCCTGTTCGAGGTAACGGCGGTTGAGATCGGTGATTTCGAGTTCTCCGCGCGGGGATGGCTTGAGTGCCCGCGCCTCGCTCACGACATCAG
>Ga0163144_10006962_pt1 | contig 24876 bp, 27 predicted proteins | sample OliLak19BULKMAT1_FD_123175 | JGI IMG/M metagenome (GOLD analysis project Ga0163144, IMG submission 123175) | Freshwater microbial mat bacterial communities from Lake Vanda, McMurdo Dry Valleys, Antarctica - Oligotrophic Lake LV.19.BULKMAT1 | ecosystem: Environmental > Aquatic > Freshwater >... | reverse complement strand
TTTCGCTCGTCAAGCAAAAACGGCATGTCCAGAGCAATGAACTGCTCGAGCCCATCGATCATCCGTAACATGAACGGCGTGATCTGTCTTTCGATCAGCGTCACCTGGTCAATGCTGGTGCTGAGTTCCGTCATTTCAGTGCTTTGATTGTCGATCTGCTTCTGCAACTGGCTGTTGTAGACTTGCAGACCCTCGATCTCCTTGAGCACCGTTTTGTACTCACTGAGCAGGTCGCGGGTTTCTTCAGTCAGCGCATCGATCTTGGCCTGCGATCGCTTGGCCTCGTCGTTGATCGACTTGGTGACAGCAAAGATGTCGTTCAGGTTTGCAGCGTTAGCCGCTCCGAAAACGACCAGACTCAAGCTCAAGGCAAACGCTTGCGCAAGATTTCGGGTGTTCTTACTCATGTGGTGTCCTACGGGTGTAGTGGTACTTCTCGTTTCTGTGATCCAGCCGAACCATGGCATTCCCCTCAACGGCAGCAGGTCGCGCCATAACACGATTGTCTGGAAACGAATTCAATTGTTTTTGACGCATTCGCGACGGCAGCCCCTGCAGATTGCATTCGCGACTTTGGAGTGATGCAGGAGCTCGGGTGGCAGAAATATATAACTGCATATCGCCACGCGCCCACCTGAGTGCCCCCGCTCCTCTTTTGCGTCTGCCGAGGATCATCAAACGGTTTGGCGATGTCAAGCAACGCATCAATAGATATGTAAAAGCCAGACAATCTGGTGCGCCCCAAACCGTAAAAGCTTTGCCGAAGCCACACTTGTCGGAATTATCCGATGTGCTGGCTGAAAAAAGTCAGCGTCCGATCCAGGGCAAGTTTTGCTGCTGCCGCATCGTAACTGCCACGATGGTCGCAATTGAAACCGTGGTCTGCCGCATAGACGTAAATGGTCGCAGCGGGAATGGCGGCCTTGATCTTCTCGACATCGGCCAGCGGGATGTGTGCATCAAGCTCACCGAAGTGCATGATAACCGGGCAGTTTGCCTTCCGACCGGTTTCGTTGACGATGCCTCCACCATAATAGGCTGACGCTGCGGCAACACCTTTTAGTGTGCATGCTGACAACCAGGTCAAGAGTCCACCAAAACAGTAGCCCACTACGCCGACCTTGCCATGCGCAGAAATGTGGTTGATCGCCGTCTGCACATCACCCAGAGCACGCGCCCGATCGAGCTGCTGGAAGGCAATCTTGATTCCGGTGCCCATATCTTCGGCCCTGTATCCCAGCTCGACATCGGGTTGCACACGATCAAAGATCTGCGGCGCGATCGCTGCATAGCCTGCCGCGGCGAAACCGTCGGTCACCTCGCGTATGTGCGCGTTGACGCCAAATATTTCCTGAATGACCACAACCGCACCTCGCGGCTTGCCGGTCGGGAGGCTCTCCCAGGCAGAAAAGGTGAAGCCGTCATCTGCGCGAAGCTGGATCCTGGTGCCCACGGGTGTCTCCTGTCGAAGTAGGATTGAAGAATGACACTACTTTCGCACACTCTTCAACTGACTCCCACGTTGTCATTCAATTGTGACAATCAACGCATTCACTGCGCCGTAGATGAACGTACAGGTCGCTGCAAATGCAGGTTACAGAGAGAATATGACGATCTCCGGGGCGATTGTGACAGCCTTCATTCGCCGCTTTTACACACCAGTACGGCACTGAACTGAACCAAACGGGGGTTAGCTATGGACCACACGACCAATACCATATTGATCGTCGAAGATGATGCCGACATTCGCGGCATGCTGGTCTTCACGCTTGGTCGCTCCGGTTTCAACGTCGCGGAAGCAGAAAGCGCCGAGGCGGCACTTCGACGTCTGGATGGCATTCTCCCCAGCCTTGTGATCATCGACTGGATGCTGCCACGCATGAGCGGTGTGGAACTGGCGCAGGCCATACGGCGGGATCAGCACACCCGGGATCTGCCCATCATCATGCTGACGGCAAGGGGCGAAGAAGCCGACAAGCTGAAGGGATACGACTCCGGTATCGATGATTACCTGACCAAACCATTCTCACCCCGCGAACTGATTGCCCGGATCCGCGCGCTCCTGCGGCGCGTCGGGCAACCGGACGATGGCATGATCCAGTACCCGGACATGGCGCTTGACCTGAAGTCCCACCGGCTGATGGTGAGGGGAGAGCCGGTAAAACTCGGGCCGACGGAATTCCGTCTACTGGAATTGTTCATGACATCCCCCAATCGGGCGTTTGACCGGGCACAATTGCTGGACCGTGTCTGGGGGCGAAGCATTTACGTGGAAGAGCGAACCGTTGACGTTCATGTGCTGCGACTGCGCAAGGCACTCAAGCCGCACGGCCTGGACAAACACATCGAAACGGTCCGCGGCCTCGGCTACCGCTTCTGCCCGTGAAATATTACACGCTGCTCGACTACGCCCGCTTTTTCGGGTTGTTGATCCTGGGCGGTCTGACGGGGTTTGCGTTTGATCACTTCGGGCTGGGGCTTGCCGGTGGGCTGCTGCTCTGGACACTGGTACAACATCGGGAGTATGTCACTTTCAGGCGCTGGGCCTTGCGCCCACTGAGGCGGCCGGAATTTGCAACCGACGCCTGGCAGGCGGGCGCCGACATCCTGTTTCGCAGTGGCCGGCGGCAGCGCACGCGATCAAAACGTGCCATGGAAATGTTGAAACATCTTCGTGCAGTGACCGAGGCGTTGCCGGACTGTGCCATCGTACTGGACAGCAATGGCTGCATCGAACGGTTCAACACCGCGACCACCCAGCGACTGAACATTCGCCATGGAGATCGCGGTCTGCCCTTTATCGAACTGGTCAGGCACCCCCAGATTGTCGCGCTGGTTCGCAATCCGGGTCAGCGGGACCCCGTCGAATTTCCTTCGCCGTTCGACGATGGCATTCGACTGGAAGCCCGCCTGGTGCGGATGGGTGGCAACCGGAGTCTGATGCTGATCCGTGATGTCACCCAGCTGAATCGTCTGCTCTCGATGCGCCAGGACTTTGTTGCCAACGTGTCGCACGAACTGAGAACACCATTGACGGTCATTCTTGGCTACCTCGAGACACTCCAGGAAGATGACCTGGATGCAAAAACGAGCCGTCAGATCGTCAACAAGATCGTGCCGCCCGCACAGCGCATGCATGCCCTGCTGCAGGATCTGCTCCTGCTCACCCGCCTTGAATCCCAGTCCGGAACCAGCCTGGAGGGAATTGCCCCTATCGCTATCCCGGGCCTGTTCAATCGAGTGGTCGCCCAGGTCGGCGGCATTTCTTCGCGGCAGCATCACATTATCGTCGATGTCACCTGCACGCGGAGCCTCATGGGCGTACCTGGAGAAATTGAAAGCGCCCTCGGCAATCTGGTTTCCAACGCCATTCGCTATAGTCCCGATGGCGGTGAAATCCGGCTCTCGTGGACGGAAACACCGGCGGGCTGCTGCCTGGCAGTCACTGACCAGGGGATTGGTGTTGCACGCGAGCATCTGGCACGGCTGACCGAAAGATTCTATCGCGTCGATCTGGCCAGGGCTCGTGTGCAAGGCGGAACCGGCCTCGGACTCGCAATTGTCAAACACGTTCTCAAGCGGCATGGCACGGTTTTACAGATCGAAAGTGAACCTGGCAAAGGGAGCCGTTTTTTTTGTCACTTCCCGATAACGCAACTGACACCGGCAGCTAAACCGCTGGAAGTTGCAGGATGATCCATCGATCCAAACCCCGACTACACGATTGTCATGGTTACGCATAACATGTAGCAGATCGTGCGAGCCTGCGCACAGGTCGCCAACAGTTCGACAACAGTTCGCGCGGCTGACTCCCAGGGCCCGGATTGGTCTGACGCGACGACCTGCGATAGCATTGCATTCATTTTCGGCCCGAACGGGACTGGCCGATTCTAGGGTATTAAAGACGATGAACAGACATATCTCTGAGCAGTTTGATGAAGAACTGCAGACTGCACGCACCCTCCTCATGGAGATGGGCGGCCTGCTCGAGCAACAGTTGAAAAACGCTCGTGAAGCGCTGCTTCGACAAAATTCCGAGAAGGCACATCTGGTCATCGAAGTTGAAAAACAGGTCAATACGCTTGAGAAGGAGCTGGATGACCAGTGCATCCAGATCATCGCTCGCAGGCAGCCCGCAGCTTCGGACCTGCGGATGATGATTGCTGTTCTGCGGGCTACCACCGATCTGGAACGAATAGGTGACGAGGCCAAGCGGATCGCAGGCCTTGCACTCAAGTCGACCAACCATACCTTCCCCGATGACCGATATGCAGACATCGACAATCTGATGGAGCGTGTGCAGGTGATGGTGGCACAAGCCCTCAATGCCTTTGCCCGCTCGGACGTCGACAGTGCAATCGAAACGATCAAGGCCGATGCAGAGGTGGATCGAATCTACCGTTCGGTTGTCGAGCGATTATTACAGGACATGCGTAACAAACCGGATTCACTCGAGCTGTCGATGAACATGACCTGGGCCACCCGGGCGCTGGAGCGTATCGGCGACCATGCCAAGAACATCAGTGAATATGTGGTCTACCTTGCCCGGGGTGATGACGTTCGCCACACTAAACCCTGATTCAGCAGCTCAGGCATAGCAGCCCGTATGTCCATCCAGGCAATCATCTGGGATTTTGGTGGGGTCATTACCACCAGCCCGTTCGAAGCTTTCAACCGGTTCGAGCGTGAGCGCGGCTTGCCGACTGATTTCATCCGTAGCATCAACGCAACGAATCCCGAAACCAACGCCTGGGCGCAATTCGAATCTAGCAGTATTGATATCGATGCCTTCGACGCAGCATTTGCCGCAGAAGCGCAGGCCAGTGGCCATCATGTCGGAGGCAAGGAGGTAGTCGCCTTGTTGTCGGGCAATCTGCGCCCCCGGATGATCAACGTCCTGAAAACCTGCAAGGCCAATTTCCGCATCGCCTGCATCACCAACAACGTGCGCACCGGTCAGGGACCGGGTATGGCCAAAAGCGCGGACAAAGCCGCAGCGGTGGCAGACGTCATGCAGTTGTTCGACCTGGTCGTAGAGTCGAGCGTCGAGGGGATCCGCAAACCGAATCCAAGGATCTACACCCTGGCTTGCGAACGTCTCAGCGTTGATCCAGCGCAGGCGGTGTTTCTCGATGATCTCGGGATTAATCTGAAGCCCGCAAAAGCACTGGGGATGCAAACGATCAAGGTCGTCACTGAATCCCAGGCCATCAACGAACTCGAGAATATTACAGGACTGCGGTTCGCCTGAGCCCGTCCGCTGCCCAAGGGCAGCGGACTTTGATCCGCCACCTCGCGTATCAGACTGACCACTACATGCCTTGAGCGGGAACGGCAGCAACCTTCACTCGACCAACATCAACCATTGACTCCAGGGCTACCGGATCGAGCCGAGGCGCATCCGATTCCCCGCAGCATCAGTCAGGCCGGGTGGGCAAGCGTCCTGGCTGCATCCTGGACAGCGCGAATGATCTTGTCGTAGCCGGTGCAACGGCACAGATTTCCGGCCAGCCAATAGCGGATCGTTTTTTCATCCGGATCCGGATGTTTGTCCAGCAAAGCTTTGGTTGCAATCACAAAACCCGGTGTGCAGATACCACATTGCAAGGCGGCATGATCGAGAAACTTCTGCTGAATTGGATGCAGGCCATCTTCCGATGCAATGCCTTCGATCGTGGTGATCTCGTGACCGCTGGCTTCTACGCCAAGGATGAGGCATGAACAGACGAGCCGTCCATCCATAAGTACTGAACAGGCACCGCAGTCTCCTGATCCACAACCTTCCTTGGTACCCGTTCGACCCAGTTCATCCCGCAGGACTTCCAGTAACGTCTGCTGGGGCTCGCACAGGAATTCCACCGTCTCGCCGTTGATCGAAGTTTCAATCTGGATTTTTTTCATGTTTCTATAGCTCCCAGTGCGCGATCCCGAGCAATGGCACCTGCTCGACGACACAGCACAGCAATGATCTTGCGACGATATTCTGCCGTACCCCGACGATCGGAAATAGGCGACGCGGCGGCCGTGCAGGCCGCACCTGCTGCGGTTAGTGCAGCTTCATCCACAGTGGTTCCGATCAAGGCCGCAGCAGCAGCAGAGACCAGCAATACCCGTGGTGCGACTGCCCCGATACTCACGCGCGCGCGTGTGCACACACCCTTGTCATCCAGGGTAAGTGCAACACCACAACCTGCAACAGCGATATCCATTTCCGTGCGTGGAATGAATCGCAGATAAGCATCCGCAGTCCTCAGATCTGGGTTTTTCAACTTGATGCCCACCAGAAACTCGCCTGGTTGCAGAGCATTCTTCTGGACGCCGATCATGAAGTCTTCGACCGGCAATTCGCGACCGCCGCTGGCATTGGCGATCACACACACTGCCCCGTTGGCGATGAGTGCAGGGATCGTGTCGCCGGCAGGTGAGGCATTGCAGAGGTTGCCACCAATACTGGCGCGCCCTTGAATCTGGGTTGAGCCGATCAGATCGGCTGCTTCCAGCAGACCCGGAAACAGCTTCAGCAAGCGAGGATCTTCATTGAGTTCAGCACTGGGCAATGTCGCTCCGATGAAGGTTTCGGTGGCGCCGATGTCGACACGCCGGGTTTCCTTCACACCTTTCAGGTCGACGATGGTTCGCGGCGCCTTGTCAACCGCCTTCATCTGCACAATCAGGTCAGTACCCCCGGCCATTACCTGGGCCCGGCCACCGCCGGACTGAACTTTTTTCAATACCGCCAGCGCTTCGTCAATGCTGGTCGGCGCTACATAGGCAAATGCACTACTCATGTGTCTTGTGTTCCCCCGTTTTTCTCAAGAGGCGGCAATCTACCATGATCACCCGGGCCGATCACGTACATGACAGAGCCGCTTGTATACTGGGAGTTCTGCAAGCTCGAAGGATGTTTTGATGTTACCAGGCTATGACGCGCAGGTTCGGACCGTCACTGCTCGCTGGATGGAGGCGCTCGAACTCGCCGGGTTCGACTCGGCAGTAATCGCGGCAGGCTCGCCAAGGCTGTACTTCCAGGACGACCAGTCCGTCACCTTTCGCGCGAATCCGGATTTCGCACAATTTGTTCCCACCGACAGTTGCATGGATGCCTGCCTGCTGCTGCGCCGAGGGGAACGGCCACGACTTTTTTTCCTGGCTCCGGAAGACTACTGGCATGCACCACCGGTTCCACCAACCTGGATCAGCACGGCTGTTGACCTCGAGGTGTTTGCGGATGCCGAGACCCTTCGCGGTGCACTCGCCCGCGCTATCGCAACCAGCGGGATCACGGTGCTGATGAGCGAAACCGCTGATTCCAACCTCGGGTGTACCGGTCACAACGATTCACGAGTGATGGCCATGGTGCATTACCAGCGTGCCATCAAGACCCCTTTTGAACTGGATGCACTTCGGCAGGCCACCGCGACGGCGGTCCAGGGGCACCTGGCGGCCAGGAGGTGCTTCGAGGCGGGCGGTAGCGAGTTTGCAATCAATCAGGCGTATCTGCGGGCCTCGATGCAGGTGGCAGGAGATCTGCCGTACGGCAACATCATTGCACTGAACGAACACGCAGCGGTTTTACATTACCCACACTTCGATCGATCACCGCCCGCTGAACGATTCAGCTTTCTGATTGATGCAGGTGCAAGAAGTTGCGGCTACGCGGCTGATATCACGAGAACCTATGCGCATGACACGGGCGAGGTCCAGAGCGAGTTCGCAGATCTGATCAGCGCGTTCAACGACGCCCAGTTGAAATTGGCCGCCAAGGTCAGACCTGGTGTCGACTTTCTTGATTTGCATGTCGCGGCGCATCACGCTGTTGCCGAGACGCTGTGCACATTCGGACTGGTCACGACATCTGCGCAAGAGACGTTTGCGAGAGGCATAACACGTGCTTTTCTGCCCCATGGATTGGGCCATCTGGTGGGCATTCAAACCCACGACGTCGCCGGGCATCAGGTCTCGGCGGACGGCAGAATCAGTGCGCCACCCGCAATCTATCCTTCGCTGCGACTGACACGAACGCTTGAGTCCGGCTTTGTCTTCACAGTCGAACCGGGCCTGTATTTCATCCCACTCCTGCTTGACACACTCAGGACAAGCCCGGAGCAGGCGCTGGTCAACTGGAAGCAAGTGGCGAGATTCATGCCCTGCGGCGGGATACGCATTGAAGACAACGTTGTGGTGACGCCGACAGGCCATACGAACTACACCAGGGCCGCGTTTGCCGATGCGGAGGCTACCCGGCATGCCTGAACTTCTGACCGTGGATGCGCTCTTTGGCGAAATGCCGGTTGCGCCGTCACCTGCAAACCGGCTCCGCTTCAACGTTGATGGCAGCAAGGTCGCCTTTCTGGTCTCCGCAGAAGAGACACGTGGACGCCTGGACCTGTGGATCGCTGACTGTGCAAAGGGTCAGGCAAAGTGTCTTTTTGATACAGGGACGTTACGACTTGGAGCCACCAGTGACGCAGATCGGGAACGTCAGGAAAGACAGCGCCAATTTGCATTCGGAGTCACCACCTATGAATGGTTTCCGGATGGGCAGTCGCTGCTGGTACCGATCGGCAATCTGGTGTTGCGTGTCATGTTGGACGGTCAATATCAGACTCTCGATGTTCCGCATGAAGATCGTGGCGACCTTCGTTTGTCCACCACAGGACGTTGGCTGACCTACGCGGCACAAGGCAACCTGTACCTTTATGAAATGGCGACCGGCATGGTCACTGCAGTCACGCAGGATGGTGGCGATTCAATCAGTCACGGGCTGGCAGAGTTCATCGCCCAGGAGGAAATGCACCGTTTCGAAGGTTACTGGTGGGCACCTGACGACAGCCGGCTCGTCTTCACCCGTGTCGACGAAGCACCCATCCCCGAAACCATGCGCCTGGAGGTTGTAGCCGATGAAGTGGTGGCCGTACCGCAACGTTATGCGTATGCCGGTGGCCCCAATGCAAAGGTATCGCTGCACACTTTCGATCTGACAACCAGACAAACGCGCGAACTGGATATCGGGCTTGGCGCTGAGGACTATCTGGCGCGGGTGAATTTCATTGGCACAAAATTGACCGTGCAGGTCCAGGATCGCCAACAACAAAGCCTTGAGTTGCGTGGCGAATCCAGTAACAGCGAATTCGAAACCTGGATCAAGGAATCATCGTCGAGCTGGATCAACCTCAATGACAATCTGAGAGCGGTTGGCGCCGACCGGTTCCTCTGGACGTCCGAGCGCGAGGGGCTGGCCCGTCTCTACATCGCCGACTCAAAAACCGAGACGTCGATTCGACCCGCTTCACCTCCGGACCTGCACATCTGTTCGGTCCTCGCGAGTTCTGAAACAAGGGCCTGGGTCCAGGGCTGGCAGCACAATCCAATCGAAAGGCATCTCTACACAGTTGATCTCGAGGCAGCAACTGCGCGGCGACTCACCAGCACACCTGGCTGGCATGAAGGTGCCTGGCACCAATCAACTGCACGTTTTGCCTGCAACTGGAGTGACAGTGCCACACCACACCAGGTCCAACTGCACGAATTTTCCCGACCAACGAGCAAGCTCACACTGCACCAATTGCGTCCGCAGCATGCCGTTTTTAGCTATACCCAGGTCGCGCCAGTGTTTGGCTCGACCACCGCCAGTGACGGGCAGCAGCTGTACTGGCGCGTCACACCACCCATTGAGGTCACACAAAAAACCGCAGAAGGTCAGCGGTTTCCGGTGATCGTTTATGTTTATGGTGGGCCCGGTGCGCAGAAAGTGTGTAACGCCTGGAGCCCCGCCCTGCTACAACTGTTGAGTCATGCAGGCTTTGGTGTACTGGAACTGGATAACCGAGGCTCGGCGAACCGTGGCCGGACTTTCGAAGCGCCACTGCATCTGCACATGGGTGGCGTCGAAGTGGACGATCAACTGCTGGGGTTGTCGGTGCTGGACAACTTTGCGTGGGCGGACTTGTCCAGAATCGGCATCTTTGGCCACAGCTACGGCGGTTTCATGACCTTGATGTGTCTCTGCCGTGCAGGCGATCGATTCAAGGCCGGCGCTGCAGTAGCCCCGGTTTCGGACTGGCGGCTCTACGACACACATTACACCGAACGTTATCTTGGCAATCCTGCAGTCGACCCGACGGCGTACGAACTCAGTTCGGTCCTGCCGTACCTTCAACAGCTCAGTCGACCACTGCTCCTGGTCCATGGCATGGCAGACGATAACGTGCTGGTTACCCACACCACCAAAGTCATGCGGGAACTGCAGCGCCTGGGCAAACCGTTCGAACTCATGCTCTACCCCGGTTCACGCCACGCATTGCAGGAGCGCGATGTTTCCCGACATCGATTTACTCAACTCCTCGATTTTTTTCGTCGATCCTTATGACCGTCCAGATCAGACAGGCGCAGTCGCAGGACATTGATGAACTCGTGGATTTCAATCTGGCGATGGCGCAGGAAACCGAAGACAAGCCGCTGAACATCGCCAGGCTTCGCAGCGGAATCACGTACGCTGTTCAGCACCCTGCGGAAGCGTTTTATCTGGTGGCACACACCGACTACAAGCCTGCCGGGGCGTTGATGGTCACCTTTGAATGGAGCGATTGGCGAGACGGACGGTTCTGGTGGATACAAAGTGTGTATGTGAAGCCGGAATGGCGTCGGCAAGGTGTCTACCGTTCATTGCACGAAGCGGTTCGAGTACTGGCGCTTGGCGACCCTCTGGCCTGCGGGATCCGTCTGTACGTCGAGCGAGAAAACAGCATCGCCCAACAAACGTATCTCGATCTTGGCATGCACGAGACGCATTACCGCCTGTTCGAAGAGGAGTTCCACAGCCAGCACTGAAGGTTGCTTGACGGCTGTTGCGAGTCCGCGCGACGAACGATTCCATGTTCTGACGCATGGAGTCGTGGCCCGCACCATCATTACATCGTATGGGTATGACGGTCGGACTGCAGCGCCCCGGCCAGGTAGGTCTCGATTCGGTTGCGAGCAATATTGTCCGGATCATTGAACTGGACACCGACCCCGGCCGCCCGGTTTCCCTGAGCACCCTTGGGTGTCACCCAGACCACTCTCCCGGCAACCGGAATCTTTTCTACTTCGTCCATGAGATTGAGGAGCATGAAAACCTCGTCGCCGATGTCATATTCCTTTTTGGTGGGAATGAACAATCCGCCACCTTTGACAAACGGCATATAGGCAGCATAAAGGACCGCTTTGTCCTTTATAGCGAGCGAGAGTATTCCGCTGCGAGCGGGCCGTTTGGAAGACATCCGTGCATCCTGGACTGGCAATAGGGCTGTTATGGGATGATCAGACGGGTAACGGGTGGTGTCAACGCAAAAACCGTGCGGTCTGTCACGATGTGTTGGCAACAGCCCACAACAACCCCAATCGTTCCAGCAAAAGGCGCGAGTTGGCGCCTTTCACGCCATCAATCTGACGAAGACAGTCGATGAGTTCATCTGCAAAAGCAATCAGGGAAATCTGCTGCGGTCGGCTTGTCGATCCGGCCAGATGCTTGAGCGCAAACCGGTACCATTGCCGGAGCAGATTTGGCAGATCGTCGCTGCGAGCCAGCTGCTCAATGACCGCCATCCGACCGTGGTCCGTTTTCAGCTGTTGCAGAATGGGACCGATGCCGCCCTCCTGTGCACACGCCAGTGCGATCGCCGCAAACGGCCCACCACCCACCAGATCGAGCAAGGGAATTGCATCGACATGGCCTGTTTCGCTCAGCCATGCCTCTGCCTGCCGGCGCGGAAACCTGAGCGATAATCGCTGGCAGCGACTGCGCAAGGTCGGCAACAAGCGACCAGCCTGACTGGACTCAAGCACGAGGCAAGTGGCGCTGACCGGCTCCTCAAGGGTCTTCAGCAGTGCATTGGCTGCATTACGGTTCATTCGGTGAGCCTGCGGGATCACGACCAGCTTGTGCCGTCCCTGGGACACTTTGGTGGCGACAAACTCATTCAACGCTCGAATGGCATCGATCTGAATCACGATGCTGGTCTCACCATCCTTGTCGATGGAGCGAACCCAATGAAAATCAGGATCAGCAAATTCCTGTAGTGGTTGGTCCTGTCTGGGGCCGCGACCGAGCACGACCTGCGCAATGTTGGCCAGCAAGGCTTCACTGCCCCACCCTTCATGCACGCTCAGCAGGAGTGCATGCGGCAGCTTGTCTGCGTGCACCACGTCAGCAAGTTTTGCCAGTGGATCTTTGAACCAGGGCAGGATCGTCATGCCTGACGACCCTGCGGATCCGGCCGGCCGGCACCCAGACTCCCGCTGACATATTCGTCAACACAGGCTCGCACTGCAGCGCTGACTTCTGCTGGAGTTCCGGCAGCATCGACCACCCTGAAGCGCGAATGCAACCGCGCGCGTTCCAGGTAAGCCGATCGAACACGCTGGAAAAAACTTCGGTCTTCGCGCTCGAATCTGTCGCGCTCCCGACCTTCCATGCGCAACGCTGCGACCTCTGCATCCAGATCAAGATACACGGTGAGATCAGGTTGCAATGCTCCCTGTACCATCGACTCCAGCGCAGCAATCTGTTCGAGGTTGCCACCTCTCCCACCACCCTGGTAAGCCCAGGTCGCATCCGTAAAACGATCACTGACCACCCAGATGCCTGCCTTGAGCGCAGGCTCGATCACGCCGGTGATATGTTGAGCACGAGCTGCAAATACCAGGAGCAACTCAGCCAATGGCGCCACCGGTTCCTGGCGAACTGCGAGCAACAGCCGTCGGATTTCCTCGGCCATGGGTGTTCCGCCAGGCTCGCGTGTCAGCTGTACTTCCAGTCCGCATGCCCGAAGCGCTTGGGCAATCACGCCGACGTTTGTGGTTTTGCCAACACCTTCAGAACCTTCAAGTGTGATGAATCGCCCTCGTTCAGTCATGGTCGCAAGACTCCCGAACGTCGGGGCGTTCGCTGATACTCGTTGACCGCCTTGTTGTGCTCTGCAAGTGTGCGCGAGAACTTGCTGGTTCCATCCCCGCGGCCCACAAAATAAAGATGATCAGCCGCTGCGGGCTGCAGAGCTGCTCGCAATGCGTCAAGGCCAGGCATGGCTATGGGTGTTGGTGGTAAGCCTGTATTCGTGTAGGTGTTATAGGGTGTGGGAGTGACAAGGTGCTTCCTGGTCAGATTGCCATCGAACTGCGCGCCAATGCCATAAATCACGGTGGGGTCAGTCTGCAATCGCATGCCCAGCTGGAGGCGACGCACAAATACGGCTGCAATCAGGGGACGCTCCTCGCTGACACCGGTTTCTTTCTCGATGATGGAAGCCATGATGAGCGCTTCGTAGGGTGTGGAGTAAGGCAGGTCCCTGGACCTGCGCTGCCAAAGGCGTTCAAGCTCTTCCTGCATCGCGACATGCGCGCGTTGCAGTACATCGATATCGCGATCCGATCGGACATAGTCGTAGGTAGCTGGCAGGAGCCATCCCTCGAGATTCGCCCACCGATCCGCTACCTCACCGTCGGGGTCTTCAGGAGGATGAAGACAGGCTGCGAGGCGCGCCGGTGTCAGACCTTCCGTAAGCTGAAACTGCGCCGAGCCAAGCGTGCTCAAGATCTGGGCGAGAGTCAGCCCTTCAATGATGGTAAACCGGTAACGGATCACTTCACCGGCGACGATTCTCTGCAGCAGCGTTGACGCCGAGTCACCGGGAAAAACCCTGAACTCTCCAACTTTGAGCTGCTTGTCGAATCCCTGCGCGATGGCGTAACGACGAATCCACCACCCGTCCTGGGTATAGCCGCGATTGTCCATTTCGGCGAGCAGCTCAGCAAGATGGCTGTCCCGGACGATTTCGATAACCTGCGGCTGCGCAACGCTCAACGTGGACACTGCCCTGCGTTCCACTTCGTTCTCGAACCACCACCAGGCCAACACGCTACCGGCGACCAGTGCCAGCATGAATATCAGCACAACGCGCAAAGGTTACTCGCAGCGAGCGAAGATCAATGTACCGTTGGTGCCACCAAACCCGAAGGAGTTGCTCAGTACCGCGTGCAGTTGCTTGTCACGAGCAACGTTCGGCACATAGTCGAGATCGCATTCCTCGCCCGCCTTCTCAAAGTTGATGGTCGGAGGACACCTGTTGTCGCGCAGTGCGAGGATGGAAAAAATGGCTTCCACGGACCCCGCTGCTCCCAGCAGATGTCCAATCATGGATTTGGTGGAGCTGACCAGCACGCCGGAATCCTGGCCAAAAATCTGCTTCACCATGCGGGTTTCTGCAACGTCTCCCAGTGGAGTCGAGGTACCGTGTGCATTGATGTAACCGATGTCGGCAGGTGAGAGTTTTGCATCGGCAATAGCATTACGCATGGAAGCTATCCCGCCCGCACCATCTTCAGCCGGTGAGGTGATGTGATAGGCATCGCCGCTCATCCCGAAGCCAACCAGCTCGGCATAGATTTTGGCGCCACGAGCCTTTGCCCGTTCCAGAGACTCGAGCACGATGACACCCGCGCCTTCACCCAACACAAAACCGTCCCTGGACGCATCCCACGGCCTGCTCGCACGTTGTGGGTCGTCATTGCGGGTGGATAGCGCCTTCATGGAATGAAACGCCGCAATGGTTATGGGCGAGGTGGCAAACTCGGAACCGCCCACCACCATGACATCGGCTTCACCGTATTGAATCAGTCTTGCACCAAGTCCGATGTTGTGTGCACCAGTGGTGCACGCGGTGACCACAGCGAAGTTCGGACCGGTGAAGGCGTATTTGATGGAGAGATTTCCCGCGATCATGTTGATGACTGTCGCGGGTACAAAAAAAGGAGAAACACGTCGCGGGCCACTCTCGACCAGGGTCGAGTGAGTGTCCTCGATAGTGCTGATGCCGCCGATGCCAGAACCGATCGCGACGCCGATTCGATGTCGATCTGCTTCGGTGGCAGTCAGACCAGCATCTTCGACCGCCTGAATCCCGGCAGCCAGGCCAAACTGGATAAAAAGGTCGACGCGACGGGCGTCCTTTTTCTCCATGTACTGTTCAGCATCGAAGTTCTTGATGGAAGCGCAGATCTTCACGCCGAAGTTTTCGGTATCGAACCGGGTATTCAGTCCTGCACCACTGGTCCCCGCCAAGGCCGCTTGCCACGATTCTTCAACGGTGTTGCCAATGGGCGTCAGCATGCCCATTCCGGTCACCACGACTCGGCGTCTTTTCATGGATTGCCCATCGCTCCTTCTACCCTGCGCGGAATTGTACCCGATTCATCTCAGGTGACTGGCAGAAAACTGTCTCACCTGCGGCACGGAATTCACCAGAGATTCCACCCCATAAAGCAAAAACCGCACGCGTTGTACGTGCGGTTTGAGGCAACTGCGGTTGTGGCCCTGAATCCGCCAGGCCCTGATGCACTGGCATGGAACCCGGGATGCTTGTTATTGGTGCGCCAGAATGTAGTCGATGGCTTCTTTGACGGTCGTGATCTTCTCGGCTTCTTCGTCCGGAATTTCAGTCTCGAACTCTTCTTCGAGTGCCATCACCAGTTCCACCGTATCGAGTGAGTCAGCACCGAGGTCTTCAACGAACGAAGCATCGTCTTTCACTTCGTCCTCCTTAACCCCTAGCTGTTCACAGATGAGTTTCCTGACTCGCTCTTCAACGCTGCTCATGTTATCGGGATCTCCCAATCCTGTTGCCTTAGGCAGGGCGGTGCGCATTCTATAGACCGGGCTGAAGCAAAATCAACCTAGATATAACCCGCCGTTCACGGGAATCGTTGCACCAGTTATGTAACTCGCTGTATTACTTGCCAGCCACGCGACAGCACTGGCTACTTCGTCGCCCTGCCCAACCCGACCCATTGGAATGCGGCTGAGCATGTGCTCCTGCTGGGCTTGTGTTAGTTCATTTGTCATGTCAGTTGCGATGAAACCAGGCGCCACAACGTTCACGGTGATATTGCGGCTCGCCACTTCGATGGCCAGCGACCGGCTGTAACCCTCGACTGCGGCTTTCGATGCAACGTAGTTTGTCTGTCCTGGGTTGCCCATGCGTGCCACGACAGAAGATATGTTGATGATACGACCAAATCGCGCCTTGATCATAGCCCGCAGCGCGGGCTTGATGATTCGGAACAGGCCGTTGACATTGGTATCAATGACCTGGGTCCACTGTGCATCGGACATGCGTATCGCAAGATTGTCAGCCGTGATACCCGCGTTGTTGACCAACACCGAAGGCGCTCCACAGCTTGCTTCAAGTCGGACGTAGAGGCTGGCAATGGACTCCGGATCTTCAATTCGCAGAATTTCTGCCTGCACCCCACCGGCACCGAGTGCCGCAATAATCTGTTCACAGCCTGCCGTTGAGGTTGCGGTGCCAACAACGTGATAACCATCCGCGTGCAGACGCCGGGCGATGGCTGCGCCAATACCGCGGGACGCGCCCGTCACCAGCGCAATTGGTCGTCCTTCGGTCATCTCAGCACACGGCCAGTGCGGATTGGATACCGGCAAGGTTTCCGGTCGCCGTGCATTCGAGATTGCGATCAATCCGCTTGATCAATCCGGAAAGCACATTACCCGGCCCACATTCAAATACCCGGGTCACTCCGTGCGCCGCCAGCGCCTGAACACAGTCCATCCATCGCACGGGACTCACCAGCTGCTTGAGCAGTTTCTGCGTCAGCTCGGCTGTAGAAGAGCTCACTGCTGCATCCACATTATGGATCACGGGGCACTGCGGAAGCCGGATCGACACCCCGGCCAGCACTTCGGCAAGACCGCTTTCCACGGGTTGCATCAGTGGACAATGGGAGGGAACGCTGACATCCAGCATCACGACCCGCTTCGCGCCCATGGCTTTGCAAGCTTCAACCGCCGCCGCAACCGCCGCCGCAGCGCCGGCAATCACAATCTGACCGACAGTGTTGAAATTGGCTGCGCTGACCACTCCATCAACGGCACTGCAGGCCGCGTTGACTTCGGCCTCATTCAGGCCAAGAACCGCGGCCATGGCACCTTCACCGGCAGGGACGGCTCGCTGCATGAGTTCGCCGCGGCGGCGAACAACTCGAACCGCATCCTCGAATTCAATGGCGCCGCTGGCAACAAGCGCCGAATATTCACCCAGGCTGTGGCCCGCCATAGCCAGTGCTGACACACCACGCGTCGCCAGGATTTCCCAAACCGCGACACTGGCCGCCAGCAGTGCTGGCTGCGTGGTTTCTGTCCGATTCAGAGATTCAACCGGTCCTTCTGCACTGACTCGCCAGAGATCCACACCGATGGCATCGCTGGCCCGGACAAACAACTCGCGCACGGAAGGGTATTCAGTGGCAACGTCGAGCAGCATCCCGACGCTCTGCGAGCCCTGACCAGGAAAGACGATTCCTATGGACATCTGCGAACTAGTTATCGGTCTCGACGACTTTTCGCCCGCGATAGAAACCATCTGCCGTCACGTGATGGCGTCGATGGGTTTCGCCAGTGGTGGTGTCGATGGACAAGGTCGGTTTTTTGAGACCATCGTGCCCGCGGCGCATGTCGCGCCTCGAGCGAGAAGTTCTGTTCTGTGGTACCGCCATGGAAAATCTCCTGTTGAATTAACGGTTTGTGCCCCGCTGGCTCAGCTCTTTTTTATCAGTTCCGCCATTGCAGCAAACGGCGAGGACGCAGGAGGAGGCTGTTCCCCCCGGCTTTCCTGAAGTGGCCTGTAGATACACAGATCATCTATACAAACCCTGCCCGGCACAGCCATCAGCAGTTCATCTTCGATCAGCAGTGGCACATCGAGCACTTCCCCTGCCACCACGATCGGTGCCGCCGATACCAGCTCTTCGCTCCATTCAAGCGCTTGCGCTTCATCCGTTGCGAGCCATGCAGTGAAATCAACTTCGATTTCGCGATCAAGCTCCCGATCACACCATTGGCAAGGCAGCCTGAGTCGCGCGCTTGCATGACCAGCCACCCAGCGGCGGCGATCATGATAGGCAAAGACCAAGGTCGCTTTCGCGGGCTCGAGCATCTCGCCCAGGTTCGACAATCTTGGCAAATCCGAAGAACTCACAACGCGATCCAGCCTGGCGTCGGCTGACGTCAAAGCCTTGTAAGTGATAATCTCTGAAGTGTGCCCTGCCATGGCGGGCGCATCATAGGTAGGGCTGCCAGGAGTGTAAAGCAGCTCTCTGCAGGGCTATCTGTCAGATCACGCAGAAAAGCCTGATCGGCCGCCCTCACGCCCACCTTGCAGCCGGATGTCGGGGCGTTGATTTCAACCCCGATCGACAGCTACGGGTTAAGGGGCAGACAGACTCCTCGAACTTCGATTAGCCAAAGCGTCGCTGAATTTCATCGAACAGGGGCGGCACAGGAGCGAGGAACCGCCACTGCCTGCCAGCATGCTCAAATTCAAGTTCATGGGCATGGAGAAGCAAACGGCCAGCGGCATCGTTGACTGGTTTTTGCCACCCCTCGCTGACACCATATTTGTCGTCGTGCACAACCGGATACCCGAACGCGGCGGCATGCACTCGAATCTGATGCGTACGCCCCGTCAGCAGTTCCACCTCAAGCGTCGAGACCTGCTGGCCTGAAGTACAGAGGCGGAAGCGGCTACTCGCGGTCTGGCCCAGCGGATCGACCCGAACCCGCCTTTCACCGTTCGCAATCAGGTAGCGAGTCAACGGGTACTCAACAAGCTGGTTTTCCGAAGTCCAGTTACCGAGAACCACGACGCGATAGCGCTTGCCAACCGAGCGTTCCCTGAATTCGGTTTGGAGCGCGCGCAGTGCCTGCGGTGTCTTCGCCACGAGCAGCAAACCGGAAGTGTCCCGGTCAAGCCTGTGTACAAGCTCTAGAAACCCGCTCCGTCCCGCTGTCAACGCCTCGATCACACCCACCGGCACACCACTGCCGCTGTGCACCGCCGTGCCCGCTGGTTTGTCGAGTACCAGAAAATCTGCTTCTTCCACCACGATGCGACGTTCGAGCGATTCAACCATCGCCTGCGGAGGACGAACCATGGTTCTGGTGGCTGTGGTAACCGGTGGGATTCTTAATGTCTGTCCAGCCTGCAATCGATACAAGGGCGCAACCCGCTTGCCATCCGCCCGTACTTCACCTCTGCGCAGAAGCCGGTAGATGCGGGTCCGCGGCACGCCCTTCAGTAGTTTGAGCAGATAGTTGTCGATACGTTGTCCATCGCCATCCGCCCCGACGATGACATGGGTGACTTCTGTCATCTTCGAATGGACCCTGTCAAATTGATGTCAATTCCTCCGCTGGCCGTCATTATCGAACTCCACCTCCTGCGCCTGGTGTCACAATTGCAGCAGACGGCGACGACTCGACTATCAGGTAGCCTTGCAGGACGATTGCTGCTCAGGACACCCACTGCTACTATCCAGATGTCGTCAGGAAAAGTGATTCGTTGCCAGACTTCCCCGCCGCGCGCTCCATCGTCGTCGGCCTCGTCATACGGGAAGGCACACGCAGCGTAGCGCCCACCGACGGCCCGTTGAGAGCGGGGTGGCAGATGGTCTGTCTGAAGACCGATCCGCCAGGCTTCAAGCCTCTGGAATGGTGGTCAGTATGCCATTCCGTGTGTAGCTGATGCAGCCTCCCCCCGGTCCCAACCAGAACAAGAGTCAGAAATACAAGCACAACGAGGTTTCCGGCGCGTTAAGCAACGCTCCAGAACCGAGCACGACTCCTGATGCCCGACCACGAAATCGGCCTCAGGCAGGCGTGAGATTGAATCGAAAAGATTGAATCAGCCAGACAGGATAGCGGACTGCTCAGCCAATCAGCTGACAGACCACAACAGAGTACAGCGAACGGCTTCCATGTCGTCGTTACCGAGGCAGTCAGCGCCGATCACCGGGACCAGGTCCCGGACGGTCTCCCGTTCCCTGCCCATAGCATGTTACGTATTGCCGTCGACCCCAAACGGGTGCAGTCGGCTATTCCTCATGAACCATACTCTTCCTGCCTCGCCTCGGTTTGACGTTGATCGCGATCGGCCTCGAACCAGGAACTTAAAAAATGAAGAGGATGTTGATCAACGCCGCGCAGCCGGAAGAGGTGCGCGTTGCCATGGTGGACGGTCAGAAGCTCCATGATCTGGACATCGAAAACCGCCTTCGGGAACAGAAAAAGGGCAGCATCTACAAAGCCCGAATCACACGAGTAGAACCCAGCCTCGAAGCCGCATTTGTAGAATACGGTTCAGAGCGGCATGGTTTTCTGCCATTGAAGGAAATATCGCGTGAGTATTTTCGCCGGCAGCCGGCTGACATTGGCGGCAAGCTGAACATCGCGGAGCTGGTAGAAGAAGGGCAGGAAATCCTGATCCAGGTCGAGAAGGAAGAGCGTGGCAACAAGGGCGCAGCCCTGACCACGTTCATCTCCCTGGCCGGACGCTACATTGTCCTGATGCCGAACAATCCGCGAGCGGGAGGAATCTCCCGACGCATCGAGGGTGAAGAGCGGGACGAACTGAGAGAAGCACTTTCGCAACTTGAGATTCCCCAAGGGATGGGTCTGATTGTGCGCACTGCCGGAGTCGGACGTGCATCTGAAGAACTGCAGTGGGATCTGGAGTATCTCCTCCAGCTCTGGACCGCGATCCAGGAAGCCCAGGGGCGTGAACGGACACCTTCGCTGCTATATCAGGAAAACAACGTCATCATCCGCGCGATTCGTGACAATTTCCGGAAGGACATCAGTGAAGTTCTGATCGATGACGACGATGCCTACAACGAGGCTCGTGCATTCATCGAACAGGTCATGCCGCAAAGCGCATCGCGAGTAAAACGCTACCGTGATCCGATCCCGCTGTTCAGTCGCTTCCAGATCGAGTCGCAGATCGAGACCGCGTTTCAGCAATCGGTGAAGCTGCCGTCCGGCGGCGCGATCGTCATCGATACTACGGAAGCCCTGGTTTCAATCGACATCAACTCGGCGCGCTCAACAAAAGGTGCAGATATCGAAGAAACCGCCACCAACACAAATCTTGAAGCGGCCGACGAAATTGCCAGGCAATTGCGTATTCGCGACACCGGCGGCCTCATCGTCATCGACTTTATCGACATGGAGTTGCCGAAGAATCAGCGTGCGGTTGAAACCCGCATGCGCGAAGCGCTGGACGCTGATCGCGCCAAGGTTCAGATCGGCCGTATCTCACGATTTGGCCTGCTGGAAATGTCGCGTCAGCGGCTGCGACCCACGCTGGACGAAATCACCACCGTAATCTGCCCCCGTTGTACCGGCAAAGGCATCATTCGGGATACCAAATCGTTGTCTTTGACAATCATGCGGGTACTCGAAGAAGAAGCCTTGAAGGAACGCAGTTCAATTGTGCGGGCGATCGTGCCACTCGATGTCGCGTCCTATCTGTTGAATGAAAAACGGCGTGACGTCACCGCGATCGAAACCCGGACCAACACACACATCGTCGTCATCCCCAGCGTCAATCTCGAAACCCCTCATTATGAGATCCAGCGGGTGAGAGATGATGCGATCACACCGGAAGACACGGTGCCGAGCTATGAATTTTCACCGCCGGCCATGGAGGTACAGGAGGCACCGACTTCCGAACTGCCAGAGCGGGTACGCCCTGCCGTACGAATGACAGCACCGACCTCTGCTCCGCCGATAGTTGCCGAAGAAGCAGCACCAGTCCCGCAAACCGCCCGTGCTCCCATCGCACAGCCGGTCGCCAAGGCCCCAGGGTTTTTCAAGCGTGTACTTGCGAGCCTGTTCTCCGAAGGCGCAATCGCGGAAAGTGCAGCACCGGTAGCGATTGCTGCTGCTACAGCCCCCGGCGAGATGGCTGAACGTCCGTCGACCCAGGAAGGGCGCGATGGTCGGCGACGCGGTAACGGTGACAAACGCAATGAGCGCCGTCCCGAAGGCAATCGTGATCGGGAAGGCAGGCCCAACCGGGACGACAATCGCGACAACAACCGGGAAGGTAGCCGAGAGAACAGTAGCCGAGAGAACAACAAAGAAGGCAATCGCGAAGAAAATCGTGACAGCAATCGCGGCAACAATCGCGACGGCGGTCGGGATGGCGCACGACCGGCACGCGCCAGCGGTGAACGCAACTCCGAACGCGGCCGAAACCGGGATCGTGACAGAGACGGTCGTCCACGCAATCAGACTGAGGGTGAAACAGAGGCTGCGGGCGAACGGCCACGTCGTCAACGTAACGAAGACCGGCCCCAGCGTACGCGTGACGCAGAAAGCGAAGGCCCTGTGGAAGTTGAAAGCACCATTACGGCGATGGAAATTCCAGAGGGTGAACGCCGGCCTTCCGACGAAGATCTGGCTGGTAGCAAGCGCCGCCCTCGTCGTGACCGAAGTGCAACTGCTGACCGGAACGAAACCGGGCGAGGGCCGCAGCGAGGTCCTCGAACCGAGACGGCGCCAGTGTCGCAGCCACAACCCGACCAGCCTGTCACAGGCAGTACTGACGACTCCTGGGCCTCTGCTGTCGCGTCGGCGACCATGCTGAATACAGGGCCCGATGCTCCCGTCATGCAACCGGCCGTCGAACCATCTGCGGAAAACGACTTCGTTCGGCACGCCGTGTCTCAACACGAATTGCCGGTCGCTCAAACGTCGAGTTCGGATGTCGTGTCGGCAGATACCGTGATCAAGCCGGTTCAACCGGCGCCTGTCGCGCCACGACAAGTCGCGATCGCCGAGGTCAAACCAGAGCATCCGCCACGTCCAAAACGCGCGTTGAACGACCCGCGCGAAGTCAAACGACGCGAACGGGAAGCAAAACTGCGTGCCGAAGGTGTGATGCCACCATCTGGTCAGTCATAACCCAGGACCACTGGTTCAAGTTCCAGCGCCACTCCAAACCGATGTTCAACATCGGTCTGGATGGCATTGGCCATGGCCAGAAACGCGCTGCCACTCGTGGTTCCGCGATTGACCAGAACCAGCGGTTGTGAGGGCCAGACACCAACTCCGCCCTGCTCCCTGCCTTTCCACCCTGCCAGATCGATCAGCTGTGCAGCGGCCAGTTTCACATGACCCGTTGCTGGCAGATCTACAGGAAACTGGCGCAGGTCACGGATGCGCTCGGCAAGCACTTCGGCCGTCTCACGCGTCACGATCGGGTTCTTGAAAAAGCTTCCGACATTCCCAATCACCTCCGGGGCGGGCAGTTTATTACGCCGTATCGACATCACAGTCTGCGCGACCTGCTGACTGCGCGGCCGCAGAATCCCCTGGTGCGCTAGCGCCTGAGCCACGTCCGGGTAAGTTGTCACCGGATGTTCGGCACGATCGAGTCGCAAGACCAGACCCAGTATCAGATACCGGCTATCGAATTTGAATCGGCTGTGGCGGTATCTGAACCTGCACTCGGCATGGTCAAGTCTGGCCCGCTCGCCTGACGTCAGATCGAGTACGTCAACGCGTTCCACACGGTCACCGACTTCCACGCCGTAGGCACCGATGTTCTGTATCGGCGCTGCACCGGCAGTCCCCGGAATCAGGGACAGGTTCTCCAAACCGCTCAAGCCCCCTTTCAAAGTCTGTTGGGTCAATTCGTGCCAGTTCGTGCCCGCGTCAACCCGGATGTGGGCGTGTTCCGCAGACAATGTCTCCACCTGCCAACCACAGTTGCGAAGCCTTAACACAACGCCGCGGATGCGACGACGAAAAATGACATTGGACCCGCCACCCAAAACGGTAAGCGGTAGCTGCTGGTCCAGAGTCCGACGCACCGCGTGCGTGATGTCAGCCACCGAGAAGGCTTCAACCAGTTCATCAACTTCACACTCGACACCGAGCGTATTCATGGTCTTGAGGCTAAAGGACAAGATCATCTCCTGACGGTGGCACGGGAATGATCTGTCTGAACGTCATGCTGATTCGTTCTCCCTGCTGAGCCGGTGCTGCCATCAGTCTGTGATACAGCCGACCATCCAGGCGCAACAGGGAGCCATGTTCCAGCAGCAGCGGTTGGCTCTTGCCGCAAATCTCGGCACGCCAGCGCAGTGTGCGAGGCAGTCCCAGACTGAGTACCAGCACATCGCCCACGACACCCCGCTCATCGTCGCGGTGCCAACCCATGTGATCCGAACCGCGTTGATAACGATTGAGCAATACGTGATTGTCGGCGCGATCGAAGTCGGTCGCGATCCGGCGTGCCAGCACAGCGAGCCACGAAGGCCAACCTGTACCGACGTGGGACCTTGCTGCGTACCGATAGTCGAGCCCATCATCCCCTACCCAACTGATCTGCCTCGGCACCCTTCGCTCGCGACCGAAAATGGTGAAGGTCTCCGAGTGCCAGGCGAGCGTTGAACACGCTTGTTGAAAAAGGCATTCAGCTTCAGGGGGCTCAACATAGCCTTGATGAAGTACGGGTACTCGAAGCGAAACGGTTGCCTCGTCACGGGCAGCGGAAGGTCTGTGGTGCATGGTTATAGTGCCGGGCGCATGACAGTTCGACTCAACAAACAAGGAACATCCACGTGAACATAACCAACAAGGTTGCAGTCACTACCGGCGGCGCATCCGGTCCAGGTCGCGCAACCGCTGAAATGATCATCCAAAACGGCGGCAAAGTCGCGATCTTCGATCTCAGCGAAACGCTCGCCCAGCAAGCCGCGAGTGAACTCGGCAATCAGGCGCGCGCCTGATTTCGTCAACGTTACCGACAATGGGTCTATCCAGGCAGTAGTCGATGCTGTCGCCTCGGACTTCGGCAGGATCGACATCAACGTGAACTGTGCAGGCATCGGCACAGCATCGCGAACATTGCGCAAAAAAGAAGGCGCTCTCGCCATCACAAAGTTCAACTTTTTCATTCAGGTCAACCTCATTGGCACTTTTTCAGCGCTGTCAAAGTGTGCTGTGACCATGCAAATCAGTGACCATGCAAATCA
>Ga0163144_10006961_pt1 | contig 24881 bp, 28 predicted proteins | sample OliLak19BULKMAT1_FD_123175 | JGI IMG/M metagenome (GOLD analysis project Ga0163144, IMG submission 123175) | Freshwater microbial mat bacterial communities from Lake Vanda, McMurdo Dry Valleys, Antarctica - Oligotrophic Lake LV.19.BULKMAT1 | ecosystem: Environmental > Aquatic > Freshwater >... | reverse complement strand
GCTCCGCACGCCTCAACGCGCGCGGCAACACAACTCGCCAGGGCCTTACGGCCCTTTTCTTTCAACCCGACTGGTACACTTTCACGCCGCCATCTGGCACAATTTGTCGCCGCCGTTGACAGCGATCAGCTGTTCCCACGCACCGCCTATGCTCGGGCGTTCGAAGCGCTCCAGTCGGCGATCGGGGACAAGCAGGCCTGCAAGATCACAGTGCAGTTGCTGGCGATGGCCCATGAACGCGGCTGTGAGGCCGAGCTGGCGCACGCCATTGAAGAAGCGCTCGACGAGGGCCAGCTGCCTGACATTGTGAGCTTGCGGGCTCGCTTCCATCCTGATGTTGGAGGCATCCGCCCCGTGCGCTTGAAATACCTGCTTGGCGATATCCAGCCCGATTATGCTAACCTGATCCACGGACGGCTCCATCAAGTGTTGTTCGACAACTCCACTCTGGCACACCGATGCCGTTTGGGGGCGTCCACCCCATCAGGCCATCGTATTCCTCCATCTCTTCGCAAAGACGGTTGAATCACAACCTGCTGATATCGCTCACTTCCTTTTCGTTCAGGCTCTTACGGGGCGGCATCGCGACTGTGTCCATCAGAAATTTGCGCCGAGCGCGGACCGATAGCCTGGGGCTCACCATTGCCCTTTGCGGCGATGTTACGGGTCTCGGGTAGCATCGCTGATCATCGGTAACCGTCCGCACATTCTCAGCGCCGGAAGACGCCGACGAGTTCTTCGATGACCTTTTCCTGCTCTGAAGCGTTCTTCGAGTTCATAGCGCGGTGCACGCAATGGCCAAGGTGTTGCCGCAACAGGTCGCTTTCGATGCGCGCGAGCGCAGCACGGGCCGCTTCGATCTGTGTCACCACATCTATGCAGTAGCGGTCTTCCTCGACCATTTTCGCGATGCCGCGAACCTGCCCTTCGACGCGGTTCAAATTCTTCAGAGCCTTCTCGGAAACCGATCTTTCCATTTATACCCCTCCCAGGTACTTGATTTGATACCCCCATAGGGTATATATCCGGGAGACGAAATGCAAGTCCCGGAGGGCGCCATGGCGCATACCCACCCTGAAGGATGTGAACTGAAAGATCCCGTCTGCGGCATGACGGTGAAGCCGGACGCGCCGCATCGTGCAATGCATGATGGCCACGAGGTGTTGTTCTGCAGCGCCGGTTGCAAAGCGAAATTCGAGGCCGATCCCGGTCGATATCTGAAACCTGCCGCCAAGACTGAACACAGCTGCTGCTCCGCGGGTGGGGCCAAGGCTACGCACGCTAGCGGTCAGGATGCCGGGAGCCATCATCACCTCCATTCACACGCTCCATCCCCTGCACCGGCACCGGCACCAGCGTCCGCTCCTGCCGGCGCGAAATGGACCTGCCCAATGCATCCGGAGATTGTGCGGGATGGCCCGGGCTCCTGCCCGATCTGCGGAATGGCGCTCGAGCCGATGATGCCGACGGCCGAAGCAGGGCCGAACCCGGAGCTCGCCGACATGTCGCGTCGCTTCTGGGTGGGTCTTGCGCTCGCACTGCCAGTTCTCGTGCTGGAAATGGGCCGTCACTTATTCAACGTCGATGCTCTTGTACCTCCGAATATCAATGCGTGGATCCAGTTTGGCCTCGCGACACCGGTAGTCCTTTGGGCGGGTTGGCCGTTCTTCGAACGGGGCTATGCTTCGCTCGTCAACCGTAGCCTCAACATGTTCACGCTGATTGCGCTCGGCACGGGCGTGGCATGGACTTACAGCGTGGTCGCCCTGCTCTTTCCTTCGGCCTTCCCACCAGAGTTCCGCGGCCCTCACAATGATGTCGCAGTCTATTTTGAAGCGGCAGCCGTCATCACAGTGCTCGTGCTCTTGGGACAGATGCTGGAACTAGGAGCGCGCGAACGGACGGGCGGAGCCATACGCGCCCTGCTTGACCTTGCTCCCAAAACTGCCCGGCGCATCAGTGATGGCGAAGAGGCGGAAGTACCGCTTGATGCAATCATGGTCGGCGATCGGTTGCGTGTCCGTCCGGGCGAGAAGACGCCGGTCGACGGCGTTGTCATCGACGGGCGCTCGACGGTCGATGAGTCCATGGTGACCGGCGAATCCATGCCCGTCACGCGGGGCGTCGGCGACGCCGTCATTGCCGGGACCCTCAATCAGACCGGCGCTCTCGTGATCGAGGCCAGGCGCGTGGGTCGCGACACTATGCTGTCGCAGATCGTTCAGCTGGTTGCTGACGCGCAGCGCAGCCGCGCGCCGATCCAGCGCCTCGCGGACGAGGTATCCGGCTGGTTTGTGCCGGCCGTGATCGCTATCGCCGTCCTTGCGTTCATTGGCTGGTGGGTGTTCGGGCCGCAGCCCTCTTTCACCTATGGACTGATCGCTGCCGTCTCCGTCCTGATCATCGCATGTCCGTGTGCGCTTGGCCTTGCTACGCCCATGTCCATCATGGCAGGCGTCGGTCGCGCAGCACGTCAGGGCGTCCTGATCCGCAACGCCGAGGCGTTGGAACGCTTCGAGAAGGTCAACACGCTGGTCCTCGACAAGACCGGCACGCTGACCGAAGGCAAGCCCGGCGTCGTTGCGATCAAGACTGTTGCGGGGATAGTGGAGGCAGACCTCCTGCGCGCAGCCGCAAGTCTTGAGCGGCGCAGCGAGCATCCGCTGGCGCTTGCCGTCGTGGCAGCTGCGAAGGAGCGTGGCATCTCCCTGGTCGAACCGACCGAGTTCGACTCGCCGACAGGCAAGGGCGTCATCGGCAAGGTCGAAGGCAAGACCGTCGCGCTTGGCGCCGAACGCTATCTGGATGAACTCGGCATCGCGACATCATCTCTTCACTCCGAAGCAGAACGCCTGCGCGCGGATGGCGTCACGGCCATCTTTGTCGCGATCGACGGCGGACTGGCTGGCGTTCTTGGGATCGCTGACCGGATCAAGGCGACGACGCCAGAATCCCTGAAAGCGTTACGCGCCCAGGGCATCGAACTGGTCATGTTGACCGGAGACAATCGAACGACGGCGGAGGCTGTCGGTCGGACGCTGGGCATCGGACACGTCGAGGCAGAAGTCCTGCCTGAAGACAAATCGCGGATCGTCGAGCAACTCAAGCGAGAAGGCCGCATCGTTGCGATGGCAGGAGACGGTGTCAACGACGCGCCCGCGCTTGCGGCGGCTGATGTCGGAATTGCCATGGGCACCGGCACGGATGTCGCTATCGAAAGCGCTGGCGTCACACTGCTCCAGGGCGATCTCTCCGGGGTTGTCAAAGGCCGGGCTGTGTCGCGCGCCACCATGGCAAACATCCGGCAGAACCTGGTTCTTGCCTTTGGCTACAATGCCCTTGGAATTCCAGTTGCCGCTGGCCTCCTTTATCCAATCACGGGTCAGATGCTTTCGCCCATGATCGCAGCGCTCGCCATGGCGCTGTCTTCGGTATCGGTGATCGTGAACTCGCTGCGGCTGGGGGCCACGCCGCCAAGCGAGGCGCCCGGACCGCATCCGAAGCCTACGCCTGCGCCCCCAACCCAACTGGCGCCAGCTCCCACTAGTGCTCCCGAGGTGAGGGTTCCGCCCATGAGCCGCGTATTATCCATGACGCCTTCCCCGCCGCACAAAATCTGCGGCTAGATCAACGAGCATACCGATGAAAAACAAGCTTCTGACTCTCCTTCTGGCGGCAACGCTATTGGGGGCATCGCCAGCCTCCGCCCACAGCGGCATGATGGAAACCAGCATCCACGACAAGGCCAGCCTCGCGCAGGCGCCAGCCGAGTTCAAAGTGACATTCCAGCACGAGAGCGCCATCACCAGCCTCATGCTGATGACTGCGGACAAGAAGATGATCGCGGTCGATTTCAAGCCTTCAAAGACGATGGGCAAGGAGTTCATAGTCCCGCTGCCGACGCTCGCCAAAGGCTCGTACACGCTGTCGTGGAAATCGATGGCCAAGGACGGCCATGCCATGCCAGGCGCCGTGCGTTTCACGGTGACGGGCCAGTAGGATTGTGGCCGGGGACGAACTGTCACTTCTGCAGTTCGCTGAGCGGATCGGTCTCAATCTTTTTGCGCTCCTGACAATCGGTTTCGCGCTCCATGCCGCTTCAGGCATCCTGGAGCGCGATTCATTGCGGGGTCTGCGGTCCCGTATTGCCCTGACCGGTGCCGCTCTGGCGTTCTTCACAGCGGCTCGTCTTGGCATCCTCGTCGCGCAGATGGGAGATGGTGGGAGTTTCCTTGACCCCGAACTGATGCCCCTGGCGTGGATGGTACTTGGCGACTCGACGCTCGCTATTCTAGCAGGCGCTGCCGCCTCCATCGGCGGCGTCTGGTTCGGCTCCCGGTTTATCGCCGGTCTCGGCGCAGCAGCGCTCAGTGTTGGCTTCGGCCTCACGGGCCATGCGCAGGGACTGACCGATCCCGGCCTTGCGCCCATAATGGTCGCCGCGCATGTCTTGATCGCGGGCTTCTGGGTCGCTGCTCCGATCAGCCTTTATCCACCAGGTTCAACGCCTGACAGTGCTCGGCTTACCAGCCGTCTCCAACGTTTCAGCACAATCGCCGTCGCGGTCATCCCGGTCTTGATCGTCCTGGGCATCTGGCTTGCGTGGATTCTTACCGAGGGGGGCGAAAAACTTCTCGTCACAACCTACGGGCTTCTGTTGCTCGCCAAACTCGCGATTGGGGTCATCGCGATAGGCGTTGGCGCGCTCAACAAGCAGATCATCGCAGCGAAGGTTCAAGCTGATCCGGCCACCGGCCAGAAGTGGCTACGCGTTGCGCTGCTTTGCGAAGCGACTTTGTTTGCTGCGGCCATAATCGCCGTCTCCGCGGCCACCACGATTGGCGCCCCCGCGGGGTGACTGGCGAGCAGCGATCCGCACCAAGGCAGGCCCCACATGGATCTATCTCGATCAGGCCGCTGGCCGCTCGAAATAAAGAGGCTGCCCAATCCCTGCGTGAATTCGGTCGTCGTTGCGTATAGACTGCAAGGGACGGACGTATTGGGAGATCGGCATGTCGCCTAACATTGAACACCTGCTGACAGAATTGCGCCGCCAGCCCCCAGACCGTGATCTTGGCGGCTTGACCGTCGAGGTCAACGAGACGCTGGCCGAGCGCGCGGCGATCACCGGCCAGACCTGGCGGCTGCGTGCGGCGGCTATGGGCCTTCTGGTTATGGGAGGCGCTGTCGTCAGCGCCTCGACGGCATCAGCGGTGGCTCCCTCAAAATCCCCGTTCGCCGCCTGGTCCAGCCTTGCGCCGTCAACACTCCTGGAGCCTTCCGAGTGAAGGTTTCGGTTCGCAGCGCCATCGTCACTGTTGTTCTCGCCTTTTTGGCGGGCATTGGCGGCATGTGGCTTGGGCACCAGTTGCTTACCGCCCCGGCGCACGACCAATCCCTGCACGCGATGGTGCACAACCAACTTTCGCTGACCCCCGAGCAGGAACGGGCGCTCGACGCCCTGGAGACTGATTTCGCCGGCCGTCGTCTGGCGCTGGAAGGCGAGATGCGCGAGGCCAATGCTGAGCTGGCGGCTGCAATCCGTGCAAGCGAGACCGCTGGACCAGCCGTCGAGGCGGCAGTGCACCACTTTCACGATGCCATGGGCGCACTTCAGACGGAGACGATCGCGCACGTCTTCGCCATGCGCAAAGTGCTCACCCCGGAACAGCGCAGGCAGTTCGACGACAGGATCGGCGAGGCGTTGACCGCCGACGCCAAATGAGCCGGACCAACCCGGACGACAGCGACGCCGTGCTGGCGGCGCGCGCTATAAAGGGCGATCGTTCCGCCTTCAACCATATCGTCCGGCGCCACAAGGAACCGCTCTACCGCTTCATCCGCCGGTATGTCGGCGACGCCGAGGAAGCGTATGATCTCCTTCAGGAAACCTTTGTTTCGGCCTGGCAGGCGCTCGGGCGATATGATCCGGCGCGTCCGGCCGCCGCATGGCTTCGTCGCATCGCGCTCAACAAGTGCCGGGACTGGGGACGCCGCCGGGTCGTGCGGCGGTTCTTCTATGGCGCTCGAGCGCTTGATGAAACCACTGCGGCGCCTGAAGCGAGCGCAGACGACGCCAATGAGGCCGCGCTGACCCGTCTCGACCGCGCGATCGCGGCCCTGCCCGGCCAGCTCAAGGAGCCTCTGCTCCTCACGGCATTCGAAGGCTTGTCTCAGGCAGCCGCAGGCGAGACGCTCGGAATCTCGGCGAAGGCGGTCGAAACCCGCGTCTACCGCGCACGGAAGCTGCTTGCAGAAGCCCTCACGGCCGACGGCCTCGATGTCGACGAACCTTGAACGGCAACTATTCTGCGGCGCGCAACGACCAGCGAATATGAGCGATGCGCCAGCCTTCGGCGGTCTTGCGCAGGATCATTGTTTCGGTGGTCACGCGATCGACCGGCTTGTTTCTGTACTGTCCGGTCGCGCGGCTTTCGCTGACGATCCAGCCCGTACCCCCTTCGATAAAGCCGGCGCGATGCATGAGCTTTGATGGCAAAGCTGCAACATACGCGGCATCCGCGGCAGCATGATGCGACGCATACTCGGTTCTCGAGCGTTCCGCATGGCCGCTCTCGAAGATCAGCGCGTCTTCAGCGAGCAGCATGGCTGCGGCGGCGCCATCACCGCTCGCAAGTCTGGCATGGAAGGCGTCAACCGCCTTCGCCGCCTCCCGTGCTTCTGACGGCAGGAGGGCGACCGATGGGGCATGACCGTTCTGCGCTATGGCGACAGCGGGCGCCATCGCCAGAAGCGATGCCGCCAAAATCCAGCGAATGCGATTGCGGGTCATGCCCTGCTCCAATCTGCTCCAGGCCGCTCGTCAGTACCACGCCCGCAGGCCCACGACGAAGCTCGTTGTCTCCGCGTTCTCTCCGTCGGCCCGCGCATACTCAGCGGTATCCCCGAACTTGCGTTCCCACGAGATCCCAATGTAGGGGGCGAATTCGCGCTGCAACTCGTAGCGGAGACGCAGGCCAAGTTCCGCGTCGGAGAGGCCGGAGCCAAGACCAATGGCGGCATCGTCTCTGGCGGCGAAATTTACCTCGGCGCGCGGCTGGAGCACGAGGCGCTGCGTCAACCGGAAATCGTAGTTTCCATCCAGGCGTGCAAGCACCTGGCCGCGTTGGCCGACGAACAGCGCTCCTTCCGCCTCCAACCAGTAAGGCAGAACCGTCTCGAAGCCGAGCGCAAGGTAGGTACGCGAAGGATTGGGTTCGACGTCCTGCCGGATGCCGATCTGAAGATCGGTCACGTGATCCCAGGCTCGTGAATACAGCGCCTGAATCTCTGCGCTCTCGATCTCCTCGCCGCCCTCGCCTTCCGTCTTGATGACAAGGCGATCGATGTCACCGCCGAACCATGCCTCGCCATTCCAGGCATAGCCATCCTCGCTGTCCTGGCTGCGATACTCGATCATGTCGCCCATGATCTTGTAAGTGAGCATGCCCCCATGCTCGTCGCGCAGGATGCCGCGAGCCCTGTTCATTTCGCCGCCTCCAAAGAAGCGGTCGGCCGCAAATTCAGCTGGCGCGTCGGGCGGCACATCATTGCCAGCCTCCGGCGGATCAATGAACTCCTCGGCCTTCTCGTGGCCAGCATGCCAGTCCGGCGCAGCAGCGGCGGGTTTATCGCCGTGATCGTGCTGTACGTGCGGTTCAGCAGGCGCTGCCGTTTGCGGTTGCGGCACTGGCGTACTTGGCGCAGGCGTTTGGGGCGCAGGCGCCTGGGGAGCCGGTGTCTGTGCCGTCCCATGGCCTTCGTGCTGCGCGAATGCCGGAGCCGCGCCTCCAAGAGACAGGGCGATCAGGAGGAGATACCGGTTCATGCGGCAGCCCCATCGAGCGGGCGCACAGTGAAGACCTGAAACATCCCCGCGTGCATGTGGTAAAGCATATGGCAGTGGAACGCCCAGTCGCCGGGCTCGGCCGTGAAGTCGAACTTTACAATCCCGCCCGGAGCGACAATGACCGTGTGCTTGCGCGGCATGTGGCCAAGCGGGGCCCGGTGCGCCAACTCGAAAAAGTGCCCATGCAAGTGAATGGGATGCGCCATCATCGTGTCGTTGACGAGGCTGACACGGACACGTTCGTTCTTGCGGAAGGCATACGGCGCAGGCTTGTCGGAGAACTTCTTGCCGTCGAAGCCCCACATGAAGCGTTCCATGTTGCCAGTGAGGCGGACCTCCAGTTCGCGCGATGGCGCGCGCGTGTCGGCGTTGGGTTCAAGAGCGATGAGATCCCTGTAGACGAGTACGCGATGCCCGACACTTTCGAGACCCTGCCCCGTTTCTCCGGTGCGATCCATTGGCATGGGTGCAAGTGACTGCACACCCGGTCCGAGGTCGACCTGCGGAGCGTTCATCCAGTTGCGCATGGACATGTCCATGCCTTCCATTCCGGACATGTCGCCCATGACGTCCGACCCACGCACGCGTGGCGCGGCCATGCCGGGTACAGCCATCGCAGCCATATCGGTGTGGCCAACGTGCTCCGACCCGGTCATGCCGCCCATGTCGTGCGCCATGCCCATATCTTTCATCGTGCCGAGAGGGCGCTCCCGTAACGGCGGGACTTCCGCTGTCATGCCAAGGCGTGGCGCAAGCGTTGCGCGCGCCATCCCCGAACGATCGACGGCCTCAGCAACCAGCGTGAAGGCCCGATCTTCGGTCGGCGTGACGATGACGTCATACGTCTCGGCGTTACCGATCTGGAACTCGTCAACCGTGACCGGACGCACATTCTGCCCGTCGGTGGCAACGACGCTAAGCTTCAGGCCGGGAATGCGCACATTGAAAATGGTCTGCGCTGCGGCGTTGATAAAGCGCAGACGAACGCGCTCACCAGGCGCGAAGAGTCCGGTCCAGTTGTCGGTAGGTCCGCGACCATTGACGAGGAATGTATAGACGGCCCCGGTCACGTCCGAGATGTCGGTCGGATCCATTAGCTCACGGGCCCATTCCATGCGCTCTGCCAGCGACTGGTCCTTGCCAGCCAGGAGGCCCGCGATGGTCTGCTTCTGAAAATTGAAGACGCCGGCTTCCTGTTTGAGCTTCTGGGCTATGAGGTGCGGGTGGATGAAGCTGTAGTCGGACAGCAAGATCACGTGCTCGCGGTCATAGGCGACCGGATCGGGACCTGCAGGATCGATGATCATCGCTGCATAATGTCCCTCCTGCTCCTGCAGGCCGGAGTGACTGTGGAACCAGTAGGTACCCGACTGCTTCACGGGAAACTCGTATGTGAATGTCTCGCCAGGGCGAATTCCGGGAAAGCTGACGCCGGGCACGCCATCCATTTCGAACGGCACCAGCAGCCCGTGCCAGTGGATCGAGGTGTCCTCTTTGAGCGTGTTGGTAATGTGCAGGCGAACGGTCTGACCTTCCTTGAGCCGGATGATCGGACCAGGGACGGTTCCATTGATGGCGATTGCATGCCCCGTCTTGCCATCAACCGTGATCAGGCTGTGGCCGATCATCAGGTAGATGTCGGAGCCGGACACTGTCTGCAGTTTCTCTGTCGCAGCTGAAGTCTGTTGCGCCCAGGCGCTCGGCCCAGCAGTGATGGCAACGCCTGCGATGGCCGTCCCGACCAGAAATTGGCGCCGACCAAGGCCTCTCGCCGCGCTGTCAACCATCGGCAACCCCTCATCGGAAAAAAGTGCGCGCGATTGCGCGTTTACGAAGATTACGCAGCCCACTGGAGAATCCCTCAAGGCGGGGTGTCGGCCTTAGAGAGAACGCCAGCAAACATGAATCTCTCCAACAGCTAGCCGGCTTTAGTCTGACGCCATGCGTTGCCACTGCGAGTGCCGCCACACGCCGTGGTCTGCGCCAAGATTTTTGGGCCTACCCACGCTTGAATGACCAACGGCAATTTCGGGCCATCGATGCGTGCGCCGCCACATTATTACGATCGACAGGGCTGACCCATAGATTCCATTCCCGGCAGCCTTCCCTGTCGGGCTGGACGTCGCCATAAGCAGTCGCTGAGATCCTGCGATTGGACCGAAAAATTTGGGGCAACTCAGCCACATCCGCATTGGAAACATTATGGCGGCCAAAACATCTTGACAGGAGCCCCCGGCAGAGGGCTGGAGAAGGGGAAGAAGGGTCTGGAGGTTTCGATGCGTATACTCGTAAGTGCCGCTGCGTTGGGGCTTGCCGTGATGCTGGCGGGTCCGGTAACCGCGCAGACGATTCCCCTTGACATCAAGGGTGCCGGCGGCGCTGCGGTGTCTGGCGACACGGCGCGCGGGCAAACCGTGTTCAAGAAGTGCACGCAATGTCACTCGCCGGTTAAAGGCAAGAACGGTACGGGACCGTCGCTGCACGGCATCGTTGGCCGCCCGGCCGGCTCGGTCCCGAACTTCCGTTATTCCGAAGCCAACAAGAAATCGGGCATCACATGGACCGAGCAGGAGTTGTTCGTTTATCTTGAGAACCCCAAGAAGCGCATCCCAAAAACGATCATGGCCTTCGCAGGCTTGCCCAAGGCGCAAGACCGCGCTGACGTGATCGCCTTCCTGAAAGTGAACGCGCAGAAGTAGGCGGCTACACCTTCGAGCCAACCAGGCCCGCCGGAGCATTCCGGCGGGCCTTTTTAGTTCTGGTGGCGGATGTCTACGGCGCAGCGTATTTGCTGGTTTCGTCAGGCGCTGCAGCGTCTGACGAGGTCAGTGATGTGGAATGGGAATGAGGCCGCGACTGAAAGGGCCCCGAGGTAGCCAAGCGCAAATTGTGGCGATCCGGCAGAGTCGATCCAGCTTAGCCATTCACCGATGACGCTGCGTTGCGGCAGGAGCTCGCCAAAGGCTGCCGTCGGTAACGCTAGTCAGCACTGTTATCGCCTGCGGCTTGGGTCTGCATCATGGCGTAGTAGGCGGCTTCGGCCGCTGCGGGCGGGATGTTGCCGATGGGCTCCTGCAGCCGGCGCTGACCCTCGATCTTGACCCGTCCAGCGTCCTGCCGTTTGCTCACCGCTCGTTGGGGCGGAGAAGACATGTCGAAGAACGGGCTTCAGTCCTCATCGTTCGGCGTTACCGCCATTGCGACCGCGGCGCTAATCACCGCCGGGACGCTGTCGGCCTGTGGCGGCGGCGGAGGGTCTACTTCGCCCCCTCCCGTCGCCGGTCCACCGCCCCCATCGCCTCCTACGGGGCCCGTGTTCACCAGCGGGACCTATGGACCCGCCAGCCGGTTCAAGGATCGCTGCGAGGTAGTACGAGCCGGCATCGATCTCAATGGCCGCACCTTCCCGGACACCGCGGGGACGGCGCTGGAGGAGCGCTTCTGGCTGAGGTCCTGGTCCAACGAGACTTATCTCTGGAACACCGAGATTGCAGACCAGAACCCATCCGTGTTTGTCAACCGGCGCGACTACTTTGCGGTGCTGCGCACGTTGGCACGCACGGGGTCCGGAAAAGACAAGGACGATTTCCACTTCAGCGAACCGACAGTCGACTACCAGCGCCGTCAGAATTCTGCGCCGAGCGCCACCTATGGCGCCCGCTTCATCGGCCTCTCGACCCGTCCGCCGCGAGATTTCCGCGTGCAGTACACCGAGCCTGGTTCGCCAGCCGCGACCCTGGTGGCTGGGCAGGCCAACCTGGTGCGCGGTTCCCGGCTCCTGCGCCTCAACGGAATCGATGTCGTCAACGCCGGAACGCAGGTGGACGTGGACGCGCTTAACGCTGCGCTTTCCCCCGCCGTTGCAGGCGTCTCGACCACTTTCGTGGTGCGCGATCCCGGCGCGACCAGCGACCGAACCGTGACGATCTCGTCGGTGAACCTGGCGCCGAAGCCGGTCAACCGCACGCGCATCCTCTCCACGCCGACGGGCAATGTCGGGTACGTCCTGTTCAACACCTTCAGTCCGTTCGCAAGCGAAGTGGAAATCCGCGATGCCATCGAGTTGATGCGCCAGCAGGGTGTGACAGACCTCGTTCTGGACCTTCGATACAATGGCGGCGGACTGCTCGCGGTGGCGTCCCAGCTCAGCTACATGACGACCGGAGCGGGGCGGACCCTCAACCGGGCGTTCGAGCGGCTGCTATTTAATGCGGCGGCCGGCAATCGCAATCCGGTGACGGGCGAGACCAACAACACCGTGCCATTCTATACGACAGGCCTGGGCTTCACCCTCACCAATGGCGTGCCCCTGCCGACGCTCAACCTGCCGCGCGTATTCGTCCTGTCGACGGTGTCGACCTGCAGCGCCAGCGAGGCCGTGGTCAACGGCCTGCGGGGGGTCGGCGCCGAGGTAATCCTGATCGGGTCGCCTACCTGTGGAAAGCCGTTCGGCTTCTACCCGCAGGACAATTGTGGCGAGACCTACTACACGATCCAGTTCCAAGGCCTGAACGAGGCCGGGTTCGGCGACTACGCGGACGGGTTCCTTCCGCAAAACGCGACAACCATGTTCGGTGTGCGGCTGCCGGGATGCGCAGTGTCGGACGACCTGTCGCGGGAACTCGGCGACCCCAGCGAGGCGCTGCTGGCCGCTGCATTGGAGTTCCGCGCAACACGGAGCTGCCCCGTCCCACCCCTTGCGGCGGCTGCGGTCGAAAGCGACGAAAAGCGGCCAAGCTCGGTGGGCCTTGAACTTGATGTTCCAGAGCCGGGCGTGATGGAGATCAACCGCGACATGACCCTTCCGCGCCTACCGGCAGGGAATTGAGATGTCACGCTGGATCGAGCGTCTTCTGGCGGCTGCGGGCGCACTGGGGTTTGCCGCCTGCCAGACCAGCGGCGCGCCGCAGCCCGCTACCCTGGCACAGGCGACGCCCCAGGCGATGGACGCGCTGAAGTCTGTGCTGGCGGAGGCGATGGGCCGCACCCGCATTGATCTCGGTCCCGGAGACCTGACGCGAGACACTGTTGTGACCGTACTGCCGCTACCGATCGGCCCGCATGAAGGCAACAGCGTCTCCATGCCGATGCGGTTTGACGTTCTCATCCATGGCGGGCGCTGCTATCTGCGGCGCGAGGGAAGCGACGCACTATTGGAGCTACGCGGCGTTTCCTGTCGCGCGGTGGTCGGCGTTGATGGAATAGGCAGGCCGGCATTGTGACGGACGGCGGGGTCGATCAATATCTACCGTTCCGGCCTGGCCACTTGTTCAGGCGAGAGATCGCCATAAGTAGTCAGTTATGCGCCACGCGTTCGCCCGAGAAACCTGTTGCAGGTCAACAGGACAATGGCCGTTCAGGACCGAAAAGAACTTAACGTGTCAGCACCGACGAGAGCAGACTGCTCGTGATCTGCCGGCGAAACACCTGCCTGTCACTCTTCGCTCCGAAACTGACTGCTGTCTGAAGGTTGAGTGTTACCCGCGTTCGTCAGCCCCATCGCGCCCACGCGGATCTGCCAGGGAATATCTTCAGGCGGAGCTCTGCCGATTACCCCTGTAGTCTTTGTCGACAGTGCTGTTTGGCTTCCGCCCCGCCGGACGGGAATTCTTTGCAAAAAATCCTGGCCGCCTCCTGCTGGAAGCAACGTCTTCGCGTCCACGGTGACGCTGCTGAGAGGCAGGCCGAAACGATTGATAAGGGCAATCAGCAGGGCGTCAACGCGACGCGCTTCTGACGCCCCATTTTTGATGCGGCCGGCAACCTCCAGATACAAACCCGCCGAGTCGAGCTTCATTCTGGACGTCGTGACCTCCACGACAACGTCGGGAACACTGCTCCCCGCCCGTCGCAGAGCAACCTCCCCAAGCGCTGAGAGAGCCCTGATCGCATTTCTCCGAACCTTGTCCGCATCGGCCAGTGCCAGGGATGTGAGGGCCTCCCCGGATTGCGCCTTCTCGATAGCCTTGAATGCCTGAACCGCATCCCAGGCCTCGTCGGCCGCCTCGGCGATCGCAAACATATCTCGCCATTGCAGGCGCTGATCTGCGCCAGCGCATTCGGGCTTTGTTGACTCCCGGCAGTCCCATGCCCAGGCGGCTTCACGACGAAAGTATCGCGTGAGCGAATTAAGTTCCGTTGCCGAATAGGTATTGGCCGCCGCCCCCTCAGCCAGGTCGGGCGTTTTTGCCAGAGTGTATGCATCGAGCTGGTCGTCAATGATTTGCCACACTGACTTGGACTGCGATGCCGGCAGCTCGCCAAGCAGGCCATCGGACGTCGATCTTGCAGAATCGAAGAAAGCACAGTCGCGGGGCCATCTGTAACGGAAGGGCGGCGCGAAATGCACGTAGACGTCGCTGGTGTTCCTGGGCGGGTTGAGCAGGCGGATATCAAAGGATCTTGCTTCACCAGGCTCGAGATACTGGAAAGGCAGCAAGGACGACTGACCGGACAGGACGAAATCCCCGCCATCCAGCGCCTCCAGAGTAAGCGGAGGCATCTCCATCCTGTTCTTGCCAGTGTTTCGCGCCGCGCCCGAAACCACCGTCACTTCCCTTCCATTCTCGAGGACGGAAACAAATGTGATGTTCTCAAGAGCGACCCCCTTGTAGGAAGGCTGGGGCAGGTCCCTCTTTCTGACGATTTGGCTGAAGAAGATGTCCACAATCGGGAGCGGACTGAGAGCACTCTGAACGGCGTCCTCGCGCCTGCGTTCAGCTGTTTCGATCTCAGCTTGTGTCGCCCGGCCTGCCGTCATGGCTACCCGCATATCGCGCGCGACCAGAGTCGCTGCGTGTGCTTTGCGCGCATTGCCGTCATCAAAACCAATATTCTGCATCAGGCAGATCAGGGACGCCGTCTCATCCGGCGAATAATCCGGCACGCGGCGAGATGCTTCTCTTCGCCCTGTCACAACGACGCGATCACCCTCCGCGGAAGCATCACCCCGGACCTGGGCATTCCCTTCGCCTGGAGGCCCCTCTGCACTTGCAGCGCTGACCAGCTGATCCGGCATTAGCGGCTTCTCCGGCTGCGCCTGCGCAACGCTGTGATCACCAGTCTCCGGGGGGAGCGGCATTTCAGCAGCAAGTAGGCCCATGCCGCTTGTCATCTCCCCGCTGATGCGAAGTTGCTCGGCGGGTATGTCGAGCGTAAACGGCTTGGCATCAAAGCTGAAGCAGGCCGACAGGGGGAGCACCGCTGCCCCGACCAGGACTCGGCCGATCCACTGCCGAAAAAAACATTCCATCAGCAGCTCCAGCTAGTCGGTCGACGCAGCAAGCTCACTGCCCGAAAAGGCACCTAGTCACAGCCTGGAGGACGTAAGCTACTTTGCGATGGCGCGCTACTTACGGATCTTGCGGTCCGGCACGAGAGCCTCATGTCTCAGCCCGGTGCTGTCAGGCCAATGCGCTATGGCTGCTGGATCAGCTGGTTTTCGGCGGCAGGGGACCCCAACAGCGCGACTTTCGTTTCAAGCGTCACCGCTTTCTCGCCGATGTGATCCGTCATGCGGTCCGGCTCTGCTGCTGAAGGAATGGCCGTAGAGGGCCATCGATGCCGAGCCCGCCACAATATTACGATCGACAGGACTGATCGACAGCTTCCGTTCCCAGCTGCCTGCCTTATCCGGCGGGACGTCGCCAACAAGCGCCATTGGGGGGGGTGCTACGCTAACCCTCGACAAGGGCAATCTCACCGGGACCTAAAGCTTCGAGTTTGCTCAGTATCATGGGCACAAGCGGCTTGAGCGAATCGAACCTATTGGAGCGCGCCCGCAAAACGATCACCCCGAAAGTGAGCCGCGACAGAGAGTTCTGAGCGGGCAGGTTCTTGTCGACTGTGACGAAGACGTCGAATGCACCGTCTATTTTGCTAAGGAGGGCGCCGTTTTTCAGGCCCGCCCACCCCGCTTGTTGCACCGTACGGACATCGTGCCCTTCGATGGCGGCGGCGAGCCGGCGAGGGAGACATTCATCGAGCAAGATGCGCATCGGCGCTCATTTCGCCGCGGCGATGAGTTGTTCGCGCGCGTCCTCAAGAAACTGGATAACCTGAGCTTTGGCCACGGAGGGAAAGTCATCCAGGAAGGCGTCGATGGAATCGCCAGCCTCCAAATAGTCCGTCAGCGTTTTCACCGCGACTCGGGTGCCAGAAAATACAGGCGTTCCGCCTAGGACGTCTGGATCGACAGAAACAAGCTGGGTGCTCATCCTTCATTATCTCACCCGCGAGCGCAAATGCCAACAGTCCGCCGGCACCGTTCGCCGGCCCTTGTCCGGCCCAAGACAACGCCTCGCCGCGGTCCAGCCTTCTGGCCAAGTTGTCGATGTTGGCGGTCAGCTGTGAGCAGGCGCCGGTCGAGGACCCCTCCCCTTTAAACGAAATCAATGAAGTAGCGCGCCCATCGGCGCCTTGATCCCACGCCGGTTCACAAGCGCCCGAGAACACCTGAGAGCTGCGCCTGCGCAGCCTGGTACTTCTCGAACGTGGCGGGGTCAGTCAGCGTCGAAGCGTCCACCTTGATCTGGGTTGCCGACGCACGCGCCTCTGTCACCTCGACGAGAACGGATTTTTCCTGAGCGGCGTAACCCTGCACCGTCGCCACGAGATTGGGAATGAGGTCGGCACGGCGTTGATACTGACTTTCTACATCCGCCCAACCCGCCTTGGCGCGTTCCTGTTTGGACTGGATATCGTTGATGGAGAACAGTGCCCCCACAAGCACCACGCCAATGACGAGCGGCACCAGCCAGAAGCGCTTCAGAAAGCCCACGTGCGAACTCCATTGACTGTAGGCGGAAGAAGGCGCGTCGACACTTTCGTACGCATAAAGCAGGCGGACGCGCGCGCTAGAATTGCGCGCGCGCCCTCACCCACATTCAGAAAGCGTACTTGTATTCCGGGAGTTTCATCAGCGATGCCTTGGTGGCCCCGCGCAACAGCATCTTCTTGTCCTTTGCCTCAAGCGAACTGCTTGAGACGACAACTAGCCGGTCGCCCATCTTCAGAAAACCACCGACGGACAGAACAGCAAACGGCACCTTGTCTGTCGGCGTGACGATCAGGTCGTCAATCGTGCCGATGACTTCGTTGGCTTCATTGTAAACATTGCTGCCGACCACTTTGGTCGTTCGATATCCGGTCGCAAGCACAATCGGCTTGGCGAGCTGCCAGGTGACAGTTTGCTCTTTGCCTTGGGCGATGGCCGTTCCGCCCAGTGCCCCGCCAAGCAGCGCGATTGCGGTAAGCAGTTTGATGGAAGTCTTCATATTGTAGCACCTTTGCGTGGTAGATTGAGACGGCATTCGGCACTCGATGCGGGGGGAGGGACCGCATCGAGTGCCGCCTCGGCCGCACCTGGCCGAACTACTTCTTCGGAGTATGCGCGACACCGTGCTCGGCTTTGTCCGTCTTGACTTCGATCTTGTGCGCGGCCGCCTCTTTCGCTGGTGCGGGCGAAGGCGCGGTCTTCTCGTGCGGCTTGGGCATCGCGCCTTTGACTGGGATTGCGGCTCCGTCGATCGACTGCCTGTTCTTTTCCATAAGTTGCAACTTTCTTTGTCTGCTTGGCGGGGGGAAGCATGAAGACGATCCCATCACGCACAGACGCTAGCAGTATGACCCCTCGTGCGTGAGCCTCGGAAACTACCCAGAGCGATCAAAGCGGCGCGGCGGAGAGCCCAGCAGAGATGTGGTTGGCGCGTAATCCGCGCCGAAACAATTGGGGACCCTATCTGGTCACCCCGAATGCCAGCCGCGCGAGAGCTGGGAGCGAACGAGAGCCCGCCTTACGCATTACTGCCGCGCGATGATTTTCGACGGTTCGCTGACTAATGCCAAGATCTGCAGCGATGTTCTTGCTCGGTTGGCCGGCAAGAACGAGGTTCATGACCTCTAGTTGGCGCGGTGTGAGCCCCGTGACGAGCCGGTCGGCTTCCTCATGCCACGAAGCGTCTTTGTCGTTCTGACCCGCCAGGATTTGGGCGCGACCGACGACTATCAGGAGTTGCTCCTCAAGGAACGGCTTCTGGATCACGTCGCATGCGCCGGCCCTCATGGCTTCGACGCCGAGCGCCATTTCCGTCCCTCCCGTAACCATGATCGATGTAAGAGGCGACCCGGAGGACTTCAAAGACCAAAGCAGTTGCAGGCCGCTCATTCCCGGCAGATACGCGTCAATCCGCAGGATGTCACGATGCCCCGGGTGATAAGCCTCAAGGAAGGCCTCCGAGGTTGAAAAATCCCGCACACGCATCCCTCCCCGCTCGAGAATGGACCGGATGTCTCGTCGTACAATGCCATCGTCATCCACGACAAAGGTCATTGGCGTTTCTTGGAAGACTTCTGACGCCCCCATCGGTTCTTTGGGGCAGACATCTGGCCTACCCACGTCGAGCCCGCAGCCATCGATGCTCAAACTGTCTGCTGGCTCCATAAGGCACACCACTCGAGGTCGTCGGCCGCGCATGCAGGGATTGCAGGTCAGCAACGCGCAAGCGGCTGAATAGTTTCTGAAGTTGATACGCCACCTGGGTCGAGATTACGTTCGGTATCGTCCCAGGATCATGGAATGACCACTCTCGGCGCGACCAAACTCCACTCCGAACCTCACCACCGAGCAAACGTGGGCGCGCGGCGTGCAGCAGTCCTCGGGGCCATTAACGGGACAACTTCAATGGCAAGTCTTGTTCTGGTCGTCGCAACGGCTAGCGGCGAACATTCCGCGATCCTGCTCGCAGGTGTCGCGAGTCTCGAGGCGGGCTCAATGTCCACGGCGGCTGGCGAGTACGTCTCCGTTCACATCCAGGCAAACACCGAACAGGCCTACCTTGTAAGAGAGTGCACCGAACTTGCCAGCGACGGGTCTGGAGAACTGGCCCAAATTGCTTCGATCTACGTCAAGCGCGGTCTTGAGATCTAGCTCGCGAAACAGGTTGCCACGCAACTCACACGCTACGATGTCCTTGACGCGCATGCCAGCGACGAAATTGGTATGTCGGCACAAAGCCTGCCGCGGCCAGTTTAGGCAGCCCTCGCCTCTACAGCGAGGTTCGCAGCGGGCGCAGCAATTCCGTTTCCCCTGTGAGCATTCTCGCCCATCAGCGACCTTGTCATTACCGTACCCGCGGCGTCCCTCTTCGTCCTGGGAGGCCTCGGCGCTTTGGCGGCAGCAGCCGTGCGCGCTCCGATACTTCCGAGCGTGATCCGCGTCACCTTCTGGGGCACCCTGGCGATGGGCGTAACAGTGGGCGTCGGCGCACTGTTTGGCGCCGTCGTGTTACCCCGCCTCCTCATCGGCGCTTGTCCGATCAGGTATGAGCCGTGGAACGAAAGCCGCGAGATTGCGCGAGTATCCGCCGGACCTGCTACTGGGTCCGGCGGATACTCATTTGCTAGACAATCGAGATATTGTTCTCGACATTGGTTGCGCCGGGCGCGGCCCAGGCCGTGGTTCCCGCGACGCTGCGGTCATACCAGGAGTTAGCCGTTCCGCTCAGCTTTATCCTGCCGCCCTCCGCACTGACCTTGATCGTCTTGGGGTCGAACCATGAGCGGTGCAGCGCATGCATGATGCTCTCGCTCACGTTGGTTGCGCTGATGTGCGGATTTACGCCGATCTGGTTCGACACGCCGACGACGCCGAACAGGTTCCTGATATCCTGTTCGGCGGCTTCCTTCTGATAATGCCAGTCCACCGCGCCGGACAGCGTAACCCATCCATCCTGGACCTTCACCTTTACCACGTCGGCCGGAACGGAGACGTCCCATGCTAGGCGATTGATCGCTGCTGCAGCGATTTCCTCATCGTTGCGCTTGATGTGAACAGGGAGGCGAACCTCGATCTCCTCGGCAACGGCTTTAACACCCTTCACCCGCCACGCGGCCCGCTCAGCTGCGCTCTTCTCGGTGAATGCATCAACATAGCCCATGAGCGACACGACGCCGCCCTTTGCCGTTACGCCAATATGAGCGGCATCGACGCTGGGCTCCCACTTCAATTCGTCGAGGACGGCCTGCTTGAGGTCACTGTCGTTGGACATGGTAGTCTCCTTGGCATTGCTGAAGAAGGCGCCGATGTCGATCGGCACACTTCCGATAGGCTGACCGACCGCCAACGAAGAACGCATGTGTTGTCGGCGCGTCGTGGAGCCCGGATAGCGCTGACCCAACACCATTGGGGGACGCACGACAGAGTCGGAAAGTACGCACACGCTGCGACGGCCGAGACCGAAGGCGCTTTAGTGAGAGAACAAAGTAAGCCGCTCGGCACGCAGGAGCAGGCTCCTTGTCACACCGCCCAGCGCCCACTCGCGTACGCGGCTGTGGCCATAGGCGCCTGCGACGACCACGTCCGTATTCAACTCCTGCATGACATCACTTAGCTGCTCAGCGTTCCCACCTTCTGCAATCCGCGCTGTGGCGGACGCTGCGACGCCATGTCGTAACAGCCAGGCGACGACGTCCTTAACCCGCGCGTCAGCCTCCTTCTGGTGTTGCTTTGCGGCGATTTCCATGACGACGACCGATATCGCCTTCATCAGCAGCGGGAGGGCGTCCAGAACTGCCCGTCGCGTTTCACGCGTGTCCTTCCAGGCAATCAGAACTCGCTCAATCCGCAGCGTGTCTGCGGTATCGGGCACGATCAGTACCGGGCGACCTGACTGCATGAGGACGTCACCGGCATTTATCCTTCGCGAGATATCTCCTTCGCTGCCCGTTGGGTTCATGATGAGAATGTCAGCGCTCCTGGCCTCGATAGCAAAGTAGTCGGCAAGCGAGCCCACGATAAGACTCGATCGCCATTCCAGTGACTCGACACGCGACTGCAGAATGCCGCGAAACTCCGTCTCCGCCCTCCTGAAGTCTTCAGTGATGATCTCCCGGTCCTGCTGCACGAACTCGCCGGGCACGTAACCGTCGCCAAAAGCGATCATTGCTGGCTGACAGGCGGAGATACCGATCACATCGCTACCAAACCTCTCTGCGAAATCGCCTACGACATTCAGGAGTTTCGCGTTAGGACGTCCCAGCTCGATGGGCGCCATCAGGGTGGCATAGTTCATTAGGCACTCTCTTTGCATCTGATGACGAACGCCGCCGGCCGGCGCCTGTCCTAGCCTCGGCGGACGTCTCCGCCACCCTACCGAGACTCGTAACGTTCCGGACCCTTCGGAAACTACTCACCAACCACGGTTGACCCAGCAATAGAACGAACCTCATCGGACCTTTCGATAGAGCGCCGCGTTCGGTTCGAACTGGTCTTCGCGTCAATCACGCGGGCATTCCATTTCTGTGTGACAACATGGACGATGCATCGAGTTCTGTTGGCACGTCGCTGCGCGCGCTGGCGCCCCCACACGAACTCACCGACGGAAGGAACACGATTGAAGCCCGGTCGCCAACCCAACGCAAGAAGAGACCAATCCTTCTTGCGGCCATGGCTATCGCCGCTGGCCTTGTTCTGGTCATTGGCTGGCTATTTTTGCAGCCAGCGGAGGTCGCGATCGTTACCCTCGCCCCGCGGGCCGTCGAGATTGCACTATCTGTCGTCGGCCGCGTGCAGTCGCGCAACACGCTCGATGTTCGATCTCAGAACGCGGGACAGATCGTCGAGTTGCTGCGCGATGAAGGCGAGATCGTCGCCAAAGGCACCGTCCTTGCCGTGATCCGCTCGGATGTGGAGGCAGCGGACGTGAGCGCCATGAGCGCGCACGAAGAGGAGGCACGGACTGAACTTGCCCGCGTGCAGCTGGTTCTGAGCCGTACTGAGACGCTCGCGGCAACGGGTGCTGTTTCGCGCGCCGCGCTCGACGATGCGCGTGCGGCGGCGCAGACGGCTCGGGCGACGTTAGCTGCAGCAACTTCGAATCGACGCGCCGCGTCGGCGAGGTTAGGCGAGTTTACCGTTCGCGCTCCGATGGCAGGCATTGTTCTGCTAAGGCCAGTTGACAATGGCCAGGTTGTAACGCCGACGACGATGCTCTTTCAGTTGGGATCAGTGGATGAGCGCGAGATCGACGCCGAAGTAGACGAAGCCTATGCCGACGACCTGCGGCCAGGCATGGCCGCGCGCGTCGCCCCTTCCGGGGCGGACACAGTTTTTACGGCGCGGATCACTGAGATCGCGCCCAGCGTGGATCCGGCCACTGGCGGGAGGTCAATAAAGCTCGCCCCCGCCACAGGCATCGGCCTTCCTCCGGGAAGGACGGTCGATGTGACCGTCATCATCGGTGTCCGCGCAGACGCCCTTCTCGTACCACGTGAGGCCATAATCGACGCTGGTACGAACCCGAGCATCTACGTCGTCGATGTAGGTGGCACGGTCCGTGAGCGTTCGGTCAAGCTCGACTCGTGGCCGTCCCTTAACGCAATCATCACAGACGGGGCAGGCGCAGGTGAACGGATCGTCCTGAGCCCGGCCAAGACACGTCCCTCGGCGCGGGTGCGCGCGGTTGAAACAGAACCGCCTCGCGAAAACCAAGGAGGCTAGGCAGTGTTCGCATTCCTGGTCGCACGCCGCTATCTCGGATCGAATCCTTGGCAAACAGCCCTCCTGATCGCAGGCGTTGCGCTTGGAGTAACCGCGTTCGTGTTCATCACTGCCTTGATCCAGGGTCTTGCGGTCAGGCTGACGGACGACGTCACGGCGAAGAGCGCACACGTTTCGCTCGAACCTCCAGATCGCGTGGCGCGCATTCTGCCGAGCCCCGACCACGACACCGAAGCGGTGGCGCTTGTGTCGATGCTTCAGCGTAAACAGATCAGAACGTGGGCTGCGACGGTCGCGCTGCTGGAAAGTCAGGCCGAGGTTACAGCGATAAGTCCCCAGATAACAGGTAGCGCCGTACTTGTGAGAGGTGAGGCCGCAGCGCCAGTTGCTGTGACCGCGATAGACCCGAAGAATCTTGACGCCATCTCCCCTCTAAGTCGCGAAATCGTGGCGGGGGACGGCCGTCTCAACGCCAACGGAATTATGATAGGCATTCGATTGGCGGAAGCGATCGGCCTGTCGGTTGGCCAGCCCGTTCTGTTCAGGACTGATCGCGGCATCGAGCGCCTGCTGGTCGTCGAGGGTATCTTCAAGTCCGGCGTCCAGAGCCTGGACGAGCGTGTCGCCTATCTCTCGCTCGAGACGGCGCGCCCGCTTTTTGTCCTTCCCGCGGGCGTGACCAACATCGAGATCAAACTGAAGGATACCGGTCAGGCGCGCTCTTTCGCAGCCTTCGTGAGTGAGGCGACAGGATTGCGCGCCACTGCCTGGCAGGACAGGAACCTCAGTCTGGCGGATGCCCTGACCGCACAGGCGCAGACCGGAACGCTGATACAGATCTTTTCGCTGATCTCCGTTCTTATTGGCATCGCGAGCGCGCTCTCCCTGTCGGCCAATCGCCGACGGAGCGAGATCGGCATCATGCGGGCTTTCGGGGTTTCACGCCTTTTCATCGCATCAGTCTTCGTGATCCAGGGTTTGCTCATCGGCGTCATCGGTGCATCCCTGGGCTGCCTCGCAGGCTTTGGTCTCTGCGGCTGGTTGGCGACCTTTATCAGGCCTGACGGCACGCTCGCCCTGCCGATTGCTCCGGCCGAAGGCGGCTATGCGCTGGTATTTCTCCTTACGACAGCCGGTGCGGTTCTAGCTTCTGTTATTCCAGCTAGGTCGGCAGCCCGTCTCGACGCCCTGAAGGCGATACAGCAATGACGGCAGTGCTGGATGCGCGCGGAATCGACATGACGTTTCAGAATGGCGATGAGTTGACGCGCGTGCTTTCCGGCATCGACGTCACGCTTGATCCGGGGGAGCTGGTGGCCCTGCTTGGCGCTTCCGGGTCTGGAAAGTCGACGCTCCTGTCCATCGTCGGTCTGCTTCTACGCCCGACGGCAGGCGTCATCACGATTGGAGGCGAACGCGTCGAGGCCTTCTCTGACGCCGAGAGTTCTCGGTTTCGCAATCAACGGCTGGGCTTCATCTTCCAGTTTCACAATCTGCTCCCGGATTTCACAGCGATTGAGAATGTCGCCTTCCCGGCGGCCGCAGTTGGGGGAGGCATGAGCAACAGCATGCGGCGGCGAGCATCCGACCTCCTCTCTCGTGTCGGCCTGTCGGACCGCATGGGTTTCCTGGCCACGCGCCTCTCAGGTGGGCAGAAGCAGCGCGTGGCGATCGCGCGCGCGCTGATGAACCGGCCTGAGCTTGTTCTTGCCGATGAGCCCACTGGCAGCCTCGATCGGGCCTCAGCCGATCAGGTGCTGGACCTGATGCGGGAGATCAATCGAGAGGATGGCACCACATTCCTGATCTGCACACATGACGAGCGAGTGGCTTTGCGCTGCACTCGCCGCATCACCCTCCGCGACGGCCGCATCGACAATGCGATACAGGACGGCGTGCATTGAGTAGCTCAATTCGCCGCTTCGGCAAGTTGCATCACGATCGTGGGCGACGGGGGCGTTCTCGAGCTAAGCACGACCAGCGCTCAGCGAGAGAAACCGCACTGAAGTGCGACGCCCGCTGGTACTCAGGGAATGGAGACAAGGCCAACTCACCCTGCAGGGTGCTGGACATTTTTGCGGTCTGGCGTGAGCAGCAAACCGGCGGCAACCAGCACAAGCAGTCCAGTCACCAAAGCAAAAGGTCTCTGTGTTGCCGCCGTTGGTACGATTCCGAGAATGCCCGCCCAGGCGTTGAGCGATGTATGCAGCACAAGAGCCGGGAGGACGCTACCCCGCGTTCGCTCAGCCAGCCATCCGAAAAGGACCGAACCGGCAAGAATGTTGAGCAGGAAGAGCGGCATCTGGATCTGCGATTGCGCCGTGCCAGCGAGAAAGAACAAAGGCAGGTGCCATAGTCCCCAGACAACGCCAACCACAATGCTCGCGGCGCGCCAGTTCATGTGGGCAGAGAGCCCTGGCATCAGGTATCCGCGCCAGCTATAAAGCGCGGGCGCAAAGTGTACCACTGAACCGGCTTTGATCTCCGCTTGATGGCGGCGCAAAAGTGTACCGGTCCTGCTAGGCCGCCTCGATG
>Ga0163144_10006960_pt1 | contig 24881 bp, 24 predicted proteins | sample OliLak19BULKMAT1_FD_123175 | JGI IMG/M metagenome (GOLD analysis project Ga0163144, IMG submission 123175) | Freshwater microbial mat bacterial communities from Lake Vanda, McMurdo Dry Valleys, Antarctica - Oligotrophic Lake LV.19.BULKMAT1 | ecosystem: Environmental > Aquatic > Freshwater >... | reverse complement strand
CCCGCACAATCCCTTAGGCCCGATCTCGCTGGCCGCCGGCCTCCAGATCTCCGCCAGCATCCCCAATTTCCTGATCCAGGAACAGGTCTCCCTAGGCGAGGGCTACCTGAAGAACCCGCTAAAAGTATCAGGCGGCTACCTCGAACTCCCCACTCTCCCCGGTCTCGGCATCGAACTCGACGAAAACCTCATGGCTGACAAGATCGGTCACGACTGGAAGAACCCCGAAACCTACGACAAGTTCGACGGCTCCGTCACCGACTGGTAAGTCACGCCTTACTCGCAGCGCAGCGATTCGACAGGGTCTAGCAGCGCAGCGCGGCGAGCGGGCCAAAAGGCAGCAAGAAGCGCCGCGGCGGCCAGAATCGTCGCGGCTGCAACGAAGGCGATCGGATCCGAAGGCGTCACCCCATACAGCAGCGACTCGACAAATCGCGCCGAGAAGACAGAAACGGGGAATCCCACAAGCACTCCAAGCCCCGTCACAAGAGCGGCTTCGCGCAGCATGGTGCTAACGATAGTCCACGACTTGGCCCCCAGCGCCATACGGATACCAATCTCGCGCGTCCGAGAGATAACTTCGTGCGCCATCACACCATACAGTCCGATGGCCGCCAGCAGCAGGCCCAGCAGCCCCAGGACAGCCGAGAGTTGGGCGACAAGCCGATCACGGCGCAGCGCGAGTTGGATCACCTCCTCAAGCGTGCCGGTTTCGATGAGGGCGGTTTTGGACGCTGCGCGGACAGCGGATTGGATCTCGCGTAGCGCGGCTGCCTGCTGGCCAGCAGAGGCTGGGCGCGCAATGATCGTGCCACCTCGGCTCCGAGGATTCGGCGAATAAGCAACGTCTGAAAGGTCACCGCGCAGGCCCGAATACTTCACATCCCGTGCGACACCGATGATCTCGACGTAGCGCGGATCGTGGGTCACGCGCACTCTCTCACCGATTGGGTTCCTGCGGTTGAAATAGTGCCGTACAAAAGACTCACTCACGATGATCACCTGGTTCGGAGTCACTCGGTCTTTCTCTTCGAAGTCCCGGCCTGCAATCAGTTCGATTCCGGTCGCTTGAAAATAACCAGGCGCGGCCCAGGCGTGATACACGATGTTGTCCTCCACCGGTTTGGGCACATAACCGGGAACTGTCGCCCACGACCATCCGCCGCCACCGGACAGTGGCAGGCGTCCATTGCTCACCGCGGCGAACGCCCCTGACTGTCTCAGGCGATCCGTAATGTCATCGACGAAACCATCCGGGGCCTGGGTCCCGCGAGGGTAGCGGACATGTGCGTACACGATTTCCGAACGCGCCGTGTTTCCCGAATCGCTATTCAATTTGGTGAGCGTCCGTACGAACAACGCGGCCCCTGTAACCAGCGCAAGCGACGCCGCAATCTGGAAGGCGAGCACACCGCGCGCAAGCCAACGCCTTCTGCCCAGGATCGATCTCTGGGATTCCTTTAGCGCTGCTCCCGGCGTGGCCTGTGAGGAAAGCAGCGCGGGGAGCAGTCCGAAGAGCAGCGTCGTGAAAAGAGTGAGCCCGATGGCGGCTAGCATCATGTTCGGCGTAGCCTGGAACTTCAAGTATTGGCGGCTGTCCTCGCGCACGAAATACAGCAGAGCGTCAACGGCCCAACGCGCAACGAACACTCCGGCCACCCCGCCAGCCGCTGCAATGAGCAGATATTCGGTAATCCACTGACGCACGAGTTGCCCTCGGCTCGCACCCAGCGCCAGGCGAACACTCATTTCACCCGCACGTCCAGCCCCGCGTACAAACAGCAACGTCGACAGGTTCGCGCATGCAATCAGCAGCACCACTCCGACAAGCGCCATCAACACGATGATCGCTTGCGAGAACTCGTTTCGCACTTCCGAGTACCCGCCAGCAGTCGGAACGAGGGTCGGTGGTTCCGGCTGGTCGAGCCGCCCGAGTTTCATGCGCATGGCCTTTCCGCCTTGCTGGGCACGCTCGCGGTATACGGTCCGTGCCGCTTCCAGTGGAATATCAGGCTTCAAGCGCACCATCGTCTTCAGCCACATCATGCCCTCTGAGGTGATGGCATTTGGGTTGAAGTTGAGATTGCCGTGCAGCGTAAGGATCACGTCAGGCGGATCGCCGGGAACGGTTCCGTAAAAGCCAGGCGGAGCGACACCGACAATTCGGAATGTTGCGTTCTGCACCTTGATGCTCTTGTTCAGCACGTCGGGAGAACGGCCGAAATACTTTTCCCAACTCCGGTACCCGATGATGGCGAGGTTCGAAGGGCCGGGTCCATCGTCCTCTTCCGTAAAGGTGCGCCCAAACCGTGCCTGCACACCCAGCATCGGGAAGTAGTTTCCGCTGACGAATGCCACCAGTTGCTTCTCCTGGTGGCCTTCAACGTCAACTTCCATGGTCCACTGCGACCAGGCAAGTACCCCTTCGAAGATATCGGTGTTGCCCTTGCGCCCTGAGTCGTAGTGCACATAAGAGGCCCAGTTCCGGAATTGCCCGTTCGGTTGATAGCTGCCCGTTTGGTAGAGAGTCTGTGGGTCGCGAACAGCGAGAGTCGTCAGCAGCAACCGTTCAACCAGGTTAAAGATGGCAAGGTTCGCGCCGATCCCCAATGCAAGCGAGAGGACGGCCACTGCCGTAAAGCCGGGGCTCTTCACAAGCGACCGGCTTGCGTAGGTCATATTCCGGCGCAGTTCGTCGTAGAGGCGAACCAGAGGCGACATTTCACGGCAGAGTTCCTTGTGCACTTCGACGCCACCGAATTCAATTCGGGCCTGCCGGCGGGCAGCATCGAGCGCGACACCCTGCTCGATCAGGTGCGCGGTGCGCTCCTCGATATGAGTCTCCATCTCCTCGGCCATCTCGCGTTCCCAACGCCGGCGATTCAGAATGCGGTTCCAGATCCTGTGTCCCATGGCGTTAGACCTCGTTCGCTTTCGCGTTGATGGCAGCCGACATGGCGTCAACCAGGCGAGCCCAACCCGCCACTTCCTGCGCGAGCCGTTTCCTGCCAGAGGCGGTCAGCGTGTAGAACTTCGCCCGGCGGTTGTTCTCAGAAACTCCCCATTCCGTCGAGAGCAGACCCTGATCCTCAAGTCGGTACAGGGCGGGGTACAGTGCCCCCTGATCAATGATGAGCGCTTCGTTGGTAATTTGACCAATGCGCAGGAGAATACCGTAGCCGTGCTGCGGGCTCAACGAAACTGCTTTTAGGATGAGCAGATCAAGGGTCCCTGGTAATAGGTCGATGCGTTTGGGCACTGAGATTTCCTCTCCTAGTGGGATATAGAGAAGAATACAGACGCTCTCCTAAGTTGTCAAGGAGTGAGTCCAGTCCAATTCACTGCCTATCGAAGCAATCCGGCTGCCCGCCACGAAGCAATCGCCTCCGACGTGCGCAGGGCCCGCCCATACACCAGCAACCGCTTCACCCCTGCTCCCACCTTCACCTTCGCGCCACCATTCAGAGATTGCAGCGCTGGATGAAACCGCCCCCAGCCAAACTGCCTCTCCTCTCCTCCATCACAAACCCGCCCATCCATCACCATCGCGATCACATTCGGCCCACCATCCACAATCACCACCGCATGACACATCTTGCCAGCCACCACAGTCCCAGCATCGCTAGCCCACCGGTTCTGCACACGGCCGTCGTTCAAAGTTAATTCAACTCGTCCCCCGTCCACCACCTGCAACCAGAACCCCCGCCCGCTGGAATCAAAATTCTCAACCAACACCGAACCACCCTCAAACCAAACATCCAAACTGACCCCAGCCCGAGTATGCTCCGTCCCATAGTCCGCCCGCCGCGACCTCTTCACAAATAAGGGAAACTCAGGCGCAGCCAAATCCCCACCGCCAGACGCCCACAGCAGCAGACCCGAACCAGCAGCGCCCGTCCGCGAACCCTGCTCCCAAAGTCCATTCAGCAGCGCAGGATCCACCGCATGCACCCGCGCCACATCCTTCTGAGTCTCGGTCAAATAGTAAACCCCGCCATCCTCAATCAAATCCGGATAACTCATCCGCACCATCGGATCATCGTCATAGAGCGCAATCTCGGGCTCAGACCATGAGACAACTTTCCCGCGCGGCCCATCCACCTCTACCCCACCGCACAACCAAACCGGGTTGCGCTCCTCATAAGCAATCGACCGCCGCCGCGCATGTTCACGAATAAACCGCCCGCCATGATTGTGAAACCAGTAAAGGTACTTCCCGTTCTCGCAGCGCCAGGCAAAGTTCGCCGCCCGCGGATGCTTCATCAACCGCCCGCTAGCAAACCGCATGTACGCCGAAGGTTCCCACGATCGCCCATCGTCGCGACTATAGGTACAAGCCGGGTGCCCGTCAATCGTACGAAACACACAGAACAGCGAGCCATCGCTCATCACTGAAAACGAATGCTCCTCCGCAATCGGCCCGCCGCCCTCAGGTGTCCGAATCCCCTTCACACCCTCAGGCCAAGTCTCCCAAACAATTCGAGAAGCATCCCGCTCAGTCAAAAGATTCGAGCTCCGCAACAACACCCCCTCGCTGGAAGTAAAGAACCCCTCGCCAAACCCGCCCACCTTGTGCAGCGGCACATACCCTGCCCCGCGATGAGCAAACGCCTTGCCCACCGTCCAGAAGAACTTCACCTTCCCGCCATAGGCATTCTTCAAATCGATCTCAAAATCACGCTGCGGAATCTCATACCTCTGCGCGGACCACGAACGCCCATGGTCATCGCTGTACTTGAACACAAAATGCCCCTGACTATCCACCCGCTTCACCAGCCCATCCGGATAAGCCGGCTTGTCCCCAATCACGCTGCGCAGGTTATCCGTATTGTGGTTATAGAACACATAGACACGCCCGCCCGGCGCCTTCATCATCACCGCATAAGAAGCCTCCGGCCCCGACGCCGGCTCAACATCCACAGCACGATCCCACGTCTTCCCACGGTCCGTACTCCGCATGCTGACAACATGCTGCCCGCCCTCGCCCTCATGCCCGCTGCCGGTCGTGATCACACACAGCCACGCCCCGTCGTTCGTCTTCACCACATACGGCTGGTCCGCGTAAAACTCATCGGGAATCACACTCCCAGTATTGATATTCCGCACATCCTGCCCAAAGGCCACCAGGGCCGCAGGCAAAGTCAAAAACGATCTCCGTATCATGTCCGCACCATTGCATCAAACTTTAGGCCCGCCAGCCACAAACGTAGCTAGACTAACTCTAGTGACGAAACAGCAAATCCTCTCGAACCTCATGTCGGTCGGCGTAGTCCCCGTTGTCCGAACCGCCACAGCCGAAGCCGCCATCCGCTCCATCGAAGCGCTCTTTGAAGGCGGCATCACGGTTGCCGAAATCACCATGACCGTCCCCGGCGCAATCAAGGCGCTCGAAGCCATCGCCGCCAAATTCGGTGACAGGATCACCCTCGGCGCGGGCACCGTTCTCGATTCCGAAACCTGCCGCATCTGCATGCTCTCCGGTGCAGAATTCTTCGTCACTCCTTCGCTCGACATCAAGACCATCGAAATGGCCAAGCGCTACTCGAAGGTCATCCTCCCCGGCGCACTCACCCCCACCGAAGTCAAGACCGCCTGGGATGCCGGCGCCGACATCGTCAAAGTCTTCCCCTGCGGCAACGTCGGCGGCCCCAAGTACATCAAGGCCCTCAAAGGCCCCTTCCCACACATTGAAATGAACCCCACCGGCGGCGTAAACCTCGACACAACGGCCGACTTCCTCCGCGCCGGCGCATGCTCGGTAGCCGTAGGCGGCGAGCTGATCGATGCCGGAACCATCAAGTCCGGGAAGTACGAAATCTTTACCGAGCGAGCGAAGCAATACATTGAGCTCATCAAGAAAACAAGAGCCGAAATGGCGGCGTAAAATAAGGCTATGCGAGACTTCGACCTCGACCTCACCAAAGAAGTTCCAGTCCCCGACGACAACGACCCCGAAGTGCTCGCCGCAATTGACCGTGGCATGAAGGACTCAGAAGAGGGCAGGGTCTACACCCGCGAACAAGTTGAGGAAATGATCGTCAAATGGCGTACAAAGTCCGCTACACCAACGAAGTCTTAGCGGATCTGGAAGAGGTTACGGAATACGCGGACTCACACTTTCCTGGAGGCGCGGAGCAATTTTCCCCTGGCCTTCTTGACCAAATAGAAGTACTCGCTGCCTATCCACGCATCGGTGCTCTTCATTTTGCAAGAAGTAATGCAAGGAAACTTCACTACTCCCCTTTTGTGATCTATTACCGAATCGTCGAACCTCAACAGCGCATCGACATCCTCCACATCTCGCACGGCAGCCGCCGCCCGCTCAACCTCTGACGATAAACTGTCTCCATGCCGTTGCCTCCCACCCCGGACTGGGCCAAACTCACTGAAGCCACCTACCCCCACCTCACGCAACCCGAGCGCGACGCCCTGACCAAAATCTGGGCCACCAACTATCAAAACTTCCACCCGCTCAAATCCCAACTCTCGGGCGAGCTCGACCCCGAACCCGGCTTCGACATCACCTCCACCGGCAGCCTCGGAGAGTCCAGATAAATGACCCTCACCGAAGCCGCCGCCCAACTCCGCTCCAAACAGGTCTCCAGCCTCGAGCTAACCCAACAATCCCTCGATCGCTCCAAACAGCTCCAGCCCAAGCTCAACGCTTTCCTCACTTTCACCGAGGACCAGGCACTACAGGCCGCCAGGCAGGCAGACGAGGACTTCGCCAAGGGCATCGACCACGGCCCCCTCCAGGGCATCCCCGTCGCCGTCAAAGACCTCTACTACACCAGGAACACCAAGACCACAGCCGGCAGCAAGATCTTCGCGGACTTCGTTCCCGCCTACGACGCAGCCGTAGTCGAAAAACTCAAAGCAGCCGGCGCGGTCCTCACCGGCAAGCTCGGCATGCACGAGCTCGCCTTTGGCATCACCTCCAACAACGCCCACTACGGCGCCATCCGCAACGCCTGGGACCCAACTCGCATCCCCGGCGGCTCCAGCGGCGGTTCCGGTGTCGCTGTCAGCGCGGGAATGGTCTTTGCCGCGATGGGTTCCGACACCGGCGGCTCCATTCGCATCCCCGCCAGCTACTGCGGCACAGCCGGCATTAAGCCCACCTATGGCCTGGTCTCACGCTACGGCACGATGCCGCTCGGCTTCTCCCTCGATCACATGGGCCCACTCGCGCGCACCTCTCGCGACTGCGCCGCCGTTCTCAACGCCATTGCCGGCCCGGACAGGCGAGACGCCTATTCAAGCAAGGCCGCTTTCACTCCCATCCACATCCCGGCGACACCCAATCTCAACAATCTCCGAATCGGAATCAGCGAAGAATTTCTCCTCGAAGGTGTCGACCCGGAAATCGTGGCAATGGTCCACACCGCAGCAAGAGCCTTCCACGAATGGGGCGCAAAAATCGTCCCGCTCAAGCTGGGCTGGCTCCGCGATGTAGTCGCAATTTCTCACGTGATCCTCCCGGCCGAAGCGGCCAGCGTTCTCGAACCACACCTCTCCCGCCGCGACGACCTCGGCCCCGAAATCCGGCCCCTCTTCGAAGCCGGCCGCCTCATCCCTGCCGTCGACTACCTACAGGCTCAAAAACTCCGCCGCCTCTACCGGGCCAAATCAGACAATGAGATTTGGACTCAGTGCGACATCCTCATCGCACCCTCAACCGCCATCACCGCTCCGAAAATCGGCGAACAGGCCGTAACCTTGGCCTCAGGCCAACAACTTGAAGTGCGTACTGCTTCCACTCTGCTGGTCCGCGCCTTCAACGTTTTAGGCGTCCCCGCCCATTCCGTCGTGGGCGGCTTTCACTCCAATGGACTCCCCATGAGCCTGCAACTCATCGCAAAGCCATTCGCCGAGGCCTCTCTCCTCGCAGCCGGAGCCCGATTTGAGGATGAAACGGGCCACTTCCGTCATAAGCCGCCAGTCTAGTCGTAGACCTAAGTTGTATTACTTATGACTTTTTCCTAAACCAGACGCATATTGCGGTCGATAGACCACATGAGGAGATCTCATGCCGGCCTACCGCCTGTTCCTGTGTGAATCACAACCCGTCGTCATCGAGGGGCTTGCCAGCATCTTTACCGCCAATCCGGATTTCGAGATCATCGGCTCGGCCCCCAACCCGGTCGATGCCATCGCCAAAATCGTCCAACTGCAGCCTGACCTCATCATGGTCGACCAGGCCTCGGGCATTCGGCCCATCTTCACTTTCCTTTCGGAACTGAAAATCGCATCTCCTAAATCAAGAGCGGTCCTCTGGATTGTGGATCTTGCCGAAATTGAATGCTTCCGCGCTCTCCAGCTCGGCGCTCGCGGCATCCTGCGCCGCAGCCTCCCGATCGCGACCATGCTCGATTGCCTCCACACCGTCACGCAGGGCAATCTCTGGCTCGAAAACTCCATCAGCGATCAGGTCGTCGGCTTCCTCAACCGGAAAAGCAGCAACCGGCTGACTCCGCGCGAGCGCGAGATCGTGCGTGCAGTCTGCCGTGGCATGAAGAACAAAGAGATTGCCGACCACCTCCACATCACCCCCGGCACCGTCAAGGTGCACCTCATGCACATTTTTGAGAAGACCGGCGTTAAAGACCGCTTCGAGCTAGCCATCCAGGGCCCCAAACTGCTCGGCCTTGAGTCCCCCGAAAGCATCAGTGCAAGCTAGCATGTTGAAGCGCTGGCTCACTCCCGGCTTCGCCGATCTGATCTTTGCCGCCCTCGTCAGTTGGCTGTTCATCCTTTCAGCAAAAGGTTGGGGCCTCCTGCTCAGCGACGGCGATACTGGCTGGCATATCCGCACCGGAGAATGGATTCTCGCCAATGGCAAGGTCCCTCATCAGGATCTGTTCTCCTTCAGCCGCCCCGGCGCGGACTGGTTTGCCTGGGAATGGGGCGCCGACATCCTGTTCGCTTCCTTACACTCTCTTGGCGGCTTGCCTCTGCTCACCTTCTTCTGCGGATTTGTCCTGATCCTGTCGAGCATGCTTTCGCTGCGCTGGATGATGTGGCGCGGTTCAAGCATCCTCGTCGCCTTCCCCATCCTGATGCTCGCCATCGGCGGCTCGACGATGCACTATCTGGCCCGCCCCCACGTTTTCACTTTGCTCTTCCTTTCAATCCAGCTGTGGCTGCTCGACTCCGAACGTCGCAATCCGGGCTGGCGCATCTGGCTGCTGGTGCCGCTCACTTTGCTTTGGACAAACCTGCATGGCGGCTGGCCCGCAATGTTCGTCTTCCTCGGAATCCAGATCGCAGCTCGCATGCTCTTTCGGGATCCACTTTGGCGGAAGGAACTCATGGTTGCCTTCGCCTGTGCGCTCGCCTCGCTCGCCAACCCATACGGCTGGCAGCTCCATCTGCACATATTCGGCTATCTGCAGAGCAACTGGATCCGCGATGTCGTCGATGAATTCCAAAGCCCGAAGTTCCGCGCCGAGAATCTACTCCAATTCGAAGCCCTGCTGTTGGCCGGCATCGCCGCCGCGTGGGGACGCGCCTTCCGCGGCATGGCTGGCCTGACTGAAGCCGTGAGTGTCTGGCTCTGGGCCCATCTCGCCCTCGGCGCAGTCCGTCACGCACCGATCTTCATCCTGGCTGCTGCGCCAGTCATCGCCTCCGAACTCACCTTGTTTCTCGAAGCAACCTGGCAGAATGTCAAAAAGTCCTCGATCGCCGGCGTTTTCAAGTCGCTCAACGCGGACCTCGCCCCCAAGTTCGCCTCCAACTCAATCTGGGCAATTGCGCTTCCACTGTTGATCTGGGTCGCCAACCCCACCAAAATGCCCTCTGATTTCCCAGAAAAATTGTTCCCGGTCGAGGCGGCCCGCGCCTTATCCACTCAGTTGGCTCAGAGCCGGGTCTTCGCCTCAGACCAATGGGGAGACTACCTCCTCTACAAGCTCTGGCCCAGCACAAAGGTCTTCATCGACGGTCGAAGCGATTTCTTCGGCCCAAACCTCGGGCGAGACTATCTGGCCATCGCCAATGTGTCTTCCTCCTGGCGCAAACAACTCGATACTTATGCCATCGACCTAGTGCTCGTACCTCGCCAGAGCGAGCTGGGAGCCCGGCTTGAGGTCGATCCAGATTGGCAAGTTGTTCATTCTGATGCAGTTAGCATCGCCTTCCGCAGGCGCCGGCCAATGATTGCCGCACCTGAGACCGCGCAGCTTTTTTCCCCCTCCGGACTAATGAAAGGCTCCCCAACATCCGAAGGATTAAGGGAGAACCGCCAATGACTCTTGAGACAGTAGTTGCGCTTAGCATCGGCCTCGCCGCTTCCGGTGAGGATCTCTGGCGCCGCAACATTTCAAACTCAATCCCCGCAGCGGCTTTGATCGGCGCACTTGCCGTTCAGACGATCAACGGGGGCTGGCATGGTCTCGGACAGTGGTTTTTGGGCGCATTGGGCGGTTTTTGCGTCTTTTTCATTTTCTTCCTCCTCGGCGGCATGGGCGGCGGCGACGTCAAGCTCATGGCCGGGTTTGGAGCCTTGCTCGGCCCCTCCCGCCTGGTCGAGGCCGCACTTCTCACGGCCGGCATCGGCGGAATCATCGCCATGCTCGTGCTTGCCAAACGCGAGATCTTGCGCTGGCTGCGCCGCAAGCAAAATTCAACCGATAAGCAGATTGAGGACGGCCTAAAAGCTGCCCCGCAAGCTGAAGACAATTACATTCCTTACGCCCCAGCAATCACCCTCGGCAGCTGGCTTGCGTTGATTCCGAAAGGGGTTTGAGCATTTATGGACCGTAGATTCCTCACCGTTTTAGGCGTAAGCCTCCTGTTCGCGCTGGTCATTTCCAGCGTGTTCTACCAGATGTCGGCTCGTTCCAGTTCCGGCCCTGCCCGGCCCGAAGCCGTCGAGATGAAAGATCTTGTCGTCGCCGCCAAGCCGCTCAATGTCGGCACCACGATCAAGCCCGGCGATGTCACCATCAGCAAGGTTCCGCTTGCTGCCTTCCCCAAGAGTGGCTTCATGAAGGTCGAAGAAGTTCTCGATCGCCCAGTTGTTTCCAACATCCTGGCTGAAGAAGCTGTCATCGAAGGCCGCCTGGCCCCGCGCGGCTCCGGCGCTGGCCTTGCCCCGATCATTCCCGTCGGTATGCGCGCCGTCACGGTCCGCGTCAACGACGTGGTCAGCGTGGCAGGTTTCGTCCTCCCCGGCATGAGAGTCGATGTCACGGTTACCGGCAAGCCCGGCGACGGCAGAGACACGCTCACAACAACGGTTCTGCAGAACATCACGGTGCTCAGCGCCGGCCAAACCATCGCGCCGGACGCGCGTGGCGCGGCGATCAACGCCCCGACAGTCACACTGCTCGTCACTCCAGAACAGGCCGAGGTGATCATCCTGGCAGGTTCAGAAGGACGCATTCAGTTAGTCCTGCGCAACGGCAGCGACAACGAAGTACAAAAGACCAACGGTGTTACGGTCAATTCGCTTTACGGCAAACGAGGCGCTGGCCCGCGTCCGTCCGGTGGTGCAAACGTCGACACCGACGACATGATCGTCCCGCGCCGCCGCATCCGCGTCCCGGTTCCTTCCGCACTGGTCGCAGTTGCCCCTCCGCCCCCTGCTCCGGTTCTGCCTCCTGTCCCTGACCAGATCGTTGTGATCCGTGGCAACAATCGCTCCGTCGAGACAGTCGGCATGAGACCCGCTCAGCCCGCTCCTGTCGCGATCCCCTGATTTTTCTGGAAAATAATATCTCTTTACCGATGGCTCTGATGAAACCGAGGAACTCAAGTATGTCTTATCTCAGTAATCCCCAACAGCTCCTGGCCTTCGCCTTGGCGGGCCTGCTGGTGCTTCCCGCGCCAACGCCGCTCGCCGCCCAGTCGATGAACGTAGTCGACCTGAGCATGACGATCGGCAAGAGCCTGGTGATCGACTATCCCGTCGATATCGGTCGTATCTCCACTTCCGCGCCGGAAGTTGTCGACGCAGTGCCTGCGACTGCCAAAGAGTTTCTTCTCCACGGCAAGGGCCATGGTTCGGCCACGGTCGTGGTCTGGGCCAAAACCGGCGCCCGCACCATGTACAACGTCACGGTCGAGCACAACCTCGAGCCAGTTCGCAAACTGCTCAGCGAGACCTTCCCCAACGAAGACATCCGCGTGCAGAGTGGCCGCGACTCGATCTCACTGATTGGCCGCGTCTCCACGAAAGAAGTGGCCGACCGCGCCCTAGCCATCGCTACGCCTCTGGCCAAAACAGTAGTCACCAACCTTCAGATTGCCCCTCAGCCGGTCGAGCAGCAGATCATACTTCGCGTCAAGTTCGCCGAGCTCAACCGCACTGCAGGCATGCAGTTCGGCGTCAACCTCTTTAGCACTGGCGCAACCGGCACAATCGGAGCTCTCACCACCGGCCAGTACACTGCTCCGGCTACTAACGCGATTCGCGGAACGAACAACACAACCAATCCGGTGGCTCAGGTCTTCAACGTCGTAGACGCGCTCAATGTGTTCGCTTTCCGTCCCGACCTCAATCTCGGCGCAGTCATCCGCGCGTTGCAGAACCAGGACATCCTCCAGATTCTCGCCGAACCCAACCTCACAACAATGAATGGCAAAGAAGCCAGCTTCCTCGCCGGTGGCGAATTTCCTGTGCCCATCCTTCAGGGTGGCGGCAACGCCGGGGCGGTTACCGTTCAGTTCCGCGAATACGGTATCCGGCTAAGCTTCAACCCTCAAATCACCGCCAACGGCACGATCAAGATGTACGTGAAGCCTGAAGTTTCCACCATCGATCTCTCCAACTCAGTCTCACTGTCCGGCTTTACAATTCCGGCTCTCGCCACCCGCCGTATGGAGACCAACGTAGAGCTCAAAGAAGGCCAGAGCTTCATGATTGCCGGCTTGCTCGACGACCGTTCCACCGAGCAGATGTCCAAAATTCCCGGCTTGTCCAGCATTCCGATCCTCGGCCAACTCTTCAAGAGCCGCCTCGAGCGCAAGAGCAAAACAGAGCTGATCGTAATCGTTACCCCTGAAATCGTCAAGCCTTATGACCCGGCTCAGAAACTGCCATTGCCGGAATTCCCTCGCGACTGGTTGCAACCCTTCAAGGTCACCAAGAAGCTTGGAGATCCCGTGCGCCAGACAGCGGCTAATCAACCAGTCAATGCCGCGGACTCCGCCAAAAAAGAAACAGAAACGGTGGGAAGAAACCCGTTCCTGTTCTGGAAGAACCCTGCCAAGAAGACAGCCCAGGCCCAAGCCGCCCCAAAGCCTGCCGAAACCAATGCAGCGCCACTCCAGTTCGTAGTCCCTTCACCATCCTCATCGACGGCTGAAAACACCACCACGACAACTGCCGAGCCCGCTGCGGCTGCACCGTCGCCGGTAGTCACAACTCCCTCTTCGAATCCAGCACAACCCTCACCGCAGGCACCGCTACAAGCTCCAGCGCCAGTCCGTCCTGCCGATGCCCCGGCTGCCCCGGTCGCTCGCCTGCGCAGTGTCGAAAGTGGAGGCCTCAGCGCCATCCCTGCCAATGCTGGAGGCGGTAACTAGCCACCTTTGGCTCTCCCGAAATCATTCAAGGCACACGATGATGAATTCACCCTCATTCGGTTCGATGAACGTGGAACTCAGCGCCGTCCTGATTTGTCAGGACCGCGAACTGGCCGCCGCGTTCACTCGCTCCGTGGAGAATTCTCGCGCTTTCCAGATCATGGCCGATCTGAAAGGGTATCCGCCCCGTCAGACTCTTGAAATTCGTCTGCGTCAGGTTCAGCCCGATGTAGTGATCATCGATCTGGCCTCCAATCTCGAGTCTGCCTGCGAGTTGATCCAGATCGTTACCCAGGCTTCTCCGACTTCGAGCGTGATCGGAATTCACACGTCAAACGATTCCGAAGCGTTGCTGCGATCTCTACGGCTCGGCGCTAACGATTTTCTCTATGCCCCTTTTGAACATGGCGCGCAGATGGAAGCAGCCGACCGTTTGCGCCGCCTCAAAGAGCCTGAATCGACCAGCGAACGCGAACTCGGCAAAGTGATTGCGTTTGCCAGTTCCAAACCAGGCTCTGGAGCCTCGACGCTGAGCGCGCAAACCGCCTTCACGATCAAGAAGCTGACCGGGGGGCGAGTGCTCCTGCTCGATCTCGATCTGATGGGTGGCACGATCGGCTTTTATCTCAAACTGAACCACGCCTACTCTATGGTCGATGCCATTGAGCATGCCAACCGGCTGAACCCCGCTGTCTGGAGCTCGATGATCGCTCACAGCGGTGGCATTGACATCCTCCCTTCCCCGGATACTCCGGTTACCTCTGAGGTGCCCAGCGAGCGGCTCCACGCCGTACTCCAGTACGCACGCATGCTTTACGACTGGATCGTAGTCGACCTTCCCGCCATTTTCTACCGGCCGAGCCTGCTCATGCTCACCGAAGCCGACTACATGTTTCTGGTCTCAACCGGTGAGTTGCCAAGCCTGCATCTGGCTCGCAAGGCCATCAACATGCTCACTCAACTGGGTCTGACAAAAGACAGATACAGGCTGCTCGTCAATCGCGTCAACAAGCGCGATGGAATTGGCCTCGCCGACCTCGAGAAAATCTTCAGCTCCCCGGTCGAAGCCATGTTCCCCAATGATTATTTCTCCCTTCACAGGGTCGTGACCATGGGTCAACCCCTCGGTACGGAATGTGAGCTTGGCAGGGCCGTGGAGGGCCTTGCCAAGAAGATCTCCGGGAGTATTGAAGCCGAAAAAAAAAGATCGGTAGCCATGCTTGAGACAGCTCGTCCCGCTCTGTCCCAAATCTGACCCATCGGACACAAGGAAATTGACTCATGATTAGCCCAATAGACAGCGGATCTAAAACACAACTGAGCTGGGAACAGCGCCTGCTCAAAAATGCCGGCAAGCCCAAGGTGCAGCTCAAGCCGGAATACCAGGAACTCAAGTTCACCCTGCATCGCAAGCTGCTGGACAAGATCAATCTCGAAGCGCTGGCCACCATTGACAATCAGCGGGTTCGCGGCGAAGTCCGCCAGGCCCTGATTGCCCTGATCGACGCCGAGCCCACGCTGCTGAGCGCACTCGAAAAGCAACAGATTTGCGACGAAGTCCTCGATGAAGTCTTTGGCCTCGGACCGCTCGAAGCCATGCTCCAGGACGCCACCATCTCAGACATCCTGGTCAACACTCACAAGCAGGTCTATGTCGAACGCAAGGGTCAGCTTGAGTTGACCAACGTCACCTTTCGCGACGACCAGCACTTGCTCCGCATCATTGACAAAATCGTCAGCCAGGTCGGCCGCCGCATCGACGAATCAAACCCCATGGTCGACGCCCGCCTCCTCGACGGCAGCCGCGTCAACGCCATCATTCCCCCGCTCGCCGTCGATGGCCCTTTGCTCTCGATTCGCCGTTTCTCGACTGACAAACTCATGCCCCCCGATCTGGTCGACCGCAAGGCCATGACCAAGGGCATGATGGAGCTTCTCGAAGCCGCCGTCAAAGCCAAGCTGAACATTATCATCGCCGGCGGAACCGGCTCCGGCAAAACGACTCTGCTCAACGCGCTCAGTTTCTTCATCAGCCCTAAGGAGCGCATCGTCACTATCGAAGACGCCGCCGAACTCCAGCTCAAGCAGCCTCACGTTGCCCGTCTCGAAACCCGGCCCGCCAATCTCGAAGGCCATGGCGCAGTCCGTCAGCGCGAGCTGCTCATCAACAGTCTCCGCATGCGTCCCGACCGTATCGTCGTCGGCGAAGTCCGCGGCGAAGAAGCCCTCGACATGTTGCAGGCCATGAACACCGGTCACGACGGCAGCTTGACAACCGTCCACGCCAATACGCCGCGTGACGCAGTCTCGCGTCTTGAGGTCATGGTCAGCCTCGCAAATTCGAACATGAAAATTGAAAGCGTTCGTCAACAGATCTCAAGCGCGGTCAATCTGTTCGTTCAGGCTGCCCGTCTCAGCGACGGTTCGCGCCGTGTTACTTCCATCACCGAGGTAACAGGCATGGAAGGCGAAATCATTACGATTCAGGACATCTTCGTGTTTGAAAAGCGCGGCCTGTCCCCTGAAGGCAAGGTGCTGGGACGTTTTGCAGCCACCGGCATTCGGCCGAAGTTCTACGAGAAATTCCTGTCGGCGGGCATTCGTCTCCGCCCTGACCTGTTCGACGAAGTGGAAGAAGTCTAAGGCGACTTAGGGAAAGAAGGAAGATCACAATGGCCATTTTCATCATGATCGCGGTCGCCGTATGGCTAGGCTCTCTGGCGATCTGGTATCTGGTAACGAACGTCCTCAAAAGCAAGGACGTGGACAAGATCAAGTCCCGCCTTGCCGGCAAGGAACCGAAGGTCAAAATCAAGGCCCAGAAGCGCGGCCCGGCCCTCATTGAGACCGAAGACCTGCAGACCGGCAAGTTCGCTCTGCGAGTGCTTAAAAAGTGGGATTTGCAGCAGAAGTTGCAGACCATGCTCGAGCAGGCCGGCCTCAAGTGGCGACTGGCCCGTCTCGTCCACGCCTGCCTGGGCTGCTTCCTGCTTGGCTACCTGGCCGTACATTTCTTCCTCCCCCCCAAGTACCGTGTTTTGGGATTGATTCCCGCCGTCGGATGCGGCTTTCTGCCCATTCTGCATGTGCTTCGCAAGCGCAAATCAAGGCTCCATCGGTTTGAAGAATTGTTTCCGGATTCCCTCGAATTTGTTTCTAGATCGATGCGCGCCGGTCACGCCTTCTCGGTTTCCCTCGAGATGATCCACCGCGAGTTTCAAGAACCATTGGCCGGCGAATTCAAGCGCGCCTTTGAAGAGCACAACCTCGGCCTGCCGCTCGACGTCGCCCTCGAAAAACTGGCAAAACGCGTTCCTTTGCTCGATGTCCAGTTCTTCGTCTCGGCCGTCATCCTGCAGAAGCGGACAGGCGGTAACCTGGCTGAGATTTTGGACAAACTCGCCTTCATCATCCGCGAGCGCTTCAAGCTGCGCGGCAAGATCCGCGCCATCTCGGCTCACGGCAGAATGACCGGCACCGCCCTCAGCAGCATCCCGATGGTGGTCGCCGTGATGATGTTCTTCACTAACCGGGAATACGTTCTCTTTTTCTTCAACGACGAAGTGGGCAATTACATGATGGCCGCTGGCCTGGGGCTTCAGGCTCTCGGCTACTGGATCATCCAACAGATCGTCAAGATCGAAGTCTAAAGGGGAAATAATACCATGATGATTCTTGCAGCTTTCGCCATCTTCATCCTTGTCGCCATTGCGATTTCGACAGTCGGCATGCGCATGTGGGTCCAGCCCAAAGAAGCGATCGAGCGCGTGACCGGCGTCTCAATGGAAGTCGCCGAGATCGCCCCGCGCCACCCCAGTCTTGTCTTCCACGAGCTCGTCCAAAGGTTAGGCAATGTACTCCCAGCTTCGCCCAAAGACGTCTCGATCATGCAGAGGCGCCTCATCCGGGCCGGCTTTCGCGGCCCCAACGCACTGAAGATCTTCTACGGTTCCAAGGTGTTCTTTGGCGTCTTCGTTCCAGTGGTCATGGCTATTCTGGTAGCCGGTTCGTCTTCCGACGCCAGCAACAAGTTCGTGGCCGTCATCGCCAGCGTCGCCGCCGGCTTCTTTGGCCCGAACGAGTACGTCAACATCATGGGCAAGCGCCGCCAAAAAGAGATTCAGCGCGGCCTGGCCAATAGCCTCGATTTGCTCGTAGTCTGCGTCGAGAGCGGCCTTGGCCTCGATCAGGCCATCCTCCAGGTCTCTAAAGAACTCGAACATGCTCACCCCGAAATCTGCGAAGAGTTCATGCTGGTTAACCTTGAGCTTAAGGCTGGCAAGCGCCGTGTGGAAGCCCTTCGCAACCTCGCGGAGCGCACCTCGGTCGACGACCTCAAGAAGCTGGTCGCTGTGCTGATCCAGGCTGATCGCTTCGGCACCGGCGTCGCTCAGAGCTTGCGCGCACACGCTGACTTTATGCGCGTTCAAGCCCGTCAGATCGCCGAGGAAAAGGCCGCCAAACTGGGCGTAAAGCTCGTTTTTCCCATCTTTTTTTGTATTCTCCCCACCCTGTTTATCGTCACCGTCGGACCCATCGCGATGAAGATCGTTCGCGAATTGATTCCGATGATGACCAATATGTAGGGCTGAAGTTTTTGGGCAGAACTGCCGAAGTAGTTTGTACAGACGTTTATAGGTCGCGGGAATGAGAATCGCAACTGGAAAGGAGAACTCGATATGGATAGTTCGATGGTTCGAATCATCTGCGTAGTGCTCGCAATCAGCCTGCTTGGTCTGATTGTGCTGCGTCGCAAGAAGAATGTTGACGAATAGTTTTTGGTTTTGGTTGGTGGAGGCGCGCTGCTCTCGACAAAAGAACGCGCGCCTCGATGATGAAGGCACGATCGAGTAACAACTGACACCCGTTGTTGATGGAGAGTTGAGCAATGAAAGGCAATCTGGGCATGAAAAAGGCATTTAAATTATCCAAGTGGTCCGGCGCAATGCTGACGCTGGCGCTTCTTACCGGCGCCGTGGCAAACCACGCGAGCGCTGCTACATTCGGCAAGCCCATTGTGATTGGCGGTCAGGCAGCGGACCTGGTTCTCGACGAACCGCGCGGCGTTCTGTACATCGCAAATTTCACCGGCAACCGCATTGAAGTCATGTCGCTTGAAACAGGCGTCATCCAGACCTCTTTCAACGTTGCCTCGCAGCCCGCTTCCCTGGCGCTTTCGCCAGACCGCCGCTGGCTGCTGATTGCACATTACGGCAATTTCGCAGCACCCAGCCCCTCGCGAAACGGGCTCACCTTGATCAACCTCGAGACGAATCAGCGCCAGACGTTCGCGATGACCTCGACCCCGCTCAGCGTCGCCTTCGGCTCTGACGGCCTAGCTCTCGTCGCCACCTCGAACGCTTTCCTGCTGTTCGATCCGATCACCGGCTCCACGCGCACGCTCCAGTTAATTGCCGATCTCGCACTCAAGACACTGCCTGTCCCGTTCAACAATTACCCTCAGAACGTTGTCGCCAGCTCGAGCATGGCTACTCGCGACGCTACGCGCATCTATGGTGTCCTGCAGGCCTCTACAAGCGATTCTGACGTTCTCGTCTACCGCTACGACGTGGGCCAGGTTCTCCTGTCCGGTGGCCGGGTATCGCAACCAGCCCTCGCCCCACGCACGCTGAGCACGAACGCAGTTGGCAGCAACGTGCTGGTCGGCTGGGCAATGCTCAATGAAAATTTCGTCAATGTAAGTCAGTTCCCCAATGCCAGCGGCGTGTTGAATGTCGGTGGCCATGTCATCGACTCGGAGCGCGGATTGATCTACGCGCAGATGATTGCACAGGGAGGCAGCTCAAGCGGAGCAGCCGTGGACCAGACCAAAATCCTGCAAGTTCTCGATGTCGATAACCTCACCGTGCGCGAGCGGATCAAGCTTCCCGAGAACCTCTCCGGGAAAGCGGTCCTGAGCGCCGACGGCAGCAAGATGTATGCGGCCAGCGAAAGTGGCGTCATGATTCTGCCCGTAGGTGATCTCTACCGTCAGCGCAAAGTAGTAGCATCCGTGCCTGACCTCGTCTTCCGCGGAAACTTCTGCGACCGGCGCGTTGCCGTTCAGCAGTTCGTCGTCGCCGACTCAAGCGGCCAGAACACCGACTTCACGCTGACCAATATTCCGAACGGTGTGACTGTTTCGCAAACCAGCGGCGTTACTCCAGCAGTCATTACGGTTTCCGTTGACCCTCTCACCTTCAGCAACACTCGCGGAACCACCGTGCGTACGATCAACATCAACTCACAAGGTTCGGTACTGAACTCTGCCAACATCCGGCTGCTGATCAATTCGAAAGAGCCCGACCAGCGCGGCACGAGCATCAGCGTACCTGGGACCTTGGTCGATATCGTTTCCGATCCGACGCGCGACCGCTTCTTCATCATCCGCCAGGACAACAACAGCGTTCTGGTTTTCGACGGCACCAATTATCAGCAGATCGCCACGCTACGCACCGGCAACACGCCAACCCAGTTGGCTATCAGCTTCGACCGCCGCAGTCTGTTGATTGGCAGCGACAACTCACAGGTCATCTACGTATACTCGCTTGAGACCCTGAAGCAGGAACCTTCCATCCAGATGCCTGGCGGACACTACCCGCGCAGCATCGCCAGCTCCGCCGGTGCGACTCTGGTCGCCAGCCGCGTTGCCGGCCCGCAGCACAAGATCTCCCGCGTCGACTTCAACTCGCGCACCGCAAGTGAACTGCCCACCCTCGATGTTTTTGAAAACAACATCAATGTCGATACAGTACTGGTCGCCTCGCCAAACGGCGCCAAGATCATGGGAGCCTCCAAGGACGGGACGACCTTGCTTTACGACGGCAACTCGAACTCGTTCGTCGCCTCTAGAAAGGACGTCACGGTGCTGAATGGTTCCTACGCTGCCTCCAACTTTGACCAGTTCGTAGTCGGCAACTTCCTGCTGAACGGTTCTCTGGTTCCAGTCAGCCGTCTGGCCCCCGATAATCAGCCCAATTTCGGCTTTGCCTTTGTCGATTCGACAGGCTTCCGCACTACTGCTGGCGGCGCAGATGGCCCTGGCACGATCCAGCGCATCTCCTTCCCCACCGCTTCGGCCCAGATTGGGACACGGATGATCGAGTCGCCCCTGCAGACCAGCGCAGTGATCCAGCCCTTCATCCGGACGGTCGCTCCGCTTTACTCAAGGAACTCAATCATCGTTCTGACGGTTTCGGGTTTCACAGTACTGCCCTGGACCTATGACATCGCCGTGGCAACGCCTCGCATCACCAAGGTGACCAACCTCGCCGACGGCACAACCGCCATCGCACCCGGAAGCCTTGTCAAGATCGAAGGCACCGACCTCAGCCCAATCAACCAGGCCTCGCGTGAGCGTCCGCTCCCGACAGCCCTTGGAGAAAGCTGCATCACGGTCAACGGACTGCCCATCCCTCTGATCTTCGTCAGCAACCGTGAAATCAATGCCCAGATCCCATTTGAGATCGCCGGCAGCACGACGCTGATTCTGCGCACCCCCGGCGGTGTCAGCGACAACTTCAATCTTTCGGTACAGCCTACTGCGCCGAGCATCTTCCGGACGATCATCGCCGGAATCGAATCGCCGGTTGCCACCATCGTGAACGGCCGCAATGGACTGCTCGCGACCAATTCGAACCCTGTCAAGCGCAACGACACGATCGTGATCTACCTCACCGGTCTCGGTAAGACGGACCCTCCGGTAGACGCCGGTCTGAGTTCGCCGGCCGATCCGCTGGCGCGCTCACTGGTCGATGTAGTTGTCTCGATCGGCGGGGTTGAAATTCCCGTGACGTACGCCGGACTCACCCCGGGCGAAGTCGGTGTCTATCAGATCAATGCCGAGATCCTGCGCTGGGTCCCGACCGGCTTCAATGTGCCGCTCAAGATCAGCCAGGGGTCATCGGTTACGACCATCGACGTACGCGTCATTGAATAAAACATTTATAGTAAGAAATGTTCTCGATTCAATTTGTGTAGAAGGAGCTCACGAATGCGTCATTCGCGTCAATTCGCCCGCTTGGGCCTGATTCTGGCCACAGGGCTATTAGCTGGCCTTCCTGCTCTCGCCCAGAGATGGGAATTCGGAGCAGGAGCCGCAGGCACTTTTTACACCTCGAAAGAAGTCACTCGTGGAAGCCTGACCGCTAACACCGGCTTCAAGAGTGGCTGGGGCGGAAGCGCCTGGCTCGGCAACGACATGCACAGCTTCATCGGCGGCGAAATCCGCTATATGTATCAGAAGAACGACCTGAAGCTTGAGTCTGGCGGCCAGTCATACACGTTCGGGGCCCGTTCGCAAACGATCCACTACGATTTCCTGATCCATGCCACACCGAGAGGCTCAAAGATCCGTCCTTTCATTGCAGCTGGCGCCGGCTTCCGCGGCTATGAAGGAACGGGCCGCGAGGTCGCGGTTCAGCCGCTGAACAACTTCGCTTTCCTTACGAAAACCAAGGAATGGGTTCCCATCGTCTCCGTTGGCGGCGGTATCAAGTTCCTGCCATCGAAGCGATTGGCCTTCCGAGCCGAGTTCCGAGACTACATCTCGCCGATCCCGGACAAGGTCCTGACTGTCGCGCCGGGCGCGAAATTGGATGGCTGGTTCCACAACTTTGTGGCCCTATTTGGCGTCTCGGTTCTGTTCTAATCGGAACAGATGCCCGAAAAGTGCGCTATTTGCGCCACAAGAAGACCAAAGAGATTCTGTCCGGCATTGCGGGAGGATATCTGTCCCCAGTGCTGCGGAAAAGAACGCGAAGAGACGATTGCTTGCCCTTTCGATTGCGAATTCCTGAATCAGGGCCGCGACCACGAACGGTTGCGGGAGCTCACTGCTGAAGAAATTCCCCACCCCGAAATCATTGTTAAAGAAGCGTTCCTGAGAGACCACGAACCACTGGTCCTGGTCGCTGCCGCTGCGATGGCGGAAGGCACCGGACGCCTCGACGGCTTGATTGACAACGACGCCCGCGAGGCGCTCGAATCTCTCGTTCAAACCTACAAGACACTGGGCACGGGTTTGATCTACGAAACCAAACCCAAGAACCCGATTGCGGCCGCGCTGCACGAGTTGGTGCAATTGAGAGTGTCCGAGTTCCGGCAACGGATTGCCGGGCAGGCGGGCTATGCGGGCGTGCTCGACTCGCACGTTCTCGGTGTGCTGATCTTCCTGCAGCGGATGGAACTGCAACTGAACAATGGCCGGCGGCGCGGCCGGAGTTTTCTGGATGCGGTAAGGCGATTTATTCCACCCCCAGTACCAGCAAATCCCGCGACAATGGGAATATGGCAACCGGAATAGTCGTATTCGCGCACGGCTCAAGTGTGGAGAGCGCGAACGAAGCAGTGCGGATCGTGGCGCGGATCATCTCAGAGGACTCAGCGTTTCCGCTGGTGGCAACTTCCTTTCTCGATGGAGGCAAACCCGATTTGCCGGGTGCGGTGGAAGAGCTTTTGGCCAAGGGCGCTGACCGAATTCTGGTCGTTCCCTATTTCCTTACCGTAGGACTTCACTTGAAGCGGGACCTGCCGGACTTGATTGAGAAGATCAAGGCGGAGCGCAGCGGTCTCGACATCGAAGTTACGCCCCCTCTCGATGGACACCCGATGCTGGGAGCGATTCTGCGCGACCGGGCAAAAGAAGGAATTGAGAAATGGCGCTCGTAGAACATCAAGCCCGGCTGATCGAGGCGATTGAGCTTGGCCCGGGGATCCGGCACTTCCGATTTGAGATCCCGCAGGTGGAGAGCTTTGAATTCACTCCTGGGCAGTGGGTATCGATGACCGAGATGGTGAACGAGAAGAAGGTCACGCGAGCCTATTCGCTTGCTTCCCTGCCGGAAGCGAATCGCTTTGAGATCTGTCTGAACAAGGTCGAGGATGGGCTTTTCTCGCCCTATCTGTTTTCGTTAAATCCGGGGGACACGGTTCCGACCAAGGGGCCGGTTGGGACATTTACTCTACGGTCAAAGGATCGGGAAGCAGTTTTTGTTGCGACCGGCACGGGAGTGGTTCCTTACCGCGGGATTCTGAAGCAGCATGGCTATCTGGATGCAGGAACCAAGGCGGCGCTGATCTTCGGCACTCGATACGCGGAGGGGCTGATGTTTGCTGACGAGTTTGCAGAGCTTGAGAGACGACATGCCAGCTTCAACTTCCTACCGACAGTGACGCGTCCGACGGAGGCTTGGCAGGGTAGGATCGGCCGCGTTCAGCAATTGCTTTGGGACGTACTCGGCGACCGAACCGATGTCGATGTTTACGTGTGCGGCCTCAAGGAAATGGTTGAGAATGTGCGGGACGAGTTGAAGCAACGCGGCTTCGACCGGAAGCAAATCATAGTGGAAAAGTACGACTAGCTGTTATGCATCTCAGTCCAAACCGGATCATTGCTCTTGTATTGTTTGACCTTGTTCTATTTGGCGTAGCGGCGTTTTTGATGCTGCAGGTTATGCCAAAGCCGCTCAAGCCGTTTGACTATCTGCTGGTAGGCGGAGTGGCAACTCTGATCAGTCTGCTCGGCGTTTGGGTATTGGTGTGGAGAGAGCTACCGGGCCGATCTGGATTTTTGTTCAAAAAGAGGCCAAAGTCATGAACTGGAAGTATTGGGATATCAGCATCCCGCTTAGAGACGGTATGGTTTGCTGGCCTGGGGATAACGCTCCGAATATCGAGCAGGTCGCGTTCATGGATCGCGGAGACATGTGCAATGTGACCAAGCTGCACATGAGTGCGCATACGGCAACGCATATGGATGCGCCGCGGCATTTCATCAACTCGGGAGTTGGAATTGATCAGACGCCGGTTGACGCTTTGATTGGTCCGGCGAGGGTGGTCGAGATCCTCGATCCGTCGGCGATCCGGCGGAGTGAACTGGAAGGGATTGCTCCCCGGGCTGGCGAAAGGTTGTTATTCAAGACAAAGAACTCGCGGGAGGCTTGGGGCAAGCCGGAGTTCGACAAGGACTTTGTCTACATTGCCGATGAGGGTGCGCAGTATCTGGTGGAGTGTGGCGTGAGGACGGTCGGGGTCGACTACCTATCGATCGGAGGGTTCTATCACGACACGGTGGAGACTCACGTTACGATTCTAGGGGCCGGGATTGCAGTGATCGAGGGATTGGACCTGAGCGAGGTCGAGCCGGGGGATTACGAGCTGATCTGTCTGCCGCTCAAGATTGCGGGCGCCGATGGGGCGCCCGCTCGAGCCGTATTGAGAAAACCAGCCTAGACGCAATACTGTTCACTTAGGGCTTGTTAGGAAATAACATTTCCATTGTAGAATGTTTTACGCTACAGTGGAGATGGTGCAGGGCATAGATGGAGTGAAGCAGCGCTTCGAGGCAT
>Ga0163144_10006959_pt1 | contig 24889 bp, 26 predicted proteins | sample OliLak19BULKMAT1_FD_123175 | JGI IMG/M metagenome (GOLD analysis project Ga0163144, IMG submission 123175) | Freshwater microbial mat bacterial communities from Lake Vanda, McMurdo Dry Valleys, Antarctica - Oligotrophic Lake LV.19.BULKMAT1 | ecosystem: Environmental > Aquatic > Freshwater >... | reverse complement strand
GTGCCGCCGAAATCATCGCTGCGCCAGACGAACCCTTCGCGCGCCTCTGCAATGGCGTAGACGGTGTTCGGACTCGAGGCGGCGACTTTCACGCCAACGCGACCGAGCAACGTCGGCAGACCACCCGTCAGCTTGTTCCAGCTGCGACCACCGTCGATCGACTTGAAGATGCCGCTCTGCTCGGAGCCACTGGTGAACGTCCACTGCTTGCGATCAAAGTGCCACATCGTGGCATAGACGATGTTCGGATTCTTCGGGTCGATGTCCATGTCACCGCAGCCGTGGCGCTCGTCCACGAACAGCGACTTGGTCCACGAGTCACCGCCATCACGCGTGACGAAGACGCCGCGTTCAGCGTTCGGGCCACCGATGTGGCCCACCGCGCAGACATACACCGTGCGCGGATCCGCCGGGCTGACCACCACGCGCGCGATGTGCCGCGTGTCGCCGAGACCGAGGAAACGCCAGGTGGCACCGCCGTCTGTCGACTTGTACATGCCGCGGCCGAACGAGACGGAGTTGCGAACATTCGCCTCGCCCGTGCCAGCGTAGATCACATCAGGGTTACCCGGCTCGAGGGCCAGATCGCCGATGGACAGCGTCGCTTGTGCTTCAAACAGTGGCCTCCACGTGGTGCCGCCATTGGTCGTTTTCCAGATGCCGCTCGACGCCGTGCCGACGTAGACCACGTTCGGCTCGCCGGTCACGCCTTCCACATCCGTCGCGCGCCCCATCATGTTCGCCGGACCGATCCCACGGAATGCCAGCCTCGACAGCACGGAGGTGTCGAGCAAAGTGCCCACGGTCGCCGGAACCGCGCGGCGTGCCTGAGCGGGGAGCTGGGACGCCAGCGCGAGGAGGAGCATCAATGGACGGAGCCGGTGAGCGACACCGTGTGCTGCGATCGATCGAGCCAGAGACGGCCCGAGGGTGAGTTCAGCCATGCGCGTGTTTCCGGGGAAGATGAGTCCGACTGGAGTGAGGCCAAGTTGTGACCCGGTGCAGCACCGTGCCAGTGGACGCACGTTCGGTGCGGGCACGATCCTGGGCTCTATTCAGGCCGCGCGCATTGACGCGGCGCGTCCCTGGCAGCAATGTCATCCACAACAAATTGTTTATGTTCGGCGTCACCTGTCAGGAGCCATCCGATGATCTCCACTGCGCGCACAGCCATGGCTGGCCTGCTTGTCGTCCTCTCCGCCGCACCGCTTTCGGCTCAGGCGACGAGTACCGTCGACCGGCCTCAGTTCATCCGGGTGATCGCCAAGGACTATGTCTATGACGCACCGGCGACCGTCCAGTCGGGCATCGCGACGATCCATCTCCTCAATCAGGGCGTGGACATTCATCACGTGACCGTGCAGGAACTTCCGGGTACCAGGACGCCGAAGGAGTTCTTCGATGCGGCCCGCGCAACTGGGCGTGCGCCAGCATGGAGTCGCACCGTCGCGCAGACCGCAGTCGTGCCGGCCGGCGGCGAGGCATTCCTCGCCTTCCGCATGCCCCCCGGTCGCTACATCCTCTCCTGCCTGCTGCCGGCTGCCGACGGTCGCTCGCACGTGGCGAAGGGGATGTATCAGGTGATGACGGCCACGGTCGGCACGGCGGCGCCGCCGGCGAAACGGTAAGCGCCCGCGAAGGCTATCCGATTGCAGCGCACGCAGTTCAGAATGCCGCGGCGATGGCGAGCGCTTCGCGCGTGACCCTGACGTCATGCGTGCGTACCACGCGTGCGCCACGCGCCACGGCAAAGGCATGCGCGACGGCGCTGCCGAGCGCGCGTTGCTCTGGCATCGACACGCCGGTGACTTCACCGATGAATCGCTTCCGCGAAGCGCCAACGAGCACCGGGTAGCCAAGCGACACCAACCGGCGCAGTTCTCGCAGCACCGTCAGCGAATGCGTGGACGTCTTCGAAAATCCAGCACCAGGATCGAGCACCAGCGTATCGGCGGCAACTCCGGCGGCGCGCGCGAGCGTGACCTGTGCGATCAATGCATCGCAGACCTCCTGCATCACATCGTCGCCGTACGCCGCCAGGTCATAGGACGCCATCTCGGCGACAGAGCCGCGTGAGTGCATCAGGACCATGCCAGCGTCGCTCTCGGCGACCACGCGGAACATCGCGGCATCGAGACGTCCCGCCGACACATCGTTCACGCCATGCGCCCCAGCCTCGAGGGCATGCCGTGCGACGATGGCCTTCACCGTATCGACCGTCACCAGCAATTCAGGGAGTCGATCACGCACGGCCTCGATCACCGGGATCACCCGTGCGAGTTCCACGTCCGCCGGCACCGGCGTCGCTCCTGGTCGCGTCGATTCACCACCGACGTCGAGCAGCACGGCACCATCGCGCAATGATTCCTCAGCGTAATGCAGCGCACGGTTCACCGAGTCGTGCTTGCCACCATCGCTGAAGGAGTCCGGCGTCACATTGCAGATCGCCATGATCCGCGGCTGCGACAGGTCGAGGGTTCTGTCGCGCAGACGCCACCGCGCCGCGATGGCGGCCGGTGGCGTCTGAGTCATCGTTTCGTCATCGCGGTCCATGCTGGTCTGCGATGCGTCGTGCCCGCGCGATCACGCCGGCTGGATACCAGGGCCGCCGAGCAGTGGAGGAGCGACGCGCTTCGGTTCCGGCACGGCAGCGACAACCTGCGGTGTCACCACTGGCGGGGTCAGGCTCGACGGCGGATCAATCCGCGGCGGCAGGATCTGGCCGGCGACCAACAACCCGATATCCTCTCGAGTCAGCGTCTCACGCTCGAGCAGATTCTTCGCCAAGGTGTGCAACAGATCGACGTTCTCCTCGAGTGCCGTCTTCGCGCGCTGGTAGGCATCCTTGATCACGCGGCTGACTTCCGCATCGACCAGCTGTGCGGTCTTCTCGCTGACTTCGCGTCGGCTGGTCAACTCGCGGCCAAGAAACATCTCCTGCTCATTGTCCCCCACCAGGATCGGCCCCACGGCGTCACTCAGTCCCCACTGCGACACATAGCGACGGGCGATCCCGGTGGCTTGCTGGATGTCGCTGGAGGCTCCCGTCGTCACATGGTCGCGACCGAAGATCAGCTCTTCGGCAGTGCGCCCGCCGTATGCCATCACGAGGCGTGCTTCGATCTGCTCGCGTGTGACGCTGACGCGATCATCTTCCGGCAGCGTGAACGCCACGCCGAGGGCGCGGCCGCGCGGGACGATCGTGACCTTATGCAACGGATCGTTGCCCTTGATCTTGATCGCGCACACGGCGTGACCGGCCTCATGGTAGGCGGTCAGCCGGCGCTCTTCTTCCCGCATCACCAGCGACTTCCGCTCGGCGCCAAGCTGCACCTTGTCCTTCGCTTCCTCGAGATCGACCATGTAGATCTTGTCGTGCCCGCGACGCGCAGCCAGCAGTGCGCCCTCGTTGACCAGATTCGCCAGATCGGCACCAGCCATGCCCGGCGTACCCTTGGCCAGCACACGCAGGTCGACATCATCGGCGATCGGCTTGTTCCGCACGTGCACGCGCAGGATGCCCTCACGACCGCGAAGGTCCGGCGCATCGACCACGATCTGGCGATCGAAGCGCCCCGGGCGCAGGAGCGCCGGATCAAGCACGTCGGGCCGGTTCGTGGCGGCGATCAGGATCACGCCTTCATTCGACTCGAACCCGTCCATCTCGACCAGCAACTGGTTGAGCGTCTGCTCGCGCTCATCGTGCCCGCCGCCCATGCCGGACCCGCGATGACGCCCGACCGCATCGATTTCGTCGATGAAGATGATGCAGGGAGCGCTGGCCTTGCCCTGCTCGAACAGATCACGGACACGGCTGGCGCCGACACCGACGAACATTTCGACGAAGTCCGACCCCGACATGCTGAAGAAGGGACGCGCCGCTTCGCCAGCAACCGCACGTGCCAGCAGCGTCTTGCCCGTACCGGGCGGGCCGACGAGCAACGCGCCCTTCGGCAGACGACCACCAAGCTTGGTGAACTTTTGCGGGTCCTTCAGAAACTCGATGATTTCCTGCAGCTCGACTTTCGCTTCATCGGCACCCGCCACGTCAGCGAACGTCACCTTGGGCGTGTCTCCGGTGAGCAGCTTCGCCTTGCTCTTGCCGAACGAAAATGCCTTGGCGCCACCCGCCTGCATCTGCCGGAAGAGGAAGAGCCAGAAACCGAAGAGCAGGAGGTACGGCAGGATGTTGATCAGCACGGAAGCAATCGAGGTCCGCGCTTGCTTGGCACTCACATCGACGCCTGCGTTGCGCAGTGCCTTCTTGTCCTCCTCGGTGATGTCACCAACCAGCGCCGCCGAGAAGCGCGAGACGCTCTTGTCGTCGACCATGATCGGCATCTTGGTCTCGACGTGGACCTCGCGCCCTTCGACGACGACAACCTTCTTCAGGTTCCCTTTCGTCAGTTCACGGTCGTACTGCGTCCAGGTCAGCACCGGCATGTCGGCATTGCCACGCGATGACAGCGTGACGAACGTCACCGGGATGAGGATGATCAGTACCCAGAAGGCAAGCGTCTTGGAGAACTTGCCCCAGTTGAATCCGCCGCCCTTGTTCGGGCTCGGGTTGTTTGGCATGACGGGCATTACAGCAGACTCGCAATGTAAGGAACGTGACGGAAGCGCTCAGCATGATCCAGACCGTACCCGACCAGGAACTCGTGTGGCGCATCAAAACCAACGAACCGCACTGGGTGCGACAACTCAGTCGCGATGTGCTTGTGCAACAACGCGCAAATCTCGAGCGACGCCGGTTTCCGCTCACTCAACAGCTTGACGAGGCGCTCCAGCGTGCGTCCCGAGTCCACGATATCCTCGACCAGCAGGATGTGCTTGCCTTCCAGCGTTGTCTCCGGGTCATACAGCAAGCGCACGACACCACTCGACACCATGGCATCGCCATAGCTCGAGGCAACCAGGAAATCGACTGCCAGCGGCCGGTGCACCTGACGCACAAGATCGCTCACAAAGATGAAGCTGCCCTTCAACAGCCCAAGCACAAGGAGATCGCCATCCGGATAAGCCGCGGTGATCTGATCACCGAGTTCCTTGCACTTCGACGCCAATGCCGCCTCATCAAAAACCACGCGCTTGACCGCGCGTCCCTCCAACCGTGGGTCTGCCATCGACACGTCGCTCACCGCTCCAGTCGTCTCCCGATGACACAGGGGTCATCGTGTTGCGCGTCGTTACGGCACCCCCCTCGTACCCAGACGATCACTTCGCTGATTGTGCGACAACCATCCCCGCTCTCCCGCAGGCCCCGGTGGCCGATGTCCCCTTAAGCTAAGGCTCAATCAATGGTGGTGTGGTGCCGGCCGTTTGGGGGGGCTCTTCCGCCCAGCCTGCTGCACCCCCGCCGGTTCCAGACGCCATCCGGTGCGACTGCTTGCCACGAGCGCGCCACCCGAAAGTGGCATCCACAACCCTCCCTCACGCTTTGTTGTAAACGTTGCGAGCCGGGCAGTTCCTCTCCGATCGAGAGCGACGCCCACCCGTCCGGCCACTTCAGGCCAGAACAGCGCAGCCTCCTCCGCCGACGGCGTCCGTCCCTGCTCCCGGCGCACAAGAATGGAACCATCGGCCTGCACGATGGGTGCCCAGAAGTGATCCGCTGCCTGCGCAACACCCGACCGCCAAGTCGCTGCCGCCCGACCAAGTTCCAACAGCCACGCCCTGAAACCCGGCGAATGCCGTTCGAGCACCGGCAGGAGATCGAGTCGCACACGATTCCGCAGGTGTCGGCGATCCAGGTTCGAGGGGTCGTCCAGATGCGGCACGGCGTGCTCGGCGACGAAGGCACGGACCGCTTCGCGGCGCACGCCGATCAGCGGCCGCAGAATCGGTCCCACGGCCAGCAGCCCGGCCAGACCACGGACGCCTGAGTGCCGCAGCAGGCGCATGAACACCGTCTCCACCTGATCGTCCTCGGTGTGAGCCGTCGCAATCGGAACGCCGTACCCTGCCGCCACCGAATTCAGAAATGCCCATCTCGCCTGGCGCCACGCCGACTCGCGGCGCGGCAGCCCCGCCCCCCGGCCGACGTGCACCTTTACGCCGCGAAACGTCGCCCACTCTCGCACCAAGTCGACGGCGTCGCGGGCGGCGGGCCCCGTTCCGTGATCGAACGTGGCAATCGCGACCAGGAGCTCTGGCCGGCTGTCGTACAACTGCGACGCCAGTGCCATCGAGTCAGCACCACCGGAGACAGCAAGCACGGCTCGGCATTGGAAGGTGGCTTCCAGCCCCCTCTCGCGCGGCCGCCCGGCAGTCATTAACATTCCCCCTTGACCCTCAACGGTGGAGTTGGCGTGGAAACGAACGGCATTCTTGGGACTCTCTGGATGGGAATCGGCCTCGGCGCCTACTTCCTGGCTCTCACCTGGATCAACGTGCTGCTCGCATCGTTCCTGACCCCGCTCTTCATCGTGCCGATGACGTGGCTGCAGGATAAGATCGTCGCCAAGCCGAACCAGCGCAGCTAGGATTGCCCATTCTGCGTGTGGTTGCTGGGCCGCAAGCTCGCTGCGCCGGCCCTTGTGCCTGACCGTAGCGGCGTGAAATCCCGACACACGTAATTGGTTGAGACCGCGGGGCGCTCCTCTGATGAGGAGCGCCCCGCCTCGGCATGTGCCCCAGCGTGTGACGCTCAGTCGCCGCCTGAGAGCGCCTGCCCGTAGACCTCATGCGCAGGCAACACCACGCGCTGCCCGAGCGTGATCGACTGACCGGCAAACTCGGCCAGTCCGCCGCCGTGATACCCCTCTTCGCGGTGCTCCTTCGTATCGACTCCCGCGAGTTCGTCCGCAAGTGAGATCCGGATCTTCGTGACGGCGTTCACGGCCAGAACCACCACCGGCGTCATGACGGCCACGAAGGCAATCGTAGCCAGCACCGCAATCCCCTGAATGCCCAACAGCCTGCCATTGCCGGCGATCAAGCCGTCAGCGCCGGCGCCGTTGATCACCTTCGTCGCAAAGACCCCCGTCGCCAGTGCGCCGACGATGCCGGCCACGCCGTGACATGCGAAGACATCGAGGGCATCATCGATCGCGGTCTTCGCACGAAGTTGAATCGCAGCGTACGCGCAGCCTGCCCCGACGGCACCGATGACGATCGCGGAGAGGGGCGACACGAAACCCGCCGCCGGCGTGATGGAAACCAGCCCCGCCACCGCACCGGTGGCTGCACCGACCGCCGTCGCGTGACGTGTTCGTATCAGTTCGACCGCGATCCACGAGAGCAAACCCGCCGCCGCGGCTGTGTGCGTCGTGATCAGGGCGTTGGCTGCGATGCCATCGGCCGCAAGTGCCGATCCGGCGTTGAAGCCGAACCATCCGAACCAGAGAATACCAGCGCCGAGCAGAGTGAGTGGGACATTGTGCGGAAGAATCGCCGTGCGACCGGCATCATGACGCCGGCCGAGCATGCGCGCGAGCACCACCGCGGCGACGCCAGCGCTGATGTGCACGACGGTTCCACCGGCGAAGTCGAGCGCACCGAGGGAGCGCAGCCAACCGCCGTCGGCCCACACCCAATGCGCCAGCGGCACATAGACCAGCGCGCCCCACAGCAACGCGAACAGCAGAAATGCCGTGAACCGCATCCGTTCGACGACCGCGCCGCTGATCAGGGCCACCGTGATACCGGCGAACATCATCTGGAAGGCGGAAAACAATACGTGCGGAATTCCCCCGCTGTAGGTGGGGTTCGGCGTCACGCCGACGCCCTGCATACCGGCCCACGACAGACCGCCAAGCCACGAGGTTCCCGCGGAGAAGGCGAGCGAGTATCCGGCCACGACCCAGAACACTGACATGACCGCGAGCGCGCCGAAACTCATCAGCATCGTGTTGAGCACCGCACGATTGCGCGACAGGCCACCGTAAAAACAGGCGAGACCCGGCACCATCACCAGCACCAGCGCCGTCGACATCAGGACCCAGGCGGTGTCGCCCGCAACGAGCGTCGAGACCGGCGTCATGAAGAGGCCTGGCGCTGCGCCTGCCGCTGGACCGCGTCTGCCGTCACCGGCGTCAGCGCGGCTGTGTCTTCCTCACCAGTGCGAATGCGCACGACGCGATCGAGGTGCTGCACGAAAATCTTGCCGTCGCCCACGTTGCCAGTGCGCGCGGAGGAAAGGATCGCGGCAATGGTCGCTTCGACGTAGTGCTCGGACACCGCCATCTCGACTTTCACCTTTTCGTGAAACTCGAGGATTACCGTTTCGGCCCGGTACTGCTGGACAACTTCACGCTCCCCGCCATGCCCTGACACGCGCGAGAACGTGACGCCGGTGACGCCCGCGCGGAAAAGCGCGGCCTTCACGTCGGCAAGGCATTCGGGTCGAATAATTGCGGTAATCAACTTCATGGTCGGCGCATTCCCCTGGGCAGTGTGAGAGGGTGAGATGGGTCGGCCGGCAAGGGCGGCGGCTATCAGGCGCATGATGGCGATATCCTGGTCCAAATGCTATGAGAGGCGGATGAAGCCCTGATGAAGCACGTCTCAGGCGGTCCGACTCCATCGCGGTCGGTGCGGGGTGCCACCGATGACCGTGCTATCTTCGCCCCAGCCCGATCCGGGCCACACTGGATTCACCGACCCCCTCCCGATGCGCCCACCCCGACACTGCGGTGGCAGCTGGCTGGCCCGCCGGCTGATCCTCCTTCTCTGCCCGCTGCTCAGCGCCACGGCCGTTGCGGCACAGGATGTCATCCGCAGCAGCATGGACTGGCGTACGATTCGCACCGCATGGTTCGACGTCCATTACCCTCGCGATGCCGAGTCGTGGGCCATGGACCTCGCACCACGCCTCGATGCGATGCGTGACGCGGTCGCCGCGCTCGTCGGATTCGCTCCCACGGGACGGACGACGATCCTGATCGACGACCCCTACAACCAGGCCAATGGGAAGGCCGTGCCGCTGCTTGGTGCCCCGGTGGTGCATCTCTGGGTCACACCGCCCGGTCCGACCGACCAGATCGCCAATCATCGTGGCTGGGGCCTCAAACTGGCGGCGCACGAGTTCGGACATATCGCGCACCTCACACGGCCAGCGCGACGAACGCAGTGGTACTGGCATCTGCTTCCTGCCCAGGTGAGCCCCTTGTCACTCGGCACGCCCCGGTGGGCCACGGAGGGGTACGCCACCTGGATCGAAGGCAGGATCACGGGGAGCGGTCGCCCACACGGCGCCTGGCGGCCGGCGCTGCTTCGGGAGCTCGCGCTCGAAGGGCGTCTGCCCAGTTACCGCGCAATGAGTGCCGGCGGCGGCTACAAAGGCGGCAGCCTGGCATATCTGGCCGGATCCGCGTTCTGGGAGTGGCTTGCCGCGCAGCGCGGCGATACATCCATGACGCTGGTCTTCCGACGCCAGACGGCACGTGTCGCTCGATCATTCGACGAGGCGTTCCGCGGCGTCTACGGGGACGCGCCTGCCGTCCTGTACGGGCGCTTCGGCGCCGAGCTGACCGCCAAGGCGTTCGTCGCCGACTCCGCACTGAAACGCATCGGTCTCGTGACCGGAACCCGATTGGCGCGGTTCGGATCGAGCGTCGGCGGACCCGCGACCAGCGCCGACGGCACACGGTTGGCGCTGGTACTGCCGGGAATGGGCAGTGGACCACCGCGCGTGGTGGTCAGCCCGCCCGACACCATGCCGTCGAGCCCTCGCGACAGTGCCGCGGTGGCACAACTGCTCAAGCGCGATCCGCAGGACGTCGCGGCCGTGCGCGTCTATCCGCGACTGGCGAAGGCGATCGCCACGCTCACGCCACGTCGCGGCCGCTCGTTTCTCAATCCGCGGTTCCTGAATCGCGCGGGCACACAGCTCCTGCTCGAGTCGTGGAGCTTCCATCCCGACGGCTCGCTTCGACCCGATCTGGCCACTTGGAATCTCGACACGCGCGCGATCCGATTCGTCACCGACGGTGCCGACGTGCAGGATGCAGATCCCTCACCTGATGGCACCCGCGCGGCTGGGATCAGGTGCACGGGCGGCAGCTGCGATCTCGTCCTGGTGTCACTCGGTGATGGGCGTGTCACCACACTCTCGGCGGGCTCACCCACGAAGGTCTTCAGTCATCCGCGATGGTCAGCCGATGGTCAGCGAATCGTCACCAGCGTGCAGGATCGCGATGGGCTCTGGCGCTTGGCCCTGATCGATCCCGGCAGCGGTGCGTTGACGCTCGTCACACCGGACGACGACGTCAATCGCCACTCCGCGAGCTTCGATGCGTCGGGACGCGAGCTCGTGTACGTGAGTGAAGCCGGGGGAATTCCGAACATCGAGACGCTCCGGCTCAGCGATGGCACGCGCACGACACGCACACGAGTGACGGGGAGTGTGTACGAACCGGTGCCGCTGCCCGACGGGAGCATCGTGTTCCTGAACGAGTTCGCCGGCGGAATGGACCTGCGGCGGATCGACAGCGGGAGCGTGGCCGCCGTCGATCCGCTGACCGATGTTGCGGCACAACTCGTTCCGGCGTTGCCGAGATCGCGCGAACCCGGTGTGACACTGGCGATCGCGCCGGTAGCACCCCCGCGAGTGTATCGCGCGGGTCCGCGCAGCTATCGATGGCTGGCACAAACCGCGCTGGCCCGCGACGGCATGCTGCACAGCGCCGCACTGTCGAGTGCCGACCCGGCCAATCGACTGGCCTGGACACTCAGCGGGCTTCTCGGTACGCGACCCGCATGGCGCGGCGGTGTCGCGAGTCTCGCCTGGTACGGTTCGCGGCCAGCAGTGCGCGCCGAATCCTTCTGGCTGGAGCAGCGCGCCACGGCGCAGCGCAACGCGGCCAGTGTGGACGCCGCCGATCTCCGCCTCGCGGGTGGTTCACTGGCACTGGAACTTCCCCGCGCCGGGTCGTCGTTGTCGCAACGTCTGTCCGTGAGCGGATTCGCCGGCGCCGCGCAACGCTCCGGACTCGACGGCGAACGACGCCTGCTGGTCAGCACACAGTATGCGATCAGCGGTGTGGTGGGGTGGCGCAAGGCCGCGGGACTGTCGCTGCGCGTTGCCGCCGGCCAACTCGGTGACAGCACCACACTTCGCGCAACGCTCGGCGCCTCGGCAACAGCATACCGTACCCGTCTCGATGCGCGAATCCACCGAGCGCGCGCCGGGACGCCGTCCTTCGAACAATTCAGCGCCGGAGGATTCGCTCCGCCGCTGAGCGACAATGCCACGCTCGCGCAGCGCGTCGCCATTCCGTCACTGCCGGTCGGCATCGCCCAGGGGCGCGCGCTGTTCGAGTTGCGCATCGAACGACCCGCCCCCCTGCTCCCCGCCACCCTGTACGCGCACTCGGTCGGCGACACGTGGACGCCCGACCGGCATTCGGCCGTGGTGGGCATCGAGCGAGGATTGGAGTTCGATCATCTCGGGCTGGTGGGCCTGCCGAGACTGCGCGCTTTGGCTGGCGTGGCGCGCATCGTGCGCGGGCCATTGCAGGACAAGGGTTCCGCATACCTCATGATTGGATGGCGTCCATGACGAAGCGCATTGCATGTCTGGTGGGACCGGAATACGAAGACCTCGAAGTCTGGTACCCGAAGCTGCGCCTCGAGGAAGCGGGGTACGAGGTACAGCTGATCGGCATCGGCGACGCGGTGTACCTGGGGAAACACGGATATCCCGCCACGGTCGAGGCACACATCGACGCGATCGATGCCGCCACGCTCGATGGCATCATCGCGCCGGGTGGATGGGCGCCCGACAAGCTGCGCCGTGTTCCGGCCGTGCTCGACGCCGTGCGCACGGTACACGCTCGCGGCAAGATGGTGGCCACCGTGTGCCACGGTCCGTGGATTCTCATCTCGGCTGGCATCGTTCGAGGCCGGATGATGACCGGCAGCGTCGGTGTGCGCGATGACGTGGTGAATGCTGGTGGTCTCTGGCTCGACCAGCCGTCGGTGATCGACGGCAACATCGTCAGCGCGCGGGTGCCGAAGGACCTGCCTGCCTTCGGCCTGGCAATGCTCGACGTGCTGCGGGCACAGGACTGACGCGGCACGGCGTCGATCGGAATGATCCGACGCGTCGCGCGCCATCCGGGCGAAGCCACGACGGGCCGTGCACTGGGGAGAGTGCAAGGCCCGTCTGATGGAGTCGAGGCTGGAACGCCTACTTGCTCACGTGGGTCTTGAACGAACGCACGATCGCGGTGACGGTGTCGAACCACACCTTGACATTGTCGTCGGTCACGCCGCCTTCGAGGTCGTAGTCCAGCTCGACGCACGGGTCACCATCGCCGTCGATGTATCCCCGACCAAAACGCTTCGTCTTGTTCCACTCGTTGATCAACGTCACGTTGGCCTTGGTACCGGTGAGGCCGAAGTACGCCTGCAACGTCTGACCCGAAATGAAGAAGACGATCTTGGTGCCGTTCGTCTCAACGATCACGTTTCCGCGCTCGTTGACCTTGCCTTCCATTCCCTTGTCCCGCAACAGCCCTGTGAGCTGCTCGGCGGTGATACGCTCGCGCATCTGCTGAGCGGAGACGGGACCGGCGAGCACCAGCGCAACGGCGGCTACCGCGAGCCAGCGAAGGGAGCGCATGATCGACATGACGACCTCTGGGTGAGAATGGACGAAACGAAACAGACTGTACGAGTCATACCGCACGCTACAGCACGCTGAGGAGGACGACCATCACCCGCACGGGTGACAGGCCGGACGCCGGCTCTCGGATGCCCCTAGCCGCGCGCGCGAGCGGCGGCGATGCCGGCGGCCCGCCCCGTGCACCACGCCCAGAGGAAGTTGTAGCCGCCGATCGGCCCGAACGCGTCGAGCACCTCACCGGAAAGAAAGAGCCCCGGGTGCTTTCGGCTTTCCATCGTCCGATTGTCGATTTCGGCGAGGCTCACGCCGCCGCCCATCACCTCGGCCTTCTTGTACCCTTCGTCGCCCGCCCAGGGCAACTCTCCCCGCACCAATGTCTCGATCAGCCGAATCCGTTCATCGCGACGGAGCTCGCTCAGCACGCGCAACGGGTCGACGTTGGCACGCTGGATGAGCACCGTGGCCAGTCGGTCCGGCAGCTCCGCACGCACCGCTCCGGCGACGGTCCGGGCCCCATGCGGCGCAAGACGTGTCTGCCACGCCTCGTCGTCGTGCGCCGTCCATCGCACCGCGATGGTGGCCTTGTCAGCATGGATCGTCCGCGAACGCACCGCGACGTGCGAGACGTCGAGCACCGATGGGCCACTGTAGCCTCGGTGTGTGAAGAGGAAGCCGCCGGTCGCCTTCGCCGACTCGTCACCGGCTTTCGCCGACAGCGTCACGGGGAGCGAGATTCCGGCCAGCTCGGTAAATGCGTTCGGTTCGACCGTGAGCGGAGTCAGCGCCGCGTACGTGGGGTGGATCGTATGCCCGAGCTTCCGGAGCACGGCGAGTCCGCGGCCGTCGCTGCCGGTGGCTGGTACGGACAGGCCGCCCGTCGCAACCACCACCGCATCCGCACCGAATTCGCGGCCATCCTCACAGACCACACTCCAGCGACGATCTTTCGGCAACACATCGGTGACGCTGATCTCCGTCACGAGCTCGACGCCCGCTCGAATCGCGGCGGAGATCAGGCCGTCCCGCACATCGCGCGCCTTGTGTGACGCGGGGAAGAGCTTGAGTGACTCTTCCTCGTGCTGCAGCGGAATCCCGAGGTCCTGCTCGAAGAACTGGATCTGCTCCGACAATGGCCACGATCGGATGATGCGTCGCAGCACGTTGGGTGACGAGTCGGTGACGAACCGCGCTTCGTCCACTCGCGACGGCAGCACATTGCAGCGGCCGCCGCCACTGATGAGGATCTTGCGTCCTCCGTCCCGGGTGCGCTCGAGCAGCGTGACCCGTGCGCCGGCGCGGGCCGCAAAGATCGCACCCATCGTGCCCGCCGCTCCTGCGCCGATGACCACCACGTGGGTCACGATCGCTGGACCCGGGTGGGCTGCGGGCGCCGCGAATGCGCCACGACTTCACGAGTGGGAACAAACACCTGCAGAGAACACGGCACGATGATCGGGGTCAGAGACTCCTGAAGATAGCCCCGACCGCCCCTTGCCCTGACCCGCCCGCCCGCCCGCCACCTGCATTACCCAACGTGGACCCGAGCGTCTGATGAGGGTAGGCGCCCCGCCTCGCACCGATCGAATGGGCCGGACTCAAGCAAATCCGACAGCGACCGATACTTGCGCGGAGTGGGCAGCGAAATACGCCGATGTATCTGCCTGCCAAACTCACAGCGTCAGAGGCTTCGAATGAGTGCAGCTGTCCTGCTGGTCACGGTGCTCCTCCCCGCACTGCTGGCGATGTCCTGGCGCCGGCCCAAGCCTGACCGCATTGCGTATCCGCGTACGTCCAACCGTCGGGGGCGTGATGCTCGATGACGAACTGAGCGATGACGACGACGTCGCTGACTGTGCCGACGAGGGTGTGGTACTCGATGGTCCGGCGACGTTGCTCCGCGCACTGATCGATATCGAACCATCAGTGCCCGCCTTCACGTCAGCGCTATGGCGCGGTCTTGCCGGAAGCGGCGCGCTCAACCATCGCGCCGATTCCCTGGCCGGGCTCATGCCAGAGTCGGGCTGACACGACCGTCGTGCGACCAGCGCGCACGACCACATTCGGCAGGCTCGATTGCCGCGTGCCCGCCGCATCCACGAGCAGTTCGTGCGTGCCGGCGGGCATTCGCATTCGCAGCACCGACACGCTGCCGGGGAGAAGCGTCCAGGCGCGCGTATCGGCACGCTCCAGCGCCGTCGTTGCGACATTGACCAGGAGCCTGGCGAACATGCCTGCGGCCTCCTTGGAATCGTCGTTCTTTTTCTTTTTCTTCTTGCCGTCGGCGTCTTTCGCTTTCGACGACGCTTCGACCGCCGCTTCCACGGCACGCGCCGCGGCGTACTTGGCCACCGCGCGCGCGACCGTGCGCGCCATGATCGCGCCGCGGTCGCGACGATAGTCCGCCGCAATCGCATCGCTCAGGCTGACATCGGTCATCGCGCCTTCGGCTCGACGCCCATCGGCCTCGATCTGCACCGCGCCGACGCCGAGTGGGCGTGCACGGCGCAGTACCGGCCAGCTCATGTCGAGGAGATAGCTCGCGCGCACGCCACGCCAGGCGCCGAACCGGCTGTCGGTGAAGCGCCACGTCGGGGTATCGTCCCACCAGAGCCCACCATTCCGCAGGGCGCCAAAGTCGGCCAGCATCCGCTGCGCCGCGCTGCTGCCGTCGTTTGTCTGCGGATTCTCGCCGCTGAAGATCGGGATCGTCAGGCCGACCGCGACCTTGTGCGCCACGTCGCCGCGTTCGACGACGACCAGCACGTCACCAAGCGAATCCCCCGGCGGTGTCCACGCGCTATCGAACGTGGCACCAAGCCGCATCGCATTCCGCCGCGCGACATCCGCATCACTCCAATCCCGTGCCTGTTCAAACGCCGCGGCAGCAACCGTATGCAGCATCGCACGCATCGGACGTTCGTCGTCGTCAGGGTCCCCGACACTGGCCAGCAACGCGACCAGCCGGCGCGCCTCGACCGCCGCTGCGTCAGCGTCTCCGGCGGCGCTCCACGCCAGGAGGGCGTTATAGTGGAGCAGGAGGCGCTCGTTCCTGCCGGCGGTGTACGGCAGGGCGTAGTCGTTCGAAAGCATCGCGACCGCGGTCCGGCTGATGCTCTTCGTGTAGCGATCCTCGCTGATGGCAAACGCCTGATCGAAGAGCGCACCCGCCTCACGATACTGTCCGGCATAGCGTGCCGAGGTCCCCTCATACAGGAGGCGAAGCAGCCGATCATCAGGGCTCAACGACGACTTCCGATTGCCGACCGCCCGGCGTGCCGAGTCTGCCCTCCCCTCCTGGAGCAGCTTTCGAACCTGATCGTCATCGACTTGCAGCCCGTTCGGCGCCGTGAGGTAGCTGCGCGCCGTGTTCGACAGCGTGGCGCACGCGGTCAACGAGGCGATTGCGACAACCAGCGGGAAGGAGCGCCACATGACGGGGAGTCTCAGCGGTCGAGCGAGGAAAGACGAAGCACGAACCCACGGGAAATCGAGCCGGAGCGACGCTGGCATTGCGAGCCAGGTCGCTCCGCGAATCCAGCTGAATCAGTCGCGCTGCAGCGAATCGGGCGGCGGCGGCGTGACCGCCGTTGGCTCCCGCGGCGGCACTGCGGGCGGCGCCGGCGCCTGGCGTTCGAGGATGATCAGCCGCTGCTGTGCACGGGCGATCGCATCGGCGAGTTGCGCGTTGGCGTCACCGCGGGCGCGAATCTGCTCAATCTCCAGCGACTGCAGGAACCGCTGGTACCGGATCTGTGCCTCGACCGGACGCAGCTGCAGGTCGAGCATCGTCGCCACCTTGTACTCGAGCATCGCATCCGCGCGCTTCATCGCAAGGGCACGATCGTAGCGGTCGAGTGCGCGAGCCCGATCACCGGCAGCGTTGAACTGGTCGCCTTCCCGGATCAGTGCATCAGCCATCGCGTTCGCGCGGCCGTCGGTCGTGGTGTCAGCGGCCGAACTGACAACGCGGATGCCCTGCGTTTCACGGTAACTGACGGCATTCACCCGTTCATCGTCGAACTGCACCATCACCACTTCACCAGTCGCATCGCGGGGCGAGTTACCGAGCACGCGCGGCACCATCACGGTGGCGGCGCCACTCTCGCGAACTGTCCAGGCGGCGGGAGCAGTGCGTGTCGCCGCCATCGCCTGCGCCAGTGTCATGCCGAGCGAGATCTCGCCCTTCACCACCGACGCGCAGATCGTGCCGCGACAGGTGGCCACGGCCTTCGCGTACACACTGTCGCGCGACTGCGTCAGCATCGCGTTGTCAGAAAAGCCTTCAGCGGCGGCGCGGGCGATGATCCGGTCCTGCGACGGCGTGCGATCACCATTGGTCATGATCGGTCGCTCGCGCACGCGGCGTGGACCATTGCAGGCGGCGAGCAACACCGCGGCACAGAGTAGTACGCTGGCTTTCATTGGGGTCGTCATGGTCATGGCTCCTGGTTACCAACCGATGCGGCGACGATCGATGTACTTCTTGATCTTGTGCTGGCCGATCCAGACCTTCTGATTGCTTTCGAGGTCGACGAGGAACGCGTCGATCTGATAGAACACGATCTTCTCGCGGCCTTCCGCGTCCTCGATTGCCTGGACGTCGCCCTGCAGCATGTAGTTCGCGCCACTCTCCTTGCCGATGCGAGCGCGTGTCTCGGCGCTGGCATTCGTCTGCTGGTCGTCGCGCTCGTCGCGCACCTCGCTGCGCTCGTCGCGGCTGGCGACCAGACGCACACGCCCGCTATTGACGTAGGCGCGCTCGAGATCCTTCACGAAGGTGCCGATCGGGACATGCTCGAGCGTGCGATTACGGAACGAGCCGACGATGACCGTCGGCGGCGTGCCGCCGTGTGCCGAGGCGTACTGCCCGTTCCACTGGCCGCCGACGCTCTGATCGATCAGCGCATTGGCGACGAGTTTCGAATCGACGTCATTCCAGCGGCCGGACAGATCCGTGACGCTGCTCGGATCGACTCGGCTCACGCGCTTGTTGTTGCAGGCAGCGAGTGTGACGGCCGCCAGTCCGAGCACTGCGGCGCGACGGAGGGCAACTGTGGTGAGGAAGGTCATGGCGTGCTCCAGATGGGGCGAACGGTCGGGGTCGAGGCCACGCGGGAGTGCGTGTGTCTGCGCCTCGGACTCTTGTCATTGCACGGCTCGCGCCGGTGCGTCAGTTTGTATAACGAATTGAAAGGCAACGAGTTACAATACCGCCTACGGCCGGCATGTCCTCTCCAGGTGACACCCGCGTGTCTGCTTCGCTCGCCCAGCGGCTTGTACCGCTCATCCTCGGAGGGCTGATGTTTGGCTGTTCTGGTACCCGTCCGGCTGATCTGGGTGTGCGGGACGGCCAGCTCCGGCCCTGTCCAAAGTCCCCGAACTGCGTCAGTTCCGAGGCGGGCACACCGCCGGACAAGCTGGTGCCGCCATTTCCGGCCTCGGACGGCCTGGGCGAGATGAACCGACTCCGAGTGATTCTCGCGGCATGGCCCCGCACGGCCATCATCACCAACGCCGACGGCTATCTCCACGCTGAATTCACGAGCCGGATCATGCGCTTCGTCGATGACGTCGAGTTCCGATACGACGCGGCCGCGAAAGTCATTCACGTGCGATCAGCGTCTCGACTTGGCGAGAGCGATCTGGGGGTGAACCGGAAGCGCGTGGACGGCCTTCGCGCGAAGTGGAACGTGCGCTGACGGTTACCGGGAGGCCCTGCGGCCGACGCGGCGCTCGGTCGCAGGGCGCCTCGGCGCTCTTGGCCCCACGACCGGCCACACGCACACGTCAGCCAGGCAGATACGCTACCACGCTCACTTCGATGAGGATTCCGCGAAGCCGGGCCCCGACGGTCGTCCGTGCGGGGTAGGGTGCGGTGAACGCGGCCTTCCAGAGGTCATTCACCGCCGGCCAATCCTGCTCGTTCTCCAGATAGATCGTCGCCGACACCACGTCGGCGAGCGATGCACCACCCGCTGAGAGCACCTCGCGCACATTTGCGAGCACCTGCTGCGCCTGCTCCTCGACAGTCGTGCCGATGAGGCTCCCGGTGCGGAAATCGCGCGGCACCTGGCCCGACGCGTAGAGGAACTCACCGGCGCGGACGGCCGGGCTGTAGGCACCGACCGGGAGTGGGACATCGGCCGCGAGGAAGACCGGCGACCAGGAACGTTCAGACATGGGTTCAGTTGTCGAGGGGGGGGAGACATCGGCTGCCGGAAGGGATAGCGCGATCGGCTTCTGCGCGCTAATTCTTCTTCTGCCACCGCCGCGTGCGGTGTGCAGCGCCGCCCACTGTTCAACCTTTCTTGAGGAGGTGATCCCATGGCCAGTCGCAGTCCTTCCGCCGGCTCGACCTGGGCAAACGGTCACCAGACCGTCGCCTGACGAAGTAGTTGTCCAGGTCGTCGGCTCGTGAACGTGTCGAGCCGGCGTCGAAGGCAGACGGACCGTCACTGCATTTCGCGGTGACGGTCCGTCGTGCTTTGTGCAGCTCGGCAGGCGAGGCGGCTACGACGCGGGGCCGAGCGCGTTCTCCGCATCGAGAAGAAAACGCGGGATATCGGAGGCGAAACGTGACTTGTCGGCGCGGCGGAAGAAGTACTGCCCTTCCATGAAACCACTCGGCGACTTCAGCACGCAGAAGCTCTGATACTCGTGAATGTGGCCCGGGGCGATGACCGGCAGCTCACCGACGACCCCTTCGCCCTCCACCTCAGTATCCTCGCCATCCCCCACCGAGTCGTGGATCAGCCATTTGCGCGAGAGCAGCTGCGCCGACTGATCACCCACGTTTTCCAGGCGGACGAAATACGCGAAGACGAACTGTGCGTGCGCCGGCTGCGATTGGGCAGGCAGGTACACCGGCCGAACCGTGACGCGAATCCCGTGGGATTCACGATAGAAGAATGGAGCGCGCTTCACCCCCACATACTATCCCATGCATCGCGTGAGTCGACAGGGCAGGCCCTCAGCCGCTCCCGCTACGCCCCGAGATCACTAGCTTTCCCGGTGAACCGCCAGCGTGGCTAACCGACCCCAACCATACAACGATGCGCCTTTCCCGCTCTTCCACTCTGGCTGCCGCTGCGCTGATCATCGCCCTGCCTCTTGCCGCCCAGTCCGCGACCGATTCGGCGATCGTCCGACGCGGTTCGCCGGTTCCGACGGGCACCGCCATCGCCGTGTCGCAGCTCATTGCGTCCGCCCGCAACTACACCGCGAAGGCCATCATCGTCGAAGGCGTGATCACGCGTGAATGCACCGACAAAGGCTGCTGGATGCAGGTGGCCCCAAGTGCCGAGGCCAATGGCATGCGCGTCACCTTCAAGGACTACGGGTTCTTCATCCCGCAGTCCATGGTTGGCCGCAGGGCTCGCATGGAAGGGGTGACCAAGGTGACGACCCACTCCAGGTCGGCCGCCGATCATCTGATCGGCGAAGGGGCACAGCTGCAGCGGAACGCTGATGGGACCGCGACCGAAGTGCAGTTCGTGGCAAACGGGGTCGAGCTGCACAAGTAGCGCGATCCCCCTCGACGTGACGCGGCGCCACACGGGAATCAGATCCCGTGTGGCGCCGTCGTCGTTTCTCCCCTGCCGCAGGCTGGGCGATCAGGGGAAGATGCCCAGATCCTGATAGCTGACGGCAACCTTGTTGATGGCGCTGATGAAAGCCGCGGTCCGGATATCCGTCTTCCGTCCGTGCCTGACCCACGAGTCCCGAATCTGGTTCCAGGCCGAAATCATGGTGTCCTCGAGGCCGGAGTTGACGAGATCCTCTTCGTCGGCACCGTGCGACAGTCGTGCCATACGCTCGTCACCGAGGGTCTTGCCGGTGAGGTCTTCAACCGCCTTCAGCACATTCTTGAATGCCGTTTCCTCGAAGCGCTTTTCCATGCGCCCGAAGCGCACGTGCGACAGGTTCTTGAGCCACTCGAAGTAACTGACCGTGACGCCACCGGCATTGAGGTACATGTCGGCGAGCACCATCACGCCGCGCTGATGCAGGATGCCGTCGGCCTCGAAGGTCGTCGGTCCGTTGGCCCCTTCAGCCACGATCTTCGCCTGAATACGCGGCGCATTTTCGGCAGTGATCTGTCCCTCGAGCGCCGCCGGCACGAGGATGTCGCACGGCAGCTCGAGCGCTGCGCGCGAATCCGGCAGGAACGTCCCGCCAGGAAAACCTTTCATGGAGCCATGTTCCTTCCGGTGCGCCATGATCGCCTGCAGATCCAGGCCGCGTTCATTGTGCAGAGCCCCCTCGGCCTCGGCGACTGCGACCAGCACACCGCCACCGCCCTGCAGGAACTTTGCCGCGTGGTATCCCACGTTGCCGAGGCCCTGCACGATGATACGCTTGCCTTCGAGGCCACGGGTCAATCCGACAGCCTTCATGTCCTCGGCGTTGTCGCAGGCTTCGCGGACACCGAAATACACACCGCGGCCGGTCGCTTCGGTGCGGCCACGAATACCGCCCTGCGCGATGGGCTTGGCGGTCACGCAGCCCAGCGCATTCAGGTCACCGACCGCCAACTGCGCGTAGGTGTCGGCGATCCACGCCATTTCCTTGCTCGACGTGCCATAGTCGGGCGCCGGCACATCCACACCCGGCCCGATGAAATTCTTCTTCCAGAGTTCAAAGGTGTAGCGCCGCGTGATCCGTTCGAGTTCATGTTCGCTGAACTCCTTTCGATTGATCTTGATCCCGCCCTTGGCGCCGCCGAAGGGCACGTCGACGACGGCGCACTTGTATGTCATCAGCGAGGCGAGCGCCATCACCTCATCTTCGTTCACACTGATGGCGTAGCGGATGCCACCCTTGGTCGGGAGCTTGTGATGACTGTGCTCTGCGCGCCAGCCGACGATCGTCTTGATCGTGCCGTCGTCGCGGAGAATCGGGAAGGTGACACGATAGACGGCGTTGCACTCCTTGATCTGGTTCAACAGCGCCGGCGGATGCGTGGTGAAGGCCGCAGCCGCATCGAAGGCGCGATGAACCTGACCGAGAAAGCTCTGTTCGGACATTGGCGGTGCCAGTTGGATTGAAGTGGTACGGCGTGCCATAACTTGGGTCGCGGTGCGACGGAATCGCCAGTGGCGACATGAAGCACCGTGTCCAGACACCCGTCAGATGGTCGACCGCGGACCAGTGACTCTGCAGCGCGGCGCGGTCTCCGCTCGAGCGTCAACCGGCCGGCACGGTGCGTCACCACTCGAATGGTCGACAGGGTGACGCCGCGTCTGAAGCGGGCCCCTGCACCGCCTGTGGCCGGACACGGCACGGTCAGCGACTGGGGGAACCCGATCGGTGCGTCACGATTCGCCGACGACACGCGGCGGGGATTATCTTCTGCCCTCATGACGACCGCCAGCCAACCTCTCGCACCGCACGGTCTGGTCCGCGCCGTCTTTACCGGGCCGATCCGGACGTTGCGCTCGCCGCGCCATGCGGGCGGTACGACGACCACCTGGAAGTCAGCGATTCTCAAGTCGCGAGCGACGGGTGCCGTGCGTGTCGGCCCGCTGGGGCTGCTCGGCGACAGCCAGAAGGAGAAGAAACATCACGGTGGCCCGACGAAGGCGGTGTTGATCTACGGTGCCGCGCACTATGACCGATGGCGCCACTCGCTGGAGCACCACGCTGCGGATCACGCCACTGCGCTGCGCGCGATGTCCGGTGACGTCGACGCCAGTGTGTATGGCTACGGCGCGTTCGGCGAGAACCTGACGATCGATGGCCTGGTGGAGCAGTCGGTGTGCCTTGGCGATACGTGGCAGATCGGTGAGTGCGTGCTGCAGATCACCGAGCCTCGCGGCCCATGCGCCACGCTGACGCGGCGCTGGATGCGACCCGAGTTGCTGGCCGAGGTGAAGACCACCGCCGCCGCCGGCTGGTACAACGCCGTGCGAGTGGAAGGGACGGTGCAGGACGGCGATCGCGCAACGCTGATCGAGCGAATTCAGACCGAGTGGACACTGGAGCGCGTCTTCCACCTGCTCGAGGGTCGAGCCGCATCACGCGCCGAGGTGCAGCGCCTGCACGATGCGGACTGCACACACGACGGCCTGCGCGCACGACTGGCGCGGCGACTGCTGACGCCGTTCAGGATCACCGGCTGACCTGAGGCTCGGCCGGACGTCGCGAACATCTGGCACATCAGGTTTCAGGGCCGAGCGCGATCAGCGGTGGGCTGGTTCAGCCTCCGACATTGCCGAGTTCATGAACTGCAAGCCGATTCGGCCGCGACAGCGGGTGTCGCGGCGGACTCGGTACGCCAATGGTTGACGATGATCAGCCGAGTGTGATCGTGGCGTTGGTACCGCCCGAATCGACGACGACCGGCAGGCGGACGAGATTCCGTGTTCGCTGACCGCCCGTCCAGACGCCCTGCGACGTGAACTCCGCGCCGTGATTCGAGCAGAAGATCGAGCCGTCAGTGTTGATCGTGACCGTCGTGCCCTGATGTGTACAGGACATCGAGAACGCAATGAAGCCTGACGCGGTGCGGGTCATCGCGACGGGCGGTGAGTTGCGCACCTTGGCGATGCCACCCATGGCCGCCAGCGCCGGAAAATCCGCCAGTCGCACCGTCACTTCGCCAACCCCAGGAGGGACCGGCCCGGTCACGTCATCACCACCACCGCCGCATGCGGCCAATGTGACCGCGACCGCCGACAACGTCGCCATCGAGACAAAGTCGCGACGCGAAACTGCTGTGCGCGCAGACCCGACCGCGCACCCGGAACACTTCGTCGTGTCTGGCTTCATGCATCACTCATCGAAAAGGGGGGATGTGATCGTACACGCGACTCGTTGGTTCCGTGCCTGCTGCGTCACACCGAAACGGCAGCGGCCGCCCAGCCTGCGGCATCCTCATCGCTCCTGATCTGCGATTCGAGGTCCACGACCAGCTCCTCACCGTCCTTTCGGATGGCGCGACGATCCATGCTCCGCGTCGCACGTCCGCGGATGTACTCGCCATCGATCTTGTACTCTGATTTGTGCTTCGGGCAACGGAACGCGGTATCGCCACCCTTGATCCTGAGCATGGCGCGCTGATGCGGACAGCTGAGCGCGAACGCCATGCACCGGCCACCGGTCCGGACCAGGATCAGTTCATTCCCGGTATCGATCGTGGCGCCGTCGGCCGCCGGAATCGGATACTTCACCGTGCCGTCGGATCGCCGCACTCCGCGAAACATCACGAAGCCGGCCATCGTCTCGGCCTGCACCACGCCCGGCAGCAGAACACTGGCCATCGCAATTGCCGACAGCGTCTTCGTCAGAAAAGAGCGGCGATCGTGAAGGGTGCAGTCGTTGCAATCTCCCGCCTCGTCGGTATCTGGTGTCGCCATCACGGTATCCCTCATCCTTGCAGGAGGCCTACGCCAGCCAGCGTGATCGCCAGCCAGAGCACCACACTCGTGATGGCGCGCACCCGAAGCACGCCGAATGCGCGGGCACCGCCTTCATCACGACGAACCGCCGCCTCATTCCGCAACATCAGGAATCCATTCGCCGCCAGAAGCACCAGCAACCCGATCTTGACCCACATGACCTTGTTGACGGCCAGCGCCTCGAGGTCAGCCGTCAGCTGCAGGCCACCGGAAACGATCGACACCCCCAGCGCGATCACGACCGGCCGATGCACGTCCCCAACCGCATCCGCGATCGCGAGCCGGGCCTCCGACGTCGGGGGCGTGCCACCACGGAGGACCGCCCTGTCCGCCCCCAACGCCAGACCGCCGCCGACCATCATGGCGCCGAGGTGCGCAAAGGTCAGGCCAACCGAGAGCGCGGTCGAGTTCCCATACAGCGTGCTCCACGGCTCGAGCGCCGTGACCAGCGTATCGAGCAGCGGCATTCTGGCTAACGCCCAATCAGCATGATCAACCAGCCGGCCGTGCTCACACCCATCGACGACAGCGCGATCGTCCGATGGCGATCACGAATTTCGCCATCTTCGCGCCCCTCGCGTCCGATCGAGCCCGCATACGCAAAGCCCGCGTCGGCGATGATGAAGAGGGCCGCGTGAATCCATCGACGTGTCCGACCTTCCGGATCCTTGCGCGACGCCCAGAGGTTCCAGACGCCAGTGACCGTGTTTACTCCGAATACCGCCGCGGCACCCGTCGCGGCCCAGGGGTGGAGCGCCCGCACCGCGTCCGGCGAGTTCGCGCGCCCGTCGCGAGCGAGTCGGTCACCGGTGTAGTAGGACACGGCAAACAATGGAATCATCGTCCACGACAGCGCCTTGTGCAGCGTCAGGCGGCGTCCGTACCACTCGGAGTACTCGACCAGCGCCGCACGCTTCTT
>Ga0163144_10006957_pt1 | contig 24891 bp, 25 predicted proteins | sample OliLak19BULKMAT1_FD_123175 | JGI IMG/M metagenome (GOLD analysis project Ga0163144, IMG submission 123175) | Freshwater microbial mat bacterial communities from Lake Vanda, McMurdo Dry Valleys, Antarctica - Oligotrophic Lake LV.19.BULKMAT1 | ecosystem: Environmental > Aquatic > Freshwater >... | reverse complement strand
GGATTATGTCAACCTGGAAGGTAGTGACGCATTTTGAATCGTGCGGCACTGCCACTAGGGGGTTCAGTGGCATGGAAATTAGTTTCTAGAGGGTGGACCAAGGAAGGCCCCGATGGGGAGCATCCGATTAGGTGGTGCTTTCCGTGGCGCCTACCAACGTATCGACGTTGGGGTCACGGATGCTGTGTTCTCGCGCTGCTCGTTTCGCACGAGGTCGGGAAAGTAGCTGCGGAGTCCATCTCGGATGAACCAGCGCGCGTCGTCCCAATCCGAAACGCCAGTGATCACATTGCCTCGGGCAGTGGAGATCCCCTCGATGGTGCCTACTCGGCGGTATTCGTAACAGAAGGGAGCGTCGTATCGACGTTCACCGCCATCCCGGTAGGTAACCATGCCGTAGACCAGCAGGCTGGCTCTATCTTCGAGAATGGTCCGGCATTCACCGGCATCGAGAATGAACGGGGGCAACGAGAGCGCCGCGCAGAGTTGCTCCGAAGCAATCGGTCGCGCTGGGAGGATCGTCGGGTTTCCTTGGAATGGGTACGGACCCGCAATGGCTCCCGGAGCGAACGGAAGCCATTGCCAGCGAATCCCCTCCGACACGACCCACAAAGGACTGCGACCGATATTGGTCGCCTTCAAGTTGATCCGAATGCGGACTGGCTTAAAGTTGTCGTGCGGAACGCCGACGGTTTCCCCGCGCGTGAGCGTCTCCGGTTCGCCATCGGGCTCGATAATCAGGATAGGGCGTTCGATTTCGCGGAAAGTACGCTCCGCACCCGTAGCGGATCGTTCGGAATTATTCGCAGCTCGGCGAGTCTCAAAGCTCTGCCATGCGATGATGAGCGCCGTGAGAATAGCCACTCGCGTCGGCATCGTGGTGTCCTCGATTGGGGCACGGTCCTCGTAGGGGCCTTGGTCGCAATCATTCTCCACGCCGGCTCCACGGGAAATGCCTGGCTGGCCATCTGGGTGACCCTCGCTGCGTTGACCGCGAACGAACTGATTGGGGGTCGATGATGACCCAATCCATGCGTCCAAAAGCAGAACTGCGGCGACCACGAGCAGCGGGAAAAAGCGCATCGGCATGGCTGGGAAGGTCCAGCTATCACCATGAGCCAGGGCCCAGCAAGCTAGACCGGTTTGGCATTCCGTCTGGGGTGACTTATGTCCCTGCCTAATCTCAGGCGGGCGGCCCACCACGTAATGGCCGGGTGCCGTCCGCCCAAGGAATGGGGGCTCGACATGACTCTCTGCCTAGGCGCCGTCGCCGCAGACCGGAAAATCATCCTTGCGACAGACGGGATGCTCTCGATCGGAGACTACATGTCGATCGACACGCGAACGATGAAGATCATGCCGCTCTCCAACAGTTGGCACTACTGGGTCGCCTTCGCGGGCAACCCAACCTATGCGGAGGCTTTTAGTCGGCGGGCGGGAAAGATGGTGGATGCAACCGATTTCAGCTTCGAAGCCGTAACCCAATCATGCGCCGTGGCATTCCAGCAGATTCGACAAAACGCGATCGAGGCTGAGGTGCTGAGTCCCTACAAGCTCACGATTGATGCCTTCGTGTGTGGTGGCCTCGGTCATTTCGGCGAACAGAAATTCGGCGAGCTGACCGAGCAGATGGAGGCGGTCAAGCTCGCGACCGACTTCTTGATCGGCGGCCACGATTCGGCGGGACGTCCGCACCTATTCTCAGTCAGCGATCCCGGCACAGTGACGTCCCACCAAATGCCCGGCTTTCACGCGATCGGGTCAGGCGCCTGGAGCGCAATAGGGGCGATGTACAGCACCCGCGAGCACCGGTCGGATATGTCGTGGATCGAGTTGTCCTACCGCGTACTTGAGGCAAAGTTTCGCGGTGAGTCCGCAATGGGAGTCGGGAAAATTACGAACGCCATGCTTCTGATTCCCGACCAGCACCCGCGCGTGATTCAGAATGCCCCCTGTACCCAAGTCCGAGAGATTTGGAACGATAAGGGGCGTCCGCCCATGCCGAGGGATGCTGGCTTGGTGATCGAGAACCGATTCGTGGAGTACCCGTTCCGAAAACCGGACTAAGCATGCGACTATCGTCACGCCGCGTCGCGCGCCTCTGCGCGTTCAAGCAACTCAGCAATGTCTCGAACGGTCCACAGGCGGCTGCTGATACCGGCCTCCATTGCAGGCGTACAGCGCAGCGTCTTGTGAATGCGCACAAAGTTGTAGTGAACGTAGTGGAGCGCGAGCGCATGCTCCAGGTTCGCGCACTTCTTGGAGAAGCCGTTGGTCAGGCGCGTAAAGCGACGCATCGACATCCGCATCGTCAAGTTTTGGCGCTCGACGTAGCTCGTGGAAATGTGCGCGGGGTCCGGCGTTCCGCGCTTGATCTCCTTGCGCGCCCCGAGGCACGTCGGCGGGCTGTAGCGCGTCTCTTCGTCGGCCTTCCCATAGAGCTTCACGAGCATCGCGTAGTCGATCTCGGTTCCGAACCCGCGATAAACCGCCTCCAGGTACGGATGATGCCCGTCCGTCGTGAGCTGGACGCGGTTCGCGAGACGGCCCGCCAGGTCGGTCATGAAGTGACAGGCACACCAGGCGTCGCGCGTGCCGACGTGGAATGCGGGCACGAGCTTGGTGTCGGCGTCGATCGCGATCCAGGTCCAGACGTTGCCCACCTGATCGGTCTGACAGCCCGGCGTCGTCGGTGTGCGCTTCACGCGCTTCGACTCCGGGACGTTCTTCTGCTTCGCGTAGCAGAACTGCCAAATCTCATCGCACTGGAGCCGCTTGCACGGCAGATTCACCATCGTCTCGTCGAGGTAGCGGCTGCACGCCTTCCCGATGTCGACGACGAATTTCAGGACCGTGTTGAAGGCGGTGTCCGTCATGCGTGCCGTCGCGCGGATCGAATTGCCTTCGACGAGAGAAGCGATGAGCTGGGTGTGGCGGTCAGTCGAGAGCTTGTTCATGACCCAAGGTATGCCAGAGCGCTCTGGCATAGTCAAGGGTCATCTGCGCGAGTGCAGGTAGTTGCTCAAGAGGGTACCGCCGACAATGGCCGCCATGGCGACCGCCAGGCCGCCCAGTCGCCAGCCATGGCGCAGGTCGTCGGCTACGGCGGCTCCAATCCACGCGCCGATGGCGGTCCCCAAAGCCACCCCAAGCGTCACGGGGACGTCCGGGCGCTGGGGAATCAGGGGGAGGCGCAAAAGTTTCCGCACCAGCCCCAGCAGGGTGGGCGAGGACGTTACTTCTTGCCCCAGCGCGCCTTGGCGGCCTTCAGCGCGAGCTGTTTCCGTTCTGTGGCGCTCAAGCTGTCCATGCGCGCCCGCCCGCCCTTGAGCCCGCCGCGTCGGCCTAGCGCTACGGCAGCGGGATTTTTCTCGGGCTGCTCAGCGGCGATCTGTTCGACGCGTTCTAGGACAGCGCGCGCCATCTGGTTCACATCGCGAGACTTTTTCGGCGTGGGTTTCCCCGGTTTCGTGGGCATGGGGCGACCATACCAGAGCGCTCAGGGACGGGGCCAGCCTGTGGATAACCCAAAATGAGTCACCACCACCTGGAAGTTATCCACATCAGTGGACGGTGGCCGGCTGGTCCCACGCCTTCTTCTGGGACTCCACGGCCTCCGCGGCGACGCTCGCGTCGATCGTGATCTGATTCTCGGCGGCGAGCTCGCTCACGACGACCGACGGCAGCACTTGGCTCAGGGTCCAGATGAGCGGCGTGAAGTCTTTGAGGTGCTGCAACGCGACGTCTGCCAGCGCTTGGTCGTGCATCGCGAGCGCCGTCGTGTGGAGCATCTGGTAGCACGCGACGGTGAAGTTGAGCGCCGCGAGATCGTCGCGCACCATGCGCGACACGGGCTCCTCGCGCAGATGATCGTACAGTCCCGCGACGGCCCCGAGCGCGACCTCGACGGCGAGCATCTCGTTCACGAAGCCCTGCAAAATCTTCATTATGATTGCTCATTGTTGCCCCCCCCCGACTGCATTCACCAGCATCGCGCCGACGACGATCGAGGAGAGAGCAACTCGCGTGCCGCCGCCCTCCCCTATTCGCGTCGGAAGAGGGCGTTCATCTCGCCGTACGCCGCCGCGCCTTCGAAGAGCGCGCTATAACCGCCGTCGGCGAGCAACTGCGTCGCGAGCTTGCGCGTGAGACCGTGCGCGGCTTGTGCGATCGCCGCACCTGCGCTCACGCGCCGCACGCCGAGTCGCGTGAGCTCCGCGATCGGCGGCACCTGCGGCACGAGCATGACGTTCACGGGCAGGTCAATTCCTTGCACGATGTCGCGAATCATCGTCGGATCGCTGACACCAGGAACGAAAATGCCGTCACAGCCCGCGTCGCGATAGCGCCGCGCGCGCGCGAGGGTTTCGCCAACATGTTGCTCGGGCGCGACCAGACCCCGCAGGACGACGTCGGTACGGGTATTCACGAAGACGTCGATGCCCGCCTGTGCCGCGATGCGCTTCACCGCGGTGATCTTGGCGCACAGCAGATCGGCCGATCCCGCGCCGTCTTCCAAATTGACGCCAACGGCCCCGGCATCGGCGAGCGCCCGCACCGTCTCGGCGACGGCGTTCGGATCGCTCGCATAGCCACCCTCGGCATCGACGGTGACCGGGACGTCGACCACGCGGACGATGCGCGCGACCGCATCCACCAAGACGCGCACGGGCACCGCATCGCCGTCCGGATAGCCGCACGCCCACGCCACCCCGGAGCTCGTCGTCGCAATCGCCTCGGCGCCGCACGACTCGATCAGCCGCGCGCTGCCGGCGTCCCAGGCATTGGGCAACACCAACGTGCGGCCGACCGCATGGAGCGCGCGAAACCGACTTGCCTGATCGCCGCGGCTCACGCGGACGCTCGTGACGGAATCGCCGCGACCTGAAAACGGGCTTCGTGATCGAGCAGCCAGCGCTTGCGATCGAGACCGCCGCCGTAGCCGGTCAGCGTGCCATCGGCACCGATCACGCGATGACACGGCACGACGATGCCGATCGGATTCGCGCCGTTCGCGAGCCCGACCGCCCGACTGGCGCTCGCGTGGCCGAGCGTCGCGGCGAGCCGGCCGTAGCTCGTGGTGACGCCCGCTGGGATGTCCCGCAAGGCGGTCCAGACGCGGCGCTGAAACGCACTGCCGTTGGTGCGGACGCTGACGGCGTCGAGCGCCGTCAGCGCGCCATCGAAATACGCCGTGAGCGCGTCGGTGACCGCGGCCGGTACCCTCCCCGGCTTCAGGACGTACGCCGTTCCGTAGTGTCGGCCGAGCAGCCGAAGCATGCGCGACTCGTACTCGACGAAATCGAGCGCGCGGAGCGTGCCGTCGTCGTCGGCGACGAGCAGCATCGTCCCGATCGGCGACGCGACGTGTTCCTGGTGCAGGGTGATCGTCATGCTACGGCCTCCTCTGGCATGCCGCCGGTCGTGAGCCGGCGTGCCGCATCCGATGTCCACAAATGTTGTGCGGCGTACGCCCGCCACGGGCGCCACGCTTCGGCACGCGCCGCCAACGCGGCCGACGTCGGCCGTGTACCGTCCGCGTCGGTGAGCGCGCGCAGGAGGCCGATGTCCGCGGCCGGAAACGCGTCGGGCTCGCGGAGGGCCCGCATCGCGATGTACTGCGCGGTCCAATCGCCGATGCCCGGTAGCGCCCGCAAGCCCGCGATCGAGCCGTCGAGATCCTGAGCGCGCTCGAAGAGGCGCGGATCGCGCACGGCGGCGCTGGCCAGTGCGGAGAGCGTCGTGGCGCGAGATCGCGGCATGCCGAGGGTCGCGAGGTTGGCGTCGGCGAGACGTTCGGGCCGCGGGAACACCATCGTCAGGCCGGCGGCGGCGTCCGCGATGCCAGGCGCGAGCAGCTCGCCGTACGCGGCCACGAGCTTGCCGGCGAGGCGGCGCGCGCCGGTGACGGTGATCTGCTGCCCCAACACCGCCCTGATGGCGAGCTCGAAGCCGTCCCATGCTCCCGGCACCCGGAGCCCGGGTCGAGCAGCAACCAGCGGCGCGAGCGTCGGATCGTCGGCGAGTTGGCGCGTGATCGTGCCGACGTCGGCGGCGAGATCGAAGACCCGGCGGATGCGCGCGATGATTCCCGGCAGCGCGCGGACGTTCGGAAAACGGATCGTCGCCGCGAGTGCGCTCCGGCCCGAGATCGGCGTCACCTCGATTGTCCCGTGGTCCCCGTCGATCGCGATCGTCCGTCGATAGCGATCGGCCTCGACCAGTTCGACGCCCGCGATCGCGCGACCGGCGAGAAACGCGATCATGGCCGCCCAGTCGTACGGGGCCGCGTAGCTGAGCTTCAAGGTGATGGCGGCGGACGGATCGCGGACGGTGGCGGTCGCAGCCGCCGATCGTCGCAACTCCGACGGCGGCCGCCCGTAGAGGCCGCGGAACGTCGCGTTGAAGCGGCGGACGCTACCGAAACCGGCGGCGTCCGCAATCTCCATCATCCCCATGTGGGTCTCGTGGATGAGCTGCTTCGCGAAGAGCACCCGGCGCGTCTGCGCGACGGCGATCGGCGAGGCGCCCAGATGCTGCGTGAAGAGGCGGCGGAGCTGGCGCTCGCCGATCCCGAGCCGGAATGCCAAGCGTTCGACGTCGGCATCGTCGCCGTCGAGCGCGCCCTCCCCGATCAGCGCCAACGCTCGCGCGACCGTATTGGAGGTACCGCGCCACGCCGCGAGATCGGGCGAGGATTCCGGGCGGCAACGCAGACACGGCCGGAATCCCGCGTCCTGCGCCGCAGCCGCGCTCGGATAGAAATCGATGTTCTCGAGCTTCGGCGTCCGAGCCGGGCAGATCGGACGGCAGTAGATCCCCGTCGTGTGGACCCCGACGAAGATCCGCCCGTCGAAACGGGCGTCACGCGCCCGGAGCGCCCGGTACAACGCCTCGCGATCCAGCATCGTCATGGCGCGGACTATGCCACCGGCGCCGACCGAAGGCTCGCCGTTTTCGGACGTGAATGACCGATGGTTTCCCACGTCCGGCGTGCGGCCGGCGCGCCCGCCGTCAACCTGCCCACACATTCGGCCAAGCCGGGACTGCGCGCTTGTCCGTGGCCACCGAACGCTCTAGAGGCGTCCCATGCGCATTGCGATTGGTCTCTATCAGGCGTTCACGTCACTCGACGTGATGGGCCCGTTCCAAGTGCTGTCCGGCCTGCCGAACGTCGAGGTCACGTTCGTCGCGGAGAAGGCGGGACCGGTGACCGACGATTCGGGATTCCTCACCGTCATGGCGCAGGCGTCGTTCGACGATCTGCCGCATCCCGACATCCTGCTGGTCGGTGGCGGCCTCATCACGGGCACGCTGGTCCCGCATCATCCGATCGTGCCGTGGATCGCGCGCGCCCATCCCACGACGACGTGGACGACGTCGGTCTGCACGGGTGCGCTGCTGTTGGCGGGCGCCGGCATTCTGAACGGCGTCGAGGCGACGACCCATTGGGGCGCCCGCGACGAGCTCGCGCGCCTCGGCGCGATCCCGGTGGCGGAGCGGGTCGTCCGCCGCGGCAAGATCGTGACCGGCGCGGGCGTGAGCGCCGGCATCGACATGGCGCTGACGCTCGCAGCGGCCGTTGCTGGCGAGGACTACGCGCGCACGCTGCAGCTCATGATGGAGTACGACCCTGCCCCGCCCTTCGACGCGGGGTCGCCGGAGAAGGCTGGTCCGGAGACGATGCAGCGGGCGTTCACCGTCATGATGGACGCGATGCAGCAGCTCGCGTCTCGGGGTGCTGGGTGACCTTTCACCTGATCCGGAGGTCGGTGGTTCGCGGGGGTGGTGGGGTACTTTTCCGCTCGTGAGTCTCGGGTTTCCTGCGCCTCCGGCGCGGAAAAATGACCCCCACCCGGCCCGCCCACCTCGACCGCCGCTAGGAAACGATCGACGTCAGCGCGGACGGCGCGGCGGAGTGCGGTCGTCGGGTGCCGGGGCTGGCTCCGCCGCAGCGCGAAACTTGCTCGCCATGCGCTCGCGCAACTCCTCGCGGGCGTCGCGGGCCGCTTCGTCTTTCGGGTTGGCGGCGGCCGCGCGGTCGAAATAGGCGAGCGCGCTCGGCTCGCGGCCTTCGCGGAGCGAGATCGTGCCGAGCGCCTTCAAGGCTTCGCCGTCCTCGCGCAGCACCTCGTTGGCACGCACGAAGAAGGACGACGCGCCCGTCAGATCCCCGCGCTGAAAGCACGCGCGTCCGAGCCCTTTCAGCGCCGCGCCATTCAACGGGAAGATCTTGAGCGCCTCCTCGAGCTGACCGAGCGCGGCGCTCGGCCGGGCCCGGGCCGCGAGGTCGCGCGCGAGCCGGACGAGGTTGTCGCTTTCGGTCTGGAAATCGGGCAGCTCGACGCGCACGCGCAGGCGCTGGCCCTCGACCTCGGCGCTCTTCACCGCGACCTTGGTGCCGAGATACTCGCGCAGACCTCGACGCATCTCGACCTCGTCGCCGGGATCGAGGAACAGGCGGCCGAGCCCGTCGTGCTTGTGATCTTCGAGATGGATCAGGAGGTCGAGGACTTTTTTCACGACGCTCCTCAGACCCGCTCGTAGGGATCGAACAGTTTCTTGTACTCGTCGAACGCAAAGCGGTCGGTCATGCCGGCGATGTAGTCGGCGATCACGCGCGGTTGCGGCTCGCCGTTCTCGATGCGGCGATGCACGTGCGGCGGCATCTGATGCGGCTCGTCCATGTAGGTGTTGAAGAGCTCCGTCATGACCCGCTGCGCCTTCGTAGTCATGCGCACGATGCGATGGTGGCGGTAGAGCTTGCCGAGCAGCACCTGCTTCAACTCGGCGTTCTGCTCGTGCAGCGCTGAACTGAGCCCAGCGAGCCGAACGCTGCAGGCCCGCACGTCGGCGAGCGTCTTGATCCGGTGCTCCTCGACGCGTCCGAGGATCGCCTGGATCATGTCGGTCACCAAGCGATCGATGATCCGGCGGACCGTCTGATAGCGCTGCACCGACTCGGTCGCATCGGGGTGGGCGCGGCGCACCCACTCACGCGCCTCCGCCCAGAGCGCGACGCTCGCGAGGTCGCGCTCTTCCAGCATTTCGGACTTCAAGCCGTCGTCGATGTCGTGCGAGTTGTAGGCAATCTCGTCCGCGAAATCGACGATCTGCGCCTCGAGCACGGGCTGTACGCCGGGCGCGAACTGCTGCACCAACGGCCGGTCGTACTCGGAGGAGTGCTTGACGATGCCCTCGCGCACTTCCCACGTGAGATTCAGACCGGGGAAGCCCGGATAGCGCTCCTCCAGCAGGTCGACGATGCGAAGGCTCTGCGCGTTGTGCTCGAAGCCGCCGTGCGGCTCCATCAGCTTGTTGAGAACGCGCTCCCCCGCATGCCCGAATGGGGTGTGGCCGAGGTCGTGTGAGAGCGCGACGGCCTCTCCGAGATCTTCATTCAGGCCGAGGACGCGGCAGAGCGTTCGCGTGATCTGTCCGGCTTCGATCGAGTGCGTGAGCCGGGTGCGATAATAGTCGCCCTCGTGATTCACGAAGACTTGGGTCTTGTACTCCAACCGCCGAAACGCCGTGCTGTGGATGATGCGGTCACGGTCGCGCTGAAACGGCGTGCGGAACGGGTGCTCGGGCTCGGGGTACACGCGACCCTGACTGTCGGTGCTGCGCGTGGCGTACGACGCCAGGCTTTCGCCCTCCCTGCGCCGGAGATCGTTGCGGAGACTGTCGAGGTTCATGGGAGGCTCGGAAAGAACGGTTCACCCTACACCACCCCTCGCAAAAGCTTCAACGAAGGCGACGACAGATCCTGACTCCTCGGCCGTCCTGTGTTAGCGACGACCGTGATTCCGGTGAAACGGCTCGCCCTCATGCTCCTCTTGCTGCTCTTCCCACTCGTGTTCGTCGCCCTCGGGACGCCGGGGGCGGCGGACGACCGCGCGGAAGTTCGCATTCCCCACCTCGACGGCAGCGGCACCGAAACGATCATCGACGTGCACCCCGGCATTCCCGGCATCGGGGCGTTCGTGCGCTCGACGCCGGGCGCGATCCCGCAGCCGGGCGAGATCCTCCTGCCGCCCAGCCCGAGCGCGACCCCGACGTCCGCTTCGACGCCCACCCAACCGCCGACGGACTGAGCCGCGCCGCCGGTTGGTCAGAGCGCCGCGAGCGCTCCCGGCACGGTGTCCTTCGGACTGACGCCGTACCAGGCTCCGGCGACCTTGCCCTTCTCGTCGATCAGAAACGCGGAGCGCACGATGCCCATGTACTTGCGGCCGTACATCGATTTTTCGCCCCACACACCGAACGCCTCGGCGACCGCGTGGTCGGTGTCGGCGAGGAGCGGAAATCCGAGCGAGTACTTGGTGTCGAACTTCTGCTGCGCGGCCGACTTGTCGGGGCTGATCCCGACGACGTCGACGCCCTGCTTCGTGAAGTCGCGGCGCGCGTCGCGGACGCTGCACGATTGCGTAGTGCACCCGGGCGTATCCGCCTTCGGGTAGAAATAGATCAGGAGCTTCCGGCCCTTGTGATCGGCGAGCGCGTGCGTCGCACCGCTCTGATCGGCCAGCGCGAACGCCGGCGCCTTGTCTCCGACTTGCAGCTTGCCGGTGGCCGCAGCCTTCGGCTTGCTCTTCGCGGCCGGCGTCTTCTTGGCAGTGGTCTTCGTGCTCTTCGTGGGCATTCCCCTCACTCCTCGTACGTGTCGATCATGGCCACGAGGTCGCGTTCGACCTCCGGCGTTTGGCCGCCGCTCGCCAGAAACCAGGACATGCGGCGTTCGGCGGCGGCGGTAGCGAGCGCCTGGTTGAAGCAGTGGGCCTCTGTAAGCAAGCCGTCATGCGGCGACGGCTCCGCGGCGGCGACGGCGGTCTTGGCGAGCGCGATCGCCTCACCTGGAAACGACGCGATCCGAAACGCCAGACGCTCGACGAACGGTCCAATCTCGTGCGGCGGCAGGGCCCGGTTCACCCATCCGTACCGCTCGGCAAGCTCGGCCGGGAAATCATCGCAGCCGAGGATCGCCTCGAGCGACCGGCCGCGACCCATGAGGCGCGGCAGGCGCTGCGTACCGCTGCCGCCCGGGATGATCCCGAGGGCGACCTCGGGCTGCGCGAAGATGGCGCGTCCGAGCGCCGCGAAGCGCATGTCGAGCGACAGGACGAGCTCGCTGCCGCCGCCGCGCGTCCGGCCCTCGATCTTCGCGATCGTCGCCTTCGGCATCGTGCGAAAGCGGTCGACCATCGCGTGGAAGAGCCCGAGCTCGGTCGGCTTCGGCGGGACGTCGCGGGGCAGCTGTCGGATCAGCGCGACGTCGGCGTGGGCGATGAAGAAGTCGGGGTTGGCGCTGTCGAACACGACGACACGAATCGCCGCGTCGTCGGCGAGCTCGCGCCCGATCCGATCCATCTCTTGGATGAGTGCCAGGTCGAAGAGGTTGATCGGCGGATGGTCGATCGTGACGAACGCGACGCCGCGCTCGCAGCGAATGCGGAGACACTCGTAACCCTCGTACGCCATGGCCCGGCTTTCTCGCATTCCCATCCCGAGGAGTCCACATGGAGGAGGTCACTTGGGTTGACTCGACGCCCACGCCGCGTAGCCTGCGAACCGTGACGCGGATGATGCCTCGCCTGCTGCTCGGGCTCGCCGTGATGGTGTCGTTGAGCGCCGGGGTGTGGTCGCTCGCCGTACCGTCGGCCAACGCCGACCAGCGCACGCATGCTGCCGCCACCGACGTCCTGACCGTCGCGCACCACCCCGACGCGTCCAGCGCCACGCTGCGATCGCGCACGCCGCTCTCAGGCGCGGCGATCATCCACCGCACCTGGGCCCATGGCCCCGTGGCCGCCGCCCACACCCACGACGGCTGGACGGTCGCGTCGCACCGGACCGCACCGCTCTACGCGCTGCTGAACGTCTACCGCTTCTAGAAGCAGCCCCTCTCCCCTCGCCTACCCGAGACACGGACGCGCCGCCGCAGGGCCGCGCCTCCAGGAGGAGCTTCTTTATGAAGGACTGGAACGCCTACGCACCGTCCCCCGCGGACACCCCGACGATCCTCACGAACGTCATCTGGCTCATCGAGCAACTGGACGGCAAAGGACTCGCCGAAATCGGAGACCTCCCGATTCTCGAGCTGGCCAAACACGTCTCGGTCACGATCCGGAAGGCGGCATGACGTTCACCAAGGGTGTCATCTGGGGGATCATCGCGCTGATCGTGCTCTCGATCATCGGGATCGATCTCATGTACGCGCTGAAACCCTGAGGGAGGACGCGCGTCCCCAAGACCGCTAGACTGCGACCATGCACGACGTCCACGAGTTCCTGCGGTCTCTGACGATCGTGCTCAGCATGGCGGCGCTCACCTCGGTCGTCTTTCAGCGACTGCGCCAGCCCATCGTGCTCGGCTATATCGTGGCCGGGCTGATCGTCGGACCACACGTTCCGATTCCGCTCGTGGTCGATCGCGACATCGTCCACGCGCTCTCCGAGCTCGGTGTCATCCTCCTGATGTTCTCAATCGGTCTAGAGTTCAGCCTCGGCAAGCTCGCGCGGGTCGGTCCGACGGCGGGCGTCACCGCCGTCATTCAATCGGGTTTGATGACCTGGCTCGGATTTCTGGTCGGGCGCGCCTTCGGGTGGACCCCTCTCGAAAGCATCTTCATGGGGGCGGCGATCGCCATCTCCAGCACCACCATCGTCGCGAAGGTCTTCGACGAGCAGAAGATCGGCGGCCGTCAACGCGAGCTCGTCGTCGGCATCTTGCTGATTGAGGATCTCGTCGCCATCGTGTTCATGGCGGCGCTGACGGCGATCGCGACCGGTGCCGGACTGTCCGCCACGGCGCTCGCCGCCACCGTCGGCAAGCTCTCCGCCTTTCTCGTCGTGCTCCTGGTCGTCGGCATGTTGACGGTGCCGCGCCTCGTCCACCTCGTCATGCGGCTCGAGCGCGACGAGACGACCCTCGTCGCCAGTATCGGCCTCTGCTTTTCTACCGCGTACGTCGCCCATCTCTGTGGCTACTCGGTCGCCCTCGGCGCGTTCCTCGCCGGCTCGCTCATCGCGGAATCGGGCCGCGGCGACGCGATCGAGCACCTGATCCGCCCCGTCCGCAACGTCTTCGCCGCGATCTTCTTCGTGTCGGTCGGGCTGCTGATTGATCCGGCGCTCATCCTCGAGCACTGGGGCCCCGTCGTGGTGCTGACCATCGTCGTCATCGTCGGGCAGATCGTCGGCGTCACCGTCGGTGCGTTTCTCACCGGCAGCAGCACGCGCACGGCGATCCAGGCTGGCATGAGTCTCGCGCAGATCGGCGAGTTCTCGTTCATCATCGCCGGCCTCGGCCTCACCCTCGGAGCCACGCGCGAGTTCATCTATCCGGTCGCGGTCGCCGTGTCGGCGATCACGACCCTCACGACCCCCTGGCTGATCCGGGCCGCCGAGCCAACGGCCGACTTCGTGGACCGCAAGCTGCCGCACCCACTCCAGACCTTCACGACGTTCTACGGGGCCTGGCTCGAGCGCATGCGCGAGGCATCGGCGACGCGCCAGACGAACGGGTTCCGGCGCGCGCTCAATCTCATCGTGCTCGATGCCCTGCTGCTGAGCGGTCTCATCGTCGCGACGGCCGTCTTCGCCGACCGCGGCGCCGCCGCGCTGGTGGACTGGCTTGGGCTCGAGCCCGTGACGGCCGGGCTCATCGTGGTCGGGGCGGCGATTGCCGCGTCGCTGCCGTTTCTCGTCGGGATCGGTCGACTGTCGCGTCGGCTCGGCGGGGCGCTCGCCGAGGCCGCGCTCCCGCGCAAGGCCGGCACGACGCTCGACCTCGACGCCTCGCCGCGGCGCGCGCTGATCCTCACCCTCCAGCTCGGAGTCGCGCTCGCAACCGGCGTCGTGGTGGTCGCCGTCACACAGCCGTTCCTCCCGAGCTATCCGGGTCCCGTGCTCCTCTTCCTGTTGGTCGTCGCTTTCTCGATTGCGATCTGGCAGAGCGCGAACGATCTCCAAGGCCATGTCCGCGCCGGCTCGCAAGCGATCGTCGAGGTGTTGGCGGGCTACGCGCACCAGACCGGATCGAACGGGGCGAACCGCCCATCGCTGGCCGGCGTCCACGGCTTGTTGGTCGGCCTCGGCGAGCCGGTCGCCATTCAGCTCGACGCCGGAAGCCCGAGCGTCGGCAAGAGCCTCGCTGGCCTGAACCTCCGCGGCCGCACCGGCGCCACCGTGCTCGCGATCATTCGATCCGGGAAGCCGGTCGTCCCCTCAGCCGATGAGCGTCTGGAACACGGGGACGTCCTGGCTGTCGCCGGCACCCACGATGCGATCGACGCCGCCACCGCCATGCTTCGCGGCGACGCCCCGGAATCGGTGAGTCAAATCTCGTAGTACACGGCGCGGGTCAGCGGCGGACCCGTCCGGCGCGGGCACGTCGCGCAGAAATCCGTCAGAGTATCGTACGCGTGGCGGATGGCGAGCACCGTGCTCGTCTGTCGCACGGGTTGCTCGAGGAACAGATTCTCCTTGCCGAGCTTCTCCGCGAGGCCGCAGTTCGTGAGGCACGCCATCATGCCGGGGCGGATGCCGCAAAGAATCACCAGGATGCCCCGTCCCTTGATGCGATCGACCATGTGCTCGAGCGTGGCCATGCCGACGGCATCGGGATTCCGCGCGCGCTTCAACCGCAAGACGACGGCCTGCGTGTCCGGGCCGATCCGATCCTCGATCGAGTCGAGATGGTGCTCCAGGCTCGAGCCCGAGCCGAAGTACATCTCCCCTTCGAGCCCGAAGATCAGCATGCGGCTACAGGCTTGGTCGCCGCGCTGACGCTCGTGCACGGTGCGCTCGGGCGTCACGATGAACTCGGCGAGCTGCATGTTCCCGATCCGCGGCACGGCGAGCAAGAACGACATGAACACGCCGATCAAAACACAGATCTCGATGGAGATGGCGACCGCCGAGATGGCCGTCACCGCGACGATCACCGCGTCGAAGCGCGACGTACGCACGTGGTAGCGGAGGTCGTGGAGGTTCACCATGCGCGCCGCCGTCAACATCAACAGGCCGGCGAGCGCCGAGCGCGGGATGAATCGCGCGTAGGACGCGAACACCAGCATGATGAGGGCGACGGCGAGCGCCGACACCACGCCCGACCATTGCGTCCGCGCGCCGGCCTGCTGATTGATCGCCGAGCGCGTGAGCGATCCAGACCCCGGCATGCATTGGAAAAAGCTGCCGATGAAATTCGCGAGGCCCTCGCTCAAACACTGCTGGTTGAGATCGAGCCGCTGGCCCGTGACCGCGGCGATCGCCTTGGCCATGGCAATCGCCTCCAGCAAGCCGAGGAGCGCGATCGCGAGCGCGCTCTCGGCGAGCTGCGGCACGAAGGCCGAGTTGAAATTCGGGATCTGGAACGACGGCAGCGAGGCCGGGATGTCCCCGACCACGGCCACGCCCTGCGCACCGAGGTCGAATTTCGCCGTCACCACCGCCATCGCGATCACGACGATCAGGAACTCGGGCAGGAGCTTCCAGTCGAGACGCGTTTTCACCCAGCGCAGCAACAGCACCAACAGGATCGACGCGAGGCCGAGCGCAAAGGTCGTCGCCTGGACCGCTCCCCCTTCGGTCATCGTGCGCCAGAAGCGGACGAGAAAATGGCTGTGCACGTCGCCGACGGCCTTCAACCCGAGCAGATTCTTCATCTGATCGAGCACGAGGAGCACACTCGCCCCCGCCGTGAAGCCGACGATCACCGAGTGGGAAATGTAGCGCGTGAGGTCGCCGAGGCGGAGCAAGCTGATCACGAGCTGGATCGAGCCGACGAAGAAGGCGACGAGGACGGCAGCCTGCACGCGCTCGTCGACGCTGACCGACCCGATGGCGCTGAGCAGCGCGATCGAGATGGCGTTGGTGGGACCGTTGATGAGCTGGCGCGACGAGTCGAGCAGCGCGCCGACGGTCGTCATGACGATCGCCGTGTAGAGCCCGTACTCGGCCGGTAGCCCGGCGATCATCGCGTAGGCCATCGCCTGGGGCACGGCGACGGCAGCGACCGACAGGCCGGCGATCACGTCGACCCGCAGGTCGAGCCACCCATAGGTGCGAAGCGAGTCCAACGCGGGGACCCGTCGCAGAAGCATCGCACGGAGAGGGGATGTCGTTGCCGTCAACGGGTCTCGAGTCCGCGCGGGGTGCTAGCAGATTCGGCCGGGCGAGCGAAAGCCGCCCACCGAGCAAGGGACGAGGATAGCGAGGTCGCGCGGTGCGAGCGACCCCGAATCCTCAGTAGCCTTCGGCGGGAACAGGATCGGCGGACGGGAGATCCTCGTCCTGAATGGGGGTGTCGTCCTTTGCCCGGACATCCGGCTCTCGCGCCGGCGGCACGGGCTCGGCGCGCCGCTCCAACGGCTCGGCCCGCTTGATCGTGAACCGTCCCAACGCGAACCCCACGTCGACGCCGTTGCCGGAGCCCGAGAGCGCGAGCGAGATGGAGCCCTTGGTGACGATCTGGGCGTGGGCCGACGGTCCCATGCCGGCGTGGGCCTCGGCCGTCGCGTAGTCGCCGTACACCTCGTCGATGCTCGTCAGCAGCGAAAAGTTGCCGTTGCCATCGACGATCTTGGAGGCGCCGAGCGACACCCCTCCGCCCTTCGCTTCGAGAATGACGTTGGCGCGCTGGCCGTTGTCGCAGTCGATGACGCCCTTCCCGTGCCCTTCTTTGTAGAAGATCGACCAACTCTCGAGATCGAACGTGAGATCGCATCTGGTGAGCGCCAGCGCCGGAGACGCGGTCACCAACCACAAGCCGGCGATCCAAAACGACAACCGTGATGATCGACCCATCGATTCCTCGCCTCCTCGCGGTGCGTCCGTGCACCGTGCCCCGATTCTCGGCGGCTGGGCGGAATAGTCAACGCAGGGGCCGGCAGAGGTTAGGGTGCGACGACGGTCACCGTCACCGCGCCGCTCGGTCCGGTCGCGATGCCCGTGCCGGGATCGTGGGCCGAGAGCACCGCAGTGCCGGGCGACACCGCGACGATCTGACTGCGGTCTCCGGGGGGATTCTCCGCCGTGGCGACGGCCGGCGCGCTCGAAGCGTAGTCCACTTGCTGCGTCAGATTGATCGTGCCCCCGCCGACCAAATGGCCGGTCGCCGTCAGCTGCAGCGTGTCGCCGACGGTGATCTGGGTCGTCTCGGCCGAGAGCGTCAGGCTCGCGAGCACGCCGCTCACATGGAGCGTCGCATCGTCACCGGTCGCGGTCGAGGAGATGCCGTCCTGGGGATCGAAAGCCGAGATCGTCGTCGTGCCCTCGCCCACGGTGTCGACGCGACTCCGGTTGCCATCGATGTTGGCCGCGACGGCGACCGCCGGATTGCTCGACGACCACGTCACGGTTTGCGTCACGTTGATCTCGCGCCCGTCGGCGTCGGTCCCTATGGCGGTGAGGCTGAACGATCGACCGACACTCCGCGTGACGTCATGCGGCTCGATGCGCAGGCGTTGCAGCGGTCCGACCACGGTGAGCGTCGCGTCGTCGCCGGAGTCGGTGGTCGAAAGGCCGGTCGCGGGATCCGTCGCGCTGATCACCGAGGTTCCCGGCGTGACGGCGCTGACCACACTGCTGTACGGGGGAAACGGGAGCTGGGTGGTCGTCGCAACGGCGGGATGGCTCGAGGCGTATGCGACCCTCGTCGTCACGACGTTGCTCACGTTCCCTTCGAAGTACCCGATCGCGGCGAACGACTGCGTCGCGCCGACCCGCCGCGTCGTCTGTGGGGGGAGGAGGACGATCCGTTGCAGCGGTCCCGGCACGGCGACGCGCAGACTCTCACCGAACGCGTCGGAGCTGATGCCGGTCGCGTTGTCGATGGCGGAGATCGTCGCGTGCCCGAAGCCGACTCCCTGCATGTACCAATAGTCCTCCCAGGAGCTCGCGCCGTGCGTGACCGCGACGACGGCGGGATTGTTCGACACCAAGGTGACGTCCGCGGCCTCGAGGGGAGCGGGACCGTCGGCGAACTGCCCGGTCGCTGCGAGCGCCGAGACCTGGTTCGCACTCAGATAGCGGAGCTTGCCGATCGGTTGATCGGGGAAGGACACCTGCACGCGGGAGAGAGCGGCGAGCACCCGCAACGAGAGCGCCGGCGTGACGCTGCCGTCGACGGGATCGGTCGCGGTGATCAGCGCGGTGCCGCCGCCGACGGCGTCGATCCGGCCGCGATCGCCTTCGACGTTCGGAGCCGCGGCGATCGACGGATCATGCGAGGCAAAGACGACCTTCTGGGTGACGTATTTGTACCCGATCGCGGACCCCGCGAGACTCTGGGAGGCGCGCAAGTGCCACCAACGCCCCACCCGCTTGGGCCGAGACGCATTCGCCCCCACCGAGTACGACAAGTGGAACCCCGTCGGCGCGCCGACGGAGAACCGGACTTTACCTTCGCAGGCCACACCGGTGACGGAGTCCGTCGCGGTCACGTCCACCTCGCCGGGTGTCAGCGCGTTCACGCGGCTACGGTCCCCCTCCGTATTCGGAGCGGCCAGGATCGCGGGAGCATTGCTCGACCACACCACCTGCTGGGTCAGATTCCGCTCGAACCCGCCCGGATAGAAGCCGCGCGCCGTCAATTGATAGTCGTGCGCGGTCGCGATCGTGATGGGCCCCGTTTGCAGGATCGTGCAGCGCGCGAGCGCGGGCACGACCGTGATCGCGACATCGTCCTGCGAGGCGGTCGAGGTCACACCCGAAATGGGATCGGTCGCGGAGAGCACCGCCGTCCCGGCCGCGACCGCGACGATACGGCTCTGATCGCCGGCCGCGTTGCTCGGCAGCGCCACGGCCTCGTCGCTCGATCCGCACACGACCCGTTGGCTGATCGTGCGCGCGTAGCCGCCGGCGAAATGACCGGTCGCCCGCAGACGGATCGACTCGCCGACGCCGCGGGTGGCCGCCAGCGGTGACAGCTCGAGGCGCTCGAGGGTCCAGTTGACGGTGACGATCGCGTCGTCGCCGGTCGTGGTCGAGCTGACGCCGGTCGCTTCGTCGAGCACGGCAATCACGGTCTGCCCGCCATCGACGGCATCGATGCGGCCACGATCGCCCGCGAGGTTCGGCGCCAGCGCGATCGCGCTGCCCGTGCTCCAGACGACGCGCTCCGTGAAGTCGGCCACATCGCCGTTCTCGAAGACCGCCGTCGCCGTGAAATGCGCGCTCGTTCCGATGTCGACCGCGACCGCGGCGGGATCGATCCGGAGTGTGAAATTCGATGGTGGGGTGACCGTCGGCGTTGGCGTCGGGACGAGGATCGTCGCCTGCGGCGTCGGCGTCGCGCTCGTGTGCACCTCGGAGGGCACGCAGAATTCGAGCACCGTCGTGAGGGTGAGTTGCTCGGACCCGAAGCGGTTGGCCGTCGCCACCTGCCGCGAGACGAGCTTCGGTTGCAGCGGCTTCGTCCGCGCGAGCTTGGCGCGGTAGCAGGCGAGCGCGTTCTGATGCGACGCCACGCTCGGGTCGGCACCGCCGAGATCGGCCGGGAAGCAAACCCGGACCGGGGCACGCACGTCGAACTGGAGTGTGCCGATTCCGCTGGCGAGCGTGACCGGGGCCGGGGCGGCGGGCGCGCTGCGGAGACCAGCGGTGCGCTCGGCCGCGTAGCAGGTGAAGTCGTCCAGGGTGGCCGGAACCGAAACGGGCAACGGTGGCGGCGCGAACACGACCGCCGACGGCACCAGCACATCTTCGATCCCCGTCAATAGAAGCTCGTCGGACCCAAAACGGTTGGTCACCCGTTGCGGCTCCACGACCAGACGCGGCTGCTTCGGACGCAGCCGCGTGAGACGCGCCGCGTACATCTCGAGGTGGGTCGCACCGTCGACGAGCGCGGCGCCCGGTGCGCCAGCGGGGAGGCAGAATCCGACCGTCTTCTGCAGGTCGAGCTGCGCGGGCGTGTTGCTGAACGCGGCGATCAGCCGATCACGGACGGCGAGCGCGGGCTGCGGGGCGAAGCGCAGGCTTCGTTCGACCTGGCGACTCGGGGCACCTTTGAGGCAGAGGTACGCGTCGAGCGCGGGGCTCGGCTGCGCATCGACCTCGGCGGCAATGAGCACGCCGAGCACGAGCCCCAAGGCGAAGAGACGGGGGGAGGGGCGCATGAGTGGTGGGCTGCAAGAGCAAAGGCCTTGCCAGGGTGAGTGCGAAATCGCCGTGCCGTAGCGGTAAAATCATCTGGCGTTGCCGTCCAGCATCGCGAGATCCCGCGGAGATGCACGCTGGCCTGCCACCTGCGGTCGATGGGCAAATCGGGGAGGCGTCGTGACGGGTGCGCCCCGCTAAACCAGCGCAGCCGACATTCTTGTCAGAAGAAGTGCCCCCGGCGCGATTCGAACGCACGACCCCAGGATTAGGAATCCTGTGCTCTATCCACCTGAGCTACGGGGGCGAAGGTGTGAAGCCCGGCGATTTAGCGAAGTCGGACTCGGCCGTCCACACGTCCGTCCGGACCTCGCATCCCTCACGACGGTAGCAGCGCTTAGGAATCCTGTGCTCTATCCACCGGAGCTACGTCAGTTCTGCTCTCTTCTGGTCGGCCGCCGCGAAATGACCGATCTGGTCGGCTCGAGCCTTCTTGAATGCGATGCGATCGGTCGCGCGAGTGACATAGGCCTCGGTCGCCGGTCGGTCGCCGAAAGAGCGGACCTCTGAAACGCGCAGCACATCCGCCATCAACAGGTCTGCGACGGTGAAGCGCTCGGCGGCGAGCCATTCTCGTTCGCGCAGGACTCTTTCCAGCTGGTCGAGGCGCTTGCCCATCCATCCGGTAAGACCAGTGTTCTCGGCGCCGGAGATCTTCAGAAACCACCACGGTACGGTGACCATCTCGATCGAGTTGAGCGCGGCGATCGTCCATTGCAATGTCTCCGCTTCTCCAACCGGATCGCGCGGCATCAGCTTGTCGCTTTTCCGGGCCAGATGCAGCAGTCCAGCGCCGCTTTCGAATACCCCCAGCTCGTCGTCCTTCAAGAACGGGACTTGGCCAAAGGGCTGCTGCGCCAGATGATTGGTCTCGCGACCATCGAAGGGAATCGTACGGACGGCGTAGGTGAGACCAGCTTCCTCACACGCCCATCGCAGCCGTAGATCACGCACGAAACCACGGGGGCCTTCAGGAACCCAGTCGTAGGTCCAGATGCTCAGTTTGCTCATCGCAGCGCCCTTCTCCCCATTGGGGACTGACGGTCCAGTCACGCATCACTAACGTTCTGGTGGCGTAGTTTGAAGCCGCGCGAGCGCGATCCGAAAGGCGGAGCTCGGCGTCCAGTGCCAGCCGTCGAACTCGCGCGGGCCGTCAGCCACGGCCCGCCACGTGAAGCCGCGCCCGAGCTCGGCGAGCACCACCGACGCGACCGTCTTGGTGAGCGCCTCGCCGAGACACGCATGCCGCGACGGCGCAACGCCGAACGGCGAATACGCGAGCCGCCCCGGCGGCGTCACGAAGCGCTCGGGGTCGAAGCGGTCCGGCTCGGCGAAGACGGCGGGATCGCGGTGACTTTCGCGCACGCAGAGCCGGAGCAACCATCCCGCGGGTACGCGGAACCCGTCGACCTCGATCGGGCTGCGTACGGTGCGGAACAGAAACTCGCTCTGCTCGAGACGGAGCGTCTCGAGCACGACGCGGAGGGCGAGGGCGTCAGTCTCGGCGGTCGTCGCGAGCGCCTCAGCCCACACCGGATGATCGGCGAGCATCTTGAGCGTCCACACGAGGAGTCCCGCGGTGTCATCGCGGGCGTTCTGCAGGACATAGATGAGGTTGGCGACGATCCTCGGGTCGGCTGCCGCCGCGTCGGCACCGACGATCGTCGCGAGCACGCTCGGCGCGCGCGCCGGACGGGTCACGCCGCCCGTGACGATCGCGGCGATCGCGTCCAGCGCGGGACGCGCGCGATGGCGGAGCGCCCCGCTCGGGCTCCGCACATCGAGCACCGCGTACAGGCGGCGGAGGGCCCCGCAATCCGGATCATCAGGAGCGATGCCGAAGAAGACGCGGACCAGAATCGTGAACAGCAACTCGCGGAGCGGCGGTCCGGGCGCGAGCCCGTCGGCACCGCCGGCGGCGGCCATGGCCGCGAGCGTGGCGCGCGCCGTCTCGGCGAGAAACGGCCCGTGCGCCGCAGCGACGTCGCGCGCCGCGAGTGGTCGCAGCCGAGTGGCGGTCGCGGTGTGCGCGTCGGCCGCCATGCTGCGGATGAACCCGCCGGGCACGAACGCGTCGAACGGCAGCGCCGGCGGATCCAGCACGTCGTCGAACCGGCGCAGGACCTCGGTGATCCGCTCGAGCCCGACGACGCACACCATCGGCCGCGCGAACTGGCTGGTCTTGAAGACCGGCCCGTGGCGCGCCGCCTGGCGCAGAAAGAAACGATCGTCGACGAGCGCACCGATCGGCAGCAACCCGAGCGAACCGGGCGGCCACCCGCGCGCCCGCCCGTACCCGGAGCGCGCGCGCCAGGCCGCAACCGCGAGCCCACCACCGGCCGCGACCGCGGCACCCACGAGCAGCGGCGGCGCGAGCCACGCGGCGAGCGTCACGCCGACGAGCGCGACACCGCCGCCGGCGGCGAGCACGACCGTGATCTGCGGGAACGATCGCAGCTTCTGCCGGAACGGCCGCGTCGCGAGGAGCCGGACGAGCGGCGCCGCCGCGGCGGCGAGCACGACGACCGCGACGCAGGACACCCACCCTCCGGGACTCGTCACGCGCCCTCGTCGCCGAGCCGGATGGTCCGGCGCTCGTCGGCCGAGCGGATCACCGCGAGCGCGACCGCGAGCGAGCGCCGCCCATCGTCGAGCGACGCGACCGCGCGCGTCTCGCCGCGGAGCGCTCCCGTCAGGGCCTCCCAGAGCCCGTGGTACGAGGCCAGATACACGCCGCCGGCGCGCCGCAGCGCGAGCGCTCGGGGCACCGCCGCGAGCGCTCGCACCCCGTCGCGCACGCGTTCCGCGAGCGATCCCGCGAACGACCCGCTCGCGGCGATCCGAAATCCGTCGGCGCGGTAGAGCGCGACGCTCGCCCGCCCCGCCTCGCCGAACACCTCGAGCGTGTGCTCCTCCGCCGCGCGGTGGCCGAAGCTCGAGGTCACGATCGTTCCCGATCGCATGCGCCCGACCACGCCGGCCGTCGCGTCGTCGCCGTCCGTGGCCGCGGAGAGCGCGGTGACCTCGACGACCTCGTCACCGAGCAGATGCCGCCAGAGGTCGAAGTGCGCGACGCTGAAGTCGAGGAGCACGCCACCACCGAGACCGCGCACCCCGCGATACTCGGCGAAGCGGCGGCCGCGCGCGTGGGTCGTCGTCATCGTGGTCCGCACGAGGTGCACCCGGCCGAGCGTCCCGGCCCGAAGACAGGCAGCGAGCGCACGCACGTGCGCGTGAAACCGCAGGTTGTAGGCCATCAGCACGCGCTTGCCGGCCGCCTCGGTGTGCGCCGCGAGGCGATCGGCCGCCGCCGCATCGCAGGCGAGCGGTCGTTCGAGGAGCACGTGCATCCCAGCGTCGAGCGCGGCCGTCGCGAGTGCCACGTGCGACGCCGGCGGCGTGAGGATCGCAACCGCGTCGAGCGGCCTCGCGAGCAGCGCGGCGGCGTCGGCGACGGCGTCCGCACCCGGCGTCGCCGCCGCCGCCCGCCGCGCGGCCGCCGGATCGAGGTCGGTGAGCGCGACGATCCGGAGGTGGGGTGCGGCCCGCATGGCGCCGAGGTGCATCTCGCCCGCGTGGCCGCAGCCGATCACCCCGACAGCGAGCACCGTCCCTGCCCCGTCCCCCTCGTCCCGCCGCGCCATGGCGATCGACTGTAGCGCGCGGCCGCTCCGGGCGCGACGCACCGGCTGTCGTCGCCGCCGGATCAGGGCGCCCAGCGTTCAGGGGACTCTGGCGTACCGATAGCGGGAGCTCGCAGGCCCCGACGGGCCAGAATTCGAGCTTGTTTCTCACCCTGGCCAATGCGAAGGGAAACTCCAACGCTCAATTGGATCCGCCTGCGCGCGCCACAACGAGGAGACCACCCATGCGCCGTTCATTCGTCGCTCGTCCCAATGTCGTCCGCCGCCTCGCCGCCCTGGGTCGTACCATCGCGGCAGTCGCAGGTCTCGTCGCGCTTCCCACAGTGGCCGCCGCCGACGTCACCTCGGTCGGGACGTTCGCGACGCTCCGGGCGCTCAGCGTGTTCCAGGGCGGCGGTCAGGACATCACCGTGCCCATCCCCGACGGCTTCGAAGATCTGCACGAATCCGTGACGGCGAACGCCACGGACGACAAGGGCCGCGGCACCGCGACGATCGACGTCGACATCACGAGGTCCACCGACGGGCTCACGGTGAGTGCGCGCGGCGCGACGGACATCGAGAGCCCCGGGACGCTCGAAGGCTTGAACTTCACGGGCTCAGGCGGCGCGGTCGGCCTCAGCGTCTCGTTCTGCCTCGACGCACGGGCATCCTTCGTCGTGTCGAGTGCGCTCGATGTACAGACGAACGGCAGCACGGGGTCGACCGACGCGACCTTCGATTTCGACGGGAGCGACCCGGCGATCGAGATCGTCGCCGAGGACGAGAGCGGCCTGCCGCGCAGTACCGGCATCGGACGCACCGGCACCCTCGAGCCCGGGTGCTATTCCGTCGACGGCACCACCAGCTCGAGTCTCGGCGACACCCAGGCCGCGAGCCGGTCGTCGTTCAGCTTCGAGCTCACCGTCGCCAGCATCGAGAACGACGTCGGCGGCATCTTCCGGTGGATCGGTCCCAGCGTCGGCGTGTTCGCGCAGGACGGCAACTGGGATCCGACGGGCGTACCGGCGTTCGTCGATGGCGTCCGGAGCGACACGGCCCTCTTCCAGAGCGTCAGAACCGTCGACGTCGACATCACGACGCTCGCGAGT
>Ga0163144_10006956_pt1 | contig 24892 bp, 23 predicted proteins | sample OliLak19BULKMAT1_FD_123175 | JGI IMG/M metagenome (GOLD analysis project Ga0163144, IMG submission 123175) | Freshwater microbial mat bacterial communities from Lake Vanda, McMurdo Dry Valleys, Antarctica - Oligotrophic Lake LV.19.BULKMAT1 | ecosystem: Environmental > Aquatic > Freshwater >... | reverse complement strand
GCGTCCTATCGAAGAAAGGCCGTCCCCGGCCTTTCTTCGATTCCCCACTAACCGCTGTCGATACGTCACCCCAACCGCTTGCCCTAGAGCCCGTTACACCACCGCGCCACCGGGCCCTCCCCCTCCCCGCCCCTCCTCCTCCCCCCCCGGCACGCGCCTTACATCAACCCGCGCGATCGAGGAGCGCCGCGGCAGTCGGCAGATCCTGACACCTACATACGACACCCGTTTCGTCTGCCGCGGGCTCTCCTCGATCGCGAGTTCATCATTCGCCACCAGCAGCCACGGAGGCTCCGCGCCATGGGTCACGCCAAACTACACATCGCCACGGATCAGGATTCGTTCGCCGACCGTAACGCCGCGCTCAAGAACGCCGCGAACGAGTGGGCCAGCAGTTTGAAGGAAGAGACGACGAATCGGATCTCGAACGTGGGCGAGAAGGCCGACGTCTTCGTACATGAACATCCGGGCCGGTTCATCGTCGGGGCGTGCGCCGTCGGTCTCGCCGCCGGCTTCCTGCTCGCGCGTCGAACGAAACAGTAGTCGTCTCGAGGGAGACAGCGAAAAGACCGGGCGCGTGGTGAGCCCGGTCCTGTGGGCCCCGCTGCCGTTCCCCCCCGGCGGGGCCCAATTTTTTTTCGGCTTTGCGCTGAACGGCTACAGGGCCGGATTCGGAACCGTGACGGTGAAGTCGATCGCTCGGAGCGGAGTCACCATGATCTTCTGATCCGGCTCGAGCACGATGTCATTCCCCTTGGTCGCGACGGCCCAGACACCACCCGCCGCGGCGCCGCCGGCCGCGCCCTTCAAGGCGCCATCTTTCCCACCGAGAATTCCGCCGATGATCGCGCCGCCGACCGCGCCGCCGATCACCTTCTGCGCATCCCCACTGCCGGTGCCTTCGCCTTCGAGCGTCAGCGGTTCGGAGTAGATCCTCCGCGTCATGCCATCGGGGGTGGTCAGTTCGTTGAACTCGAGCGTCATGCGCGCCTTCCCTCCGACGCTGCCGGCTCGCTTCGCGAAGGTGACCTGACCCTTCACGCTCGAACCAACCGGGATCACCACTGCGCCTTCCGCCTGCACCGGCTTCTCGATCGTGGCCATGAACGGTTGACCGGCCTTCTCCGACGCGGTCGAGACCGGCGTCTGCAGACAGACCTCGAACGCCTGACCGGCCGCAAGCTTCACCATCTTGGTGATGGTCGTCGGCTGCGCCGGTGGCCGCGGCGTGGGGTCGACGGGCGGATTCGTCTTGGCCGGCTCCACCGGCTTCGTTTCGACCGGCGGAGTGATGACCGGCGTGGTGGCGGGTGCCGCAGCCGGCGGAGTCTTCGTGACCGGCTTGTTGGCGTCCGTCTCATGGGTCGCCATATCGCTTTCCTTCCTACCGCCACAACCACTCGCGATTGCCATCGCCAGCGTCAGGGCCACTACCGCGTTCCATCTCGTGCGTGAATTCATCAGGCGCCATCTCCTTCTCGCATCCGTTCATTGGTGCGAGCCGTTGCATCCAGGGTCTCGACCGGACCGAGCGGAGGGTAGGAACCTCGCGGGTCGAGGAAAAGTCCCCGCGTGATCTCTTCGCCGGTCGCGTTGCGAGTAGCTTGCCACGTCCAGGCGGCTTCCTCATCCTGACCCCTCCAGCCAATCCCCGCCAGCGAGGAGATCCAGATGAGCCCGACGCCTGCTGATTCGACCCATCCGCCCGCCATGTCGACCCTGCCCGAGGTGCGGTGGTCGGGCGCCGTGACCGTCGGCCGTTGGGAGATCGCGCTCGAGACGGGGCGCATCGCGAGGCAAGCCGACGGCGCCGTCCTCATCCGTCAGGGCGACACCGTGATGTTGGTCACGGCCGTCGCCGCCGCCAAGCCGCGCGAAGGTGTCGGCTTCTTCCCACTCACCGTCGAGTACCGCGAGCGTCTCTCCGCCGCCGGTCGTTTCCCCGGTGGATATCGCAAGCGCGAAGGCCGCTCGTCCGATCGCGAGATCCTCGCCTGTCGACTGACCGATCGCACCGTGCGCCCGCTGTTCCCGGAAGGGTTCACCTGTGAGACGCAGGTGCTCGCCACGGTGCTGTCGTACGAGCCGGACACCGATCCCGAAGTGCTCGCCATCACGGGCGCGGCGGCGGCGTTGCATCTCTCGGATATTCCATTCGATGGACCGGTGGCCGCGGCGCGCATTGCGCTCACGTCAGGCGGGGAGTGGGTGGTGTTTCCGTCGAAGGCGGAGCGGATGGGCGCGAAGTTGGAGTTCGTCGTGTCGATCTCGCGCGCGGGGTTGGTGATGCTCGAGGGGCAGAGCGACGAGGCGAGTGAAGATGAGGTGATGGAGGCGATGCGGCGGGCGGAGGAGGAGCTGGGGGCTGTACTCGCGCTTTTAGAAAAAGCGCGAGGGGGGGCGGGGGTGGAGAAGCGGGAGTTCGTGGCGGAGGAGATCGATGCGGAGATGAAGCGGCGGGTGGAGCGTCTATGCAGCGAGCCGCTGAGGGAAGCGTTGAAGATCCCCGGGAAGCATGAGCGCGGGGCGGCGGTCGAGGTGGTTCGGCGGGGTTTGGTGACAACGATCGGAACTGAGAGCGAGAAGAATAGTGTCGCGCTCGCTCAGGCGAGCGCGGCGTTTCAGGAGTTGGAGTATCGCGTGCTTCGCACGGCGATACTTGATGGGGTGAGAGTCGACGGGCGTGGGAATTCGGAGATACGTCCGATCCGCGCGGAAGCAGGACTGCTTCCGCGCGTACATGGCTCCTCTCTCTTCACCCGCGGTGAAACCCAAGCTCTCGTCGTCTGCACCCTCGGCACCGGTCAGGACGAGCAAGAGTCCGAGACGATCGAGGGGGTGGAGCGCGAGCGTTTCCAGCTCCACTACAGCTTCCCCCCCTACTCGGTCGGCGAGACCAAGCCGATCCGCGGGCCGGGTCGACGCGAGATCGGTCACGGCAATCTCGCGCGCCGCGCCCTCGAGGCGATGCTGCCGACGTCCGAGCGATTCCCTTATACGATCAAGATCGAGTCGGAGATCACCGAGTCGAACGGGTCCTCGTCGATGGCGACGGTCTGCGGCGGATGTCTCGCCCTGATGGATGCCGGCGTGCCGGTGCGGCGGCCCGTCGCGGGGATCGCGATGGGGCTGGTGCGCGAAGGTCAAGGGGCCGACGCGCGGGTCGCGGTGCTCTCGGACATCCTCGGCGTGGAAGATCACCTCGGGGACATGGACTTCAAGGTAGCGGGGACGACCGAGGGGATCACGGCGGTGCAGCTCGACAACAAGATCGGGAGCTTGCCGCTACAGTTTTTTGCGGGCGCACTCGCACAGGCGCGTGAAGGACGGTTGCATATCCTATCGGAGATGGGAAAAGCGCTCGCCGAGCCTCGCGCTGACTTGGCCCCGCACGCTCCACGTATCGCCGTGATGAAGATCGGCCCCCATCGAATTCGCGATCTCATCGGCGCCGGCGGCCGCACGATCCAAGACCTGCAAGCCAGCACCGGCGTGAAGGTCGACGTCGACGACACCGGCCGCGTCCGCATCTACGCCCGCGAAGCGGCCGGCCTCGTCGAAGCCCAACGCCGCGTCCGCGATCTCACCGGCGAACCCGAAGTCGGCGCCTACTACCGCGGCACGGTGACCGGCATGAAAGACTTCGGCGTCTTCGTGCGGATCTTCCAAGGGATCGAGGGGCTCGTGCACGCGAGCGAGTTGGGCGATGGCCGCGGCGGCGGCCCGCCGATCAACGAAGGCGACAGTTTCGTGGTGAAGGTGATCGGAGTCGAGAACGGGAAGATCGCGCTGTCGCGGCGAGAGGCGGCGGGGGTGTCGGAGAGTGAGTTGGAGAACTGATGGGGCCCGCTGTTCGGAGTTTTTGGGAGGCTTACCATGCCCGGCCCGAATCTAGGCCGCTCCCATCTACCCCTTGAACACCTCGCGCGAATGCCGATCGAGGAACTCGCGATCGGGCTGACTCGACTCGCTTCCAAGAACCGTGATCTTCGAGCCACTCAGGCCGTAGTAGCTGTGGCCATTATTGAACTCGTCGCGAAGACACTCGCCGACGCGGAAGACGTAGTCCGGAGAGATGGTTACGTAACCGAGATCGAAGAGCCGGTGCAGATCGCGGCGGAGCAACAGGCCTGTCCTGCCATCGCCCCCACGAATTCGGCGGATCTGTTCGACCATCGTCGGAAAGTTTGGAGCACCGTTCATCTCGCGGAAGCAGTCCCACGCGAGCCATGCGGGCAGGCTCTCGAATCGTTCGAAGAACCCAAACCCGGCAATCGCCTCGAGCGGAGCCCGACTCGATAGCGGACGGCATTCGGCTCTGAAACCCCCCCGGTTCGTCGGACGAGGCGCACGGAGTTTGCTTTCTCCAGAGGCGGGTGCCGAGCGGACGACGGGGTCGCGAGGCGGGAATCGGGAGGCGATGGGTTGTGCGGAGGACGTACCATGGGCGGGCTGTTTCCCTGGGCGTGGGTAGCCCGGGCCCAAGGGAGGAGTCGTCGGATGAACGCTGGAAGGGGACGAGGAGGTGCAGCCGTGAGTTCGTCAGACCCGAATGGTGCAGGGCAGGTGTCGGACGCGCTGATAGACCTGCAAGCTCGAGCCGCCAGGCTCTCGCTCGCGGATCGAGCTCGCCTCGCCGCCGCGATCATCGAGTCACTCGAACCTGCTGACGGAGGCGACATCGAAGAGGCCTGGCGCATCGAGGCTGAAGAGAGGCTCCGTCGAATCGAGCGAGGCGAATCGCGCTGGATCCCCGGCGAGGAAGTGTTCGCTCGCGTTCGGCGACGTCCTCGTTGATCGCCTATGTACTGAGTGAGGACGCCGAACTCGAACTCATCCATGCGATCGCCTTCTACGACGCTGAATCGTCAAACCTGAGCGAATCGTTCGTGGCCGAGATCGAGCAGGCGATCTCTTACATTCGGACGTTCCCCCAAGCGGGCACGCCGTCGGGAGAGCTCATTCGTCGGGTCCGGTTGAACCGGTTTCCTTACTCCCTCGTCTACCTATTCAGCGCTCACCTCGCCACCTTCCGCGGCATCTGAATGGCGCGAACCAGGGGCTCGAGTTGGTAGTCCTCGATCTCGGCCGGGCTGAAGGCCGTGCCGTCTTCGCGCGGACGTGGAGATGCGTTGGAGACTCACCCTTCCCTCCCCTTTCGTACGAGGCCGGAGAAGTGGCTCCGCCGATGGGGTGCGGGGACAACGGCGGCGCGGGGACGGGGCGGGAGTGGGGGGGGCGGAGTCGATCGACGCGCGGCGCGTCGATCGACCACTTAAAACGGCCACCATCTCCTGACGCGGTCGAGGATCTGCGGCGCGTGCTCCGTGCAGGTTTCCTGCGGCTCGGTGCCTTGAATGAAGTCTTCTTCGAGGTACTCGGGGCAATCGGCGGAGGCGAGTAGGCCGGTGGTGGGGTCCATCGGCACGCGGATGATGCCGGAGGGGCGATCGAACCTTCCGTCGCCGCCGGGGCGCTGTATATCCCGCACGATCCGGGCCCAGATCGGCAACGCCGCGGCCGATCCGGAGAGGCCGACGTTGCCCTTCTTGTCGAAACCGACCCAGACGCCGACGGCGCGTTCGCGCGTGAAGCCGCAGAACCAAGCGTCGCGATAGTCGTCGGTCGTGCCGCTCTTGCCGGCGACCGTGCCCTCGACGCCGAGGGTGCGCGCGGCCGCGCCGGTGCCGGACGACATCACCCCTTCCATCAGTCGCGCGACCAGATAGGCCGGCTGCGACTCGACTCCAGGCGGGTCCGGGAGCGGCTGCAGGGCGACGACATGTCCATCCTCGGCCACGACCGCATCGAGGCAAGTCGGCGCGCGCGCGGCACCGCTGTGCGCCAGCCCGGAGTACGCGGCGGTGACCTCGACCAAGGAGACATCGGACGTTCCCAACGCGATCGACGGCACTTCCACGAGTTGGCTCTGGATCCCGAGATCGTGCGCCGCTCGCGCCACCGCGGGTGGACCAATCTCCAACCCGACGCGCGCCGTCGGCACGTTGAGCGACTTCTCCAACGCGGTGCGCGCGGTCACATCGCCGTGATAGGTGCGATCGTAGTCGCGCGGACGCCAGCGCTTTCCCCCGGCCTTGATCTCGAACTCCTCGTCGGAAAGGATCGTGGCCGGCGTGAACCAACTGCCGTCCTCGCGCATCGGCGCGCGGAAGGCGGCCAGATAGACGAACGGCTTGAAGAGGGATCCCGGCTGACGTTTCGCCTCGACCGCGCGATTGAACGGGAAGCGCAGGAAGTCCCGCCCTCCGACCAGACCGCGGATCTCGCCCGTGGCCGGCTCGATCGAGATCGCCGACGCCTGCAGAGGATCCTTGTCGCGCTTCAGCTTGCGGTGTGACTTCTCCAACTCGTCGAGTCCCTGGCGAACCGAAGCGACACAGGCCGCCTGATCGCGAGGATCGAGCGTCGTGAAGATCCGCGTGCCGCGCTTCTCGACGAACTCGCCGGCGCCGCGCGCCTGCATCTCGCGTTGCGCCGCATCGATGAAGTACGACGCCTCGGTCGAACGCGCCGGCGCCTGCTTCGTCGAGATCTTCTTCAGCTTGGCCGCCTCGTAGGTCGACTCGTCGATGATCCCTTGCTCGCGGAGGACCCGGAGCACCGTGTCCCGGCGTTTCTTGGCCTTCTCCGGTGAGTTGTACGGTGAGTAGGCGTTCGGCGCCTGGATCAGACCGACCAGGAGCGCGATGCCGGCGACGTCGGCGTCCTCCAGCTCTTTGCCCAGGTAGTAGCGCGCCGCTTCACGCGCGCCGCGAATCTCCATCGAACCCCAAACACCCCAGTAGACCGCGTTGAGGTATCCCTCGAGGATCTCCTGCTTCGAGTAGCGCGCCTCGAGCTGCAGCGCGATGACCGCCTCGCGCGCCTTGCGGAAGAGCGTCTTCTCGTTGCGGAGGAAGAGCGACCGCGCGAGCTGTTGCGTGAGGGTCGACCCGCCCTGACTCCCGGGGCCGCGACGTACGTTCGCCCAAACGGCGCGCGCCGTGCCGACGGGATCGATCCCGAGATGGCTGTAGAAACGTCGGTCCTCGACCGCCAGCAGCGCGGGAACGAGCAGGTCCGGCGCATCGGCCAGCGCCAACGGAGCGAGCACCGCTCCCGTTCCTCCTTCGAATCCGGCGATGCGCTCCGGTTCGAGCATCGCCTCATCGGCCGGTACCTCCTGCGAGACCTCGATGTCGCTCACCTCACCGTGCGCAACCCACACACGCACGCGGCCGCCCGCGAACTGTCGATCGGGATAGTCGAAGGGGCGCAGTCCGACCTCGAAGCGACTGCCGGATCGCCGGAACTCGCCCGAGGACGAAGGCTCGTCGACCTCGCGGTAGCCGAGCCGCTCGAGACGCGCGTTCAGGTCATCGGGGTCGAGCCGGGCGCCCGGGCGCAAGTCGGTCGGCGCCGAGAAATAGAGCACCGTCTGCCGCGAGCCGCTCGCCGGAATCTTGACCGAGGAACACGAGGCGGCGAACACGGCCAGCGCGAGTGCGATCACTCCGAGTCCGGTCGGGATCAGCGCGGCTCGTCGCCAACGCCGACGCGGTTTCGCAGGCGGTGACGATGGCGGCGGCAATGGATCCATAGGGGGAGGTCGCCTTCGGTCTGTCTGCAATCGCCCGGGTGGACGGGCGAGCTTGGCGACCGCTAGTACGCGCCTCCGGGCGGCCTGGATGCAAGCTCTCGCGCCCAGGATCGAATCCGTTCCCCGTGATTCTTGGCCAGGATCGCCGCGGCCGCCTGGTCGACGACACAGAACTGCCCGCGCACGACCCCGCGGGTCTCGACGATCGCCGCCGTTCCGGAATTCAGGCGCCGGACGGCCTGGTCGGAGAGATCCAGGTAGCTGATGTGGGTCGCATCCGTGAGAAAGTAGTAGCGCCGGTTCCCGGCGGTGGCGTCGCGGATCCAGCCGGCCACGATGGCGCGCGTGGCCTCTTCCTGACGGAGCTGTTCCGCCTGCTCCGCGCGGCGGCGTTCCTCCCGCTCGCGATCGGCGCCACGCTTCTCCTCCGCCGCCTGCCGCGCCTCTTCTTCCGTGCGCGCGCGGGCCTCCGCGATGGTCTCCTCGCCCAGCTCCTTGCGCTCGACGCGCTGGGAATGAGCCGCCTGTTTGGCCTGCTTCTGGGAAACGAGCCCGGCCTTGAGCAGTTGGTCGCGCAGATTCGACATAGCCCGATTCTACCAGGGCCGTCCGCTTGCCGCCTCGCGTCACCTCTGCGATTCTGCCGCGCATGACCGACCGACCGGAGGTTCGCGCGCACACGCGGGCGACCGACTCGCAAGCTGTCGAGGCCGCGCGCCAGGCGCGGATCGGCGTCATCATTCCCGCCTACCGCGTCGCGGCGCACATCGCGCAGGTCGTGCAGGAGATCCCGCCGTATGTCGCGGAGATCTTCGTCATCGACGACGCGAGCCCGGATGACATCGCCGGGGCGCTGCGCGACGTGCGCGATCCCCGCGTCACCCTGGTGAAGCACGAGCAGAATCAAGGGGTCGGCGGAGCGGTCATGACCGGCTACGAGCGCGCGGCCGGCGCCGGCTGCACGATCCTGGTCAAGGTAGACGGCGACGGTCAGATGGACACCGGCCGCATGCTCGACCTGATCGAGCCGCTGATGGACGGACGCGCCGACTACGCCAAGGGAAATAGGTTCCTGCACAGCGCGGAACTGCGAGCGATGCCGTTCTTCCGCCGCGTCGGCAACATCGGGCTCACCTTCTTGGCCAAGGCGGCCTCCGGCTACTGGACCATGTTCGACCCGGCCAACGGCTACACGGCGCTGCATGTCGACGTCTGGCGGAAGCTCAATCCGCGCCGCATCGCGAAGCGATACTTTTTCGAGAGCAGCCTGCTCATCGAGCTCGGCTGTCGGCGCGCCGTGGTCGAGGATGTCGCGATTCCCGCGCGCTATCAGGGGGAGATCAGCTCGCTCTCCCCGATGAAGGTCGTGCTGGAGTTTCCGCCGCGCCTATTCATGGGACTCCTGCGCCGGTTGGGGACCTGTTACTTCCTCTATGACTTCACGCCTGTCTCGCTCTTCCTCACCTGGGGAATTCTGCTGACGACCTTCGCCGTGGTCTGGGGCGGAATCTTCTGGCGTCGCTCCATCGAGACCGGAATCGCCAACCCCACCGGCACCGTGATGATCGCGGTGGTCTCACTCGTGCTCGGCGTGCAGTTGCTCTTGCAGGCGATCGCGCTCGACATCCAGAACGTCCCGCGGGATCCCATCCAGCAACCGAGGCGCGGCCGCTGACGCCCTGGCGAATCGGCCTCCTCGCGGGCCTGCCGTTCAAGATCGCGATCGCGCTGCTCCCAGCTCCGGGACGCGACGAAGCGGCCTATCGCTACTGGGCGCATCATCTCGAGCCGGGGTATTCGCTGCTCCTGCAATTCGCGGCGCGCGCGAGCGAGGCGCTGTTCGGGGCGCATCTCTTCGCGCTCCGTCTGCCGTCGCTGCTCGGCGCGGCGCTCGCGCTCTACTGCCTCGATGGATGGCTCCGCCGCCTCGGCGCGGAGCGACGCACCCGCACCCTCGCCTGTCTCGCGCTCGGCCTTGCTCCCTGGCAGACCTACACCGGCGGGCTCTTGCACCCCGACACGATCCTCCTGCCGGCCGTACTCGCGTTCGCCTGGGCGCATGCCGACGGGCGGCTGCCTCTCGCCGCGTTCTTCGCCGGACTGGCGGCGTTGGCCAAGCCGACGGGACTGCTGGTGGTCGGGCTGTCTCTCATTCTGCCGGCGGTCCCGGCGCTGCGCGCGACTCGGGTTCGTCGGCGTGTCCTGCTCCTCAGCGCGCTGATCGCGCTCGTCGTCTCGAGTCCGACGTGGCTGGCACTTCGTCCCGAAATGCTGCTCGAGACCCTGCACTTCGGGCGACTCGAGTCGGTCGGGAGTTGGCCGGAGCGTCTCGGCTGGGGCGCTCTTCTGCTTCTCTTGCATGCCGGGGTGATCCTCCCGATCGCCATGATCGCGGCGCTGCGAAACCTGCGCGGGGATCTCGCTGCCGGCCGCATCCTCGGGGGCGCGTTCCTCGTTCTGTTTTTCGTCGCCGCGATCGCAAATGGACAACTGAAGGAGAACTGGATCATGCCGTCGTTCATCCTCTTCTGGCCGCGGGATTGGCGCGTTTCTCGTCCGATCGCGGGACTATTGCTGCTCCCCTCCGTTCTCTTCTCCGGAGCGCTCGGCCTGGTCATGCATCGGCCATCGATCGTCGCCGCGGCCGAGCGGGGAGCGTCCGCGCTGGCCTCGACCTATCCACTGGTCGCCGGGTCGCGCGAGGAGCAGGTCTCGGCCACGTCGACCTGGACCGAGCGATTGCGCGAATACCAACCGATCGATCGGCTGGCGACCCAGTTGGCGACCCAGTTGGCGACCGCCGAAACTGTCGCGCCTTCTTGGATCGTCTCGCGCGACTACGGTCTCGCGGCGCAATTGGCCTACGTCTGGCGCGAGGACGCGACCCGCATCGCGGTGCTGGCCGATCCGATCTACGCGCGGACGGTGATGGCTGCCCGCGAGGGGGAGCTCGGTCGGGGCGCCGTTGCGCTCGGTCTCGACGCAACGGAGCTGCCGCCCTGGCCGGGCGTGGGGCAATGGGCCGACGCCGCGCCGGTCGTCCATCCGCAAACCGACGAGATGCTCGCGGTGGCCCGGCGGACAGAAGACGCGCTCCACGCGCCGTTCGACGCGCTGCTGAAACGCTACGTGCGCGACGGTTCGGTCCGCTACGACGCGTGGCGAGCCGAGCCGTCCGCGGTGCGGGAGCTGACCGCTTACGTCGACGCGCTCGAAGCGACCGCGCCGTCCGGCCTCTCGAAGGAGGCGACCCTCGCGTACTGGATCAACCTCTACAACGCGACCACGCTCGAACTGATCCTGGTCAACGAGCCGGTGGGAAGTATCAAGGATCTGGGCGGTCTCCTGAAGTCGCCGTGGAAGAAGAAGCTTGTCACCGTCGAGGGGCGCGAACTCTCGCTCGATAGGATCGAGAACGAGATCATCCGTCCGACCTCTCGTGATCCCCGCATCCACTTCGCGCTCAACTGCGCGTCGATCGGCTGCCCGCCGCTCGCTGCCGACGCCTATCGCGCGGCCGACCTCGACTCGATGCTCGACGCGCAGTGCCGACTCGCGCTGGCCGATCCTCGCTGGCTCGCCGTTCAGTCGGACGGCGAACGCTCGAAGGTTCGGTTGACGAAGATCTTCGACTGGTACGGACAGGACTTCGAGGAGTGGGGCGGTGGGCTGCGTCGCTGGGTGGCGCGTTATGCCCCGGAGCGGGCCGCGCGCGCGTTGGACGACCCGGCGACCCAGATCGAGTTCATGGACTACGACTGGAATCTGAATCGGACCGAGTAATTTCCTGCCTTGATTTTTGCCACCCGTTTCCCTTCAATGGCTCGGTTCGCAACTGGGCAGGGATCGCCCCAAGGGAGGTATCTCGGAATGCGCAAGGTTTTGATTGCAGCTGTCGCACTGAGTTGTATCGGAGCCGGCAGCTCATTTGCTGCGGCGACGAAGGGAAGTTACGCACTCGGATTCGTCCGGTCCGACGCCCCGATCGGGGGTCGGTACATGATCAATGACAAGGTCGGTCTCGACCTCGGAATCGGGTTCAGCGACATCGAAGACGCCTCGAGCGGATTTGCGTTCGACGCCGGCGTCCCCATCAACCTGCACAGCGGCGAGAACGCGCAACTGCAGTTCCGGCCGGGAGCGACGTTCTCCAGCACGTCGTTCGACGCGCCGGGGCGCAAGGACGACGATTCGGTCACGATCAGCGCCATGCTGGAATTCCAGGTTTGGTTGACCAACAGCCTCTCCGTCAACGCCGGGCACGGGCTCGCCATCGAGACCGATCCGACGGTGATCGAGCTCTTCGGCGCCGATGTCTTCAGTCTCGGCTTCCACTACTGGATCAAGTAGGTCGACCAACGGAATGGATTCCTTCCGCCGCGCACGAGCCGGCGGACCATGGAGGATTTGAAACGATGCGTACGCTTTCACTCGCAGTTATCGCGCTCGCGCTGAGCGCCTCGGTCGCCGGGGCGCACGGCAAGGGCTCCTATGCCATCGGATTCATGGAGTCCGACGCCCCTGTGGGCGGCCGCTACATGCTGTCCGACAAGATGGGTCTCGATGTCGGTCTCGGCTTCATCAGCATCGATGCCGAGGACACCACTGGGGGCCGCGCGTCCGGGAACAAGCAACTGGCCATCGCCGGCACTCAGTTCGTCCTTCGCGTCGGACTGCCGATCGCAATGAAGACGGGCGACAAGGTGGCGTTGCACGTTCGGCCGGGCCTCGGGATCACCTCGACCTCACCGGAGAATGACAACATCGAATCGGACACGTCGATCGATATCAGCGGCCTCCTGGTCGCCGAGTGGATGATGTCCAACACCATCTCGATCAGCGGATCCCACGGTCTCCGCATCGCACTCGACCCGAACAACCTGGGAACGGTCGGCAACGGTGTGACCAACTTCGGCGTGCACTACTGGCTCAAGTAGTCAGGCCGGTCCTCCGGCCTGACCTCTCCAACTGAGCCTCGAGGGCCCCCGCCACGCAGCGGGGGCCCTTTCTCATCCACCGCTTGGTACACTCACCCCCATGAGCACCCCAGCGCCCACTCCTCCGCCCACGCCCACGCCGACCCCCACCCTCCTCGACTGGACCAACCGCCGGATCGACTACCTCCGCATCTCGGTCACCGATCGCTGCAACGAGCGCTGCACCTACTGCATGCCGGCCGAGCTCCCCGACTGGCAGGAGAAAGACGAGATCCTCACCTATGAGGAGATCCTCCGGATCGTGCGGGTCACCGTCGCCCTCGGCTTCCGCAAGTACCGTCTGACGGGCGGCGAGCCATTGGTGCGGCGCGATCTCGCCTGGCTGATCGAACAGATCGGGATGATCGAAGGGGTCGAGTCGCTCGGCTTGAGCACGAATGGGACGCTGCTGGCGCCGCTCGCGAGTCGGCTGCGCGCGGCGGGCGTCGACTCGGTCAATATCAGCCTCGATACGCTCGACGCCGACACGTATGCGCGGTTCACGCGCGGGCGTTGGCATGAGTGCGTGGCCGGAATCGACGCAGCCGTGACGGCCGGATTTCCACGCGTGAAACTCAACGCGGTCTTGATGCGCGGCATGAACGACCACGAGATCCCGGCGCTGGTGCGGTTCGCGCACGAACGCGGCGCACTCATCCGTTTCATCGAACTGATGCCGATCACCACGACGCAAGTGCTCACGCCGGAGTCGTTCCTGTCCGCGCAGGAGGCGAAGGCGTTGTTGGAGCGGGAGACCACACTGGAGCGGTTGGAGACGAAGCTCGGCCACGGGCCGGCCGTCTACTACCGGACGGCGGAGGGGGCGACGGTCGGGTTCATCGGGGCGATGACCGACCTGCACTTCTGTGAGTCGTGCAACAAGGTGCGGCTGACGGCGGACGGAAAGCTGCGGCCTTGCTTGGGGAATCATCTGGAGTTCGATTTGAAGGGGGCGTTGCGGGAAGCGTCGGTCGCGGAGTCGCCTGTCGCTGGAGGCGACCGTCGACTACACGAAATCTTCCGCCACGCGCTCGGCCTCAAGCCGCTCGAACACGATTTCCGCGGGCAGTACACGCCGGGTCGACACATGACCGCGATCGGCGGCTGAGTCGGGTGATGCGTGTCCGCGTGCTGCTCTTCTCGCAACTCCGATTGGCGGCGCAGCGCTCTTCCCTCGTGCTCGAGCTGGAGGAAGGCGCTTCGGTGGGAAACGCCGTGCGCGAGTTGCTGCGGCAGCAGCCGGCTCTCGGACCGCTCGTCGCTTCCTGTCTGACCGCGGTCGGGCTCGACTACGCGTCTAGCGATCAGGTGCTCGTGGACGGCGACGAGATCTCCCTCATCCCACCCGTGCAAGGAGGTTGAAACGGCCCGCTTGCGGCGCTCCCCGCAACGGACGATGATGGCGCCCTATGCAAAACCATCTCCGTTCGAACCAAGCTCTCGCCTCACGCTTCACGCTCGTTCTCGCGATCACCGCATTCGCGGCGCTGGCCACTCTCGGGGGCTGCTCGACCAACTCGAAGCCTCCCCAGGAAAAGACCCGAGACGGGGCGGCCGTCGCAACGAAGGTCGCGACCCCTTCCACGCCACAGGGCGGGACCTACGACACATCGCCGACCCGAGAAGCTGCTTCGACCGCCAGCGGGCGCGCGGAGACCTCGGTCGGGTTGACCTACACCGTCCCGGAGTCGTGGACGACGACGCCGACGAGTTCCGGCATGCGGGCCGCGCAGTTCGCGCTGCCGGCGGCGGGCGGTGAGCCGGCCGAGATGGTGCTCTTCTTTTTCGGCGCCGGTCAGGGCGGCGACGTGCAGGCGAACCTTGATCGCTGGATCGGACAGATGCGACAGCCCGACGGCGGAGACGCGCGCAGCCATGCGCAGGTCGCTTCACGCACCGTCGGTCCGTACAAGGTCACGATCCTCGCGGTGGATGGGACCTACGCGCCGGGAGCGATGATGGGCGGCCCCGCGCCATCGCCGAAGACCGATCAACGGATGTGGTGCTCGGTCGTCGAGGGACCGGGCGGACCTTGGTTCTGGAAGGCCACCGGCCCGAAGAAGACGCTCGACGCGGAGGCCGCGAACCTCGACGCGCTCGTCGGCTCGTTCCGACCGGCGCCCTGACGCCCGAGATGTCGGTCACGGCGCCCTCATCACCGCAACTCATTGCGCGCCTGGCGGTTGGTCCGCTCGATCCGCAGATCGATGAGTTCCCGCCGACGGCGGAGGCGACGGGCGCCGCAGGCGCGACTGTGGAGTTCTGGGGGATCGTCCGCGAGTGGGAGGATCCGACGCACGTCTGCGGACCAGCGCAGGGGAACCACGGGGACGACCGGGACCACTCGGCCTCGGATTCGCCCGTTTCCCTCGAGCCGTTCCGGATCGCGGCGCTCGACTACGAGGCGCACCCCGAGATGGCGCAACATCAACTCGAACGTGTCGCGCGCGATGTCGCCGCGCGGAATGGCCTCCTCGCCCTCTATGTACTGCATCGCACCGGGCGCGTGCCGGTCGGAGACGCATCGCTCTATATCCGCATTCACTCGGCCCATCGAGGCGAGGCGTTGCGCGCCTGCGCCGAGTTCATCGACGAGCTGAAGAGATGGGTCCCGATCTGGAAGCACCCCGAGAGGGCGTGAGACCGCGGTTCGGCGCCGTCGCGCCCTGCGTACTCAGTCTTTACGCCTTCTGCACTGTTCTCTGTACGCCGACGTCAACGGCGCGAGCGATCTCGGTCGAATACGTCGTCTCGATCGAAGCGCCGGCTCGGCAACAGGTCGACGTAACGCTGCGGCTGGAGGATCTGGCTCCGGATCAGTCGACGATCCAGCTCGCGATGAGCGAACGTCCCTCGTTCGTGCGCCTCCCGGTGCCGCTGCTCGAAGGAGGGGTGAGAGCAACCGTCGACGCGGCGATCGCGGACACGTTGCCGGTCCTGCGGCTCGGTCCGTATCTCTGGGAGATCCCGTGTGAGGGGCGCGAAGCGCTCACGGTCTCTTGGCAGGTTCCGCTCGGTCATCGCTCCCGGCGGGATGTGCGGGAAGCGAGCGACTTCGCGGGGCAGCCGTACCTCGACCTCGATCACGGACTCCTCACCACAGGCGCCCTCTTCCTCGTGCCGATCAACGCGCCGTTCACCGCCGCCTCCGTCCGCTTCTCCCTACCCACGGGATGGCGCGCGCATCCGCCTTGGCCGCACGAAGGCGGGCACACGGGTACACGATTCGCGATTCCCCAGAAAGAGAGTCTCGTGCGCGAGGCGCTTCCGGTTGGCGCCTGGAACGTGACCGAGCGAGAGAGCGTGCGGGTCTGGAGTACGGACGACGACCTGGAGCTCGCGGCGGGTCGCGCGCAGATCCAAGAAATACTAGGCCGCGTGCTGGCACGGCCGGGCTGGAACGGACCGCGGAGCGCAGAGATCGTCTTCACTCGCGCCGACGGGCCCGGCGCGAGCGGACAGGCGCTGACGAACAGCATCGTGCTCGCCATCGATCCGCGGATGCTCGGCAGCCGATCTCCAGATGCGACCCAGGTGGTTCTGCATGAGTTGCTCCATGCCGCAGACGATCGTGAAATGACGCCCGAACTGCGATGGTTCGAGGAGGGGGTGACCGACTACCTCGCGCATCGTCTGTTGGCCGAGGAAGGAGTCATCACCTGGGAGCAATTCGCCGGCACGCTGTCCGCGATCTGTCTCGAGTACGAAGTCTCGCCGCGGCGTGAGGAACAGTCCCTGGCTTGGTGCGGCCGCGCCTTCTTCGACGACCCGGAAGCCGCTTCCCTCGTCTACGGTCTAGGCGCCCTGATCGGCGCTTGGCTCGATCTCGCGATGAAGGACGGTCTCAGCGCCGATCCACTCTTCGCGTTCTCCGGAACGCTCTCCTCGATGCCTTCTCCCATCACGCCGCAGCATTTCGCGGCAGCGATCGCCGGATACCTCACGCCCGAAGAGCGCACGATGCTCAGGGAGTTCGTCGAGCAGCGAGCCGAGTTCGATCCCGTGCGCGACTTCCGGCGCGTGAGCGTCGAGATCGATCGGCAGGACGTCGAGCGCGCCGACCGGGACGTCAAGATGCCGCCGCTTCGGGCAGTCCTCAGGGAAACTCAGATCGTCGATCTGCGGCGCGACGATCTCGCGCATCTGCTCGGCCTTCGTCCCATGGATCGACTGCTCGTGGTGAACGGCCGAGGCGTCTCCGACGAGCAGGAGGTGCGCGAGGCCTGGCGTCGATCGCGCGGTGGGCGCGTTCAAGTGGTCGCGGATCGGATGGGGCGCGTCATCGCCATCGATCGGGCCATCCCTCCGGGAATCCGCTACTCGATCGATCCCGAACCGTGGCGCCGGCGCGCGCGATGATCCGCCCGCTCTCGCTCACGCTCTCGCTCTCGCCCGAGCAGATCGTCCGCGCCTGGAGCGGCGAACCTGGATTGGTGTGGCTGGACTCCGCGCGCGCGGGAGAGGCCCCGAGCTGGAGCTGGATCACTCTGCACCCAACTCTCTCGCTCCGTGACGCCTGGCCGGAGTGGACCGCGCGACCCAGTGGACGAGCGAGCGGACGCGAGCTCGCGATCGATCAGCCGCCGTTCGTCTCGGGCTGGATCGGCTTCGCGGCGTATGAAGCCGCGGCGCTGCTCGACCCGCTCCTGCGCACTCGACCGCCCGAGAGTCGGATGCCGCTCACGCTCTGGAATCGCTACGACGCGTCGCTCGCGTTTCGACACGAGGACCGAGCTTGGTTCTTGGTGGGCAGCGACAGCGGAGACGGAGAGATCGCGGCGCGCTCGCTGCTGGAGCATCTCTCGTCCCTCGGTTCGATCGACGAGGTGTCGCTTCCGCCGTCGCCCCCTTCCGCCTCCGACCCGTTCGACGACATCGTCGGTTTCGAGACGACGCTGCAGCGCGCGGAACACGCCGCGCGGGTGGAGACAATCCTTGATTGGATCGGGCGCGGGCACATCTACCAGGCGAATCTCACCTATCGCGCGAGTGCGCCGCTCGTCGCATCCCCGGTCACGTTGTACTCGGCGCTGCGGCTCGCCAATCCCGCGCCGTACGGGGCGTATCTCGAGCTGACGGAGTCCGACCCTTCCGCGCTCGTCACGATCCAGAGCAGCTCGCCCGAGCTGTTCCTGCGGGTTCGCGGCGGTTCGATCGAAACCTGGCCGATCAAGGGGACGCGGCGACGAGACCCGGACGATCCCGAGCGCGACTCCGCGCTTCGCGCGGAACTCCTGGCGAGCGAGAAGGACCGCGCCGAACTGCTGATGATCGTGGATCTGGAGCGCAATGACCTGGGCCGCCTCTGCCGGCACGGATCGATCCGCGTCGCTCGGTTTCCCGAGATCGAGTCGTTTGCGACCGTGCACCACCTCGTCGCGCGCGTGAGCGGGGAGCTCGCCGCGCCGACGTCCTTCGAAGAGTTGATGCGCGCGACGTTCCCGGGCGGTTCGGTCACCGGCGCTCCCAAACTCCGCGCCATGGAAATCTTGGCCGAACTGGAGACCGCGCCCCGCTTCGTCTACACCGGCGCACTCGGCTGGCTCGACGACTCGGGCGACGCTGAACTCGCGCTCGCAATTCGCACCCTCTGGACGCACGAAGGTCGCGCGCACTTCGGCGTGGGCGGCGGGATCGTCGCCGATTCACAACCGGCAGAGGAGTGGGAGGAGACCCGCGTCAAGGGACGCCCGCTGGCGACAGCGCTGCGCAACGCCTCGCGCTAGAGTAGGCTCGGGGTCACCGTCGTACGCACCGAAGGAGGCTGGACCCATGAACACGCGCCAGCTCGCGCCGCTCGCGGTCGCTATCGCGGCCGCCGCTTCGATCCTCGGAATCTCCGCCCCATCTCACGCTGCTTCGCACCTCTGGGTGATCAACGAGGTGTTCAGCAACGCGGACGGCACAGTCCAGTTCGTCGAGATGCACGTGCCGTCGAGTGCGGCCAACGAACACTTCATCAACAACAAGTGGGTCCGGAGCGTCACTACCGGCAGCCAACACACGTTCACCGCGAACCTGCCGCCCGGAAGCACCGCCTTCGCGTGCCTGCTTCTCGGCACCACGGCGTTCGCGGCCCTGCCGGGCGCTCCGACGCCGGACTACATCATTCCCGCAGACTTCTTCGACGTGGACCACGACACGGTCAAGTGGTGGAGCTACGTCACGGGCGAGCTCGTGTTCACTTCGGGACAATTGCCGCTGGACGGCGTCACGTCGCTCTCGCGCGGCGGCTCGACCGGGATCAACACGCCGACGAACTTCGCCGGCGAATCCGGGTCGGTCAACACGAACCCGACGGCGATCACGCCTGGATCGGCGAACGAGCCGGGGTTCGTTCTACACGTACTCCTGCCGGGGAACTCGGATGCTTCGGTCGGTCTCGAGTTCGCGCTCCCGCAGGCCGGGCCGGCTCAACTGATGGTCTTCGACGCCACCGGCCGGTTGCAGCGACGCCTCTTCGACGGCCGGGCCGACGGCCTGGTCCAGCTCGCATGGGACGGCGCCGATGAAAGCGGTCGCGGCGTGCCGAACGGCGTCTATCTGATTCGACTGGAAGCGGGCGGTCGCCAGGCAGTGCGCAAGATCGCGCACGTCCGTTGACCGCGTTCGCACTCGCACTCGCACTCGCACTCGCACTCGCTCCACCACTCGCTCCCGCGGCTTTGGGGCATTCGCTGGCGGCCCCGGACTGGTGCACGTGCGAGGAGAACCAACGAGCGGCCGGCTGGTGCGGACCGTGCGCCACCGGATACGTCGCGGGGCAGGAAGTCCGCTCCGCGACGCTCTTCGAGGCGATCGACACGCACGGGCACGAAGTCGACGTATCGAGTCTCGAGTGTCCAGGGTGCAAAACCGCCGCCTCGCGCAACGACATCTGCGCGACCTGTGACCGCGGCATCGTCGATGGCAGGATCTACGCGTCGAAGCTGAGCTACTACTTGGCGCTCGGCGAGGCGAAGAACGCCGCCGAGATCGCCGCGGCGGCTCACGAGTACGAGCTACTCCGCTTGGCGCTCACCGACATCGATCGATGCGAGACCTGTGCCGTCGCCCGGTACTTCGGCTCACTCTGCCCACTCTGTTGGGTCACCTATCACGACGGTGAACCGGTGGAGACGACCCCTCCCACGCGCTCGCGCCTGCGTTCAGGGGCCGCGCCGCGCGGAGAGCGAGGGATGCGCGCGAGTCGGGTCAGGAGCCGATCGACCGGCGCGGAGACCGCGACCAGGTAGCCCGACAGCATGATCAGGCTCATCTGCATGGAGAAGGAGAGCAACTCCCAGAAGCCGTCGCCTCAATAACCGATCGCCTCGAAGAGAGAAGTCGGGGTGAGCGTGAGCGAGAGCGCGAACGTGACCGCGGTCAAGAGCACCGCGATCACGAAGGAGGAAGGGATCCAGCGCTCGCTCCACCGGGTCAGCGCGAGCGCGAAACGACCGAGGAGGTCCGTCACCGATCGGTCAGTGCTTGTCGAACTTCGCCATCAGGTTCTTCAGATGCTGCTCGAGGTCCACCTTTGGCATCTCGCCGTCGGGGGTGAGTTTGTCGACGAGTTTGGGGAGCTCCACCGCCAGCTTGGACGTGACCTCTTCGACCGAGAGTTTCGAGCGGAGCGCCAGGGCCTCGAGTTTGTCCTTGCCCAATGCGTCGCGCACCTCGTCCGCCGTGAGTGCGACGTTGGAGCCGGGGCCGACCCAGGACTTGACCTTGTCACCCATGCCCTTGGCGTCGAAGCCGTCGAGGAGGTCGTTCAAGCCCTCCTTCTTCTCCTGGAGGAACTCGAGGGTTTGGGAGAGGAGGGCGCGAGATTTGGCAGCGGCTTCGTCTTTCCTGTCGGAGAGGGAGTCGAGGAAGGGGTCGAAGATGCCCAAGGGTGGCCTCCTACGGGAGTGAGGGGTGACAAGAAGAGAGGAAACCCGGCGCGTGAGCGCGCCGGGTTACTCATACCTCAGCGCTTCGATCGGGTCCAAGAGCGACGCCTTGCGGGCGGGCCAGTAGCCGAAGAAGACGCCGATGGCGGCGGCGAAGCCGAAGGCGACGAAGATCGACTCCGCGGAGATCAGGATCGGCCAGCGCGCGAAGCGAGAGACCAGCTCCGCCGTCAGCATGCCGAGGCCAATGCCCAGAAGGCCGCCGAAGCAGGAGAGCACGACCGACTCGGAGAGAAACTGCACCAAGACGTGCCAACCCTTGGCGCCGACCGCCATGCGGATGCCGATCTCGCGTGTCCTCTCGGTGACCGAGACCAACATGATGTTCATGATGCCGATGCCGCCCACCAGCAGCGAGACCGACGCGATGATCGCGAGCAACACCCGCATGATCGACGAGGTGGAGCCCATCACATTCTGGACATCTTGCTGCGTGCGGATGGTGAAGTCGTCTTCCTGTCCGGGACCGATGCGATGGCGTTGGCGGAGCAGCTCGGTGATGGCGGTCGAGGCCGGCGCCATCAACTCCGCCGAAGCGGCCGAGGCCATCGCCATGTTCAGTCGGGTCTGGCCAGAGAGCTTCTTCATCGCCGTCGTGTACGGCACGATGAGGACATCGTCCTGATCGCGCCCCCAAGTGTTCATCCCCTTCTTGCTCAACACGCCGATGATCGTGAACGGCATGTTCTTCACGCGGATCACCTGGCCGACCGGATCTTCGCCCTGGAAGAGATTGTCGACGATGGTCTGCCCGACCATGGCGACCTTGGCCGCCGAGCGCACGGCGGAATCGTTGAAGTTGCTGCCCGACACGATCGACCAATTGCGGATCTTCGTGTAGTCGACGCTGCCGCCGATGACCTGGGTCTGCCAATTCTGATTCGCGAAGATGATCTGCGCGTTCGTCTGGACGACGGGAGTCACGGCCGAGAGATACGGGACCTGCTTCGACATCGCCTCGACATCTTCTTCGGTCAGAGTCGAGCTCGAGCCGCCGCCGCCGCGCACGCCGCCGGAGTAGCTCGAACCGGGGAAGACATTGATCACGTTCTCGCCCAGCCCGGCGATCTGCTGGCGCACCATCTGCGAGGCGCCCTCGCCGATCGCGACCATGGCGATGACGGCGCCGACGCCGATCACAATACCGAGCGTGGTCAGAGCGGAGCGCAGCTTGTTCCGCGCGATGGCGCGAAACGCGACTTTGAGCAGGAGCAGGAATCTCACATGACCTCCGTCTCGACGGGCAGCGCGAGCAGTTCATCCGTGGCGACCCGGCGTTTCTCGACCGCCCGGTCCTCGCGAATCCGCCCGTCCGCGAGGACGATGACCCGCTTCGCATACTCCGCGATGTCGTGCTCGTGCGTGATGAGCAGCACGGTCATCCCCTTCTCGTTCAGGTCCTGGAAGAGCCGCATGATCTCGATCGACGTGCGCGTGTCCAGGTTGCCGGTCGGTTCGTCGGCCAGGAGAATCGACGGCTCGTTGACGAGCGCCCGCGCGATGGCCACCCGCTGTTGCTGACCGCCCGAGAGTTGATTGGGATGGTGACGGGCGCGGTCGCCCAGCCCGACCAGCGTCAACGCCCGCTTGGCGCGCTCGGCGATCGACTCCTGCGCGACGGCGGTCGAGGCGCCGTTCGTTTGCCGTGGAGGACTCGCGTACAGCAACGGCAACTCCACGTTCTCCAACGCACTCGTGCGCGAGAGCAGATTGAAGCTCTGGAAGACGAATCCGATGCGACGATTGCGCACCTCGGCCAACTGGTCGCGGTCCAGGCCGGCGACGTCTTCTCCTTCCAGCAAGTAGGAGCCGGCCGTCGGTCGGTCGAGGCATCCGAGAAGGTTCATCAACGTGGACTTGCCGCTGCCCGACGATCCCATGATCGCGACCATCTCGCCCCGGTGGATGTCGAGTTCGACTCCGCGCAGCGCGTGGACCGCGTTCTCACCCCGGCCGTACGTCTTGACCAGACCCTTGACCGAGAGGACGGGGATCGAAGCGGCCAGGCCCGAGACGCTCATCGACCTCTCCGGCCCCCGCCCATTTGCGGCGCGAACGGGTTGACCGTGCCTTGCTGCGCGGACGCGGCGGCGCCGGTGAGGTTCAGGCCGACGATGACCGGATCGCCGACTTGGAGCGAGTCGGAGAAGACCGCCGTGTAGGTGCCGTCGCTCAGCCCCTTGCGCACGCGCACGGGACGCGGCCGCTCGTTCTCCAAGACGAAGACCCGCCCGCGATCGGCGGCCGGTTCGCCTTCCCCCTGGGCGCGCACGCCGCCGCTGCGCTCGCGGTTCGTCGACGCCGGACCGGTCGCCGCGATCGCCCCGCGGGCGCCTTCCCGGGGATCGCCGGTTTCCGGCTTGAATCGCAACGCCGCCACCGGGACGCGCATCACATCCTTGGCCTCGTCGATCAAGATCGTGACGTTGGCGGTCATGCCGGGAAGTAGTTTGCGCTCTTGGTTCTCGACTCGAATGATGACCGTGTAGGTCACGACGTTCTGGACGGTCAGCGGGAGGAGTCGAACCTGATGCACCTCCCCCTGGAACGTCGAGCCGGGGTGCGCATCCACGGTGAACGACGCGCGCAGCCCCTCGCGGATGGCGCCGATGTCGGCCTCGTCGACCGACGCCTGCAACTGCATGCGTGTGAGGTCCTCGGCGATGGTGAAGATGGTGGGGGCCGAGAGCGACGCGGCGACGGTCTGGCCCACGTCGACATCCCGTGAGACGACGACGCCGTCGATGGGCGAATAGACCGTGGCGTAGCGCAAGTTCGTCTGCGCTCGCTCCAATGCCGCCTGCGTCGACGCCATCTGCGCGCGGGCCGTCTCGACCGCCGTCTGCGCCATGTCGAGGTCGACTCCCGACGCGAGCCCCTTCTCCCCGAGGGCGAAGGCCCGTGCGCTGTCGCGCTCCGCTTGTCGGAGCTGCACGGCGACGCGGTCGAGGTTCGCGCGACTCTCCGCCATCTGCGCGTTCAAGAAAGTCGGGTCGAGTTGGGCGAGCACCTGACCCTTGCGCACCCCATCGTTGAAGTCGGCGTAGAGCGAAGCGATCGTTCCGCTCACCTGGCTTCCGACCAGCACCATGGTCACCGCTTGGAGCGTCCCGGTCGCGGACACCTGCAGCTTCACGTCGCCGCGCTGGACTTCTTCGGTGCGGTAGGTCGGCGCCTTCTCCCCGCTTCGTCCGACGCGCCACCAGGTGATCCCGCCCGTCGCCGCCATGACGGCCAGCGCCGTGACGATCCACGCCCCTCTCCGCATGCCTCTTCCTCCGCTTCCTCAGACGACTCGGATCACGCGCCCGTCCTCGAGCGCGAGTTCGCCGACACCGTGCGCTCGATCGGGGTTCCCCCCTGGCGCGCGAGTGAGGTGCGACGGGGTGGACGCCGGCTCAGCCGACGTCAGGCGGGCGCGACTACGTGGGCCCCGGCGAAGACGTTGCGAGAGTGCCACGGACGCGAGCGGAGGGTGTGGTATTTCCGTGGCGTCTAGCGCCGCGTGCGCCGCACACGCGGCGCCTCCGTCTGCTCAGCTCCTACGAAGCGACGATGTACGCGATCCACCCCGGCTCACTCTCCGAGCCCGCTTTGGGACGAAACACCCCCGTCCCGCCCCCCGTCGCGCGATCCGTCGTCTCCCAGTAGACCACGCTCTCCCGGAACCCCGCCTCCGCCAACAACTCGCGCACTTCAGGAATCGTCCAGAAGCGCCAGTCGTAGCGGAACGCGCGATCCATCCGTGACCCATCCGAAAACGAGAAATCGATGTAGAAGAGGGTGCGATGCGTGATCGGATCGAAACTGATCTGTCGCCAGTAGTAGCGGTAGCCGTCGACATTCTTCGTCTCGGTCGTGAGCTGCTGCGCCTCCCATCCTCCGAAGATGTCGAGGACGAAGAGGCCTTCACGCTTCAGCGACGCCCGCGCCACCTCGAAGTACTTCCGCAACTCGTCACGCGTGTAGAAGACGAAGTACGAGAAGTTGAGCGCGGCGACGAGGTCGACTTTCGGCTCGCGGACGTCGAGGACGTTGGCGTTATGCAGTCGCAAGCGGCTGGCGGCTGCTCCGAGCGGAGCTACATGTCTCTTCCGCCCATACTCCAAAGTCGGCCCATGCAGATCGACCCCAACCGCCGTGTTCGTCCCCCGCGTCTTCACCCAGGTCGAACTCAGATGCGCCGTGCCGCAGAAGTCTTCCTTCAGCGAACTCGGAACGCGGCCGAATTGCGCGCGAAAGATCCGATCGAAGAACTTCACGTCCGCTTCGGGGCATTGGACGGCGCGTTCGTAGAGATCGTGAGCATCCCGGACGAGGGCCGGTCGCCTCGCGGACGAGCTTTTCGATTTCTTCGCCTGCTTTGCCTGCTTTGCCTGCTT
>Ga0163144_10006954_pt1 | contig 24893 bp, 59 predicted proteins | sample OliLak19BULKMAT1_FD_123175 | JGI IMG/M metagenome (GOLD analysis project Ga0163144, IMG submission 123175) | Freshwater microbial mat bacterial communities from Lake Vanda, McMurdo Dry Valleys, Antarctica - Oligotrophic Lake LV.19.BULKMAT1 | ecosystem: Environmental > Aquatic > Freshwater >... | reverse complement strand
TGTTTTTGCTGTTAAAATCACCGAATTCCCCATCCCAGAAGGAAATACTGAATTTGAGTTCGAATACGAAGAATATCATAATCCTGATGCTTGTATTGAACTAGACACCAATATGCATTATTTTTATTATGTTCTTTATCAAAATGAAACAGGTACACGCCAAGAAAAATGGAAATTTAAATCATGATTAAAATTGGTGATAAAGTTAAAAGCAAAAATCTTGAAGGCCCTTCCCAAGATGAAGGTTCTGTGGTAGCATTGTTTCAACCAGAATATTTCGTAGCAAAATTCTGCAAACAAGACCCAGATGAAACTTGGTCTCAAAACTACCCAGATTGGAAACAAAAACCAGTTGTACTTGCCTATTTTGAAAAACCACAAAAAAGTGCTACCCTTAAAGAATGGATCAAAGCAGGTTCCGATGAAGGTTTTAATCTACAAGAATGTGAACAAAGCTACGATGCAAATTGTCCAGTTACTAACCAAACCGCTTTCCCCCATGATGATGATCTTGAAATTATTATCGGATTTCAATCCGAAATCATCCCTAATCCCATTATTGACAATGATGGAAAACAATAGAAATTGAAGAATGAAAGAATATCAAGTCTTAATTAAAAATCATGAACTGAAAGCTGGACCACTATGGCTTACTCATTATAAAGTTATTAATGCCAATCAATTTGTAACCTCCTTGTCAGAAAGTAGATACAATGCTGGATGCTTTGACGAAGATGATTATATTCTTGAATTGTTTAAACAAAAATTCAAAAATATTGAATTCATAGAAGTTAACAATAAAACAATTCCACTACAAAAAGAAGAAAATAATGAATTGGTTCTCTAAAATATTAAAAACAATTAATAATTGGTTTGATAATCCTAATCAAACTACAGTTGAAATTCCAACAAAAATGAACCCCCCAAAAATCATCGATAAATATCAAGAGCCAATTACTGGTAATAAAATTTATGTAAACGATCCAGAAGATGCACGACTCAAAATAGCTATGCTAGCATTCAAATCTGAAAAAATTATTATTAGCAGTACCGAATGGAATGAAAATGGAGGCATAATGACCATCGAATCTGTTAATGAATTGTCAAAAACTAAAGATGAAGTTCGTGAATTAGCTTATTATATTTGGCTTGAAAACTATGGCGATTCACAATCATGTTGGGACGAAGCTGAAAAAAGATTAGGAATTAAATAATGATCTCTTTAGGAATCCTTGGTGGTATCGCTTCAGGTAAATCAACAGTCTCCGCTTATCTTGCTTCCAAAGGTGCATGTTATATTGATGGAGATAAAATTGCTCACGAAGTTCTAGATTATCCAGAAATTCAACAGCAAATAACCGCCCGATGGGGAAAAGAAATGATTTCCCATAATAATATTAATCGTAAAGAGTTGGCGAAAATTGTCTTCAATGATCTTAATGAACTTAAAATACTTGAAGATATTACTTGGCCGCTTATTAACGCTAAATTATACGAATCCTTCTCCAGATATAATCAACATCATACCAAATTATTAATTATTGATGTTCCGCTATTGGTAGAAATTGGTTGGGTTAATCTTTGTACTCATAACATTTTTGTTGATGCAAATCTGGAAGATAGAATCTATAGATTTGCAAAAAGACAAAATTATAAAACATATGAAGAATGCAAATTAGAATTAAATAAAAGAGAAGCTAGACAAGTCTCTCTTGATGAAAAAAAGAAAATTGCCACTTTTGTCATTGATAATAACCAAAAACTAAGTTCGCTTTATGAAAAAATTAACACAATTTGGGAATCTCTAAATAATGAATGATTTTAAACCTACAATTATAACAGATGGCGGTCCCTGGGCAAATCATAATATGCCCTGTGCCGTTATGGATCAAACAGAAAAAGCTGTTCTTGATCTCAATTCAAATGTATTTCAACCTTCTTGGAAAGCCCAAGAAAATGGTTGGCATTTAATTAAATTAAATAATAAATTTCAAAAACTTGTTTTGCAATTCTTGAAATTAATTTAATTTTATTTTTTAAAGTACCCTGTTCTTGAAAAAAACTTTTTACTATTATAGGGAAATACCATAATTAAAAAGCTTTTAATTATGTAACACAAGTTGAAATTCCCTACGGTTAAAAAAAAATAATTAATAAGACAATAAAGAAAGACGGGGAGTGTCAGGCTTGCCCACCCCCACCCCTACCACCCCCATGTGGTTTTTTTTCTAAATAATTGTTTTATTTTTATATTTGTTACAGGTACAACACTACTGATCGCCACGCAATCTCAACAGGTACAACCGTACTGATCGCCATTCTACCGAAGGATACGGGCAGGAGTCCCGTATCCTAGTCAGTAGCTCCCAGCCCTGCTAGTCGTTCTCTACCACACTCACCACCTCAGCCACCACCATGCCAGCGTCTACCCCTATGGCTAGTAGGCAGGCTACTAGCCACCCACTACCAGTCAGTAGGCTTATTGATTGGTAGCAGTGGAAGACAGACAACGCCAGCACTGCTACCCCTACACCACCAGCAGCGTATGCTAGTGGCCTATTGCCACGCTTATAGCACAGCCCAGCCACCTTGCCCAGTAGTAGCACTAACACAGGGATGGAAGCACCCATCCCCCACGCTGCCCACTGAGTACCAGCAGGTGCGTGTTGCCCGTTAGCCCATGCGTTCAGACCCATGCTCATCACCGCTGCCAGTACGACGTATGCCATACACCATCTTCCCAGGTTATCATCAGGCTTGCGAGTACGTGTCTTAGGCTTCTCTACATGCTTGTGCATCGTCGCAGTCATCGTGTCCTTACGAGTCCGTGCCTTATTAGGCTTCTCTACATTCATCGCAGTCATCGCAGTGTCCTTAGTGTCGTGTATGTCCCCTACTCCCCACACAGGTACAACCGTACTGACCAAGTTCTGGATAAAGAAAGCAGGACGTCCTGCTTTTGCCTGACCTTTAAGCATCGTTGTCGATGTTGTCGATGTACGCAGCCATTTCCATGATATCTGGAAATATCTCATGTCCTTTGTTACAAAGCAGGGGCACCTATCACAGGTACAACCGTACTGACCTAGACTTCAAAACGAAGAAACCCTCGCTTGAGGGTTTCATTATTCAGGCATTTTTTTTCCTACTAGCTGCAATCGCTTATCTTTGCAGCGTTCGGTCTAGTCATACATGGTACAACCGTACTGACCTAGACTAGGTCGGTGCCTAGTAATTTGTGTAAACGAACCCTCTTGATTCAAACTTACGGTCAACGACGGCCATCTTGTACGTTACCGTTTCGGCATGAGCGATCGCCTTAGCAAGTGTATCGTATTCACCCGCCGGGGTTGCATCCAGCGAGTATCGATCAACAGAGAATACGGCGTATTGTAGTTTGTTTGTCATTATTCGTTTCCAATGTTTACTTGCTGATACCTTGCTGATACCTATCACAGGTACAACCGTACTGACCTAGACTTCAAAACGAAGAAACCCTCGCTTGATTGAGGGTTTCATTATTCAGGCATTTCGGTTTCCTACTAGCTGCAATCGCTTATCTTTGCAGCGTTCGGTCTAGTCATGCATGGTACTGGTTCCTTATTCCTACTTGTTGATAACAACTGACTAGGCAACGCATCGCCCAAATATCACAGGTACAACTCTACTGACCTAGATTTCGCTAAGTGCAGTGAGTCCAACGAACCCGAGTAATCCAATCAAAGGATAAACGAATACCCAAACTAGTGCGTCGGTCATCGTTGATTGCCATCCCGGCACCAGCATCGCCCAGACAATAATGGCTACGATACTGAAATACCCAACTACAAGCGTGTTAATTTTTCTTTCCATCTTTGTCCTACTAATCGTACAGGTACAAGTCTACTGACCTAGACTAAGTTCGATGTGCTGTGAGTACAGCCAATCAGCACACTTTTGTTCATTGCTGCTGGCATCGATCACTTCGGTAGCCAGTCCAAATGTTAACTCAACATCGCAACCAAGTTGAGTTGCGATTGCCTTCGCAGATCGTACAGCATCGATTGGTTCTTCACTTGGACCAGTTTTCATTAGTAAGTATGCCATACAAATACCAGGTACAACTCTACTGACTTCTTTAATAAATAAGAAAGCGGGGTGAGAGAACGATATCTCACCCCGCTTCGCCTCACGAACAATGCGTCATGCAGCTTGCCTTTGAACTTCAATAATCTCGAACGATCGCAGCATATCTTCCAACGCAGCATCGACCCGATCGCTTCCGCCTTCGATGGTGAGTTTGCCGTTGCTATTGGCAGTAATCAAGTCACCTTCGATGGTTGCAAGTGCGGATTCATATTCACGTCGGGTTGTGAACGGTGCGAACTTAATGGTGAGGCTTTGAGGCATTTGGTTTTCTTCGTTTTGAGCGGTGTAGTGGGTAACAACTAAGACAGGTACAACTCTACTGACACAATCTATTTCGGCTTTAAGATGAGCTTGTTCGAACGTCTGCTCGCTTCCGTACTGATGTTTTTGGCCTTGTTCGCCAGTTATGCAATGAAATGATTGTAGGCTATTGCCAACGCCCCGTACTGTCCAAGGGTACAACACTCCGATTGAGTGATGTTGTAGTCCCGATTCGGCAAAGTGTCCTTTTGTCATAGTGTTAATAACAGGTACAACCGTACTGATTAACTATTGAGTTCTTGTTGGATTTTGACGGAGTTCTTGTTGGATTTTGACGAAGAACGGTTTGAATTGGTCACCGAAAATCTTCTTGAATTCTTCTTTAACGAGTAAATAAAGCGGGTGATCCAGTCCATCGCCCCAAAAAACAACTTCTGCTGGTTGTGCCGCTGGTTGTGGATCAACCGCTGGTTGTGGCGCTGGTGAGCACTTGGCGGCGAGGAATAAAACAACGTCATCGAACTTGTCGAAGGCATTGATTTGATCGAACTCGCCAAAGTTGAGGTCGTTTTCGCAGTCGATAAATTCGTTTTTAATATCGACAGGAACACCATTTTTTGAGCAGACGTAAAACATTTATTTCTTTCTTTCTTTCGGTGTAGTGGGTGACAACTAAGACAGGTACAACTCTACTGACTAGAAATATCGCATTTATGAATGAAGTAATTATAGTGGAGTAGCACCGGATGAGGGTTTAGGCGTATAGAATCTGATTATCATTCAGAATCAGCATTACCCACTACAATTACTGGCTTGTGATGATCAATACAGGTACAACTGTACTGACTTACTTAATCAAAAAAGAAAGATGGGAGAGGTTAGTCACCCATCTTTCCTTGGTTTACTCTCCTTTACTCTCCCCAACTCTCAGCTTCGTCATGCCCGAAGTAACCATCTTCGTCGTCGCCTTCGTTCATGCAGCTATTGCAGATTGAATATCGATTGTTGACTGGAAGTTTTGCACCGCAAGTGCAAATCATGTTGAGTTGCCGACCTGAATCATCAAAATCAGGACAGCAACCAGATTCGTGCCCGCAGCATGGAAAATCTTCACAACTCATTGCGTTTTCTTTGTTTGTGGTGTGTGTCGTTCTCGATACTTACTACAGGTACAACTCTACTGACTGCCAACCCATAAATAAATCATTGTTCGCAGTACGCTTGTCGTTTTTGAGCAGATCGAGTACGTTGTCTTTTGGTTCGTTTGTCTTCATGGACACCGGTGCCTGTTACGTGGCACCGGTGTCCGATAGCAACCTTACTTTGATCGATCTTAATGATCAAAGTGTTGCTTGTTATTTTTTTTTGCGTTGGTGTGTTCATAATGTTTACAGGTACAAGTCTACTGACTAAGGTTGATGATGGCATGTCAGATTAGAGTGATCTTGATTTGTGGGTCCATCACGAATCAATTGTTTGGACCAAGTTTTCCATGAGGAACGCTCGTCATTGCGCCCCCAATCTAACTCAACTGATCCACTCTAATCAGACACGCCATCATTAAACACAGGTACAAGTCTACTGACTAAGCAGCCTTGCGTTCTTTTTCTTTCTTTTTCTCGTTGGTAAACCGAGCATCTGTCTTTTTCTTTCGAGCGGCATCACGTGCTTTATTAGCGACCCGATATATTTTTCCCGACTTACTCATTTTTTCCTATTCCAAAGCGTTTTGTGAATCGCACGCTACGCCAGTAAGCATACCAGCGTTGCCGTGCGATTCCCATTGATCCGTTTCTACGTTTACGTTTATTACCGTCTGGCATGATTATCTCCTGCCATAGACAGGTACAACTCTACTGACCCGATCCGAACTCATAACGCATGACTTCAGAAAAATTGCCTTGAACCAAGGCAACATCGAAACCTAGTTCGTCAATTCGAATTGACGAAGCTGAAGTCCAATAAAGCCAAGACAGCCCAGAATCGGATGTTGGAGTGGCAAACGCAATTGCGTTTGCCTGAACTACGGCAATCTCTCGAACTTCACCGATGTTAAGCTTGCCGCCAGGACGCAACCAATCGTGCCGAACTAGCTTTAGTCTGAAACCGACTTGGAGCTTGCGTTTCAGTGCTGCAAATGACATGACAACCCCTTGCGACGTGTGATCTTATTATACCTATCACAGGTACAACTCTACTGACTACGATAAGCCTGATCGTTTGGAATTCTTTTTTGCTTTAGGCGATCGGGATGGGTCAGAAGGTGATCGGCTCGTTTGGCAGCTTTCTTTTCTGCTTTACGAAGTTCCCTTGCTGCTTTAATTTCGTCAGCATTTTGAAGAATAACTTCTTCATTGACGACTTGTTTGTGTTTGGGAATCGATGATTGAGCGATTCGTTCGCTCAATTTTAGTCGCTCACGTTGCGCACCTTGATCTTTGCCAAAACGAGAGTCTAGCAACTTAATTTGCTCAGCATTGTGGTTGACGGTAACGATCGTTCAATACAGGTACAACCGTACTGACTTACTTCTAATAGCCCCGTGGGGCTTCATTTGCGGCGTTTTAGTTCGGCAAGTGCGTAATGCACTTCGTCGGCATAGTAGCCAGCGTTTTCGCCCGAGGGGTTCACAGTGGCGGCTTCGTTAGCGTCCTTTGCAATGTATTGGAGTTCCGACGTTGTCTTCGACTTCAATCGCCGTTGGTAGGCACCGTGTTCCATTGTCTTCGGCATAGTGTGTCTCGCAACTTGAGGAAGGGGTAACGATCAACACAGGTACAACCGTACTGATCCTTGGGTTCCGATCGGATAAGTTTTTCGACATTCCGTTTGGTCGCTGGTCACTACAGGCTGCTACTGTACTGATCCGATTGACTTCGTTTGGGTTTCCATTTTTTTTACATTGGCTAAGTTTTTCGACATTCCGGTTGGTCGCCCTCAACGCATGATCTTTGCAGTAGTTTTCTTGCCCGCATCTATCGCATTGCAGTACAATACGCTAAGCAAGCTCTTATTGCAAGACTTCTTTGTTATCTTCGGGAATTAGTTTGCCATTGGTTTTTCTCTCCTTAAATTTATGCTCAAACAATTCTGCAAAACCATTTGAGCGACTTAGACCATCTTATACAGGTACAACCGTACTGACTTAATAGTAATAAAAAAAAACAAGGGGAAGATTATTCCCCTTGTAAACTGGTTAGACAATCAGTTCATCGTTTTGGAGTTCATCGTACAGCGCCGATTCGTCTTCGGGTGTTACTTTAAGTGCGAGAGTTTCGCCACCGAAAGTAATGTATTCGATGCTACTGATCCGATAATCTCGCAAGATGATTTTTTTATCAACCCCTTGTCGGCTTGATTCGTCCTTGTCTCGCAGATGCGGTTCAACTTCGTCCTTATCGACTGGTAACCCATCGATGAAGTATTGCGTGCCCAAGCTATTCTGATGCTTGAACTCCACGTATACACGTTTTTCTTCTTTCCCCGTTGGGATATGTCGAACAAAAGCCGAACCATGACACCTTTTTCCCCACCGACGAGGTTCACTGATGAAGTGTTCGATTTGACCGTGAGGGTCAAGTAGTGTTTTCTCTTCTCGGCAGCGTTGATTGTTGACAGCGTTCTCATACGACCAATTGACAACGCCATTGACTCGACTTTGTTTTTCCACCAACCGACCTGCAAGCGGTGACTTTTTGCCACCTTTCAGGTCAGGGATTGTGCGGGCGATCATGGTAACCATTTGAGCACCTTTCCGCACGTTCAATCGTTCTGACAATTCAATCACAGAAATTTCGTTGGCCATCTTGTTCGTTCTTAATGAGTGTTTGAGTGTTCGTTACATCTTTCACAGGTACAACTCTACTGACCTAAGCAGCGAGTTTCAATTTTTCAGCGTTGATTGCTTCAACTGTTCCTTTGCGAATGGTAGATTTTGACAACCAGTACGCTGATTCAATGGTTTCACCGAATGATGAAATGCAGCGATAGCTGATATTGATTACTCCACCGAACGTCGCAAAAACGCCATATTCGACGCCATTGTTACGCACAATAACCCCCTCTTTTTTTGCTAAGGAGAGGTGGATGGCAGCGATTGCACTCTTGGTAATTTTAGCGGTTGTGGAAGCTCGATTGCCGTTGATATTCATGTTTTCACTTGGTGAGGCGTGTTCATAACGGTTATCACAGGTACAACTCTACTGAGTCGGTCTTGTTTCCAAGAACTTGGCAACAATGTTCTTGAGTTGCCAGATTTCATGCCCACCAGCAGACCACCCACAGCATCCCCAGTGAATTTGTTTTGCAACAGTATCATCGTTGATGCTGTTCGCATCGAATGTATGTTCGATAGATTCGGATAGGCTTCCATCCTGACTAACGTAACGTCGTCCATACGTCAGATTGGTGCCATCCCACCGAAGGTTGATGACGTTGGTGTTAGTACCGGGTCGGGCAGCCGGTGGTACTAAGTTGGTGTATCGAAATTCAATCACGTTCGTTTCCTATTGTGTCGTGTTGTTACATCTTTCACAGGTACAACCGTACTGACTATAGCAGTCCAAATCAAAGTTGGTTATCCAACTTTGAGACGCTCATGCAGCCAACTTGAAGTTGCTTGCAGTCAATACGGTTGTATTGACCCAAGTGGCACCATTCCAAAATTGTTCAAATCCGCCGATGAGAGGCACACGATAATAATCATCGCCTTCAAACCAATAGTGATGGGTAATTGTTCCCAGTTCAGTCACGTTTTCCATGTTCTTATCTTTTGCGGTGTGTTGGATTGGTACAGCATTCACAGGTACAACTCTACTGACCTATGAATACTTTACTTCATTAAGTTTTAATCCATAGTTTTTAACAATAAAATGGATAACATCGCCTTCGAATTCCCTAGTTAGTCAGTTTTGACTACAGGTACAATTCTACTGACCCACTATGAACAAGCTATCCGACGCTGACTCCTGGCGTAGTTCGCTGATAATCATTCTTGCAGCTTTTTCATACTCACCACCAGCGCAATCGAATGAGTTGCGAGCGATTTCATCGCTAATTGCGTTACAAGGGTGAAACTGATAAGGTTTTCCCTTGTAAATTACGATATTGTCCGAGTGTCTGCTTTCGCAGAATAAAAGTTTAACATCTTGGCAACCTTGGTGATTGTAAAACCGTACAGAAAACCCTGATTCACGACCGTTGAGAAATGGTTCTACCATCAAGTTCGACCATTCTTCATCTGTCAATTGGTTTGCGATAATGGCAAGGATTGCATAACCCTTGGAATTCATTCGTGTGAGCATTTTTATTCTTTGTTTGTGGCGTCGTTCGCTTACTACAGGTACAACTCTACTGACCTTTACGAATCCAATAAGCTAGATTCGCATTTCCACTTCCACTGCCACAATACCAAGTTTGATGACCGTTACGGTGAATTCGTTGCACAATGAGTCCAGTTTTATTGTGTCGATAGTGGTCAATTATATCTGGAATCTTTGACCAGCCATCGTTGTACAATGTTGTTCGCAGTTCACGGAACAAGAATTGCATTGTGCTAGAACTTTTAAGTTTCTTGGAACTTTTGACTATTTTTGTTTTGTTCATTATGCAGACAATTTGAGGTGTTGTACATTTTTACAGGTACAACACTACTGAACTCATTCCCACACCGTTAATTCCCCAGGATTGCAAGGGAACCGAGGGGACACTACCACCCTCACTCGACTATCAACAGAATGAGGGGACTGCTACCCTCACCCACCCACACTCACAGACCAAGTTCGATTTTTGCTTGTGTGTCCCATGATTCTGGCAGGTTTTCGCACTCGAATGCATAGTCAGATGCTACTTCATTGTTTTCGTCATATTCACAAATGACTTCAAGATAACTTCCAAAGTCGTGAGGATTGGACTTGATTCTCAATCTTGCCCCTTGAGGCTCTTCACCAAAGACACGGCGTAGTTGCCTCATAAAGGCCACGCATTCTTGCTTTGCTTTGATAGGGTCATAGTTTGGTCCGAGTGATTCACAATTTTCACCGGCAGGGGTGCAACCAATACTAACAAAATCACGTGCCATTTTCTTTTTCCTAAAGCTGAGTAGTTTTCGTTCGATTGACTCTAACGTAGACAGGTACAACTGTACTGACTCACCAGTATCTTGAAGTTGCTTGAGTGTTGCTTTGTCAATATCCAATCGATATTGACAACAAATAATTGCAAATTTCCAGTGTTTTGCTCCTCTGCAACGGAGCACTGACCGCTGACTATAGGTGTCTTCTTCCGTGACGGAATTTTCAAGTCTCTCAATATATTTTATGAGAGCAGCTTCGTGTCCAACAATTCTCAGTTCAGTCTCTTGTATTTCGTTCATCATACCCAACACAGGTACAACCGTACTGACCTAGATTGAAAAACAAAAAAGAACAAACTAATCTCATTGTCGAAGACTAGCTTGTTCTTTTAGTTTTTTTTAATTAAAGTTTTTTAGGGTTACCCTATAGGACCGTCACGTATTAGACTATTCATATTAAGTGAATGGAATCTAGTAATTAGACAAACCAAAACTTCCACTTCCCGTAAGAACAACACACTAGGCGTCGTTCTTATCCTCATCAGGATTAGTAGAATCATCATCATCAGCATGAGTTTGGTGCTCCAAGTTTCATTTCGTTGGGATATACCCTACACAGGTACAAGTCTACTGACTAGGCGGCTTACTTCAATTTCGTTTGAAAAGCCGCCTACTGAAGATAAACGATTCCGTATGGTGTCAAGCAATTCTTAAAATTCGGATTGAATATGTTGCCTCTGGCATGTTTTGCTGGTGCTTTGTACGATGCAGCCTTATGAATATCGCCCCGTTTTAGCGCACCTAATGTTTTCGTAGTGTTATCTTGCACACAGATGAAGGCATAGACCCCACCCGATGAACTTGTTCCATCATGTTGATTTTCAACCCTGATGATTTTCACCCATTTGCTAGATGGTTCGGCTCGAACGGTTGGTGGTGGTGAGTGGGTGAAATTTTGACGTTTCCAATGTTCTGCTGAAATTTCATTAGCGGCAATCAAAAACTGCTCAATTTGCTCTTGTAATGGCGTGTCCATTTTTTTTCCTTGAAGGTGTGGGATAATACCAAACACAGGTACAACTCTACTGACACGTCATCTGGGGTCTAACCTAACAGATGGCCGTAATTCCGTTCCCATGTGAACGATACTTCTGGGTTTCTCATCGCTATGAGTTTTGCATTTAATTCCCACACGTCATCATGCACCACCAAGATGACCAATCTGTTTTCGTACCAGAATCTTAATGGACCGTTGGTAGGACTGAAAATCACGTGTCCGCCATCGAAATAGATATAATGATCTCCCGGATAGTTGAGATTTTCAATATGAGTGATCTTGTTGATCGTGAGGCTATGCATTTGAAGTAACCTGTTTGTTGTGTCGTTCGTTCTTCTACAGGTACAACTCTACTGACTCATGCATGATTGTTGCGTAAACAATCCATAGATTTCAACGTTCATGCTTACAGCAAACTTGTCGGCACGCTTTGTTGAAGTGAATTTAGCAGCATCTTGCCACTTACCCCATTTTCCATTGCGAGCAAGATAGACATCTTCGGACAATGAATTTTTCCTGATTCTCATCTTCATTCTTTAAGTTAAAAACTGTTTGTTGTGTCGTTCGTTCTACTACAGGTACAACTCTACTGACGCTGGTGTCCTACCGCTAGACGAATGTTGGCTGATCGGGTCCAGGTATTTCAAAAACAATTTGTTGACATAGATGTTGATTTGGCAGATCGCCTACTGTTTCTGAAGGTTCCAGTTCTTCTCCCTTAAATGTACAGATTATGACATCTTCTGGCATGATTATATCGAAACTACCGTTGTAATTTGTATCAGCGTTCGATGGTCGATGTTGCAAGTGAATTACTTTCCCGCTAGAAAATTTCAGAGTCAAATCAAAATCATGTTCTGGTATTTCGATTATTTGTTGCGAATACATAATTGGTCCTTGACTGTCCGTTCGTTGATTTAAGTTAAAAACCCAACATATAGGTATCGAACCCATGTTCCCAGCTTCATAGCGCTGGTGTCCTACCGCTAGACGAATGTTGGCTGACTGACTAAGCTGTTACCACTTGATCGGGTGAGAGAACGAACAATCCTCTTTCGCCATCCTTCTTAATGAAGGAATGAGGAGGAAACCAAGGATGCGGGAATTCATTGAGAACAATTTTGTTTTCAATAATTTTGCATTGCAAACCAGCAGGCAAATCGAGCTTATGTCGCATGGCACCTACAGTGACTTCAACATGCACTTCCTTGGTTCGTAACATTTTCTTTTATCTTTATTGAGAGGTGTGGGATATACCCTACACAGGTACAATCGTACTGACCGTCAAAATTTCGGCATTTTCGATTTCGATATCGACGTCGGCATTTTCGCCACGATCGCATTGATAGAATCGACCATTTTTCCCATCAAATTCTTTAACAACCGTCAATTCTTCATCTTCTTTGAGAAGAATCAACCGATTATCTCCATGACTGTTATAGAATCCACGAGCGAGCACTTTGATTCTCATTTATTCTCTTTCAAGGTTGTAGGGGATACACCCTACACAGGTACAACTCTACTGACCTATGAATGAATAACGTCTACATAAACCCCTGTTGATTTATGACTGTTATTTTCCATTCCCACAATCTTGTAAGTTTCACAGTCTCGACCGGTAATACTTGCTATTTCACCTACTGACTCTAACATAGCAACAAATTTCCAGTTATCGTAAACTGAATCTAAAACAAACACGAGAAACATAGCAATTTTCTTTCTTGAGGTGTGGGATATACCCTACACAGGTACAATCGTACTGACCTGACCTTGTTTAGTGATACCAGTTATCAAATGTAACACCCACGGTAACTTCAGGTAAGTCACCACGAGCAGGAGTATGAATGTTGATATGGGTTTGGGTTTTAGTAGCAGCACACCCTATCGACAAAACAATAAGGAAAATCAGAATCCATCGCATAATTTTCTCCATTTTTATGATCGAACATTCTCATCGATATTGAATACTGTATTGTCAGGCAACAATACAGTACGGTCATCAATCTCGCCAATCTCATATTCATCGAATAAAGCAGAAGCTAGATTCTGTCGATCTTCAATGGTTATGAGAGGAAAGCGGATTGTATCACAATCTCCAGCTTTTCGAACAATGAGGATTTCATCGTTCAAGTAAAGCTCACCGTTTTTTGTGGTAAGTTTAATCATTTTTCATTCTCCTGATTCTCACAGGTACAACACTACTGACTATTTTGGTTTCTCTAAAGAGTCACAACATACCAATCCAAGGAACTTTCCTTCAATGGTTTCGATGTAACAATGATTCATTGTATTCGCTTTTGGGGCACCGTGTTTGTTAATTACACGAACAATATCCCCTTTTTTTGCTTCTGTTCTTCCATCGATCAAATCAAGTGGCACAGGATCGTAAACATATATGCTTTTGACTCTAACTCGCATGATGATTCCTTGAAGTGTTGTTTGTGATACCCTTTACAGGTACAACTCTACTGACTATTGTTCTTCTTCGTCGTATAATGAAGAATTAACACCGAAGAGGTCCGCCCATTCTTGCCAATTTTCATCACCGATAACACGAATTTCTTCACAATTACCATTTTCATCACGTCGTCTGATCGTACCGTCAATTTCTGGCAATTCAAGAACTCCACCGTCACTAAGTTCAATATCACTAAGTTTTTGTGGTTGAATCATATCAAAGGGTTGATATTTTTCGTTTGTCACATTCACTTCAATGGTTTCACCATCTTCATTTTCGTACTCAACATCCCCTGCGACAAATTCTTGCGAAACGCAATTATCGCCCTCAAAAGTTTGAACAACAAAACCGTTGGTAATTTTTTTGTGCATTGCATTTCCTTGGGTAAACTCACTGAACTCTGAACTGGACAATCTTTACAGGTACAACTCTACTGACTATTGTTGAGGATTCTTGACCAAGTGTGCCAGTAGTAGCAGTATTGAAACATTGTGGTCCTTTTTAGTCGGTTGTTAGGTCATCACAATCTGGACAACCGAAGACTTCATTGAGGCATTTTCCATTTGATTGCATAAAGTTTTGTTTGGTCCCTCCGCAATCATCACAGTTATCTTCATCGGCTTCATCGGCTTCATCGGCTTCATCGGCTTCATAAACTCCTGAGATCAGAAACTCACGATCAGCGGGACTCATATCAGGGCAAGCATCTTGTATTTTGGCTCCCTTACGGTCCACGTCGCATTTTTCTTCGAGTTTCAATCCACGAGTCAACATTTCAGTTCCATAACCACTATTAGGGAAAACAAGGACGCCATTCGAATTGATTTCACAAATAAACGCATCGGCATTCTCGTCGTGATCAAGAGTGATGATATCTATGGAATCAACACCTTCTACAATCCCAAGTTTTTGACCATTGCTTAGAATTATGATATGTTTTTTTAGACAATTTTGCATTTAAGACAATCCTAATTTTACAACATGATGCTACTGATAATTTAATTTGATCCTTTTGGTTTAGTATTCACTTTGCAAAAGAATAACTCGATTTTTTTCATCCAATGGATTACAATACAAATTGATTTCATCCAAAGGAAAATCAGTATACTTAATTTTTTGGGTGATCTTTGCACTATTGCCATGACCACTATCTTCCCGACAAGTCAAAATCGCCGACTTGTTCGTTACTTTCAATGTCCACAGTTGGAAGTATTGTAATTTTTCATTTTTCAAAGCCTCAGGTTGATGCGATGCGATGGCATCCATTAACCAATATGCTCCAGCATTTTCAGCAAGATACTTTGATCCATCAGTCAGCACGCAGAGTCGAAACAACGGCGACCAGCGGTAATAGCGTTCTGTTCCAGTGAATTGTCGAAGCATCGATTCATTAAACATTTTTATTTCCTTTCCAAGGGGGGATACACCCTACAGGTACAACTCTACTGACCTAAAACGCTTCTCGCAGTGGCAATTCTTCATCACCACGCCTGACAGCAGCCTTGGACCGATTCCGCTCGATCCGTTTGGAAATGTTTTTTACGATCTTCCCATATCCGCATGGTCCGCTCTTGGGTCGCCTTCCAGAGTAATCATAGCCACAACCTTTGTTTCCTTTTTTTGTTCTGCTCATTTTGTCCTCAGTTACCATAACTTGTTCTTTTCGACGCAGGTTGCCCAACTCAGAATGTCCGCCCAACATTCGTCGGCACTTCCTTTTGACAAAGTGCAAATGCCTTCATTATCATCAAGACGCCTAATAAACGCATTGGAAGATTTAATCCCCAAAGCAATTTCGATGAGATTACGAACCGCTCTAGCAACTGAACAAGGAAGTCCGTTTTCATTGTCAAAAGAACGAACAAGCGACTCAATTTCTTTCAATATAGAGTTTTCATTTGAAAGAAATTCACCATTGCCATCATCGAGAACAATGAAATCAACGTATTCGCATTCATTGTCTACATTTACAACAGTACCAATCACTTTACCTGAATCAGTAAAGTCAATTGTATCATCCTCTTGGATTGTAGTGACAATCGTTCCGTTTTCAAGCCCATCTTGAATTTGAACGATTGTCAAACAACAATCGTCATTCAAAAGGATAGTTTGACTGACGGAACCAGAAACATCGAATGAAATTTTAATTTGACGAGGCATTTTATTTCCTTTCCAAGGGTGTGTGGGATACACCCTACACAGGTACAACGCTACTGACCAACTTTCAGAGGTACAGAGTCTATGAATCCTCATCAACGATAAGGAAAGAGGGGTCGGAACGTTGTTCCAGCAGCAACTTTGTCATGTCCTCTTTACTGATTTTACGATGATCGAGAACTTCATGCCTCCCACTGGCATCGCCTTCACAGATTTCATAGGCGACTTCATTTAGATTCAAATGGTTCAAGGGTTCGTTGCTCAAGACTTCCACAACAAACACAGTTCGGTAGAGTTCGGTTGTTTCGCTTTGAGGCGGATGGTTGATCAGTTCAATTTTCGACATAGGGTTTCCTTGGTTTCATTATCTTTCTTTCCAATGGGATACACCCTACACAGGTACAACGCTACTGACCTAATTTACATAGTTTACAAATATCGAAATTACGATGATATATGCGACAAACTTTGCAAGGGATTCCACCATGGGCCAATTTCGCCAACTCAAACGCTTCGTGATTTGCGTAATGATAAGCCTTGAATTTTCGGTCTTTGAAATAAACCAACCCTGGTTCATTCTTATCATGGATAACCATTGACCAATTATTGTTCTTATAGGAACTACAAATATCAAAACAATCTGCACCTATTGTCAAGTTAAGAAACTCAACTCCATTATGTACTCTTAAATGAGTATGTCTTGAAACATCGCATTTGCTCAAAGCTCCTATACAATTTGCAAATTGTTGAGGAGACATACGTTCGCCATTGATTTTCATTTAATTTTCCAAAAAATCTTTCACTTCCGACGCACGAACAAAATACGTTGTATCGACTGTCTTGATACCAATAACTTCGTATTGTCGTTGAATCAATCTTTTTAAGGTATCATCACCAATACTTTGAAGGGACCGGAGTGTGACAGTGAATGTAGTTTCAATATGATCTACGCTAACCGTTTCACCACGACCGATTTCTTTACCATTGATTTCAATATATTTCATTTGATTTTCTTTCGGGTGGGATATACCCTACACAGGTACAACTCTACTGATTCAGTTTCTTTCTACTCAGTTCGCCCTGAATTCTCAATCGACTCCAATCCTCAACCAACGCTCGCAATTGAATGGCGATATTTTTAGGTTGAAAGAACTCTTTTGCCAGTGTGCAATCCTCCAAAAACTTGGAAGTCAATTGTTGGGACTCGGCAGAAGAACTAATTTGTTCAAATGCGCATTTTGCTTGAACGCATCCTAGTTCGGATTTACGAATGACTTTGCCGAGATCGAAAATAAACTCAGCATCACTCTGATATTGCATCAATTGTTTGAGATTCATTTTTTTCTTTGACAATTTTCGAACGCTTCGGACGTTTGATTCGGAAAAGACCTCTCCAATTTTTGAATAGCATCAGTCGTTCGATCAATCAAAATTTGTTTGTCATTCATCTGTTTTACACGATCAATCAAAAATTGTTTGTCATTCATCTGTTTTAACTTAGAAGTGGAAAGCCTCACACACAAATCACAGGTACAACTCTACTGACTAGTACCCTGTGACAGTTATGATAAATTCTTCATTCACCACAACACTATATCTCAAACCATTTTGTTGCAAACTTTTCACAACTTCTCCAAACAATTCGATATCATCCCGAGGGATTTTGATCGTGTTCATTTTTTTCTTTTTTTTCTTTCACAGGTTGAGGAACGATTGCAAGTCGATAATTAGAAAAGATTTCAAATATCGTTCTTGTAATACCAATTGGTGTTTTATCACCATTAGTCAAATCAACACGACCATTCTTTTTCTTTTTCAATTTGCATTCGACGATGATTGCTTCGCCAACTTCGGAAGCCATTTTGCCATTGGTAATAATTTCAATCAATTTCCCAACTGCTAAACAAGCCTCATTTTGACGATCTTGTTCTTGTTGTAGATCATCATCATCATCGGCAGCGGCATCATAGATAATGTTTTGAATTGCAAGATCAAGAACAAGACGCAATGCTACTTCTAATTTCATATACATACACTTTGATTAGTCCACACAACACACTCACACTATCATCACAGGTACAACTCTACTGACTCCTTAAAGAAGTCGATAGCCCGAATGTATCCAGGGCTATCGACTGTACCCTTCACCCAAATAAAATAATGGGGTGAAGGAGAAAATCATTTAACCGCTACAACACCTCAATGATGAAATTCAAACGGCGATGGCGTCGTGCTAATTGCAATTACAGCTAGACGCAATTCGTCATCGGTGAACTCACTCGACATAGGAAATTCACTAACAATCTCCTCCTTGATTTCAGCGCAAGCATCATTGAGGTGTTCTTCAGTAAGAGCGTCTTTTTGCTCTTTTTCCCATCGATTCAATAACTCTACACCTATATAACCACCCAAAACCACAGCAATAAACCTTTCTCCCATTTTGCAAGAAAGTTCATTCACAAAACGATTGAAACGAATCAAAACGCTTTCTTCCTCAAAAGCCTTTAGACGGATTCTATACGTTTCATTATGTTTTTCAATTACATCTTTCACGTACTTGAAAGCAGCCAAAGCATTGGCGCACTTACCGCTACGTTGCAATGCACTAACTAAACGATCAGCATACTTTTTGTTAGAAGAATTCATTTTGTCATTTTCCTTGAAGTGTAGGGCAGGATATACCCTACACAGGTACAACACTACTGACTAGGCTGCTTTATCAATTACAGGACGTTCGGCAAAGAAACGACTCACTCGTTCGTATGTAGCAACACGCCCAGCCAACCACTTAACCAAAGTCTTCCCAGTTGGCCCACTTAGAGCTTCTTGAACGTAATCTAATTTGGCGTGATGTTGTTTGGCTAACCTCAAAAGTTGAGCATTTCTTAATTCAAAATCAGCCAATCGTTGTTGACGCTCAGCAGCCAATCGTTGTTGACGCTCAAATGCCCAAACAACTTCTCCATCGTTGCCTGAAAAACCTTGTGTGCGAAGCTCATTTGCTAACTTCTGACGTTCTTGTAAACGTTTGTTACGTTCAGTGTAAAGTGCAATGTTACGAGCCTTCTTGACGGACTTCGATTCAGTTGACATGATTGTTTCCTTCGTTCGGGTTTGATTTCGCTTCACCTATAACAGGTACAACTCTACTGACCTTTACTTCTCTACACTAAGCCGGTTTAGGCCACACAACACCCTCACCATACCTCCAATGGTATACAGTACAGTCTCCGGCATCAACAATCAACACCTCTGTTGTTATACCCATCTTAGCTGTAACGCACGTGCTGTAATGAGTAGCCGCTTTGACTGCTTCCTCAGCATTCACCCACTGCCGCACTTGCTCCCGAAAACCATCATTAAGTATCTGGTATACGCAAAACATTTCTACAGACATGATATTTTCTCAAATTGTTGGTGAAGCCTTCTCACATGTAATCAACAACGTCGTCTGGTTCGTATGCCCAGCCGCACGCTCGGACAAAAGCATCATCATTTACTTCAGGATCACGAGTAAAATAATGATCGGGTGGCCCGATAAGATGGCAAGCAAAAGCATAATTCTTATTGCCAACGATATTGTATTCTCCAACTTTCCTTTTACGGATTTCACCAGGATCGCTTTCCCCTTCAACTTCGGGAATTTTTTCTTCGGGTGATGGTTCGTCTTCAAAATCTTCGTGCCAATTGGGCTTGGGCATAATTTTTTCTTCGAGTGATGGTTCGTCTTCGTAATCTTCGTGCCAATTGGGCATAATTTTTTCTTGTTTGAGGTTATCGTCAATCAATCTACACAGGTACAACTCTACTGAACTAACTTGGCTCGCAATTTGTCCAATCCTCAAATTCAGTATCAATAATTTTCATTCCACTTTCCTTGTCTACAAACGATATTTCATAATTGCAATCTGATGAAATATCGTCTGGATCGGTACAACACTCAAAAGGAACATCTGTATCACTCATTTCAATGTTGCAAGAAATTACAGCATATCGCTTTACAACGATCCTACCTGCAACGAAAACAACATAACGCTCACCATTATATTCAAATTCATGCAAACCTCGAACGCAATTCCCACGACTGCTTTTCGTTGATGAAAATAGCTGATTATGAGTTGTCAGAATGGATTCTGTTATCATTGATCCACTACTCATGTCACAACGAATTGTCATCTTATTACCGTTGTCAAAAACAACCGATTCAGAAAACAACATCAAACCAAAAGGTTCGAAACCGTTTAATTCTGACAGCGTACTTGGATTAACAAGTAAAGTTCGGAAATGCTCAATCATAATTGTTCTCACTACACAGTAAACAGGTACAACTCTACTGGCCTCTGCCCACCACGATCTTATTACAGGTGGTATCAGTTGACTATTCTGACATTATTCCACTTCACATAAGTAACACAACGCCCGATTATTCCTCAAATTGTCACATTTGAAGTCACGGGTGGACAGAAGCCAATAGAGTTGACCTTTACTCTATTCCTTTTTGATTTCTACATCGGGAAAGAATTCATCCTTGTACTTTTTCCACATCCAATCGCCAACTATCCACTTTTCGCAACAATTTCCATCATTGTCGAAATAACTAATGGTGCCGTCAAACTTATGGATTTCCATTGAACCATTGTGAAAACCAACAACACAACCATCTTCCTCATCTTCCTCATCTTCCTCATCTTTTTCGATATTCCTATTGAATAACTCATTGATTTCCATAACGTGAGCATCAGATAGAGAATCTCCATCGTGACTAACCGAAACATGATAAGGATCAATCAGAAGTTTGCCACCATCATTGAATATAATTTCAACCTGATCCGTGTCAAACTCACATCCATCAACTAGAACTTTCATCATCTTCCTCTATAGTTAAATCAACGAACAAGTCATCATACAAAGAAATATCGCTAACAACAGTAAGACAATCACGATTGACCTTGAAACTATCGTCAACATACTCGCCATTTGCACTTGAAGTTCCGAAGCAACCATCTTCGTTGCCCTCGACAGCGTCAATCGCTTCCTTCAAAGTCCGAGCACGAACAATAAATTGTCCGCATTCTTCCCATGTTACTGGAATTATAAAGGTGCGAATCTCACCATTGTCATTCTCGATCGACATGTCTATCTCCGTGTGTTGTTACTATAAGCATCGCTATTCACAGGTACAACCCTACTGACCTATGATTAAAAACAAGAGAGGGATGTATCATCTTAGGATACATCCCTCTCTTTGTAATTTACGCAGCCTTGATTGCGGGACGACCCTTGCTAAGTCCAACAATACCATGCGTAGCCTTAATGGACAACAGAGTAGGCATCGAAATCAAACACTTCTCCGTCAATCCCGATGCTTGTCGCAATGCAATCAAATCTCGTTGACCTTTGCCACTCGCACCTAGAATTTCACGAACCAGAGTCGCATTCTTGTGTTTCTTGAGCAATCTCACAATCCCCTTGAGCAAATCTCCAACAAACACAGTAGGACGACCTCGACCTACCTTGACAACCTTTGCCTTGCGTGGTCGTTTAACCTTCGCAACAACAACCACAGGTTCAACAACCACAGCCACAGGTTCAACCGCCTTTGCCTTGCGTGGTCGTTTAACCTTCGCAACAACAACAGCAACCACAGGTTCAACAACAGCAACAACAGCAACCACAGGTTCAACCGTCGAATTCAATTCGACAGCCGGGGTTACATCAACTGCACAAGTTTCATTCGACATTCTAACGTCTCCAAAGTGTATGTTTATGTGACTTCGATTTTTTATCACAGGTGTGACTTCAACTTTTATCACAGGTACAACCGTACTGACTTAATTTTTCAATAAAAAAACCTTGCTAAATAGCAAGGTTGAATTTACAAGCAAGGTTGAATTTACACAATCACTTCGATTCCATATCTATTCTGATCGTAACCTATCTTCACATGACTTTTATCTCCCCTCATCCTCCATGAACTAGGAACGTAAGCATAAGTCATCGTAGGATAATCAATTACACTGAATTCAACGCCCAACTTCTTAAACAACTTATTCAGTCGTGACCTTAATGAAATCAATGGTATGACAAATTCTAATGCCCTTCCATCAAAATCACTCTTCGAATTCAACCAAAAGAAAACATTGATACCAGCGGAATCATAATCATCCTGACTTACATTATCAATCCCGTTAATCTTTCGTAATTCAGTCAAAACAGGATCGAGTTTCAATTGTCTTTCAGATGGAAACATTTTATTCTCAAAAAAGGAAGTGGTCAGACAAACACTAGGCTAAACGCAAACCACTAGTAAGCTTTGCCTATTACTGCGGGGGTTTTTGTCTGACCACTGTTCTCAGGTACAACTCTACTGACCGATTGACCCGTATCGGAATTGAACCGATGAACTCCAGCTTGAAAGGCTAGTATTTCTGCCAATAGAAACTAACGGGCCAAATTTTCAAAAATCAATTATGATCGGCGATGAACTCTTGTTCAACCGAGCCTTGCCAATCATTAAAATCACGTTGATAAGCTTCGTCATCTTCGTAATCTTCCTTTCTCGGCGGATACATCCCCTCATCGTCAATGTTTTCTAATGCCCACTTTTGCAAATCATAAGTGGTTTCTTTACCGTCTTCAATGTACCAACCATCGAAACAACCGTCAGTCGATGTTCCAACAATCCATCCACTTACAACCGATTCATGCGCACAGTTCGCAAAATCAATAATGTTAAGCAAAAAACCACCGAATGGATCGATTATTGGAAGTTCCCTGGAATCACTCAACAATTGAGCAATTTCTTCTGCCGTTTTCTTATTCAAAAAGAAATCAACACGACTCAAGTTTCGATAATGAGCTAGCGGTATATCAATCGTTAGATTTTCTCGATCAATGTTCGGCGCAAACTCAAATTCAACATCGCTTTGAATACGAGCGTCACATTCATCAACAAAATATCCATCCTTGTCAATGAAACACCCAGTCTCAAGAAAACTAATCACTCGATTGAATGATTCTTCAGTAGGGTACTTCAACTGACCTTCGACTACTGCATAAAAACTCATTGTCTTTTTCCTTTAAGGTGTGTTAGATATATCCAACACAGGTACAACTCTAGTGACCCCGCTGGGACTCGAACCCAGGACCAATAGATTAAAAGTCTATTGCTCTACCAACTGAGCTACGAAGCCATCTTTGGAAAAATCAATCCCTCTCACCACCATGAATCGCTCTGTCAGCGTCTCTTTCATTGACCAAACGCCCAATTTCATCAATTGCTTCTCGACGTTCATCTACCGCTGCTGAAAAATGTCCAGTATCATTTGCCTTAGTTGAATTTACCTTAAACTCAGCACCAGCGTCTTTTGAATTCACAACCGTCAAATTCATACTCAATTGCAACTTGGCAATCCCATTACCCAAAGGAAGATTACTCTTGCCATTGAGATTGTAACCATAACTACCAGTGCTGAACACACGAGGTTCAGCATATCCCAATTCTCTCACCTGACCGTTAATTGTGGCCGTAATCAAAATCGGACCAGCATTTTGCAAATCAGCCAATGAACAACTCGGAACCTTAACTTCTTTTCCCATCTTACATATCTCCAAAAAGGTTTCAACAATCAAATGAAACAGGTACAATCCTACTCATCACCAAACCGATCATCTTCCACTCGATCACTCACCGCTTCAAAAATGCGATCACAATCAGAATACTTATCGGAAAACCAATCACCCAAAGAACTTTTAAGCTCAAGTGATAATTCTCGATTCCCATCAATCGAAACGCAAATTGCACTGAATTCTACTTCTGGTGGACTGCCAGGATGACCTGAACCATCACGATAATAGCGAACCATCGGTTCACCAGGAGTATAATCATATTGCAACTCAAATCCCAATAAAGATGGAATACCCAAAGGTGATTCACCAACTTCATCTTCGTATTCCCAATCAATCGTTCCCTTACTCATCATTGTTCTCCAGTACCGTTCACAGGTACAACCCTACTGACCTGTGATCAATCAAAAAGAAAGCTTAGTAGCAGCTTAAAACCCATGGATTCCAGCCAACAATGTCATCCCCTGACCAAATCGCAGTCCTGTAGTATTTGTGACCTTGCCGCCATTCGAATTGTATTCCGTGCATCGTTCAACCTCGTTTCGTGTTCCCATCATTGTTCTTCGTTCACAGGTACAACTCTACTGACCTATCCTGATTAACGCCATGGGTTTACACTTGGATCATTCGTTTGCTCGGTAAATTTCGAGATTGCTGATTCGATTGTCCCTGGATAAAGTTTAACGTACAATCCTGGAAATGTTGCCATGAATTTTTCACGTTGAGCGTAATCCATTGTGAAAAGTAATTGTTCACAAACTACACGGATTTGTGCTGGTGTGAAATTGTCTAATTCCGGTTGATGTCCTGACATTTGTTGTCCCATATCGTTTTTCGTGTTCCCATCATTGTTCTCCGTTCACAGGTACAACTCTACTGACCCTTACTCATCATTGCTGGTTCTTCTGCATCAAAATCATTAGCATCCAATTCAGAACCACCTTCAACCACCTTCTGATTGTAGTATTCCAATGGCACTCGTATCCACAAACACCAATTGTGGCACCCAGTACGATCAAATGGCAAAATTCGACTCAAACTATTGAATCGCTCCAATAACTTATTCAAAACTTTCACGTAAACAGTGCGACATTCTACTGCCTCACTTGGAATCGTGTCACCATCAGAAAATC
>Ga0163144_10006953_pt1 | contig 24893 bp, 22 predicted proteins | sample OliLak19BULKMAT1_FD_123175 | JGI IMG/M metagenome (GOLD analysis project Ga0163144, IMG submission 123175) | Freshwater microbial mat bacterial communities from Lake Vanda, McMurdo Dry Valleys, Antarctica - Oligotrophic Lake LV.19.BULKMAT1 | ecosystem: Environmental > Aquatic > Freshwater >... | reverse complement strand
GAAGGTCGAAGAGGGCTTGTTCGTCGAGCAAATCCGTAGAGTAGATCTCGATACCGGCGTTGATGAGGGTCTCGCGGACGCGGTCTTCGCTGAAGCGGGAGACGGCGATTACTCGCTGGCTCGAGCCGGCTTCGTTGATTGCGCGCTGGATGCGCAGGGCGAGGGTGGGGCCCATCTTGCCACCTGCGCCGAGCAGCATGAAGTCGCCGCCAAGTGTCTTGACGGCCTCAATATCTGCTGGTGTGGGACGGGATAGGTGTTCTTCGAGATCGGATTCATCGCGGAAGCCTGGCATAAAGTTCAGAGTATCCTAGCCGTACTCAAAGCCCGCGATGGCGAGGGTCTGCGGGGAGGGCTTTGGAACGGATGAGCCCAGGGTCATTCGGATGAGGCGGCGCGCGGGCGTGAGGCCATTGGCGGCGGCAAGGCTGGCGGCGTAGGGGTGATCCGGGAAGAGGTCCCAGAAGAGGGAGGCCTCCGGAGGGATCTGTGCGAGCAGGGCTTGCGCTGCGACTTGATTGTTGGCCGTGAACGGGCCGAGATGATTTGCGTTTCGGCCCGGACGCAGGTAGAGGGTGGCTTCGCCGTTGTCGAGGATGGTGCTCTCGAGCGCGAGTGCTGCTAAAAGAGGTGTTCCTGGTGTGATGCTGGAGGGTTGAGGGGTAATGGGTTGGCCGGGTCTTGACCAACGCTCTATGGCGCACTGGGCTTCAAAGCCCAGGCTTTCGTAAAGAGGCTTGCCCATGTCCGTTGCGTCGAGTCCGAGGGCGCTGATGTTTTGCCGCTGGAGGATGTCGAGAAGGTGGCGAAGGAGTTGGCTGGCGAGCTTGCGGCCACGGAATTCTGGCAAAGTGAGCACCATTCCGATCCAGGCTGTGTTCTCCGGGGAGATATAGGCGGTAGCGCTCGAGGCCAGGGTATTGTCGATCGATATCCCGCAGCAGAGACCGGGTGAGAGACCAAGGATGCGCTTCCAATCTGCTTCAGTTTGATTCCAGCCTGCGGCGATGCTGAGATTCATCATCGATTCCAGTGGGAACAGATGCAACTCGCGAGGTGTCAGAATCGTCACAGGGTAAGTATGCGTCAATTTGTCAGTTTGCTAACGATTGTGTTGATGGTTCAGGGCCTGCCTGCCGCTGAGCTGCCGGTCCGCAAGGTCATCCTTTATAAACATGGGATTGGGTACTTTGAGCGTGGAGGCGAGATCCCGGCTGGGCAGTCAGCGCGGCTTGATTTTAAGTCGAGTGAAATGAATGACGTGCTGAAGTCATTGACCATCAATGATTTGACTGGGAATTCGGTTGCGGGGGTGCGTTATGACTCCAGTTTGCCGCTGGCATCTAAGCTGGCGGAGTTCCCGTTCCGGTTGGGGGAACGGACGCCACTTACGGATTTTCTCGATCAGTTGAAGGGGGCTCAGGTTGAATTGAAACTGGGGCAGGGAACTGTTTCGGGGCAGATCGTAGGTGCGCGCGTGGCGCAGGGCCGCGAGCGTGCGCAGACGACAACTGAGATGCTGAGCCTGCTGAATGCGAATGGTGAAATTGTCAGCCATGATTTGGGCGCGGCAACTTCAGTTCGATTGATGGACCCGGCTTTGCAACTGCAGTTGAGCGAATATCTGAAGAGTCTGAATGTCAGCCGGAGCCGCGAGCAGAAGAGTGTGTACGTTGATTCGGCCAAGGATGCGGCCCGCAAGCTGAGCGTGGCATATACAATTCCGATGCCGGTTTGGAAATCGAGTTATCGGTTGGTGATGGATGCTGGCACAGCGAAGAAGCCCATGCTTGAGGGTTGGGCGATTATCGACAATACGACAAACGAGGACTGGACACGGGTGGATTTGAGCGTGATTTCCGGCCGGCCAATTAGTTTTATCTCAAGACTGTACGAGCCGAGGTTCACGCAGCGGCAGGTGGCGGAGCTGGAAGAAGATACGCCACTTGCGCCAAAAGTTTACCGGATGGGAGCGCCTCCCGCTGCTCCAATGGCTGCTGGTGTGGTCGGCGGTCTGCGTAAGGATATGAGGAGGGAAGTTTTAGATAGCGTTGCGGAGATGCAGGCTACCACCTCATCGGTTCAGGTGAACACTGAGGCTCGCGAGGCTGGCGAACTGTTCGAGTACAAGTTTGGGCAGCCGGTAACGGTGAAGAGGAATGAGTCGGCGATGCTGCCGTTTGTACAGCAGGAGATCGGTGCTCGAAAGCTACTGATTTATAGCGAGAATTCGTCAAGCCAGAATCCACTGAATTCGGCCGAACTTACTAATACAACCGGGAAGACATTGGATGGAGGGCCGCTGAGTGTGTATGACGGCGGAGTCTACGCCGGGGAAGCGTTGGTGAATACATTCAAGGCAGGCGACAAGCGCCTCTTGAGCTATGCGAGTGATCTAGGCACGCGCGTGATTGAGGACGCGAATGAAGGGCCCCAGGTGTTGCGGACCATTAAGGCGAGCGGCGGGATCGTCACGCTGCAACTGACCAGCGAGATTACGAAGGTTTACAAGATCACCAACGTTGATAAGAAGGCGAAAACGTTGATCCTCGAGCATTCGATCCGGTATGATCACAAACTGATTGGATTGAAGCCAGTTGAGCAAACCGAGTCGCATTACCGATTCGAAGTAAAGCTGACCGGGGAGCCCACGCAGACCTTCACTGTTAAAGAGGAGCGGAGCCTGAGTGAGCAAATTCAATTGTCGAGCGCGAATGATGAACAGATCGGAATGTGGGTTGCCTCTAACCGATTGACCGCCGAGGCTCGAAAGACTTTGGGTGAAATTGCGGCGCTCCGGCGGCAGGTGGCTGATTCCAATAATGCGATCCGCGTCTTGAATCAGCAGGTGACGGAGGCGACGGCGGACCAGGAGCGGGTTCGACGGAATCTGTCGAGTCTGAATTCGGTTTCGGGTCAACAGGAGCGGGTACAGAAGTATGCCTCAGACCTAGCGAATCTGGATGGGCGGATTGTTACGATGCGCGATCAGATTGCAGTCGAGACCAAGAAGCGGGATGGGTTGAATCAGCAGTTGAGCCAACGCATAGAAGCTGCGAGTTTTTAGCGTTTGTCCGTGCGACGCTGGTGTTGATTGATTTCTGAACCACATCTGGCTCTAGACTGGCAAGGCGTTCTCCCAAGCGTTGGCATGGAGCCTGCAGTCTTTTTGATTCATATGAAGCAAGGGCAGCCTTATCTGGCCCGCACTACGATGCTGAAGCGGCGGTTGACGCGATTGCTGGCGCCCAGGGAGGGAAGCAGGCTGCTCGATTTGAGCAAGTTGGCTGAGCGCGTCGAGATCTGGTACACGCCTTCTCGCATTGAGCAAGCTCTTACTTTTTATGCGCTGGCGCGGACGCATTTTGTTGAGACTTACAAGCGGATTGTCCGGCTGCCTTCGCCACCTTACCTCAAAGTGTTGCTCAACAATCCGTTTCCGCGAACGGTGGTGACGTCGCGGCTCAGTGGCAGGGATAACTTGTTTTTTGGGCCGTTCCGGAACCGAGCCGAGGCGGATCGCTGGCAAAGCGAGACGCTGGATTTCTTTCAGATCCGAAGGTGTGAGGAGGATCTCGAGCCGAACCCGGATCATCCGGGCTGCATCTATGGAGAGATGAATCAGTGCATGCGGCCTTGCCAGGCCGTGGTGGGGCAGGGCGAGTACGCGACAGAGGTTTCGCGTCTGACTGGGTTTATTGAATCTCATGGAACGACGCTGGTGGAGGCGATTGGCCATGCGCGCGACCGGGCGAGTGAGGATTTGGAGTTTGAAGAAGCGGCGCGGCAACACCGGCGTTTTGAGAAAGTGGAAGTATTGTTGCGGCTGGCTGGCGAGATTACCACTGACATTCGATTTGCGAACGGGGTGAGCGCAGTGAAGGCGGGGACGGGGGTTGCGCTGTATTTTTTAACGGATGGAGTTTGGCAGCAGCGAGTCGAATTCGATATGAGGATGCAGGCAGGGGAATCGATGGATCGGCGGCTGCGTCAAGTGGTGGAAGGGCTTCCGGTCGTGCGCCCCACGCTCAAGGAGCGGGAGGAACACCTGGCATTGTTATCGCGTTGGTTTTTTTCCAGTTCCCGGGATTCGGAATGGTTGCCGTTTGCAGGGCGTGAGGCGATTCCCTATCGCAAGTTGGTTCGACTCATCTCGCGAGCTATGAATCCGGCGCCCGCTCATGCGACGATGGGCGTTAATGACATTCAGGAACCTGCTTAGTCTTTTTGTCGGCGCGGCGTTGTCGGCGCAGGAAGTCTCTCAATCTGGATTGCGCCTTGAGGCGGAACGGGCAATGGTCTCGCAGCCAGAGCGAGCGCCGAAAGCGATGGTGGCAACTTGCAACGAGTTTGCGAGTGCGGCCGGGATTGAGGTCTTGCAAAAGGGCGGTAACGCAGTGGATGCGGCTGTTGCCGTTGCGTTTGCACTGGCTGTGGTGCACCCCGAGGCCGGCAATATGGGCGGGGGCGGGTATCTGCTAGTGAGGATGGCCGACGGGCGGGCGAAGCTAATCGACTATGGGGCGCGGGCGCCGATGGCTTCCAGGCAGGGAGTGTTTGCCGATGCGAAGGAGGCGGCCACCGGATACAAGAGCATGGCGGTGCCGGGGACTCCAGATGGGATGGCGCTGGCGCATCAGATGTTCGGCAAGTTGCCCTGGAAGGCAGTGCTTGAGCCGGCCCGGCGATTGGCTAAGGATGGATTTGCGGCTTCTCAGCGGATGGAATTGATCCTGCGCTTGCAGGTGCCGGTGATGAAGTCGTTTCCCGATTCGGCACGATTGTTTCTGCATGGAACGGACCAGCCCCTGAAGCAGGGGGAATTGGTGCGGCAGCCTGAACTCGCTGCAACGCTCGCGAGGATGCAAAAGCTCGGGGGGCGCGAGTTCTATGAAGGGGAGACTGCCCGGCGGATGGCATCGGACATTCAGGCGAACAGCGGACTTATTACGCTTGAGGATTTGAAGGATTATAAGGCGATTGCACGGGAGCCGCTGGAGACGACCTATCGCGGGTACCCGATCCTTACGAGCTCGCCGAGTTCGAGCGGGGGCATGGCGATCATCGAGATGTTGAACATCATCGAGAATTTTCCAATGCCCGTGGGCATGGAGGGCAGTGCGATGCATCGTCATATCCACGTGGAAGCGATGAAGAGGGCGTTTCGCGACCGGCTGTTGTTCGCAGGCGACCCCGCATACCGGGAGATTCCGGTTGCAAAATTGACCAGCAAAGCATATGCAAAGTCGATCGCTGCGGGGATTTCTCAGGACAAAGCGACGCCGTCAAGCGAGTTAGGGGAGTTGCCAAAAGATCTTGAGGCGTTGACCGGAGAGAGCGAGGACACGACGCACTTTAGCATCATTGATCCTGAAGGCAACATCATCACTAATACCTATACGCTGAGCGGGTTCTACGGCAGCCAGGTGGTGGTGAAAGGCACCGGTGTGCTTATGGGAAATATCTACGGAGCGTTTTCGAATTCCGGCCGTAAGGTGTTGCCGGCCGGGCAGCGTCCGCCTAGTACGATGACACCGACGGTTGTCCTGACCAAAGACAGGAAACCCTGGTTTGCCTTGGGCAGCCCGGGAGGGGCGACAATTCCGAACACCTTGATCGAGGTGATCACCAACATTCTCGACTTTAAGATGAGCCTGCGCGATGCGATCGAGTATCCGCGAGTACACCATCAATACCTGCCTGACCGCATTGAGGCCGAGCCCGGAGCGATTCCGTACGAGGTGGCGCAGAAGTTGAAGTCTTATGGACAAACGCTTAGCAATCGATACCGTAGTCAGGGCGATGTACACGCAGTCATGCTTGAGGTGAAGTCGGGATGGCGGCTGGGCTGGAGCGACGGCCGCCGTGGCGGAAAAGTAATGGGCTACTAAAAGGGAAGATCGTCGTCCTCTTCATTTTCTTTTTTGGCTCGCGAGGATTCGAGCTGGTCGTTGAAGAAGATGGCAACGTCTTCACCGCGGGACTTGCGGGTGACTTCAAGCTCCACACCGATCAGGTCGTGAAGGTGGTGCTTCAGATCGGAGAACTTTGCAAGCTCGAGCCCGCAGATCTTCAGTTCATCGGCAACCCAGTCGCGCGTCTTTGCGGTGATGCCACGGCGCTTCCACATCATGCGGTCAATATGGGTCGGCCCAAGCACGCGCAGCGTGTACTTAAGGACAGGATTGCCGCTGCTGGGTGATTTGTAAAGTTCGACATCTTCGATGCGAACGTCATAGCGCCCGTCGGGCATTTCAGCGAACTGGGGGCGTGTTCTTGTTTCAGTTTGAACCGCTTGGTCAAAACGGCTCAGGTCAATATCCACTTCGGTACTGCGTATTGAGGTATTCATAAGGATCTCTGTCTCCTGGGAAGGAATAGTGCAATCTTCTTGCCAAAGATTGTTGCTCGATTCACGGGAACTATCGATGCTGCGCGTTGTCTGATTGGGCAGGAGACAAAGCCTATGTTTGAGACAACGTTTGTGGGTCAGTCGGAATCGCGAGGGACCTGGACTTTTTCGAGCTCTCTGATTTTGCAATGCACTGTCGTGAGCGGATTAGCGATTGCAAGTTTATGGCTGCCGGTGGCAAGGCCGGAGTCGCCTCTGTTGAATCTTGCGATCCCGGCTCCACAGTTCAGGAAAGTCGTACAGGTGGTGTCGACTTCGATCGAGCGTCAGGTGTCGACATCGACTCAATTGCGAAGGTTCCAATACATTCCTCCGGCCGAGCAGCGGAGCGCGACTCGCATCGGCGCCACGATGGACGCGATGGTGGCGGAACTTCCCCTCATGACCGGTGGGAGCGTTGGTTTTGCTTCGGGACATGGAGATGGATTGGCTGGGTTGTTAGAACTACCGGTGCCGCCCAAGCCTGTAGTGCAGCCCCGGCCAGAGCCTGTCTCGAGGTTAACCGTTGGCGGCGATGTACTGTCCTCGAAGTTGATCCACCGCGTACAGCCTGTATATCCGGAAATAGCCCGGCGGGCCAGAATACAAGGGGTGGTGCGGTTGCATGGAGTGATCACCCGGGATGGACGCATCGCACAGTTGCGAGTGATCAGCGGGCACCCATTGCTTGTGAAAGCGGCACTCGACGCGGTGGGCCAATGGGTCTATAGCCCAACGCTATTGAACAAGCAGGCAGTTGAGGTGGAAGCACCGATTGAAGTGCGCTTTATTCTGGGGCAGTGACTGGCTGTTCCTGCTTGGCAAAGCGGGCCAACAGATAGAGAAGAAATGCCATGACAGCGAGGCCAACGGCGAAGTGGATTGTGTGGGCCTTGATCCACTCCAGGGAGTTTTCGCCCATTTGCTGGCCGAGCCAGGCGAGGAAGAAATAGCGGGGAATCCGGGCGGCAAGGACAGTGAGGGCGAAATGAGTTGGGCGGGTCTCCAGTACACCGGCGCAGGCGACAAAGGCCTTCATCGGCATAGGGATCACCGAGATGCACGGCACGAAGATCGTGACGAGACCGTAGCGGGCAAACCAGGTGCGGAACTTCATGCCACGTGGGCCGCCTGCTACACGCTCCAGATATTTTTGGCCGCCTTTGCGGGCAATGTTGAACAGTATGAGAGAGCCGATTAGGGAGCCGATGGTTGCCAGGGCAGCGCAAAAATAGCCAGCACCTGGGGACTGATTGGCAACTACCACGAGTAATGCATCGACCCCGCCCGGTAAAGGAATGCCTGTTGAGTCGAGGAGTGCGAGCAGGAAAACTCCGAAGGGCCCCAAGGCCACCAACTTCGCAAAAAATGCTTTCATGTACAGCTAACTTCCCAACCTGCGCAACATCTCTGATTCATCAATGACTTCAATTCCGAGTTCCTTAGCTTTATCCAATTTCGAGCCGGCATCCTCGCCGGCAACAACAACGTTGGTCTTCTTAGAGACGCTGCCAACCACTTTTGCACCGGCTGCCTCAAGCATCTCCTTGGCCTCTTCGCGTTTCAAGGTGGGGAATGAGCCTGTCAGGACAAAGGTGAAGCCAGCCAGAGGGCCGGGAGTTTTCCCTTTGACTTCATGCGTGAAAGTGAGGCCAGCGGTCCTGAGCCGGTCGAGCAATTCGTGGTTGCGTGGGTCGTCGAAGTAAAGCCGGATGGCGGAGGCGACTTTGGGGCCCACTTCTTCGGCAACCTGCAATTGTTCTTGAGACATAGTTGCGATCTTGTTGAGGTCGCCAAATGTGTCGGCAAGAATTTGAGCCGTTCGTTCCCCGACGAAGCTGATGCCGAGGCCACTTAAGACTCGGGCGAGGGGTCGTTTCTTTGAGGACTGGATGTTTTGAATGATCTTGGCAGCGCTCTTGGCGCCCATCCGCTCAAGGGCTTCCAGTTGGGGCTGGGTCAACTCGTATAGGTCTGCAACGCTGCTGACGAGACTCTGGTCTACGAGTTGCCCAACTATCGCCTCACCCATGCCGTCGATGTCCATCACTCCCCTGCTGGCGAAATGTTCGATGCTTTGTTTCAGGCGCGCAGGGCAATTCACGTTGAGGCAGCGAACCGCAACTTCGCCCTCCAGCTTTACCAACTTGCTCGAGCATTGAGGACACTCCGTAGGCATTTGGAAGGGCTTGCCATCGGGGGCGGCCTTCACGACGCAGACCACTTTGGGGATGACATCGCCTGAGCGGACGATTCGGACTGTATCGCCGATCTTGAGTGACAGACGTGCAATCTCGTCTTCGTTGTGCAGTGTGGCGCGGGTGACCTTGACGCCACTCACTTCGACCTCACGTAAGGCTGCGACCGGGGTCAACGCGCCGGTACGGCCGACTTGAACGAATATGTCCTCGAGCACAGTTTCAGCTTCACGCGCAGCGTATTTGTAAGCGATGGCCCAGCGTGGGGCCTTGCTTGTATAGCCGAGCTTGCGCTGTTGCAAGACCGAATCGAGCTTGGCGACCACGCCATCGATTTCGTAAGGCAGACTGTCGCGGCGCTGATCGAATTCATTGCAGAACGCGACCAACTCTTCGATGTCCGCGCAGAGGCGCCGCATCGGGTTGACCTTGAAACCTAGTTTGACCAGTTGATCGAGGGAATCCCAGTGGCTTTCATGAGCAGGTTGGCCATCGACCAAGTAGAAATAGGCCATGTATTCGAGTTGACGCGAGGCGGTGATCGTCGGGTCCAGGACACGCAACGAGCCGGCGGCGGAGTTGCGGGGATTGGCATACAGGGAAAGGCCGTCCTGCTCGCGCTGCAGGTTGAGGTGTTCAAATGCCCGGCGGCCCATGATGGTTTCTCCACGGGTTTCGAAGGGGGTGGACTGCGCTACGCGCAGGGGCAGGCTGCGGATGGTTCGGGCGTTCTCGGTCACTTCTTCGCCTGTCGTGCCATCGCCTCGAGTGATAGCGCGATTCAGTTGCCCGTTGTCGTAATGAACGGCCATCGACAGGCCGTCCAATTTGAGTTCTGCAACGTAGCGGTAGGGTTCGTCGCCAAGCAGGTCACGCACGCGCCGATCGAAATCGAGAAGCTCAGCTTCGTTGAGAGCATTGTCAAGGCTCAACATGGGAGCTGAGTGGGGAAGCTTGACGAAGCCTTCGCGCGGCTTTCCGCCGACGCGGAGAGTGGGTGAGGTTGGGCTGAGAAACTCTGGATTCGCCTGCTCAAGGTCTCGCAGTTCGCGTATCAATGCGTCGTACTGCGCGTCGGTGATCTCTGGTGCGTCAAGCACGTAGTACTGATGCTCTTGGTGCTCGATTTCAGCGCGAAGCTTGAGGATGAGGTTCTGTAAGGTGGAAGCGGCTGGGGCCATAGGGACGCTAAGCTATAAGTTTAGCGATCTCTGACTTGCCCCACTATTTGATCTACAACCCCGTTGCAGGAAAAGTACAAAGAAACCCGGAAGTGATTACGGGTGTGCTCGAAGCATTGCGGGCGAACCATATCTCCGTTGAGCCTTTGCCAACCACGGGGCGCGGAAGTGCGTCTGAGCTTGCCCGGGAATGTGCGGTAAAGGGGGCGGACACTGTATTTGTGGCGGGAGGCGATGGGACGATCAATGAAGTCGTGAATGGCCTGGTTGGGACCCGGACTGCTCTTGCTGTCTTGCCTGGCGGTACCGCCAATTGCCTCGCTGTGGAATTGGGAATTGGAACAAATCTGCTTGAGGCCGCGAGACAGTCTGCCACTTGGAGGTCCCAGCGCATACCTCTTGGCTTGTGCCGGCCGCAAAATAGCCCACCTCGATATTTTATTGCGATGGCCGGGGCTGGGGTGGATGCACAGATTGTGCGGGACGTAGACCCGCAACTGAAGAGGAAACTGGGTAAGGTTGCGTATTGGGTGGCGGGCTTGATGGCTTCGTTTCGTCAGTTGCCGGAGTTGAACGTGACGACCGCCCACGGTCAGTCGCGCGTCAGTTTTGCTCTTGCAAGCCGGGTTCGAAATTATGGTGGAGATTTGGAGATTGCTAAGACAATCCGGCTCATTGATCCTCATTTTGAAACAGTGTTGTTCGAAGGGCGTTTTGCGGTTCGCTATTTAAAGTACCTGGCAGGTGTAATCGTCAACCAGCATCGAGGGATGAGCGGCGTCCATGTTCAGAACGTAGATCGCCTGGAATTGAGTGCGGTCAATGGCGTACCGATTTATTTGCAACTCGATGGCGAAGAGTGCGGGCAATTGCCGGCTCAACTTGAGATCGCGCAAGAGGCATTGACGATCTTTGCGCCGAGTTTGAATTGACGCATGGATCCGATCACACACACCGCCGTTGGATTCACAATCGCTCAGGCTGGGGCAAAGCGACTGACGCAAAATTGGGCTTGGGTGATTCTTCTGGCCGGCGGGGCGCCGGACGTAGATGGCCTCTTTTTTTTGCCCGGCAATGTGGACAGACTTGACTGGCACAGGCACTTTTCGCATTCGATCTTCTTCTCCCCATTGATTGCTGCCGCGGTGATTCTAGTCGTGAAGTATGTTCTCAGACGCCAGATTGAATTGCGCGGAGCATTTCTGCTGGCATTAATCGGCGTGCTGGCACATGACGCAGTCGATTTTCTTACCTATCGTGGTTCGCGGTTGTTGCTGCCATTCACTGATCAAACATTCGCACTGCAGATTGAGTCGTTTTTTGATCCTGTTATTTACTTGTTGTTCGGGTTGGGGTTTGCGATTCCTTTCTTGTCTAATCTGGTGAGCGGAGAGATCGGCGCGAAGCGGGCTTCCGGCTCGATTACGGCATGGATGGTGCTGTTGTTGTCCCTGGGATGGCTTGGCGCCCGTTATACATTTCGCGAGCAGGCGATGTCAGAATTATCGTCACGGATCTACGAAGGCGCTGCTCCCGAGCGTGTGGATGTGCTGCCCACCATAAATCCGCTTCGATTCATTGGGTTTGTGAGGGGCGAGTCGTTTCAGAAGATTTTAGAGCTCGATCTATTCGATTACTTTGACCCTGAGAGCGGGCAGTTGCTGTTTGACCCGGTTCCGAGCGTCGAAGCCGGAAAGGCGCTCAGGCTGGCAACCGCGAGCAGGAGTGCTCAAGTGTTTTTAGCCTGGGCACATTGGCCGCACGCGAGCGTAACAAGGTATAACGGCGAAACCCGCTGGGTCGTAGTAGTTGAGGAACTGGCAGCCGACAAGCACCGAACGAGGCCGAGGGTGAGCATCCGAATGGATGAACATTACGCGATACAGTCGGAAGTATATGAGCGTTCGAAAGGTCCAACTGGCTTTTGACGGTGCGGTGGTGGCGGAAGTGCCTGAAACGCCAATCGCCGACATACCAGCCATCTTGAGTCGCGCCACTTCAGGCGCCAGCGCGGTGGCTGAGCTCACGCGAGAGCAGCGCGGCGCAATTCTGTTTCGCGCCAGTCAACAGTTTCTGGCAAAGAAGGATGAGCTTGCCCGTACGATTACGCTTGAAAGCGGCAAACCCATTCGGGAGGCAAAGGCTGAAGTAGAGAGGGCTGCCTCGACGCTATGGTTCAGTGGCGAAGAGGCGCACCGGTTGGCTGGCGAAGAAATTCCGATGGACGCTGCTGCTGCGGGAAAAGGCCGCGTTGCCCATACCATCCGGCAGCCATTGGGCGTGATCGCCGCCATTACCCCATTCAACTTTCCTTTGAATTTGGCGATGCACAAGGTGGGTCCCGCGATTGCAGCGGGCAATGCTATCGTCCATAAACCGGCATCGGCAACCCCCTTGTCAGCGTTGCATGCAGCCAGCATTTTGGTTGGTTGTGGATTGCCTGCTGACGCGATTCAAGTGGTGGTTGGGGCGGGGAGCGAAATTGGGGATGCCCTTGTTACGGCGTCAGCGGTGAGAATGATTTCCTTTACCGGGAGTGCGGAGGTCGGCGGACGGTTGCAAGCCAAGGCAGGCATGAAGCGCGTTGGTCTTGAATTGGGTAATAACAGCGCCGTTTTGGTGCTGGAGGATGCAGACCTTGAGCTTGCAGCATCTGCCTGCGTGGCTGGCGCTTATGGAAACTCTGGTCAAAGCTGCATCAGCGTGCAGCGTATTTATGTCGCTGCATCCTTGCATGCCCAGTTCCTGGAACGGTTTGTTGAATTGACCAGGAAATTGAAAATCGCTCATCCGCTAGAAGAGGATTGTGAGATCTCCTGTCTGATCCACGAAACGGAAGCGCAGCGAGTGCAGTCCTGGATTGGGGAGGCGGTGCGCGAAGGGGCAACGCTGCATACAGGAGGAGGCCGCAATCTGGCCACCTTGCAACCCGCCGTATTGTCGAATGTATCGACTACGAGCCGCATGCATCGCGAAGAGGTGTTTGGCCCGGCTGTCGGCGTCAATTCATTCACCAGTCTGGATGAAGCAATTGCGATGGCGAACGATTCGCGATACGGGCTGCAAGTTGGAGTATTTACCAACAACCTGAAAGTCGCCTGGCGATGCGCCCGCGAGATTGCGGCTGGGGGCGTGATGATCAACGATGTCTCCAATTTCCGCGTGGATCAAATGCCTTATGGCGGTGTAAAAGACAGCGGCCTCGGTAAGGAAGGTCCAAAATATGCTGTCGAGCAAATGACTGAAACGAAGCTCGTTTCCTGGCGGCTTGCCTGAAACCATGAGGAGGCTTGGGCTTTACGGGGGCACATTTGATCCCATACACAACGCGCATATAGCCGCGGCGCGCTTGGCTGTCGATACATTCGGACTGGACTTGATGTTATTGATCCCCAATCGCCTTCCCCCACACAAGCAATCCGCCACTGGAGCGACCTACGAACAGAGGTTGGAGATGGTGAGGCTTGCGTGCGAAGGAGAGCTCAGGCTGGAAGCCTGCGACATCGAGAATCGCGAAGGGAAAAGTTACACCATCCAGACACTGGAGAGCTTACGAACAACATACGGTGGCTCAGTTCAATTCTTCTTTCTGATTGGCGCGGATGCCTTCGCCGAGGTGCTCACCTGGTACCGTGTGGAAGACGTTTTCCAAATGACGGATTTTATCGTCGCGGCGAGGCCTGGCTTTGAATACCAGACGCCATCCGGCGCGAGAGTACATCGATTGGACACGCTTGCTTTCACCGAAAGCTCATCTGAGATCCGGACGCGGATTGCTGCAGGCCTGGGAGTTGAATTCGTTCGTCCATCGGTTGCACGCTATATTGCAGAGATGGGGTTGTACAGAGTTGAGAAGGCGCACACTGCATGATTTGGCAGCTTCTAATCGTCTTCGCAAGTCTGATCACTGGGGATGACAAGGAATTAATCGAGCGGTTGAGAAAACGCGATCCCGATGCGATGGCCGATCTTTACGACCGGTTTTCGAGGGTGGTCTACTCAGTAATTTTCCGCATTGTGCGCAACGCTGCCGTTGCAGAAGAGCTGGCTCAAGAATCATTTTTTAGAGCCTGGAACCGCGCCGGCAGTTTCGATGCGGAGCGGGGCCGAATTGGTCCCTGGCTGCTAACGATTGCCCGGAACCGGGCGATTGACTATCTGCGATCCACCGCGGGCCAACAGCAAGCGACAACATTTGAACTTCTATCATCCGAAAGGATATCTTTATTCGTCAATACAGAAGACAGGATGTTAGACCAGGAACAAGCACGGCGGATTCGAGCTGCATTTGCCAAGTTGAACCCAAACCAGCGCGAAGTGCTGGAACTCGCTTATTTTGAGGGGCTCTCCCAATCGGAGATGGCGGCGAAGCTGGGTCAGCCGTTAGGTACGGTAAAGACCTGGGTGAGATCTGCGTTGACAACCTTGAGAGAGAGCTTCCATGTCGCTTGACAACCTAGACCCACAGGATCGCGACTTGATCTATGAGATGTACTCACTCGGCTTGCTTGAGCCCGAGGAAATGGCGGAAGTGCGCTCGAAGATCGAGGCGGGCGATGCGCAGGCGATGGAAGGGATGCGGCGCGCTGCACTTCTAACGAGTTCGCTGGCTCATGTGGCTCCCGAGATGAAACCCCACGCAAGACTCCGGCGGCAATTGTTGATTGCCGCCGGAGCGCCAGAGCGGGGAACCGGGTGGGCGTGGATTGTAGCTCTTGCAGCGACAACCGTCATTTTGGGCGTCATCACATTTAATATGTGGCAGGACGTCAATCGACGGGAGTTGCAGTTAACTGAGCTGCGTACACAGTTGCAGTCGAGCGAACAGTTTGGTGTTCAAGCGCGAGAACTATACGACTTCCTCCGCCAGCCTTCGACCATCAATGTCAAATTCGGCGATGGGCAACCGGAGCCGCCCAAGGGGCAGGTGTTCATCAATCGCGAACGTGGCGTGTTGTTGTTTGCCGGCAATTTGCCGGCCATGCCTGTCGGGAAGATTTTCGAGATGTGGTTTGTGCCGAAGGGTGGCGGTGCGCCGATCCCGGCCGGCCTATTCCGGGGAGAAGGTGGTCAGGGAATCCACTTCCAACGAGGTGCGGTAGATCCTTCCAAGATTGCTGCGATAGCAGTTACCTTAGAGCCCGAAGCTGGTTCCACAACTCCATCGATGCCGATCTTGTTTGCTGCGCCAGTCGAGGCGGAATAGTGCAGCGTTCCAGACATTTGACGTGAAGTACACTGAAGAAATTCATGTGGTGGCAGGTCTTATTTTTGCTGTTTGTCGTTCTGACGCTTGCCGTCGAAACCTCGCAGGCGCAAAGATACAAGTTCAAAGAATATCGCCAGGAGCACGGTTTGGGGAATCTGGCTGTGACTGCGCTTCTCCAGGACGGAGACGGTTACATCTGGGTTGGCACGCAAAATGGGCTGTTTCGCCACGATGGTCTGGATTTTGTGCGCTACGGGGTTCATGAAGGTTTGCCTGGCTCCTTCGTTCTGTCACTAGCCAAGGCGCCGGACGGATCGATTTGGGTAAATACTCACCTTGGTCTTGCCCGCCGGAAGGATGGCCGCTTCGTGATAGAGCACACCTACCAGCAATCCGCGGATTCCGCCGGGATGGGTATGGCAATCAACTCCCGTGGTGACGCGTTTATTTCCACTCCGAATGGTGTGATGATCGGGAGTAAATCCGGAGAGAAATCCAACTATCAGTTCAAGCTCGCTTATCGCCGGCCCGAGCAAAGAGACAAAACTGTTTTTCAGATCGCGCTCGATGCGAGCGGACGCGCCTGGTTTGGTTGCGGGGAGGGATTGTGCATTCTCGATGCGAAAGGCTCGCTCGAGTTTCGCGGCCGGGAGGCTGGCGTACCAGTGGGACGATGGGACGGTATTCTTAGAGACTCTCAGAATTCGTGGTGGCTGAGGTCGAATGAGCGTCTGCTGGTGATGCGCGGCGGGAGTTCGAAATTTGAAAACACAGAACAATCGGTCGAGGCTCAGGACATGTCCTATGTTTATTCGGGGCCGGGGGGGCGACTCTACTTTCCATCGAACGGCGGGCTCTGGATTCTGGAGACGACAACAAAATCGTGGCGGAAAGTATCCGCCGAAAATGGACTGAGCGGAGAAGTTGTCTCTGCACTGCTGAGTGATCAGGAGGGAAATGTCTGGATCGGGTTTCTGGGCGATGGGCTTGCGCGCTGGCTAGGCCCTGACAACTGGGAGGGTTGGACAACGAATGAAGGGCTAAACAGCAATACCGTGTGGGCAACGCTTCGGGATGGCCGACGGACAGTTTGGGCTGCGACCGATGTGGGGATCAATTATCAGCTTTCGGGACAAAAGAACTGGCAGTCTTTAGGTGGAATTGCGGGAAGATCGATCGGCCGCGTGATGTCCATTGCAATCGAATCGCCCAGGGTGATGTGGGCGGCTTCGCAATCCAAGGGCCTGGTCCGGGTCGATACAGACGCCAAGACTTTCCGCATACTTGGATTTCCGAATGGGAGCCCTATTCAGAATCTGTTTGGATTGATGATCGACCGCGACGCCCGGTTGTGGCTCGGATCTTCATCGGGATTGTTTCAAGCCAGTTTCGAAAATCCGCTGCATTGGCGAGCGCCAGTTGTCCCTCAGATCAATCAGCCGGAAACCATCTATACGATTACGCAAGATACTCACGGCCGCATATGGGCGGCCGGGAATTCTGGATTGCTGATTGGTGAAGGGGATCGGTGGGTCCGCATTCAGAAGAGCAACGGCCTGATGACGAATAGCACCTGGTTTGCTCGCGAAATTGCTCCCGATGAGATGTTTGTGGGCTATCTGGAAAGTGTGGGCGACACGCGGATCCAGACCAGCGGGGCCGATTGGAAATTTCGTCATGAGGCGAACGAACCTGGCGCCCCTGCATATATGAATTACTTCATCGGCCGGGACAGCAAGGGGTTGTTGTGGAAGGGTACAGATCAGGGCGTGGTTGTATCCGATGACAAAGCGAAATTGCATCTTACCGAGCAAGATGGATTGATCTGGAACGATTGCAATTCCAACTCTTTTTTCGCCGACTATGACGGGTCGGTCTGGATCGGCACTACAAGAGGACTGTCACATGGGCGGTTGCCGAACCCGCTTCAGTTGCCGATGGCGAGGTTGGGGGCTGTTCAACTAAACGTGAATGGCAAGCCGGTTCTGCCCGAAGGGTTGATTAAAGTGGGGAAGCCGCCTAATGAACTCAGCCTTGTCGTGAGCCCGCTCACGTTTCAGCACTCGGAGAGAGTGGAATATCAGTTTCGACTTGGGGAGCCGTCCGGGCCATGGCTTACGACACGAAGGCGCACTGTGGAGTTCAGCGGGCTGCAAGCTGGAAGCTCAAGGCTGCAGGCTCGCATGAGAATCAGTGATGGGGATTGGAGCCCCATATTGATTGATCTTCCGGTGGAGGTGGAAGCGCCATTCTGGCAAAGCTGGGTGGGAAGACTTGTGCGAGTGTTGTTGTCTCTCGGAATTGTCGCTGCACTTTGGCGGTACCGACACAAGAAACTCATTGTTGAAAAGAGACGACTGGAATCGGCGGTTTCCACTCGCACTTCCGAGATTGAGCGGCTACTCGAAGAAGCTCGAGAGGCCAGCCGGTTGAAAACTGAGTTCCTTGCAAACATGAGCCATGAGATACGTACGCCCATGAACGGGGTACTTGGGATGCTTCAAATCACTGCTGCTACCAATTTGGATCCAGAGCAGCGCAGCTATGTGCAGTTAGCAAAAGATTCTGCCGAACGACTCCTTTCCTTGTTGAATGAAATTCTTGATCTTTCGAAAGTGGAGAGCGGCATTGTCGAAATCGAATCCAGCCCCTTCCACTTGAAGGAAGCGGTGCGCGATATCGGCTCAATCCTCGAGCCTAGCGCCATCGAGAAGGGCATCAGACTGGAAACTGAATTCGACGAGAATGTAGCCGAATGGGTGTCGGGTGATAAACATCGATTGCAGCAGGTGTTGCTTAATCTGCTGGGGAATGCGATCAAGTTCACTGACCAGGGCTCGGTATCGCTTTCGGTGTCATCCGCCGGCGCGGATCGAGTAGATTTTAAAGTGAATGACACCGGAATCGGGATTGCATCTTCTAAACTGGCGGTGATTTTCGATGCATTTCGGCAGGCAGATGGTTCCATGACCAGGCGATTCGGAGGGACAGGTTTGGGCCTATCCATCTCACGAAAACTGGTGGAATTGATGGGAGGCGAAATCCGGGTTGAAAGTGAATTGGGCTTGGGAAGCAGTTTCCATTTTTCGATTGTCCTCCCCGTGGCTGAAGCGGTTGAATTGTCCGACTCGCAAGGCTCGGCTGCACAAAGGGTTCGTCCTCTGAAGATTCTGCTCGCCGAAGACAACCGGGTGAACCAATTGGTTGCAATCAAGATGTTGGAGCGTGATGGCCACACCGTTCAATTGGCCCAGGACGGCGCAATTGCCGTCGAAGCCATCCAGCGTGAAGAGTTCGACGTGATCCTGATGGATATTCAGATGCCGGTTCTCGATGGGATTCATGCGACCCAACAGATTCGTTCCATGGAAGCGGGGAAGCTCAGACGGACACCGATCATTGCATTGTCTGCTGGAGTGTTGCAGGAGGAACGCATCCGCTGTCTCAGCTCCGGTATGGACGAGTTTCTTTCAAAACCCATCAGTCAGGAACAACTTCGCGACGCATTGGGCAGGCTTACTGCTCACCCACCAAAAGCTTTGAGTCCGAACTGAATTTCCGAAACTTGTCGTAGCGAACCTCGATCCCCACTCTCATCATCTTGCCGAGCAATCGCGCCTCAGCCCGAACGTCAATTTCACGGGGAAGCCAGACCTCGTTGTTGACCAAGGATTGTTCAATTCGAATCAAGGTGCCGGGTTGCAACCGGAACAGGAACCAGCCGAATGAAATCGTGTCGTGTGTGTTCATTTCCAGCCGGGTGAGTTCATAAGTTGCCTGGTCGATCCATGCAGTGCCTTTTAAGCTCTTCATTTGGTCGGCACGCCGGCCTTTGCCCTGAAATCCGGGACGAGGTTCACCACGGATTCCCCAGCACACTCTTCCGCGAATGTTCTCCACTCCGGTCAACTTGAATTCAAAGGCATCGAGCACTTCTCGTCGAGCTTCAATTTCTTCGCGTCTGTCCTTGTCGGATTCACCACGGCGCTTGGCGCGCTGGTTGGGGCTTTCGTTTTTGATCTTCCCTATTTCTTTGTCGACCCGCTTATGCTCTTCAGCCTGTTCCTTGGCACTCAACGGCTTGCCATTCTTTTCGAGGAGCCGTTCGATCTCGGAGCCGTCCATGCGGAATACTTCATGGAGTTTGGAGGTAGTTTGTTTGAGCTTGCCGCCTTTCTCGTATGTCCTTTGAACCGTTGTGCGTTCGTACATGTATGTGTCGAGCAGCGCAAGGCTTCGTTCATCCCGCTCCATGGCGCGTCTGATGATGTCCCGAGCGTCCTCGGCCAACATCGTTGACGCGAACAGAATTGACGCAAGTCTCATGCAAACTCCTTAGCGACTTTGACGGTACAGCCGACCGAGGCGTTGCGCCGGATATCCGAGGTCGTACGCCGTTTGGATGAACGTGAGGCTTAAGAGCGCAAAGCAACGTTTTCGCCACGACCGGCGAGGGCACGAACGCTTGGACCACCGCACAGTCCAACCCCCACATTTTGCAAGGCATGCAGCAGATTGTAGAAAACCTGGTAGATCATCTGTTCATTCACCGCAACGCGGCCAGGCAGCTTGAAGCGGGCAGAAATCTCTTTGGCGATGTGCATTCTCAGACCGTTGGGCACCAGATGGCCACGTCGATCTCTGATATTGGCGATTGCGATTGGAGTCTGCAGGACGTTGCCGCTTGCACCGTCCACATAGAATTGGCAACGAGAAAACCAACCCAAATTTCCAGGATCGGCGGCATCGAACAAGAGCAATGGAGACTGCCTTTCCTGCGCAGTCAGATCCACGATCCAGGCTCGATCCGTCTCTTCAATCTTTAAGTCGAAACCGGCCTGACTGGCGATACCGCCCAGTGCTTCGGATTCGAGTTCCAGTAGGATGTACTTCTCGCCAGCTGCCTGCAAGACCTGCATTATTATCTTTATCTTACTATCGGAAGAGTTGAATTCTTCAAAACCACTTTTTCTATTCGATATCGACGGCACATTGATGTCCAAAGCGGGACCGCATCACCGGCGGTCGCTCGAACATGCAGCAAGCCTTGCAGCCGGCCGCCTGGTTACTACGGAAGGCGTTCCCGTTGCGGGAATGCTCGACCGTGACATCATCCGGCTGATGTTGAGTCAGGCTGGGATACCCGAAAAGAAAATTGTCCAATGGATGCCCGCTATTGTCAGCGAGGCTCAGCGATTCTACCCTCGCATTTGTCCCGATCTGCGTCACCGAGTCTGTCCTGGCATTCGACCGTTCTTGAACCGGCTTCAGCGCCGGGGCATTGCCGCCGGACTAGTGACAGGCAACCTGTCCCGGATTGGTTGGCACAAGATGCGGCAAGCTGGGTTGCGCGGCTATTTTTCTTTTGGCGCATTCGCCGAAATGGGCCGTACTAGAACCGAGTTGGCCCAGAAGGCAGTTGCTCATGCGCGCAGATTCGGCATCGCGAATCGCGAAAGTCCTGTCTACCTGGTTGGTGATCATATGAATGACATTCGGGCAGCCCGCGAGAACGGCATCTCCATTGTGAGCGTGACAACTGGTCCGATGAGCAGAAGCGAGTTAGCGGCCTTCTCTCCAGATTTTTTATTGGACGATATTCGGGACCTCCCATCGGAGATAATAGAAAGTTAAATGTTTTGTTTCCGCGCTATGGCGCTGGGTGCAACGCTGCTCCTGGCCTCCTGTTCTCTCGTGAGCTCCGACTCAGCCAATCCTCCAGCCAAAGTCATTATTGGCGGCACGTTGATTGATGGCACGGGCCGGCCACCAATCCCCGATGCAGTTGTTGTAATCCAGGAAGGAAAAATCGTCGTTGCCAGTGAGGCAAGGGGACTCAAGATTCCCGAAAACGCCACTAAAACCAATGCCAGCGGGCTGTTCATTACCCCTTCTCAGTTGGGTGGGCGGCTGGAGTATGGCGCCCCCGCCGATCTATTTCTCGTGGGCGGAAACCCGATCGAAAATCCACTTCTCCTCGCAAACCCGATGCGTGTGATGAAGACAGGCGAATGGTTGGATGCCGACAAAAAGTAATCCGCCGATTCCTACCCATCAGGAAGATCCAGCTCAATCCCTGTCCGTGAAACGCGCGGAGGTTGAGTTTCACAACTTCGCCAGCCTGGGTGAGCCAGAGCGCGCTGCACGCGTTTATGCTGAAGAGAATCAGCGCCGTGGGGCCATCCTGGACCGGATGCGCGAGTTCATCGGTCCGATGACGCCATTCCTTGAAATCGGCGCTAATGCGGGACATTCCAGCTACATGCTTTGCAATCAGTACGGGGCGCAGGGTTATGCGCTGGATATTTCGGAGGACTCGCTTCGTTACGGAATTGCACTGAAGGAAAAGTGGGGTTTGGAACAGGCCCCTGTACTGGTAGCCGGCGATGCGTTACATCTTCCTTTCAAAGATGGTTCGTTGCAGATGGTAGTGGCGTTCCAGATGCTGTCTCAGTTCATGGACATTGAGAGCGTTTTCCTTGAGGTCAAACGCGTATTGGCGCCTGGTGGAATCTTCTTTTTTGCAGAAGAACCCATGCGGCGGTTGCTGACGGCCCGGCTTTACCGGTGTCCCTACTACGACACGATGAAGCCGTGGGAGCGAAAGCTCTTTGATTGGGGCCTGATGGGGTTCATTGTGAAGGATGTGATTGGTGCACATCAAGAGGAATCCTTTGGAATCCACCAGAATCACCGGATGTACCTGAGCGATTGGCACCATCTGATCCGCAAGCATTTTGCCGACCAGCGATACGAGTTGTATGTTCCCGAGCGTGGTTGGGCTGAAAAATGGGTGAAGCGCATTGCAACGCAAACCGATCCTCACAAATCGGAATGGCGGGCAGCCCGTCTGATGGGCGGCACGCTTGCCTCCATCTGCCGCAAAGCGGGGGTTAGTCCCCAGATCGATCCCAACGCGCCCTTTGAATCCCGATTTCGTTGTCCTGACTGCAGCGGCGACCTTATCCGCAATGCAGCGCAAACCCTTTGCTGTGCTTCTTGCGGTTACGAAGCGCCATTGATGGAAGGTGTGTACAATCTGCTTCCAACTCATGACAAGCGTGAGTTATACCCTGGCGACCGAGGCGACATCATTGATTTTTCGCTGCCTTCCCACGAGAAGCATTTGGGGCATGGTTGGCACGATGTCGAGGGAGTCTATGGGAACAAATACCGATGGATTGGGGCACGTGCATCGGCGTGGCTCGAGAATGTGAAGGGCGGGGAACAGCGTTTGAGACTTCGTGGTTTCGCTCCAGAGCCGATCTTCCAGGCCAGCCCCCGGCCTGTTGTGGAAGTCTTTGTCAATGGTCTGCCGCTCAAGGCTTGGGCCCTGGATCGCAACGGTCTGTTTGCGCTGGAAGCAAACCTTCCCGAAGCGCCTCGTTATGAGTTGGAGATTCGGGTGAGCCCGGTGTGGAGTGCTCCGAATGACGACCGCGAGCTGAGCGTTAATTTTGGAATGCTGAGACTCATCCCAATGGAATAAGTGCGTAGACTGCGACTGCGGCTACCGTCCCGATAGCCACAGAAATCAATCTCCATGCCTTTCGTTTTGGTTATTGACGACTTTCCCGTTCAGGTCTTCAGCCCAAACGCGGATTTTACCTTTTTACAAATCGCTGACGCAGAGCGAGCCACTTCCTGGTCCAGAATCCCGCCTTGGCCTTCTGCCTGGCCCAGCGGGCTCTCCACCAGCGAACTACGGGGAAGGATTTCCAGATTCCATAAGCTGCTTCGCGCAGTTTGACGATCTTGTCGAAAACCCAGCGACACCATCGGATCGTCAGGAGTGCATCTTGGGTTAGCTGGAAAATACGCCCCACAAGCGCTGTACCAGTTACCTTCGCCACGACAATCGTGCCGATCCCCAGGCCAGGATGCCCACCTGCAAGCCAGTGCAGTGCAAGCAGTTTGAGAGGGAACAGCAGAACGCTGGGAAGCGCAAAGCAGGCGAGTGCGCCATAGGGCGGCAGGCTCCTGATCCAGTTCTCAAGCTGGTGCAGGAGCGGCAGCCGTCCCAGCAACGCAAAGACTGCCGAGAGCCGCCACTGGACTTCCTCATAGGCGAGAACGACCGCCAAGAGCGCTAGCAGCAACCAACGCACAGCGCGCCGCAGCCAACGTCTCATCGGCTATGCTTTGTGGTCGAGCGGTTTGGTTGAGTTAATGCCAAGCCAGCACAGTGCCCCGATGAAGTAGGCAGCGGCCGAAATGTAGACCGTGATTGTGAAATCGTTGCCTGTTTGCTTCAAAACGTAGCCAATCACGACCGGAGCAACGCCACCGGCGAAGTTACCCATCATGTTCATGCTGCCTGACAAAGTGCCGGCGAACTTGCCTCCCACATCCATGCAGGTATTCCAGGCTGGCGGCATCACGAGATCGTTGCAAAAGCTGGCCATGGCGATTACTCCCACGATGGTCAATGGATCTTTTAGTTGCATCGCGACAATGAGCAATATGCCTGCCATGGTCATGCCGGTGACTGCCACGATTTTGCGCGCCCTGCGGGCATCTCCCAACATAGCGCCCAGCTTGGGGGTAATGAAGCCGCTTACGAGGCATCCGATTCCGCCCAGGAAGAGCGGCGCGCCGCTCAACACAGCGCCGCCGGCCTTCAAATCGAAATTCAGCGAATCCTTGAGGTAGGTCGGAAACCAGGTGATGTAGAAATACCAACCGTAGCTCAACATGAAGTATTGAACCCAGAGCAGCCATACGCTCCCTGATCCTGCGAATCGGCCCCAAGGCACGCTGCCGTGGTCATCAGCCATCTTGACGCTGTCGCCAATGATTTCGAGCTCAGCCGGGTTCACGCTGGGGTGGACCTTGGGATTGTCGCGGTACCAGTAATAGAAGACAGCAGCCCACACCACGCCGAGGCAGCCAAAGAGCTGGAATGCAGTGCGCCAGTCGATCATTTGAAACAGTGCGGCCATCAGCAGTGGAGTGAATGCGCCGCCCCATCGCGCGCTCATCCAGACAATGCCCTGCGCCCTGCTCTTTTCCGCGGGCGGCAGCCAGGTGGAGAATGCTTTCGTGATATTCGGGAAGGCGCCCGCTTCGCCTGCGCCAAATAAGGCACGTACGACGATCAGGTACGTATAACTCATTGCCCAGCCTGTTGCGGCTGTGAAGAAACTCCACCAGAGAACGATTCTCGTCAATACTTTGCGCGGCCCCATCTTGTCGCCCAGCCACCCGCCGGGGATCTCAAAAAGGGCATACGCCCAAGCGAAAGATGCAAGAACCCAGCCGAACTGCGTCGAGTCGAGGCCAAGGTCCTCACGCATTTTCGGGCCGGCGAATGAAATGGAGACACGGTCAATGTAGGTAATGATGGAGAGCACTACGGCGAAAACGATGACCCAGTGCCTTGTTTGACTTGCTTTCATAAACTAGCCGAGACTATCACAGTCCCTTCCACCGATAGCGCCGCCCTAACCAGATGGCGTGCGAGAACACGCTCCAGGCCGGGCAGGCACAGGATGCCTGCCCGGGAGACACTTAGGGCGCCAGAATGTTTGTGAGTTTTTGCAGATTGTCAAAGAGCTTGTGAGGAGTGGGTACCTCTCCATTGTGGGTTTGTTCCTAGATTTGTGGTTCAGGCGGATTTGGGTTTGATTCGTCTGAAGTTTCGTTTTTCTCCACGGGTTGGTTGGGATCGACCGGGTACTTGCTGAGGATGCGGCCGGCGAAGAGGTCGAAGAGGATTTTCGGGTTGATGCTGGTTTGTTTGGGTTCGTTTTGTGCGGCGGTTTGGGCGATTAGATCGGGGTGGTCGGGGAGACGCTCCTGATCGGGGATGGGTTCGATTTCGAGATTTTCTATTGTGGCTTTGGCGAGTTGGGTCCGACGGGCTTGCTCGGCGTGGAGGGCCTTGATGGTGCGCTGGATACGGCCGGGGAGCG